>Ga0192647_100755_pt1 | contig 22376 bp, 23 predicted proteins | sample LauGreFa1BDMLBSN_2_FD_133046 | JGI IMG/M metagenome (GOLD analysis project Ga0192647, IMG submission 133046) | Freshwater lake microbial communities from Lake Michigan, USA - Fa13.BD.MLB.SN - reassembly | ecosystem: Environmental > Aquatic > Freshwater > Lake | place: Lake Michigan, USA...
CGCTTGCCGTGATGGCATTGCCGGTGCAAGCCCAGGATCTGAATATCGCGCGCATCACCGATGATGCCTTTGCCGGCGCTCGCGGTGTGATCACCGTCAATCAGGCTTCCGGCAGCCATAACGCCCAGATCAACGCCGTCGTTATCTCTGCAGGACCTGTTGTCCTCGGCAGCGATGCCTTGCTCATCGCTCAACGCCCCGGCGCTTCCGCGCGCAGTGCAGGTCCGGCCAGCCGCAGCGTCGCTGAAATCTCGGGCGGCGCTTTCCGTTCGGCATCCGGCATCGTGCAGATCAACCAGATCGCGGGAGGCGGCAATGTTGTGCATAACGCCTTCTCCCTTCGTGTCAGTCCCTGAAACCGCAGTTCAACCCCATGACGTTCAACAACCAGCAGTTCAAACCCAAGCAGTTCAATCCCATGCAGTTCAATCACCAGCAAGGAGTATTTATGCGTAACTTCCGTATCAGCCTGATCGCTGTCGCCGTTGGCGCGGCCTTCGCGCTGCCCGCTGCTGCCCAGGAATGGGCCGGCAGTGGCTCGACGTCGACCGATACCCGCGTTTCCGACACCAGCGTTTCGGTGTCCGACTCGGCGTATACCGACCGCATGTCGGTCAACACCATCGACCGCAGCACGACGCAGTACCGTTCGACCACCTCGAGCAACACCTTCTCGGCGGCCGGCAGCCTGGTGTCCGACTCGCGTTCAGAAAGCCTGCTCGATGCCAAACAGATGAGCTACCTCAACATGGGCACCAACACCGGCGTGGTCAATCGTGCTGCAATCGGTGACAGCGCGTTCTCCAATGCCCGCGGCAATATCGGCGTCAACGTCGCTGCCGGTGACGGCAACCAGCAGATCAACTCCGCTGCGCTGGCCCAGGTCGATGACATGATGTTCGTGTTCGGCACCTCGTCGGCAGACGTCGTCAGCTATCAGGATTCGGCCGAGAACGATGTGCGTAACATCGGTGTCACCAACCGTTCGCAGATCGGCGGCAGCGCCTTCTCCGGCGCCGTCGGCAACATCGCAGTCAGCATGGCTGCCGGTTCCAACAACCAGCAGAAGAACTCGATCTCGATGGCGGTCAGCAACAACGGCCTCGCCGATGCCAACGTCGCTGCGGTGCAGAAGTCGAACCGTAACGTCGTCAGCTACGATCCGCGCACCGAGTACGACGATCTGACCGGTTCGCAGGTGATTCGCGACCTCAACGCCAACAAGAGCATGATCAATGGCGCTGCATTTGCGGGCGCGGCCGGCAACATCGGCGTCAACATGGCGTCGGGCACCGGCAACCAGCAACTCAACGCGCTGTCGCTCTCGATTTCCACGAGCGCCTTCCGCGCCCAGCAGTAAGGGACGGGGACGCGTTTCATGGCAAAGGGCAACATCATGCGCAGTCTGTTCAGCGCAGCCCTGTGTGCAGCGGTACTGGCCTATGCCGGTACCGCTGCCGCCGCCACGGTCGGCCTGCATCACATGTTTCCCGATGCGCCGGCTTCGACCAAGCGCGTGGCCAGCCTGAAAGAGCTGCGCAACGCCAATGTGATTTTTCAGACGCAGGACTACAGTTGCGGCGCCGCGGCACTGGCGACGCTCCTGCGTTTCGGTTACGGCTTCGATCTCGATGAAGAAAAGGTCATTCGCGGCATGCTCGCGACAGCGGATGCCGATACCGTAGCCCGCGAGGGTTTTTCGATGCTCGACATGAAGCGTTATGCCGAGAGCCTGGGCCTGCGTGCCCGCGGCTTCCAGGCCAGCATCGACGACCTGCAGCGCCTGAAGGTGCCGGTGATCGCACTGCTCGACATCGACGGTTATGCCCACTTCGTACTCGTGCGCGGCATCAATGACGGCCTGGTGCGACTGCTCGACCCGGCTGCCGGCGCCCGTGCGATTCCGCTGCAACGCTTCCGCGAGACCTGGAACGGCGTGGTGCTGGCCGTGATCGGTCCGCAATTCCAGCAGCAGGGCCTGCTCGCCCGTGACGATGCCTGGCAGTCGCTGAAGCCGCAGACTGCGGCGCAGTTGCGCGGTCTGCCGGATGCGGCCCACCAATTTGAATTACCTACCGGACGGTTGTTCTGATCATGCGCCGTCTGTTTATTTTCCTGCTGATGGTTTGCGTCTGGCCGGTATCGGCGGCGCTCGCGCAATCGATCCGTCCGGTGGACGACGAAGTGCTTGCCGCACAACGCGGCCGCTACATCGCCGACGGCAAGATCATCGGTTTCGGACTGCAGATGGCCACCCGCTGGCAGGCCACCGATGGCAGCACGCGCCAGGCCGACCTGTCGCTTGCTGCGGACCTGCGTGCCGGCAGGGTCAGCATCACGACTTCGGCGGTGGATAACTCGGGACAGGGTGCCGGTTCAAACCGTGCGGCGGGTCCTGCGGTTTCCGGCGCCCTGCAATCCGTGCAGGTCGCTGGTTACGGCAACAGCGTCGGCAACACCATGGATGTGCAGGTTTCGCGCGACCGCATTGTCGTCGAGCCCGGTGCGTCCATTGCCTCGGCGCGCAGCGGCGGCGCCACGGCGGATGTCGGCAGTCAGGGCATCGTGGTTCGTGTTGATGCCGGTCAGGCCGGTTTTGCCGAACAGCGTCTGGGCGGCGGCAACGGCATTTCCCAACGCGCCCTGGTCATGACCGATGGCGTTGCCCTGCAAAACAACGCGCGACTGACCGTACACATGGCGCCCGGTGCGCCGGCGATGAATCCGACGCTGCAGACGCTGCGCACACTGTCGACATTACGATGAAAACGAATACTTTCAAACCGGCCGCGATGGCAGTGGCGGTCAGCACCGCCATCCTGGCTTCCTTCGTCAATGCGCACGCCGCCGAAGTCGGCGGTGATGCCCGTGCCCGCAAGGAGTCGCGCAAGAAGACGGTGATGACTGCCCGTACCGACGGCATGGAGCTGCGCATGGCGCGTTCGCTGGCGCTGGAAATGCCGGGTGTTGGCGGCGGCGCACCGACCATCATCGCGGTGGGTCCGGGCGTGCGCAGTGATTCGGTCGAGGAAGATATCAGCCGTTTGCGCCAGCACATCGAGATCCAGGAAAAACTGCTGGCTTCGCGCCAGGGCAACAATCCCGACCTGCGAATGATTACCGAGCATCTCGAGATGCAGCGCCAGATCCTGTCGAAGTTTGAGCGTCGCCTCAGTGAAATGGAGCAGCGCGGACCGGGTTACGCGGCAGAGCGTCCCATGGTCTCCGGCATTACCGTGGCCCCCGGTTCGGGTGGCCGTCTGACGGCCAATCCGGCGCCCGAAGTGGCGGCCGCGCGCAAGGAAGTGGAGTCGCGGCTGGCCGCGGAACCCGCGCGCGAGGTCAGTCCCTACAGCTTCGATGTCGGTTTCAGTTACGCACGTACCGACCGTCGCCAGCTGGCACTCAACGGATTCATCGCACTGGACGCCATATTTCTCGGCAACATCAGCGTCGATAACATCAAGTCCGATGTGATGACCGCCGATCTCGGCTTGCGTTACCGGCCCAATACCCGCTGGCAGTTTGACGTGCAGATGCCGCTGGTCTATCGCAATACGGTTTATCAGTCGGCGGGTGGCAACAACACGGCAGCACAGGTGGCCGAGGCCTCGGTCAGCAATATCGATGTCGGCGACATCTCCGCCGGTCTCAGCTATCAGGCCTTTACGGAACAGGGTTCACGCCCCGATATCTATCTGAATGCCCGCGTCAAAGGGCCGACCGGCTCGCATCCCTACGGCGTCAAACTGCGCCCGGTGCCCGGCTCCGGCGGCAATCTGACGGTCCCCGATACCCTGCCCAGCGGCAACGGTCTGTGGGGTGCAACGGTCGGTGTTTCCGCCGTAAAAACGCTCAGTCCGGCGACACTGTTCGGTTCCTTTGCCTACAACTATAACCACGCCCGCCAATTCGACGACATCAGTTCCGCGCCGGGCACGGTGGCGCCGGGCTCGGTCAAGCTGGGTGATTCGATCGGCTGGTCGCTGGGCTCGGCTTTTGCGCTGAACGAGCGGTTCAGCCTCAGCACCAGCTTCAGCCAGAAGCTGCAGGCCCAGTCCAAGACCCGCCTCGACGGTGGTACCTGGCAGAATATTGTCGGCAGCGAAGGCAATGCGGGAACGCTGTCGCTCGGCGCTGCTTATGCGCTCAGCGGCACGGAAGCTGTTTCCGGCAGCATCGGTGTCGGCCTGACGCCGGATGCACCCAACTTCACGGTGGGCATGCGCTACTCGCGCAGTCTGTAACAGTCTTAACCTTGCATGGCGGGTGAGCAGGCCGCCACCGCGGTTTGGCAACCGTCATGCGGGGATGATTGTTTGCTGCTTACCGTCCGCGCTTCGCGAAGAAGCGTTCACGGACTGCAGCTCAGGGCGTTGGTTTACCGGCAATCCCGGCGGGATCAAAGGCGAACAGCCATTCGCGATAGCTTGTCGCCTTGTCAAACGACTCCAGCTCTTTGGGCAGGCCGTGTTTTTTACGCGGCTCGCCTGCCGCTTTGCTGTAAACGCCGACAATGCCGCCCCCGGGAGAGCGCACCACGCCCCAATCCGTGTTACCGGTCATCGGGTCGATGTAGACGCGGCGCAGATAGCGCTTCGGCACCAGCTGACCTTTCGAATCGGTGAGTTCTTCCAGGCTGCGCGGGTAACGGTCCGGCTTGTCCTGGTTGTCCATATAGTATTCGCGCAGCGCCTTGCGGAACTGCAGGCCGACCCAGATCAGCTCGGCTTCACGCGAGCGCGCGTTCAGCGTGCTTTCGATGCGGAAGGCCAGCAGTGAGGACGCCGAGAAAAAGGCGACCAGCAGCAGGGTCCAGACATAGGCGAAGCCCAGTTGCTTCAGTCGCCCGGGCTGTTTCACCATGATGCGAAATCGCTGCCGGAGGCGCTTTTGCCTTCGGCACCGCTGCGGATGTCGGCAACGCCGCCCTGGTCAGCGCTCTTCGGCGGCACGATGACCCAGCTGCGGTCGCTGTCGGTCAGCGGATCGACCGGAATTGCGCGCAGATAGCGTTTTTCCACGAGATCCTGCAGCTGTGCCGGATAGCGGCCGTTGTCGGAATAATATTTGTCGATGGAGTCACGCATCACGGCGAGGTTGGCTCGCAAGCTTGCTTCCCGCGCCTTGTCGACGCTGTGGAAATAACGCGGCGCGGCGATGCTTACCAGCAGGGCGATGATGGCCATCACCACCAGCAGTTCCACCAGCGTGAAGCCGCCCTGTTTTTTACCAGTCACGATAAGGTACTCCGTTAAGACCCGTCGCCGTCGAGCGCGAGTAGACATCGAATACATCCTTGCCTTCGCGTGGCGAGCCCGGCGTACTGGCATAGCTGCGTTTGCCCCAGGTCTCTGCGGCATCCGTCGTGGTGTCGGTATGGAAAGGGTCGCGCGGGATGCGGCGCAGGAAATAAATCATTGCTCCGTCCGGGTTTGTGGCGTCCTGAACGCCGCCGGCGAGGCTCTCCAGTGTCGCGGGATAACCCGCGTCACCGGTCGTTTTGGTGATGCGTCCTTCTTCAGTGGCCCGGTGATAGGCGTCGAGTGCGTTACGGATTTCGCGCAGCGCCACGCGCAGCTCGGCTTCCTTGTGCCGTTGCATTACCAGATCGACGTAAGGCATGGCAATGCTGGCAATGAGGGCAATGCAGGCGAGCGAAATCATCAGCTCGATCAGCGTGAAGCCCCGTATCCGGCCGTGCGTCATGGTGTAACGGCGGCCTGGTAGGCCGGCGGCGAGGGCATTACGATGACGCGGCCGTCAGCGCCGATGGGCGAAATCGTCAGCGGTTGCAGGACAATCACGCCGGCACCGGGTTTCGGGCGCAGCCGGATGATGGCCAGCGCCCCGTTGCCGCTGACGCCTTTGCCGCCGCTGCGCGCCACGCCGCCGTAAATCCGTCCTGCGGGATCGACGGTCTGGTTGAAGGTGGTCGGCTGGTTGTCCTGGCGCATCATCAGACCTTCCTGAACGCCGAGGATTTCGACGGCGGCAGGATCGAATTGCAGTTGGAATGCGGCGCTCGACACCGGCGAGGCGCTGCGCAGGTTCAGCACCACCGAGATTTCCTGTCCGGCTTTTGCGGTTGATGCGCCAAGCCAGCTGATGCCGAAGGAACCGTCGGTAACCGCCGGCGCCGCGGCGAGTGGTGCTGCAGCAATCGCCGGTGTAACGGCTGCTGCTGCGCCCGCCGGCAGACCCATGCGCTCCGACGGGAGCAGCGGCTGGCCGGTGACTTGCGGTGCTGCCGGGTTCAAGACGGCGGGAGTATTGGTATTGACCGGCTGAACGGGCCGCGGTGCGATGGCAGCAGGCTTGGCTTCCGGCTTGGTCTCGGGCGGTATGGGTTGCGCCATCAGCGGGCGGGTGCGGAATGAGGATTCGGTGCCGGACCAGGATTCCTGGTCGGCGACATCTGCGCGCTTGACGGTGCGGATCAGCCGCGGCGTGATCGACATCACGATTTCCGTCTTTTCGTCATTGGTGGCCACGGTGCCGAACAGTCGCTCGAGGATCGGAAACTCGCCGATCACCGGCAGCCGGTTGCCCGTGCGGCGTTCGTCGTCGCGGATCAGGCCCGACAGCACCTGGGTTTCGCCGTCCTTCAGTTCAAGAATGGTATTGGTGGTGCGGGTACCGACGCGATAGGCGACAGCGCCGGTCGTGGTTTCGACTTTTTCGCCCAGCGTGTTGACCTCAAGCGCCAGCTTGATCGACACGGTGTCATCCATGTTGACGGTGGGTTCGACATCGAGCTTGAGGCCGATATCGAGGTAGGTGATCTGCTGCGACACCAGTGCGACCGTAGTACCGCCAGTCGTCGGGGTGGTTGTCGAGCTGATCACCGGTACGCGTTCGCCGATCTGTACCTTGGCTTTCTGCCGGCTCTTGACGCGGATGCGCGGGTTGGACAGCAGATTGCTGCGTCCCTCCAGGACCTTGAGGTTGATGGCGATGTTGGAGTTGAGTTTGTTGACGAGATCGCCGTCGACGATCGCCAGTGAATCCGGATAACGGGCACCGATACTGGTGTCCCGGACGCGGCTGATTTCGAGGATTTCGACTTCCAGCATGACTTCCGGTTCTGCAACGTCTTGCGCGGCGATCAGCTTTTCCGCCATGCGGATGACATCAGGCGTATCGCGCAGCACCAGCAGATTGACGCGCTCGTCAATAAAGACATCCTTGACCTTGAGCATGGCCTTGAGCATAGCCATGGTCTGTTTGAGATCTGCGTTCTGAATGTAAAAGCTGCGCAGCAGCAGGTCCTGATATTCCTTTTGTTTGGCCGGGGTCGCCGGGTAGATCATGATGGTGTTTTCGGAAATGACCTTCTTTTCCAGCTGTGCCGGGATCAGGATCAGGTCAATGGCGTCTTCGACGCGCACCTGCTGCACAAAAATGGTGACCCGTGTGTCGGCGCGCACATCCTTGTCGAGGATGAAGTTGATGCCGGTATCACGCGACAGTGCTTCAAGCACGGTACGCAGGCCGGTGTCGCGGAACTGCAGTGTGATCGGGCGGTCCTGGCGCGCTTTGAGCACTGGAACCGACGTACCGAAAGCCATGCGCTGGCTGTCGATCTTGCGGCGCAGTTCGGCAACCCCTTTGATGTCCGGGTTGAGCAGCGTGATTTTACGCAGCATGGTTTCCGCGTCCTGCCACTTGCCGGCTACGGACAGCTTTTCGGCTTCGCGCAACTCTGCCGTGAGTTCGCGGTCGCGGGCGATGCTCCCGGCTACCTGCGGAATCCGCGAATTGCTGCTGTCGATGCCGCGGCTGCGGCGGACCAGACTGTCGGCGTCGTTGAGCCGGCCCTCGCGGCGCGCCTTCTCCGCGGCTTCGAGCAGAGTGTTCATGATGGCGTCGCGCTGACGCCGGAAAGCCGTGCGGTACTGGCTGTCAGACGGCGACTCTTTCATCGCCAGGCGCAGGGTCTCGAGACCGTCCTCGAACTGGCCGTTTTCAATTTGCGAGGTGCCGTCCTTGTACAGGCGCTCGGCCGCGCAACCGCCAAGCAGTGAAACGGCAAGCGCCGCGACAGTGAGGATTTTGTGGATTTTCATGGTCGTGACTTTCATTTGCCCGCGGCAAGATTCTGCGGGGTGTCCAACGGTATGTAGCGAAGGTAAACAGTCGACGCATCGATGCGTTCGACACTGTAAGTCTGGTCAATGATGTCGCCGGCCCGTGCGCGGATCAGGCGTTCTCCGGCGGTCAGATAAACGATCACCCCTTCTGTGCTTTCCATGCGGCCCGAGTAGGTGAAGGGCAGCGGCGGCGCCGTTGGTACCGGCGGCGGGGGCGGCGGCGGGGGCGGCGGGGGCGGCGGCGGAACAAACCAGGTGTGGCCGCGGAATGGGGATTTTTCATCCACAGCGGCCAGCAGGTCGAGGTCGCGCTCACGCGGTGTTTTTGCGGCTTCGGTTTTCGCGGGCTCGGTGGTCGCGGCGGATTCTGCAACAGCCGCCGCGGCGACGGTTTTCTTCGACGGCGCGGGAGCGACCACCGCAACGGCGGCGTCCTCGTCGGCTTCAGGCACCAGCAGATGCAGTGCAGCCGTGCCGATCACGCCGACGGCGAGCAGAATCCTGCGCATTTTCGGGTCAAGTGATTTCACGATGCACCGACAAACAGTGACAGCTTGACGCGGACCTGCAGATTTTCATCGGCAATCTGGTCGCGGCGGAATTCCAGTGCGTCGAGCGCCAGGCGCGGGTCATTGCGCAGGCATTGCGCCAGAAAGGCGCGGATAGACGGGTAATTGCCTTTCAGCGGCAGGCTGATTGTGTAGATGCGGTAACGGGCATCAGCGGAAGCGGCCAGACGGTAATCCCCTTCGAGCAAGGCCAGCTTGTGTTCCTCGGCGGCGGCAAACAGCCGCAGCACTGCGGCGTTGATGTCTTTGGCCGGCGTCAGGGGGCTGTTCGGCGTCGTCGCTGCAGCAGCAGGGTTTGCTGTATTGCCGCGCACCGGCGCTGCCGGAGCGGCGCCGAACTGCAGATAAACCATCATGGCCAGGCCCGTGGCCATCAGCGCGCAGCCGGCAACGCCGGTGATGCCGATGTCACGTGCGATGCGCCGCAGCGGGCGGCTGACTTGCCGTAACCGGGCGGTTGACAGGTTTTTCACTTGCCGGCCCTCCACTGCACAGCAACCATGAAGCGCAGGGGCTTGTCCTGATCTTCGGCGCGGACCTGGTGGGAGACCAGCACCGCACTCGCAAAAGCCGGGTTGTTGGCGAGAGCACTGACAAAAGACGTCATGGCCTCGGCGGTCTTGCCTTCAGCACCAATCTGGATGCGCCCTTTTTCGGCATCGGGTTCCACCGTCAGCAACACCACGTGGTCTGCAACCGCCTGATCAATCGCCGTGAGGATCATCCCCCAGGGCGTGGCGAGGCGGCGATCCACCGCTTCAAAGCGTTGGACCTCTCCGGCAGGCTTTGCTGCGGCGAGTCGCCGCGCCTTTTCCTCGGCCGCAGCTTTCTCTGCGGCCGTGTGGCGCTCTTCCAGCGCGAGGCCGGCGAACAGTGCAAACACGACGCCGGCAGCCAGCAGCCAGTATCCTGGCGGCAGGGCGCGTTTGCGTGTTGCAAAATCAAGCCGGAGGCGGGGGACGATTCGCATGACGGTGTGTGCTGCTTAGTGCAGTCGGTGAATGACGACCTGCAGGGCGGGATCGATCGCCTGATCGACGCTGGCGCCGTGCTCGAACAGATAAAGGGGCATTTCGCCGGCAATGGCGAACAGGGACTGTTCGCGCGACAGTTCGCGCTCCAGAGTCACTGCGGGCTTGAGGCCGGACAGCGGGGATTGCACCCAGGACCAGCCGTCGTTGCCGACCATGCCGATGACCATGCGGCCGGGCTCGACGCAGACGATCAGCGCGTGGCTGACGCCGCCGGGAAAGCGGGCATGATCAAGCGTGTGTGAAAACAGCGGGTGAATGGCACTGCAGCGCAAGCCCGAAGCCGACACTACGGCATTGATGTCGGCGAGCAGTGCATCCGGTATGGCTGCCGCGATGATGCCTTCGTCGGAGACGCCGCGTGAGAGGCGGATGGTGCTCGACTCCCATTCCTGGCCGTTGCGTTCGGCAACCATCGCACGAGCAAACTCGACTTCTTCGGTGCGGCGCAGGTTCCCCCTGTCCGCCGGCAGCACGACGTAGCGCACCCAGTGGTTGGAGATGACAATGACGGGCTCGACGGCGCGGCCTGCTGCGGCCTTCTGTTTGCCGCACCATTCCGTCAGGCACGCCATTGCGCCGGCCCATTCGCGACCGTCAGCGGCCGGACAGTTCATGTGCAGCTTGCCGTCAGGACGTCCCTTGCTGAGGCTGATGATCTCTTTCGGCGAGATCAGCAGCTCCGGCGACTCAGGACGCGAGAGTAACCCGACGAACTTCTTCAATTGTAGTTTGACCATGTTTCACCATATCGAGGGCGGCTTCCCTCAGTGTACGAATGCCGGCTGCCTGGGCAGCTTCCTTGATCGTGCGTATCGGTGCGCGGGATTGAATCAGGTCGCGCATGTCGTCGTTCATTTCGAGAATTTCAGCGATGGCCCTGCGCCCGCGATAACCACTGCCGCGGCAGTGCGCGCAGCCGATGCCTGCTGCATAGGCGTCGGTGATGCTGCCGGTGATGCCGGCGCGCCGCAGTTCGGAGGCTTCAGGCTTGACCGGCTGCACGCACTGCGGGCAGTTCGTCCGGATCAGACGTTGTGCAATCACCACGTTCAGGGCTGAAACAAAGCTGTAGCTGTCGACCCCCATGTGTGCAAAGCGGCCGAACACGTCGAAGGTGTTGTTGGCGTGGACGCTGGTGAATACCAGGTGGCCGGTAAGTGCCGACTGCACAGCAATCTGGGCGGTTTCCGGATCACGGATTTCGCCGACCAGGATCTTGTCCGGGTCGTGGCGCAGGATCGAGCGCAGGCCTCGCGCAAAGCCGAGCCCCTTTTTTTCGTTGACCGGGATTTGCAGAATGCCGGGCAACTGGTATTCGATCGGGTCTTCAATGGTCACGATCTTGTCGCGGCCGTTGTTGATTTCCGACAGCGCTGCGTACAGCGTGGTGGTCTTGCCGCTGCCGGTCGGGCCGGTGACCAGCACCATGCCGTAGGCTTCGGTGATATAGCGGCGGATCAGTTCTGCGCTCTGGTCATCAAAGCCGAGACGCGTCAGCGACAGACCTTCGTTGGCAGTGGTCAGGTTCTGCTTGTCGAGAATCCGCAGAACGATGTCCTCGCCGTGCATGCTCGGCATGACCGAGACCCGGAAGTCGACGCCGCGGCCCTTGATGGCGGCCTTGAAGCGGCCGTCCTGCGGCACGCGGGTTTCCGAAATGTCGAGCTCAGCCAGCACCTTGACGCGTGATATGGCCCGCTGCGCCAATGCCCGGTCCGCGACGTGGGCGATACGGTTGAGCACGCCGTCAATCCGGTACAGCACATGCAGTCCGTCAGGGCGTGTTTCGAGATGGATGTCGCTGGCCTCCGCCTTCAGGCCGTCATACAGCGTCGAGTTGACGATACGCACCACGGGGCTCTCGTCTTCCGAGATTTGGGCCAGCGACAGTTCCTCGGTGTTGGCCGAAGAACCGTTCGGGTCGCCGGCGGCGACGCTTTCGATCGCCGACATGGCGCGCATGCTTTCCTCACGCCGCGACAGCCAGGCTTCAAGGTCGGCGGGGTGGGCGAGCGCGCGTTCCAGCGGATGCTGATAGCGCGATTCAACCTGGGTGCAGCATTTGTCATCAAAAGGGTCGGTGAGGACGACGAGCAGCATTTCGTCGAGCTTGACCACGGCACAGCGTGAACGCGTTGCCTCTGAAAAAGTCCACAGCGAAAAATCGGCAGTAGCCTGCTCCAGTACGCGCGTGTCGAAATAGGACATCCGCAGCCGGGCCGCCAGCGAGGCGACGACATTGGCCTCGCCGATCGCAATTTCGCGATCGATGGCGTGGACAACATGGATGCCTTCTTCGGCGGCCTGTTTGCGGCCGCGGGCGATGATGACGGGATCAATCTGCGGCAGATTTGCCGTCGGGAGGTCGTGAGCGTTCATTCGATGGTTGCCGCCATGTCAAAGATCGGGAGGTACATCAGCACCACAATGCCGCCGATGACGATGCCGAGCAGCGCCATCAGCAGAGGTTCCATCATGCGTGTCAGCGTGCCGAGGGTGCGTGCCAGGCGCTGTTCCTCGAAGCTGGCCGCACGGTCGAGCATTTCGGACAGCCGGCCTGAACGTTCGCCGGCGCGGATCAGGCGCAGTGCGATGCCTTCGATCAGGCCGCCGCGCTCCAGGGTGTCGGAGAGTTGCTGGCCCATGCGCAACGCGCGTGCCGCGGAACGCACGGCTTCGGTCAGTCCTTTTGGAACGGCGATGACGCATTCCTCGAGTGCCTGTGCAAGCGGTATGCCGGCCTGCAGCAGCATCGCGAGGGCGCGATAAAGACGGATGTATTCAAAGGCCTGCATCAGGTTGGCGACGGCGGGAATCGCCAGCAGGGCGCGCCGGAGGGCACCGGTGCGCAGTGCATGCTTGATGCCGGCGATCGCAAATACCACGCCGGCAATGCTGCCGGCGAGCACTGCCTGCCAGTTGGCGCGGGCAAACGAACCCCAGGCCAGCATCAGGCGGGACAGTGCCGGCAGGTCGCGGCCGGCTTCACGGTAAACCTCGCTGAATTTGGGTACGACGAAGCCGAGCAGGAAGGCCACGACCAGCGCACCGACGCCGAGAAGCAGAGCGGGGTAAACCAGAGAGGCGCGTACCGTTGCCCCGAGGGCTTCCGCAGTCGTTGCATATTCTGCGAAACGGCGCAGCGCGTCAGCGAGACCGCCGCTGCGTTCAGAGGAGCGGGCGGATGCGATCAGCATGCGGGGAAAGGTGCCGTCAGCGTTTTCGAGCGCTTCGGAAAACGTCGCGCCACGCGCCATTTCCGCGGCAATTTTTCCAAGCATCTGGCGGATCGCCGCATCCGGCTCGCGTTCAGCCAGTGCATCGATGGCTTCGGTAATGGTCAGTCCGGCTTCCAGCAGCGCCACCAGTTCCTGGGCAAAGGTCGTGATCTGCAGTTGCGCCTGACGGCGCGGCAGTTGCCATTGCCACTGGAAGGTCGACTCCACCTTGATGACGCGCATGCCCTGACCTGCCACCACGCGTTGCGCGGCCTCGGCATTAGGCGCCTCGATACGCACCTGATGAGGTGCGCCGCCGGCAGAGATGGCCAGTACCCGGAATTTCATGATTAGCGGGCCGATACGTCCGCGTCGGGACCGGTGCCGCCCTGACGGCCGTCGCGGCCGAGGGAGAGCAGGTCGTATTCCGATTTTTCGCCGGGCACCCGGTAGATATAGGGGCGACCCCAGGGATCGACGGGGAGATCGCCTTTCAGATAGGGGCCGTCCCATTTCGGTTCGTTCTGCGGGCGTTCATTTAGCGCGGCGAGGCCGGCCTCGGTGCCGGGGTAACGGCCGGTGTCGAGCCGGTACTGGTCCAGGGCCTTTTCCAGGCCAACCAATTGGGCTTTGGCAACTTTGGCTTCAGACTTGCCGAGTTGGCCGAAATAACGCGGGCCTACAAAGCTGGCCAGCAATCCGATGATCACCAGCACGACCAGCAGTTCGAGTAAGGTGAAACCGCGGTGCTTGGCGGCAACGGGGGTTTTAAAGAAGGCTTCGTAGTTTGATGTCATGGTTGGCTCGTTCAGTAGGATTCACTATTTATCAATAGTATCACTTTTGCCGTTTAATGTGAAGTATTGTAAAGATTCTTTTCGGGCTGATGCGATGGGTTGTTGTCAGGTCCTGCCGCGGCGGCTGGCGCCGGGATGCCGCAGCACGTAGTGGGTGATGATCAGCAAGATACTGAAATAAAAGGATAAATAGAGTAAACCCGGTGTTTTGGCCAATTGCTGGCAGGCTAAATCAACGAGGTGAATGATCAGGCTCGCGGTAATCTGGAGAAGGGGCTCGGGCATGGGGCCAGCCTGAGCGATATGGATAGCCAGTTCCTGCTTGGTCATCAGCAGGGGCATCGATACGCAAATCAGCAGATAGAGCAATTCAATCAGGACGCAAATCCACAAGATCCGGCTAAACAGTGATGTATTGAGGGTTCGCATGGGTCAGGGCTCTGGGGTAAAAATGGGTTTGTTATTATCAATAATATCACTTTTACCGTTTATTGCAAATGATTTTAGCGATCCCCTGCTGTGAATTGAGGGGGGTTTTATCGAAGGTTATTGGCGAGTTTCACAAAGTATTTTGAAAATTTCGCATAAAACTCACAACGTAAACGGCAAAATCTATAAAATCATTCTTTAATTGGTCTCTGCTTCAATTTCAGTAAAAACAGTTTTAGCAGATCACGCAGATTCTCCCTATTGTCAAAGGCGATGCCCGAAGAGCGCTATGGCTAATGAAAACGAAAAAAATCCGGACTTCTGCTCCACGCGCGAAGCCGCCGAGTTGCTGGGTGTTTCCCTGCGAACCGTTCAGCTCTGGGTGGAAAGCGGCGTACTGAAAGCCTGGAAAACGGCAGGCGGACATCGCCGAGTGGTGCGCTCGACGGTGGAGGCCCTGCTCGGTCAGCGCGATCGGGTCCTGCTTCAGGCGACCACGGCTTCCAAATTCCGGATTCTGGTGGTCGAGGACGAGTCGGATCTGCGGCGCCTGTATCAAATGACGCTGGCAAGCTGGGATCTGCCGATCGAAGTGGTGACGGCTTCCGATGGATTTGAAGGGCTGGTGCAAATCGGCGCGAGCCGGCCGGATATGGTGATTTCCGATCTGAACATGCCGGGCATGGATGGTTTCAGGATGATCCGCAACCTGATGGCCAATCCGGAATATCAGGGCCTCAATGTGGCGGTAGTCACTGCGCTCAGCGAAGCGGATATTGCCGACCGCGGCGGATTGCCGGAAGGCGTGACGGTGTTTCCCAAGCCGGTACCTTTCAGCAAGCTGGAGGCCCTGGTGAAAGATTCGATCAAGGCGTCACCGAAAATGCGCAATGCCTTGAATGCCTAAAGTCCGTGCGCCCTCCGCAGCAAGTCAGCGGAAACCATCCTTACGCGCGCAGTACGAAGCTGACACGATTCGCCTGAAGACGGTTCTGGATACCATCCAGGATGCAACGATCAGCATCAATGCCGACGGCATCATCAAGTGGGCCAATAACGCGACCGAAACGGTCTTCGGCTGGCGCCCCGACGAATTGAAGGGCAGGAATATTGCCTTGCTCATTTCCGGGGTGGATTCCGCAACCCATAACGAATACATCCGCCGTTATCTGATCACCGGCGAGAGCGGCATCATCGGCAAGCGCCGCCAGGTGCGGGCACTGCATCGCGATGGCCTTGCCATGATTATCGAATTATCAGTGACTGAAGCCCGGATTGACGGGGAGCCGATTTTTGTCGCCGTCGCACGGGATCTGACCGAATCACTGAAACAGCGCTCGGAACTGGCGGTCATTGCCAGCGAAATCGAAGCTGTGCTCAATGTCAGTCCCAGCGGCATTGCCCTGTTCGGCGAAGACGGCGGGCTGCGGCACGTCAACAAGGTGTTCATGGAGATGATGGACTGCCATCAGATTCCCGAGGGCTGCAGCGTGGATACCCTGGACCAGCGCGCGGCAGAACTTGCAACCCGGAAAGGCAGTTCCCAACCGCTGGCGCAATTGCTGCCTTCGGGTAACGACATTTTGATTTTAGAAATGTCCCGTCATCTGGTGCTGCGCCGTGCGGTCAAGTCCCTGCCCGGCGGCGGCATAGTCGTTTTTTTGCAGGACATTACCGAAACCTACGATGTGGATCGCATGAAGACCGAGTTCCTGTCTTCAGCGGCCCATGAATTGCGTACGCCGATGGCGAGCATTCACGGTTTTACGGAGTTGATGCTCAAGCGTGAATTTAATGCCGAGGCGCGTCGTGAAATGGTGGAGACGATTCACCGCCAGTCATCGGCAATGGTCAATCTGGTCAATGAGCTGCTCGATCTGGCGCGGATCGAAGCGCGGGCCGGCAAGGATTTCCGGATCCGTCCCTGTGAGTTATCGGTACTGCTGACAGCGGTCAGCGCCGAATTTGAAACGCAACGGACCATTCTGGTGGATATCGCGCCGGATGTGCCTAAGGTTTGGGCTGACGCCGATAAGCTTCGTCTGGTCATCGTCAACCTGCTGTCCAACGCGGTGAAGTATTCGCCCGCAGGCGGACAGGTCGAGGTGCGCGTCCATCAGGGTGCCCAAAACTACGTAGAAATTCATGTCGAAGATCGTGGTATCGGCATGACACCGGACCAGATCGAGCATATTTTTGACCGGTTTTATCGGGTAGATCCTAACAGCACGGTCACAGGTAGCGGACTGGGTATGGCCTTGGTAAAAGAAATTATCGATATACATCAAGGGGTTATATCCGTTTCCCCGCGGCCCGGCGGCGGGCTCCGCGTCAAGGTCAGCCTGCTCGCGGTGGCTGAGGAGTCAGTTATCCGAATGGCCGAAGATAAAATAATTGATAATTCTGAAAAATAGTGTAATATCGCCTTAGTTTCATTTTAATCATTTAAGGCGATTGCCTGTGTCCAAATTAGAGTTGTCCGGCGAGACCTGTACTACCAGACAAGCAGCTGAAGCACTGGGCGTTGCCCTGCGAACTGCCCAGTTGTGGACCGAGTCGGGCCGCCTGCGTGCCTGGAAGACCGAAGGCGGTCACCGCCGCATTCTGGTTGCTTCCGTCAAGGAACTGTTGAACGCGCGCGACAGCTGGAGCCCGATCAGTGCCAACGATACCGAGCCGCGCCGGCATGAAACGGTGCCAACCCATTCCGTCGGTGAAATCGATGTCTCTGCTGCCGAAGTCGAAATGAAGCAGCAGCCCAACGGCGAACTGCATCTCCTGCTGCGGTTGAACCTGCGGCCGGTGTGAACTGCTGCGGCGCGGCCTGCACTTTCTAATCAGGTCTGCGCCGCCGTCAAAGTGTTTCCAGAGCCTGCGGCGCTGCGGCTTCGTGGCCGTTTCATCATCCAGTGAATTTTGGCCCTGCGCCGGCATTCGCGGCATGGGGCAAAGAGGGGGTTTTTGATAGAATCAAGACCATGGCTGCGACACGGCCATTCAACCGCCTTCATACCCACTGTAATCCGTCCTCGCAAGATTACGGAATATTCCGACATGACTGGTATTGCCCCATTCACCGTGGTTGTCGCTGACGACAAGCTGGAACTGCGCAAGCTGATCCGTATTACTTTTGCCGGCGACGACTGCCGGATTGTCGAAGCTGCGAACGGACTCGATGCTGTCAGGCTGATCGTTTCGGAAAAACCCCGCGTCGCACTGATCGACATCATGATGCCCGGCATTGACGGCCTTGAAGTCTGTCGCCGGGTTCGCGCCGATGCCGCCGTGGCAGGCACGCGGCTGATTCTGGTCACGGCGCGCGGACAGCAGGCTGACGTGCTCGAAGGAAAAAAAGCGGGTGCGGACGATTACATCATCAAACCATTCAGCCCGGAAAATCTTCGGGAGCGTGTTCTCGCATTCCTCGCGGATTGCTGAGCAGGTCGTGTTCACTCGCGCTGCATGGTTGTTCGGCCTGTTTGCGCTGCTGCTGCATCCGCAGCCGCTCCTCGCCGAAGCGCCTTCCATCCTGATCGGATTGACGGCGGAACTGGAGCATCCTACCAGCGCTGCCGGCCACGCCATCCGTGCGGGTATCCGTACGGCGATTGCCGAGATCAATGCCGGGGGCGGCGCACTGTCCGGCCGGCCGCTTGAACTGGTCGAGCGTGAAGATCGCGGATTACCGGCGCGAAGCGCCGACAATTTTCGGGAACTGGCTTCGCTGCCGGCAATGGCCGGCATTTTTGCCGGCGCATCGGTCAGTCTCGGCAATGATCTGGCCAAAGCCGCTGACAGTCTCAAGACACCGTTAATGATTCCCTGGATGGGGGCGGACCCCGACCCGGTCAGCGAGTCCCCGGCCCGTTATGTGTTCAGGCTGGCGATCAGTGAACGCGAAAACCTGAAGCTCATCCTGAATGACTCGCGGCAACGGGGACACCGGCGGATTGGTTTACTGCTGCCTTCCAATGCCTGGGGACGTCGCGCTGCAAGGGAGGCGGTGGCGCTGTCGAAACCCGGCGATCTGCTCAGTGTGATCGAGCCGCATTGGTATGAAAGTGCGTCGCCATCCCTGATGGCTCCTTACAAGGCGGTCATCGACCGCGGCGCGGATGCGCTGATCCTGATCATGAATGAAAGCGACAGCAGGATGCTGCTGCGCGAACTCGCTGCCAATCCTGAAATACCCCGATTGCCGTATTATCTGCACTGGACGGCAATGTCAGGCAGGACTGCCCTGACGATTTCTCCCGAAGTAAAAGGGTTTGATCTGAGCGTGGTGCATCCCGTGATGCCTGACAGCCGACAGTCTGCGGTGGTGCTCGAGCGTATCGCCACACAGCTGCCGGAACGTTACTCGGGAAAAGTGCCGGTTCCCGCTGCGGCCCTGCAGGCTTATGACCTGACCCGTCTGCTGGCAGCGGCGATTGCCCGATCCGGAAGCGGGGACCGCGTTGCGATACGCGGGGCTTTGCAGAACGCCGGCGAATACCGCGGCATGCTGAAGCTTTACCGTAATCCTTATGCCGGTGGAAGCCAGGATGCGCTGGGTGCCACCGATATTGCCGTGTTCAGGCTGCGCAGCGACGGCAGTCTCGACAACACCCGCAGCAAACCCCGGCGTTGAGTCCCATGGGTTTGCGACAGATCAATCAGCGCCTGAATGCGGCATTCCGTGAATGGATTAACCGCAGCATTTCCAACCGCATTTCGGTCGCCACACTGTCGGTGACAGTGCTGGTGCTGTTTCTGCTGATCGGCGCCACTTACGGTTTTCTGCGCAACCAGCTTGACCGCCAGGCGCAGACCACACTGGCTGCGCACGCCAGTACATTGGCGGCCCGCCTCGCCGGATCCCTTGAGCAGGGTCTGGAGGCCAGCCGGCGCCTTGCAGACAGTCAGTTGATTGCCAATGTACTCGTCGATGCCGAACTCACCGGCAATGTCGTCAGCCGTTTGCGGGATATCGCATTGTTTCCCGAAAGACAGACCATCATCAGCATCCATGACTACCGCGGGCGTCCGATCGTGGTGCAGGGTGCGGAATTTGTCCCCAAGGGTCACACCGCGTTTGCGCAGACCTTTCCCGAGATCCAGAATCCGCCGACCACCCGGGTATTTCTTGACGGGTCGCGCTCGCGACTGTTGATGGCCTATCCGCTGTATTACAAGGCTACCGGTACCCGGGAGGGGGCATTGCTCATCTCGGTGGATCTGGAAGGCCTGCTGCGCAGCGCCACCGGCGATAAGGCGGAGGGGGTCAACTGGTCATTGATCGGCAGTAACGGGGATATTCTGGCGGGTATTCAGGATTCCGGCGGTGGCTGGTTGATGCAGTCGGTGGCTCTGGGTCCCCAGCTCAAAATACCCGATCTGGGAATATCCGCGGTGGCCTCCATTGAAGAGGCGCGCGTTCTTCAGCCGCTGAGTTATTTCAATGTGGCGTATCTGCTGCTGGCGATGCTGTCGCTGGTCATCGCGGTGGTACTGGCGCGCATGGTCGGCAAGCGCATGACCGAGCCGCTGACCCAGCTGAGCGCGCTGATGGCGAACATCAAGGACATGGGCACGACGCTGCAGTTGCAACTGCCCGCACGCAGCGATGAAATCGGCCAGTTGATCGAAACATTCAACCGGATGCTGAGCGAGCTGAACCTCTCCGATCTGCGGCTGAAGCAGATGTTGCGCGAGCGTACTGAACGCCTTGAGCTGACGGAGCGCAGCCTGTCCCGGATATCCGAGGAATCGGTCACCTTCACCTGGACCTGGCAGCCGCAGAACGGTGCTGTGCTGGCGGTCAGTCCGGCGATCGAGCAGCTGCTCGGATATGCGCCGGCCCTGCTCCTGGACGGTGCGACATTCCGCGATGGTCTGATTCACGACGAGGATCGTGCACTGATCGATGCCGCTGTCGGTTCCCTGCAAGCCGGTAAACCGCTGTCGATCCGCTACCGGCTGAAGCATGCCAACGGCCGCTGGCGCTGGTTCAATGACCGGCTCAACGGGAAATTTGATTCCGCCGGACGGTTGCAGGTGATCGACGGCATCTGCACCGATGTGACCGCGCTGCAGGAGGCCGAGGCCCTGGCCAGCCAGAGGGCGCAACTGATGGACCAGATCTACCGGATGAGTCCGGACGGCATTCTGGTCACTGATGCCGCGGGCCGCGCCACTTTCGCCAATCCGGCACTGCTGCGTATGTTCGGTCTCAACGCCAAGGATGTGGTCGGGCGCAGTCTTGAGGAGCTCGATGCGGTCGGACAGCAGGCTGTTGCCGAGGGCAGCATTTACACCCCGATGTCCAGTGCCGTGCGCAGCAAGCCGGCCTTGCTCCGGCTGGCACGTCCGCGCTCGATGGTGCTGGACCGCTCCTGTCTCGTTGCTACGGAATCCGGTGGCGGCGATATATTCTTTTTCCGTGACGTCAGCGGCGAAGCTGCGGTCGAGCGCGCGAAAAGCGAGTTTCTGCGGACCGCCGCGCATGAGTTGCGAACGCCGCTGACCAGCGTATTGGGTTTTTCCGAAATCCTGCTTAATCGCAAGCTCGACGAAGAGACCCGTTACGATCTGCTGAACACCATTCACCAGACTGCCAAGCGCCTGTCAGTGATGTCTGCGGATTTGCTGGATATTGCGCGCATCGATGCCGGTGCAGTCGGCGAATTGAATCTGCAACCGGTCAGCCTGCAGCCCTTCCTGCAATCGATTGCCGGCGATGTGATAGCGCCTGACGGCAGACGCGCCGTGCTAAAGCCGGTGCCGGCGGCATTACAGGCCTACACCGATCGTGACCGGATTGAGGTGGTGCTGCGCCAGCTGCTGAGCAATGCCTTCAAGTTTTCCACTCCGGATTCGGACGTCACGCTGGAGGCTGAGGCGGGCAGCATGGATGATGTCCGCGGCATTCTTCTCAGGGTCCGGGATGTCGGCGTCGGTATGCCGCCGGAGGTTGTGGAACGGGTATTCGAACGTTTTTACCGCGCCGACACTACCGGCGATATGCTCGGTACCGGTCTGGGCATGTCGATCGTTCAGGATACGCTCGGGCTGCTGCACGGACGGGTAAAGCTGATCAGCGAGCCCGGGCAAGGTACCGAAGTCACGGTCTGGCTGCCGGAAAACCAGCTCGATTACATTGTGGCCTGACCGGTAGTGACCGGGTTCTCTTCGCGTCCAGCCGTCAGGCCTGCAGATCTTTTGATGTTCTTCGCGCCATCAGCCCGCTGATGGAAAAAATGGCCAGTCCGATGATCAGCGTCAGCCAGCCGAAGATCTCCAGAATCAGCAAGGCGTTGTTTGAGCCGGGGGCTGATTCACCAAGTATGGCAATGCAGCGCTCACCCCTGCTCGTATCAAGGTTCAGGCTGCCGGCGATTTTTTCGCTGCCGGCATTTTGAGCCCAGGGCAGCATGGCCCCAGGGCTCTGCGCCAGTTTTTCAATAGCCGGCCGCGCGGCTTCACTGAAGCTGCCCCGGTTGATGCGCATGTTTGACCTGTCAACGGCACAGGCAAATGCGACTTTCATGTTCATCAGCTCTCCGGCTTCCTTGGCCAGACGCTGTTCCATGTCGTAACCGACAACCAGTTCTCCGGCCGGATTGGGCGCCAGGATCACCGCCCTGGCGTAGCGGAACAGCTTTCCCTCGGAAAGATGCAGGGTGGTGATTCTCTGGTTAATGATCGGTGCCAGGCTGCTTTGCGCCAGACGGGTGCCCTTGTTGATCCGCTTGTCGGTGTCACCGATGACCTGATCGTCTCCGGAAACGGCCAGCATGTGCTGTGCGGAAATTCTTTTCCTGTGGTTTTGCAGCGTGGAGTCGATGGTATAGGGGTCGTTGGTCAGAAGGCTTTCACGCAGGCCATAGTCTGAGGCCAGCAACTCCGAAAGTTCCTGCAAATCCCGGTTGCTGTGACTGAGCAGCGTCGAAAATGACGTGATGACCCGGTTCGACTGGACCTGCAGAAAGGCCTGTTCGGTAACCCAGGCAGTGGCCAGCACAACCACGCCGATCAGCATCATCAGCTGACCCAGGCGGAATTCGGCGCTGCTCTTCCAGAGGTCTATCCGCCCTTGCGAGGGCCGCATCCCTGGCGGAGAGGTTTTATCCGGCATAGTTGTCGGCCTGCAGCGGCGGTTTTTCGCGGCGTGTGCGCTTCTCGATTTCAAACCGCGTGGTCAGCTGGCGCTTGTCGTTTTGCAGGACTCTCAGAGTTTGCTGCTGCGGTGGCTTGC
>Ga0192647_100758_pt1 | contig 22313 bp, 20 predicted proteins | sample LauGreFa1BDMLBSN_2_FD_133046 | JGI IMG/M metagenome (GOLD analysis project Ga0192647, IMG submission 133046) | Freshwater lake microbial communities from Lake Michigan, USA - Fa13.BD.MLB.SN - reassembly | ecosystem: Environmental > Aquatic > Freshwater > Lake | place: Lake Michigan, USA...
CTGTTCGTTACTGAATCTTCCCTGCTTCATTTCCGTCTCCCCTTGCAGAAGAGACCATTCTCTCAAGCTTCAATTGGCTCGAAATTACCCAGTCAGGTCAGGTCCTTGGAGGCGCCTAAGGGTGATGGTTTAGCCTGGCGCAACCATGGGCGAGGGCCAGCCAAGCCATGCGCAAGTTTCAAACAGCGCAAACGCCTGTGCCATAATCCGCGGCTTCGCTGCACACTGCCCGGGTGGTGAAATTGGTAGACGCAGGGGACTCAAAATCCCCCGCCGCAAGGCGTGCCGGTTCGATTCCGGCCCCGGGCACCACTTGGTTGACTCACCAAGTCTCACGAACCTCCCCAACCCGCTATGGCCATAGCTACAGTTGGTTTTTGGTTGTCTCACATAGCCTCATGGGGTAACGGTACTTTTAACGGTATCAGGCAGATAGCGTAAATCCAGATACCGTTACAGAAGGATCTATGGCACTGACACCGGCTGCCAAAAATCACTTCAACCAAGGTTAATGTTGATCATTAACTGGTAATGATGAACGAACGCCCAGGCCACTTTAACTTTGAGCTTCGCCGTGTCAGATCGGGTGACCTTTACCTCACTGATTCCTAGCATCCATGGTGAGGCGGGCAAGGTATGTATGTAGGGGTCTTGGCCTGGGGCCAATCAGCTGTAAAAGCCGTTATTGTTAGCACAGCCATGCATCCCAGGGTCAGCGCCCGTGCGCTAAGTCCGAAACAGCATTTGCGTCAGCGCATGCGGCCGGTGGCTGAGCACGCCGTCCTGCACTTGCGCGGTACTCAGGCCAAAGACGGTTTGTAGCGCCTGCGCATAAACCGCGTTGGCGTCCACGGTCACTTTCAGGTCGCGGCCTTCAAACAGGCTTGCTGCTTGCAGCCCCGGCCAGTCGGCCACCACGCCGGCGGTTTTGATCAGACCGCCGGCCGCCAGGATGCAGCCGCCCCAGCCGTGGTCGGTGCCGGTAGTGCCGTTTTCTGCAGCGGTACGGCCGAACTCGGTGAGGGTGAGCACCAGGCAGTCGTCCCAGCGCGGGCCCATGCTTTGGCGAAAAGAGCGAATGACGTCATCCACTTGTTGCAGGCGCGTCGCATGCACGCCCTCGCCCGCGCCCTGGGCAGCATGGGTGTCAAAGCCATTGAAGTCGATCAGCCCGACCATCGGCCCGTCGCAGGCTTGCATGCGCAGCGCCGCCTCATGGGCCAGGCCGGCTGCAGATTTGCGGTTTTCAAAAGCCTGCGTGGGCGCGCCGGTCATGGCTGCTTCGGCGCGGCCTGTGCGCAGGCGCGTACCCAGCGCAGCCAGTTCAGGCTGGCCCTGCCAAAGTTGCTCAATCAGCGCATAGGTAGCAGTCGGTGGCGTGGGCAGCCAGGTTGGAAATTGGGTTTCAGATTTGCTGTCGCCGCGCAAAATCAGCGGCATGGGAATGGAGATGGCCACGCCCGCACCTAGCTGAGCCTTTTCCATGGCGCGACCCAGCCAGCCTGAGGCTGAAGCGTAGGGTTTGATTACCCCGCTTTGCATGATGTCTTGGCCCTCAAAGTGAGAGCGGCCTGTGTAGCCAAAGCCGGTGGCATGCACCGCCACGGCTTGACCCTGAGCGATCAGCGATGCGAAGGTGGGCAGCGCCGGGTGCACGCCAAAAAAGTCATCGCCGCGCAAGAGCTGAGTTGGCACTAGGTTGGCGCGCAGCGCTTGCAGCTGTGGGTCGCCGGTGGACGGTATGGCGCACAGGCCGTCCATGCCGCCGCGCAGCATCAAGACCAGTAGGCGGCGCTGCGCAAAAGCGTTGCTGCTTTGCGCTGCCGCCATAAGGGGTTGGCCGGCCAATGTGAGGCTAGCGCCGGCGCCCAGAAAATGTCTTCTTTGCATGGTCGTTAGCTCCACAACATGTCGGGTGAAGTCAGGTACGCGGCCCAGATGCCGCGGCGCGCTTGGCCTTCGGCGGTGGCGGCGGCAGCGAGTAACTGTTGCGCCAGCGGCCCTTGGCCTTGCTGACGCAGTAGCAACTGGGCGAACGATCCGGGCTGGCGCACGCGGGTGGCAAACTGAAAGGCGTAGCGCACGCGCCGGTCGAGCATTTCTTTGGAAATCCAGTCCCGGCTTTGCAGCGACCAGCCATTGGGTTGCGGACAATGATGAACCGGTTGACCCAGCTCAGTGAGGATGTCGTGCAGGCGCTCGCCGCGCAACTCGCGCAGCGGCGGCACCACGGGCAGCTCTGCGCCCGCCACGCGGTAAATGCTCCAGAGCCAGCTCTCTGGCAGCAGGAATTTGCGCGAGGCGGCGCCCGCCAGAGCCACCTCGGCCACCACCGCCTTGTGCAGGCTGGGCAGATGGCCCTTGCTTTGCGTGAACACTTTCACCAGCCGGGCCACAGCCTCAGGCGCGGGCTTGTCGGCGATGAAAGCGGTGCCCAGTTTGAGGCAAATATGTTGCGCTGTGGCGGGGTGGGTGGCCAGGTCGTCGATCAGGTCGTTGAGCTTGCCGTCGTTGCGCAAAAAGGCGCTGTAAGACTTGTCCATCACGCGGTGGCTGCCAGGTTCGTGCTTGCCGAAGTTAAAGTAGCTGCCATAAGGCGCGCCGGATTTGTTCCAGGTGTCTGAGGGCTTGTGCACGCCCCAGCCGGTCAGGATGAAGGTGGCGCCCATCACGTCGGCCTGGCTGTAGCCAGCGGCAGGGCTGAGGGTGAACAGTTCCAGTAACTCACGCCCCAGGTTTTCATTGGTGCTGTGCTTGGCTTTGCCGTTCTGGCGCATTTCATACCGGCTGTTTTGAGAACCTGGGCCGGTGGAGTTATCGTTGTCCAGGTAAAGCACCATGGCCGGGTGCGTGACCGCCTCAAACAGCATGTCGCGAAAGTAGCCGCTCATGTGGCCGCGCAACATGCGCATGTAAGGTCCGACCATGGCATTGATGTTGTTGGTGGCCGGCGCCACCGTGAAGTGGTTGGTCCAGAAGTGCCAGAAACGCTCAAATACCGGGGCCGGGCCGTTGACGGCCATGGCGCCGCGCGCCAGCACTTCCTTCCAGGGCGCCATGCGCCAGTAGGGCAGGTCTACTGTCTCGTAACGCAGCTTTTCCCATTCGGGGCGTGGCAATTTGCGCGACTGCTCAAAAGTGTTTTTTTCGGCGTCCCAATGGCCTTGCATGGCCAGCGTGGCGTCTTTCTGGCTGTCCAGCAGGCGCAAGCCCTCGGGCAGGCCGGTCATTAGCACGCCGCCGCGGTCGGCTAGAAAAGTGACGGGCGGCGCCTTGTCGAGTTGCGCCTGCGCCCAGGCCAGCGGGTCGCCGGGGTTGGCTTCGTCCGGCGCCAGGCCAAAGCCGACCTGGCGGGCAAAGCGGGCTGCATCAAGCGGGCTCATGGACATGTCCGAAGGATAACGCGGCGGCGACGCCCTGAATGCCCCTATGTTAGCCAAAGGCGCTGACAAATACTAGTTTGGCAAAGTGGAGACAACAACCACCTTTAGGGTACGGAGCCGACCAGTGTGCGCTAGGGCTACCATCCGTGCTTAGTAGGTAGAACTGCGCCTTACTTAGGGCGCACAGGCCCAATTGCGCCGTGTGTAACAGCAATTCCAGAAATTTACATACCCCCCGCCAGTCTGCATTTCAAAAACAAGGGGGTGAGCAAATTAGTATGTAAGGTCTAGCCAGAGACAAGCCGCCAAAACGGGGGGTGGGGGTACGGTAGGGGTCTTCCAGCCAGAAATGAAAAGGGGTGGGCCCTCTTGAACTGGGCGATGCCCGAACATTAACAGGTGTTAATGTTGGAAGGAGGCCGAAATTCTCATATGACCAAGATCACTTTTATAAATCACGGTACTTTTCACGGTATTTTTTCATTGGCTTCGCGGGAAATCTAGTATTTACGCGGGCCCTGAGCCCTAACAGGGTTCCGGCCCCGGCACCACCCCTCAAAACACGCCCCAGCGCCCTCTTCGGGTCCTGGGGCGTTGCTATGATTCCTGCTTCTTTCAGTTACCGGTGCTCGCACGCGCGCGCTCACTTCAACACCTTTTGAATCTGGACAGCGCTAAATTCCTAAGCGAGGGGTGGGAATACACACAACATTAGCGCTAGGGAAGGTCTGCATAAGTTCAAATCCGTCATTGCGAGCGCAGCGAAGCAATCCATTTTTGCTTGCCTATCAAACACTTATGGATCGCCGCGTCGCTGCGCTCCTCGCGATGGCGAACTTATGTAGACCTTCCCTGGCGAAAAATTTTTTCATCCGCCCAACCCCAGCTTTCATGGCTCAGGTCTGCGGAGGGCTTTACCATCGCCCCACCTTTATTTGAGAACCGACTCGCCATGCCTGTAATCACCAATATCGAAGACCTGCGCGTTCTGGCCCAAAAGCGCGTGCCGCGCATGTTTTATGACTACGCCGACTCCGGCAGCTGGACCGAGGGCACCTACCGAGCCAATAGCGAGGATTTTCAGAAAATAAAACTGCGCCAGCGTGTGGCGGTGAACATGGAAAACCGCAGCACCGCCACCCGTATGGTGGGGGTGGACGTGAAGATGCCGGTGGCGATTGCCCCGGTGGGCCTGACCGGCATGCAATGCGCCGATGGCGAAATCAAAGCCGCGCGCGCTGCCGAAAAGTTTGGCATCCCTTTTATGCTGTCGACCATGAGCATTTGCTCCATCGAAGACGTAGCGGCCAACACCACCCGCCCCTTTTGGTTTCAGCTCTACATGATGCGCGACCGCCAGGCCATGGTGAACATGATCGAGCGCACCCGCAAAGCCGGTTGCGATGCGCTGGTGCTGACCCTGGATTTGCAAGTGATAGGCCAGCGCCACAAAGACCTGAAAAACGGGCTGACTGCGCCGCCCAAACCCACGCTCTCCACCATCCTCAACCTGCTGACCAAGCCGCGTTGGTGCTTGGGCATGGCCGGTACGCGCCGCCACAGCTTTGGCAACCTGGTGGGCCATGTCAAAGCGGTGAGCGATATGAAGTCCTTGGCGGCTTGGACCAATGAACAATTTGACCCCCGCCTGTCCTGGGCGGATGTGGCCTGGGTGAAAGAGCAATGGGGCGGCAAGCTCATCCTCAAAGGCATTCAAGATGTGGAAGACGCCAAGCTCGCAGTCCTTAGTGGTGCCGATGCCATCGTAGTCAGCAACCACGGCGGGCGCCAGTTAGACGGCGCGCAGTCCAGCATCGAGGCACTCCCGGCCATCGTCGAGGCGGTGGGTGAGCAGATTGAAGTCTGGATGGACGGCGGCATCCGCAGCGGACAGGATGTGCTCAAGGCCTGGGCGCTGGGCGCGCGCGGTACGCTCATTGGTCGCGCCATGGTTTATGGCCTAGGCGCCATGGGCGAAGAAGGCGTGACCAAAGCCCTGCAAATCCTGCACAAAGAGTTGGACGTGACCATGGCTTTTTGCGGCCACACCGATTTGCAAAACGTCGATAAGGCGATATTGTTGCCGGGCACCTTTCCCACCGCCCACCACTGACGCGCTACCCAGACGCCTGCCGACGCACTCGTGACGCTGCGCCGCATCGCCCATCTGGACATGGACGCGTTTTATGCGTCGGTCGAGTTATTGCGCTATCCGCAGCTCAAGGGCTTGCCGGTGGTTATCGGTGGCGGGCGGCGCAAAATCGATGAAGACCTGATGCTGGGCGACACGTGCCGCGCATTGCATGACATCCCGCTGTCCGAATTTCCGCTGTTGTGCGACTACACCGGGCGCGGCGTGATCACCACCGCCACCTATGCCGCGCGCCAGTTTGGCGTGGGCTCGGCCATGGGCTTGATGAAGGCCGCCAAGCTTTGCCCGCAAGCGGTTTTACTGCCGGTAGATTTTGCGCAATACCGGCATTATTCACAGCGCTTTAAATCCATCATCACCGACATCGCGCCGCTCATGGAAAACCGGGGGGTCGATGAGGTGTATATCGACTTTACCGAGGTGCCCGGCGGCCAGCGCGAAGCCGGGCGCGTACTGGCGCGCCTGATCCAAAAAGCGATTTTTGAACACACCGGCCTCACTTGCTCGGTGGGCGTCGCACCCAATAAGCTGTTGGCCAAGATGGCCAGCGAATTCAACAAGCCCAATGGCATTTCCATCGTCCTGGAAGAGGACTTGCAGCCCATGATCTGGCCGCTGGCCTGCCGCAAAATCAATGGCATTGGCCCCAAAGCAGACGCCAAGCTCAAGAGCCACGGCATTGAAACCATTGGCCAGTTGGCAGAGCGCGACCCGGCCTGGCTAGTGCAAACCTTTGGCAACAAAACCGGTGCCTGGCTGCATGATGCAGCCTGGGGGCGCGACAGCCGCCCGGTGGTCACCGAAAGCGAGCCGGTCAGCATGAGCCGGGAAACTACTTTTGACCGCGACCTGGACGCGGTGCGCGACCGCGCCGAACTCGGCGCCGTATTCACGCGCTTGTGCGAGCAAGTCGCTGCCGATTTGCAACGCAAAGGCTATGTTGGCCGCACGATTGGCATCAAACTGCGCTACGCTGATTTTCAGATCGCCACGCGCGACCACAGCCTGCCCTCTTACACCGCAGACGCCCGCGCCATCCGCCACGCTGCGGGCCTCTCCTTAAAGCGCGCGCCGCTGCAAAAGCGCTTGCGTCTCCTCGGTGTCAGGGTGGGCTCGCTGCTGCGCGCCGAGGACGCTAAGCTATTACCCACCGAACCGGAGACCGCCCATGAACGCAATGCATTGCTTTTCCCTGACGATTGAAAACCACATCGCACATTTAGTGCTCGACCGCCCACAGGCCCTCAACACCATGGGGCCACGTTTCTGGGGCGAGTTGGACGCCGTGCTCAGCGACCTGCACAAAAACAATGCGGCACGGGCCTTGGTAATCAGCAGCACCGGCAAGCATTTCAGCGCTGGTATGGCTTTGGACGCCTTTGCCGGCTCGGTCCAAATGGACGACCAATCGCCCGAAGGCCGTGCCGCGATTTTTGATAGCTTGACGGCCATGCAAGCTACCTTCACCAAGCTAGAGACACTGCGCATTCCGGTGATAGCAGCCTTGCACGGCGGCGTCATAGGCGGCGCGGTGGACATGGTGACGGCTTGCTGCATTCGCTACGGCAGCAAAGACACTTTTTTCTGCATCCAAGAAATCAATATCGGCATGGTGGCCGATGTGGGCACCTTGCAGCGCCTGCCCAAGTTGGTGCCGCTGGCCGTAGTCAAAGAACTGGCCTACACCGGAAGGCGCATGGGCGCCGACAAAGCGCTGGGCTATGGCCTGCTCAACGCAGTGTTTGACACCCACGACCAAACGCTGGAGGCGGCCCTGCAATGTGCGGCGGAAATCGCGAACAAACCGCCGGTTGCTATTTGGGGCACCAAGCAAGCAGTGCACTACGCGCGGGACCATACGGTGGACGAAGCACTCAAACAAATGGGCTGGCTGCAAGCCGCCATCTGGAGCAATCGCCATGTCGGCGAAGCGGTGACGGCGTTTCAGGGCAAACGCACTGGTAAATATCCGGACCTGGCGGAACTCAAGTCCTTTACCGATTTAGCCTGAGCGCCTCTACTGCCGGGCCGTTCGCGTGTTGGCTGGCGGCTTTTGCGGATGGCTGGTGCGAAAGGGGTTGATGTCTAGGCCACCACGGCGGGTGTAGCGGGCATAGACCGATAGCTTGATCGGTTTGCAACGCGTCCAAATGTCCATAAAAATGCGCTCCACGCATTGCTCGTGAAACTCGTTGTGGTTGCGAAAGCTCACCAGGTATTGCAGCAGGCCCTCCTGGTCCATCGCGTCACCGGTGTAGCTGATTTGCACACTGCCCCAATCGGGCTGGCCGGTGACCAGGCAATTGCTTTTGAGCAAATTACTCACCAAGACTTCGCTCACCGGCGCCTCGCCCAGCGTTGCGCGCAGCAGTTCCGGCGCTGGCGTGTAGCGGCTGCACTCAATATCCAGCCGGTCCAGGCTTAAGCCATCTAATTCGTAAATCGGTTCGCGGTCAAACAACTCAGGCGCAATCAGACGCAGGCCCACGCTGCCCTGCACCGGTGCGCCGCGCCACAGCGCCTCCGACACGTCTTTGCGCATACAGGCCAGCACTGCATCGCTATCTGCAAACACGGTGTTGTTCAAGCTATTGAGGTAAAGCTTAAAAGACTTGCTCTCGATGATGTTGGGGCTTTCGCACGGTACGGTGAAATGGGCTAAAGCCAGTTGCGGCTTGCCGCGCGGATTGAGCCAACTCAGCTCAAACGCCGTCCACATATCAGCCCCGAAAAACGGGGGGTCGCCGGCAATGCCCAATTCATTACGCTTGTCCACGCGCGGCAGCGGAAACAAAAGACTAGCGTCGTACTGGTCTATGTAGCTGGAGGATTTACCCAGCGGTGATTGTTCGGGCTTGGCTGGGGCGGGTGTGGTGTTCATAGCTCTTTAGGCGCCTGCCAGCTTACGGCGGAAAACCAGGCGGTCGGGCGTGGACACTTTGGCTGCCAGCTTATAGCCATCGCCAGTGAAGTCGCGCAGTTGCTCGGCCTTATCCATACGCTGCTCGATTGCAAAACGCATCATGGCGCCGCGTGCCCGTTTAGCGTTGAAACTGATAATTTTGTACACCCCGTTTTTATAGTCTTCAAATACGCATTCGATCACCCGCGCTTTGAGCAATTTAGGTTTGACGGATTTGAAATATTCTTGCGAAGCTAGGTTCACCAACACCGGCTCAGTATCGCCTTGCAGGCGTTCGTTCAGGTAATCGGTGATGCGGCTGCCCCAGAACTGGTAGAGGTCGCTGCCCTGCTCGGTGGGCAGGCGGGTGCCCATTTCCAGGCGGTAGGGTTGCATCAGGTCCAAAGGCCGGAGCACGCCATACAAACCGCTGAGCACACACACATGGGCTTGCGCCCAGGCCAGTGCATCGTCGTCCAGCGCGCGGGCGTTGAGCCCGTCATAGACATCGCCGTTAAAGGCCAGCAGCGCTTGGCGCGCATTTTTTTCCGTGGCGCGCGGCGACCAGGCTTTATAGCGCGCCACGTTCAGACCAGACAGCGCATCACTCAAATCCATGAGTTCGGAAATTTGCGGTGGCGTGTAGCCGCGCAGCACCTTGATCAAGGCTTGCGATTGCTTCACAAACAAAGGCGCGGAATGCGCCTGCACCGAAAGCGGTGTTTCGTAATCTAGTGACTTGGCGGGCGAGAGAACAAACAGCATGGTCGTGGATGGTCAGGCAGGGGAAAAGCGCGATTGTCGCCTGAAGCGCTGCGCCGCCATAGGCACTGCACCCCATCGACCCCCACCTACACGCGCCTTTGGCGGTCACAGACCCGTCACACCCGATTTATATGCTTACACGGGCAATTTGCCCCCGTGCCTTGGTGCACTCTTTTTAAATAGGGAAAACATGAAACAAAATTACACATTTAGTCCGGTAATGCGCGCGCTGTGCGCTTTGATCGTCTCAGGCAGCGCCTTGGCGCAAACCGAAGTTAGCGCGGTTTTGGCGGGACACGCTTATTTGCCGGCCTCCACCACGGTGCAGGCGCCCAAGGCGGCCGGCCCCTTGTTTGCCACCGCTGGTAAATTTTCCGACGCCAGCCGCCAGCGCAAAGAAGCACTGGGCAGCGTGGAAGGCATTACCTTTGTGGGAGACCCCAAGCACCCGCGCAAATCGGGCGGTAGCTTGCCAGTGGCTGGTCAGGCGGTGCAAGGTTTTTCGGGCATTTTGTCACTCGGGCAAAGCCGCTTTTTGGTTTTAACCGACAACGGCTTTGGCAACAAAATCAACTCGCAAGACGCATTGCTGATGGTGCAGCACGTGAAGGCCGATTGGAGCAAAGGACAAGTCGCCTTGGAGTCCACCACGTTTTTGCATGACCCGGATAAAAAAGTACCGTTTTTTATCGTCAACGAAAACACCGAAAGCCGCCACCTAACGGGCTCAGACTTTGACCCCGAATCCATCCAAATCGTGGGCGATGAATGGTGGATAGGCGACGAGTTCGGCCCCTATGTGCTGCGCGTCACGCCCCAGGGCAAGGTGCTAGGCGTCATCGAAACCGTGGTCGGCGGTAAAAGCTACCGCAGCCCGGACCATTACCTTAATGGCCGCATCCCCGGCAATTACCCGGGTGAGGAACAATTCGAAGCGCGCCGCTCTGGCGGGTTTGAACCCATGGCCAAGTCCATCGACGGCAAAACCCTCTACCCCATGTTTGAGTGGCCGCTGTGGGATGCCCAAGCCAAGGCCCAAGAATCCCGCAATGGCAAGCCCTTCACCCGTATCCTGGAGCTAGACGTAGCAAGCCAAAAATACAAAGATCGCCAGTGGAAATACCAGTTTGAAGCGGTTGGAAACATTGCCGCGGATTTTCAGATGCTGGACGCCAACACCGGCCTGGTGATCGAGCGCGACGACAGCACCGAGGGCGCAGGCCCCAACTGCCCCGGCGAAGCCCGCGTGGACTGTTTTACCCGCCCGGCTAAGTTCAAACGTATTTACAAAATCGACCTGAGCCAGCTTGACAGCGAAGGCTTTGTGAAAAAAGTAGCCTATATCGACCTGACGCGTATCAACAATCCGCAGGGTTTGGCTAAGCTCGGCCCCAATGAGGCGGTATTTGTGCTGCCCCACCTAGGCCCTGAAGGCTTGACGGTGGTCGATAGCCACCACATTGTGGTGGTCAATGACAACAACTTCCCGTTTTCATCGGGTCGCACTATTGGCCAGCCGGACCACAACGAGCTAACGCTGCTCAATATCAAGACCCTGGTCGAGGCCAAATAGCCGACGCATACCCGTAGTCAGTAGCGTGGCACAAGCCGCGCTGCCGCTGCGCTAGGGCATTTCGACCACTTTGCCAGTCAGGCGCCGCACGAAGGGCAGCACGGCCATCAGGGTCGGAAAGGCGATCAGCCAGGACACGCCCCAAGAGCCCAACCAAAGTTGCAGCACGCCAGGCGCCAAGCCCACGCCGCGCAAGGTGCTGATGCCTGAAATCAGGCAGGTCATGATGCAGGACAAGAAAAAAGGCAGCACGATGGCCGCGTATCGGGCGGGCAGCTTGCGAAAGCCGGGTGTTGGTGGGGACAAATTTTCCATGGGCGCGATGGTAACTGCCACGCGTGAAGTCACCAGGCCTGCGCGTACCTAAGCCTCCACGGGCGAGCACCTCGGTAAAATTGTCTCTCTTTCCCCTGCGCCGCCGCACTGCGGCTGCTGCCACCCACTTAAAGCCCCATGTCCACTACCTCTCCTGACCAACCCGGATTGCAATCTCTGTCCAAGTCTTTTGAACCCGCCGCCCTAGAGGCGCACTGGGGCCCCGAATGGGAAAAGCGCGGCTATGGCCTGGCAGGTGTGCGCGGCAGCGGCCAAGCTGACGCCAGCCAGCCCTCGTTTGCGATTCAGCTACCTCCCCCTAATGTGACCGGCACGCTGCACATGGGCCATGCGTTTAACCAAACCATCATGGACAGCCTGACGCGCTACCACCGCATGCGCGGCCATAACACCGCCTGGGTGCCGGGCACCGACCATGCCGGCATTGCCACCCAAATCGTGGTGGAGCGCCAACTACAAGACAAAGGCATTAGCCGCCACGCCATGGGCGCCACGCCCCCCGAGGCGCGCAAAAACTTTATCGCCAAGGTGTGGGAATGGAAAGAAGAATCGGGTAATACCATTACCCGCCAGATGCGCCGCATGGGCGACAGTGTGGACTGGAGCCGCGAATACTTCACCATGGACGCCAAGCTGTCGGGTGTGGTGACGGAAACTTTTGTGCGCTTATACGAACAAGGCCTGATATACCGGGGTAAGCGCTTGGTCAACTGGGACCCGGTGCTCATGAGTGCGGTCTCGGACCTGGAGGTAGAAGCCACCGAATCCGAAGGCAAGATGCATTACATCTGCTACCCCTTTGCCGACGGCCCGCAGCTGATCGAGGGGGTGCTGCAACAAGGCATGACGATTGCCACCACCCGCCCCGAAACCATGATGGCCGATGGCGCGCTGGCAGTGCATCCGGAAGACGAACGCTACCAACACCTGGTCGGCAAGCTGGTGGATTTGCCTTTGTGCGACCGGCAAATTCCCATCATCGCCGATGACTTTGTAGACCGCGCCTTTGGCTCGGGCTGCGTCAAGATCACCGGCGCGCACGACTTCAACGACTACGCCTGCGCCCAACGGCACGACTTGCCGCTGATCACCATCTTCACCCTGGATGCCAAAGTCAACACCAACGGCCCCGCCGTCTACCAAGGTCTGGACCGCTTCGAAGCGCGTAAAGCGGTCAACCGCGATCTGCAAGCCCAAGGCTTAATGCTGGAAATCAAGCCCCACAAAATGATGCTCCCCATTTGCGCGCGCACCGGCCAAGTGGTCGAACCCATGCTGACTGACCAATGGTTTGTGGCCATGAACAAGGTAAGCGATAAAGACCCCACGGGCAAAAGCATCGCGCAAAAAGCCATCGATGCAGTGCAGTCGGGCGAAGTGAAATTTGTGCCGGAAAACTGGGTCAACACCTACAACCAATGGATGAACAATATCCAAGACTGGTGCATTAGCCGCCAACTGTGGTGGGGGCACCAGATTCCGGCTTGGTACACCGATGGCACTTTGGTTAATGGCGCTGATTTCGTTGTGGCCACTAGCGAAGAAGACGCACACGCCAAAGCCCGCGCGGCAGGTTACATAGGCCCACTGCGGCGCGACGAAGACGTACTCGACACCTGGTACTCCAGCGCCTTAGTCCCCTTCAGCACCATGGGTTGGCCGGACAGCGCTTCGGGGACGGGCGATACCAATAACCCGAAGGAGGGCAGCGGGCTTGGTCGCAGCGATTTGGCGCGCGAAGCGCGTATGAGCAAGACCGGGCCCGGTGCGCTCCGAAGCGATAGCGAAAACACCGCAAGTGACTACGACCTCTACCTCCCCAGCAGCGTATTGGTAACCGGCTACGACATCATCTTCTTCTGGGTCGCCCGCATGATCATGATGACCACACACTTCACCGGTCGTGTGCCCTTCAAAGACGTGTACATCCACGGCCTGGTACGCGACGCTCAAGGCAAAAAAATGAGCAAATCCGAAGGTAATGTGCTCGACCCGGTGGACCTGATCGACGGCATTGCGTTGGCGCCTTTGCTCGACAAACGCAGCCAAGGCTTGCGCAAACCTGAGACCGCGCCGCAAGTGCGCAAAAACACGGAAAAAGAATTCCCCGATGGCATCCCAGCCTACGGCGCAGACGCCTTGCGCTTTACCTTCGCCGCGCTGGCCAGCCTGGGCCGCAATATCAACTTTGACAGCAAACGCTGCGAAGGCTATCGCAACTTTTGCAACAAACTGTGGAACGCCACCCGCTTTGTGCTGATGAACTGCGAAGGCCAGGACTGCGGTTTGCAAGAACACACTAAAGAACAATGCACGCCCCCGCGCGTGGGCGCAGATGGGCAAGAGATCCCTGCCGGGCCTTTCTACCAGTACCTGAAATTCAGCCAGGCCGACCGCTGGATCAGCTCGGTGCTACAGCAAACCGAAGACCAGGTTGCCAAAGGCTTTGCCGAATACCGGTTGGACAATGTGGCCACGTCCATCTATGAATTTGTGTGGAACGAATACTGCGACTGGTATCTGGAAATAGCCAAAGTGCAAATCCAAAACGGCGACCTGGCACAGCAGCGCGCCACCCGGCGCACGCTAATTCGCACCCTGGAAGCGATCTTGCGCCTGGCGCATCCGGTCATTCCGTTTATCACCGAAGAACTCTGGCAAAAAGTGGCACCCGTGGCGGGCCTCCCCGGTGCTTCGGTCAGCATTGCGCGCTACCCCGAGGCGCAACTGGGCAAGGTGGAACCGCAAGCGATTGCCAATGTCAACCAGCTCAAAGCCCTGGTCGATGCTTGCCGCAATTTGCGCGGCGAGATGCATGTGTCGCCGGCTACCAAAATGCCGCTATTCGCGCTGGGCAACGCCGACTTTATGCGCGCTAACGCCAAGGTCCTGCAAGCACTAGCCAAGCTCAGCGATGTGAAGGTCTTTGACGACGAAGCCGCCTGGCAAAGCGCAGCCCAATCCGCACCGGTGGCCGTGGTGGGCGATATGCGCATGTGTTTGTTTATCGAAGTGGATGTGGCCGCAGAGAAGGTGCGCCTGTCCAAAGAAATCGCGCGCCTGGAAGGCGAAATCACCAAGGCGCAGGGCAAGCTTTCCAACGAAGCCTTTGTGGCGAAAGCACCGCCTGCGGTGATTACCCAAGAGCGGCAACGGATGGCGGACTTTGAAAGTACTTTGCAGAAGGTGCGGGGGCAGTTGGAGCGATTGGCTTAATTCTTCGCATTCACCAACTGGTGGAGCCGCTGCAACAACGCCCCCACATCCGTCCCGACATGCAGTAACGCGCGTACCGCAGGGTTGAGGAAACCTTGCGCCACCATGCCGTCCAGCATGGCAATCAACGGGTCGTAGTAGCCCGCCACGTTGAGCAAGCCAAAGGGCTTGCGGTGCATGCCCAGTTGGTACCAGGTCCAGATTTCAAACAGTTCTTCAAACGTGCCTATGCCGCCGGGAAGGGCCACAAACGCATCGGCACGCTCAAACATCATGGTTTTACGGGTGTGCATGTTGTCCACTACGTGCAACTCGGTCAGGCCGGTGTGGCCTACTTCTTTGTCTATCAGGGTTTGCGGAATCACGCCATACACCGTACCGCCTGCGGCCAGCGTGGCATCGGCCACCATGCCCATCAGTCCCACTTTGCCGCCGCCATAAACCAACTCCCAGCGCTGGCTGCCAATCAAGGCACCGGTATCTTGCGCAGATTGTGCAAAGCGCGGGTCCACGCCAGGGCGCGAGCCGCAATAAACACACATTGAAAAGTTGGAGGGCTTTGAGGTGGACATAGCAATTTCGGACGAGGGCTTCCTAGTGGTAACGGGTGCGCCAGTTTGGAAGCCGGTATAAGCAAGCCCCACTGACGGACTACAGGGCGAAGTATTTACGGTTCAGGTGGCAATTTTTTTAAAGGATCCACACACGGCACACCCAGAGGTTTGAAGTGCTTGATGTTGGAGGTGAGCAATAGCAGCTGCGCGCTTTGCGCCAGCGCGGCAATGGCGACATCCGCAAAACCAGGGTGACGGCCTTTGGCCATGGCAGCATCCGAAATCTGGCCGGCCACGCGGGCCGCTTGCGCATCGAGCGGCAGGATGCGCTCACTGTAGGCGTTCAGCAGGCGATCGAGCCAGCCGTCTAGACGATCAGCCCGCTCTTTGCCCCCCGCGCGGCGCAACTTGCCGATGCCCTGCGCTAGTTCGGCAATCGTGATGCCGGGTATAAATAGCTTGTTGTGCTGCGCTTGCAGCCACGGGGGCAAATGGGCAGGAACCAAGGCCTCGCGTCCCGGCGTCAGCACGGACAGCACGCTGGTATCGAGCAAATAGCCTTTATGCAAAGTCCACACCCCGCAGCGGTGTGGCATCGCGCTCCGTAGTTAGCGGCTCGGGCATGCCCAATAGGTAATTGGCCAGGTTGGGCATGGTAAGCGGGTACAAGCGTGCGCCGTCGGCCACCGGCACGATCAAGGCGCAAGGTTTGCCATGGCGGCTCACCAGGGTGGGCTGGCCATTTTCTGCGGCGGCCACCAGGGCGGAAAAGCTGGCTTTAGCCTCGCGAATTTGGAACGTCTCCATAGGATTCCTTCTTGTGACTACATGTGGTCACATTTAGCAAGTATAGCGCCGCAGTGCACCTGGCGTTGGTGTGCCCAGGGCTTTCGTTTGCGCCTTGAATCGCACACCCTTAGCGCCTGCGCATCAGGTGAATAAACTCCTTATCCACCGTTTGCTGATCCAGCAAGGTATTGCCGGTTTGCTTGGCAAAAGCCTGGAAGTCGCGCACCGAGCCAGGGTCGGTAGCGATGACTTTGAGCACCTCGCCGCTTTGCATATCGGCCAGTGCGCGTTTGGCTTTGAGTATGGGCAAGGGGCAGTTCAGGCCCCGGCTGTCCACTTCTTTGGCGATGGTGTATTCGGTGCTCATGGTGGCCTTAGAAAATTAGCTTTCAGCGCGTGGGGCCGCACTGTCGTCACGCTTGGCCCATTCAATAAATTGCGGGGTGTGCCCGCGCGAGCGCAGCCAATCGGCCAGTGCGTAGCCGGTGCCTGCAGGCCAGCATTTCAGGTCTTGCGGCGCGTAAAGGCGGTAGTCCACCAGCTCGGGCGACAAGCGCACTTCGCCGTGGCAGACCGCGTGGTAGGCGATGATGATCTGGTTCATGCGCTGAAAGTCATACACGCCGATCAGATTCAGTGCGTCGGTGGTCAATGCGGTTTCTTCTGCGATTTCGCGGGCAATGCCCTCTTGCGGCGTTTCGCCAGCCTCCATAAAACCGGTGATCAGCGCGTACATTTTGCCCGGCCAGGCGGCGTTGCGCGCCAAGAGCACGCGTCCCTCAATTTCAATGACCGCTGCCAACACTGGCGTGGGGTTGTTCCAATGCGTGAATTCGCAGGCGGTGCAGCGCAGGCGCGATTTGTCGCCACCGTCTTCGGCTTGCGTCACCCAGGCCAATTCGGTGGCGCATAGCGGACAAAACTTAAATGCGTGGGTCATGTTCTTCAGTTCAATTCAAGCGGGAAAAACACCGGTGGACAAGTAGCGGTCGCCCCGGTCGCAGACGATAAAAACAATCGTCGCATCACGCACTTCGCTGGCAATTTGCTGCGCTATCCAGCAAGCCCCGGCAGCGGAGATGCCGGCAAAAATGCCCTCCTCGCGCGCCATGCGCCTTGCCATGTCTTCGGCGTCTATCTGGCTGACTAAACGGATTTCATCGACGTAACTAGCGTCATAAATTTTGGGCAAATACTCGGGCGACCATTTGCGTATGCCCGGGATGCGCGAGCCCTCAGACGGCTGCGCGCCGACGATGCGGATGGCCGGGTTTTGTTGCTTGAGGTAGCGACCCACACCCGTGATGGTTCCGGTGGTGCCCATGGCGCTGACAAAGTGGGTGATGCCGCCCGCCGTGTCGCGCCAAATTTCGGGGCCAGTGGTTTCAAAATGGATGCGCGGGTTGTCGCCATTGGCAAACTGGTCTAGCACCCGGCCTTTGCCCTCGGCCTGCATGCGGTCGGCCAGATCGCGCGCATGCTCCATAGCGCCCGCCTTGGGGGTAAGGATGAGTTCGGCACCAAAAGCCCTCATGGTCTGGGCGCGCTCAATCGACAAGTCTTCGGGCATGATGAGCACCATGCGGTAGCCCATGATGGCTGCGGCCATCGCCAGTGCGATACCGGTGTTGCCGGATGTGGCCTCGATCAAGGTATCGCCGGGGCGTATGTCACCACGCTCTTGCGCACGGCGAATCATGGACACCGCCGCGCGGTCTTTCACCGAACCGGCCGGGTTATTGCCCTCTAGCTTGCCCAAAATAATGTTGTTGCGCGCTTGATGGGTTGCCGCGCCTATGCGCTGCAAAGCCACCAGGGGTGTGTTGCCAATCAGGTTCTCAAGGGTGGGGTACGTGCTCATGAGGCTTACTTTGCCATAAAGGTGCTACACCGCGCGAGCGCAAGGACTAGCGCGCATGCAAGGCGCTTGTTACAGCGCGAAAATTTTTCCGGGGTTGAGGATGTTGTGCGGGTCTAGCGCTTGCTTGATAGCGCGCATCATGGCCACTGCGCCCGCTCCGGCTTCGTGCACTAAAAATTCCATTTTGTGCAGGCCCACGCCGTGCTCGCCAGTGCAGGTGCCGCCAAGACGCAAAGCGCGCTCGACCAGTTGGGCGTTAAGTTGCTCAGCGGTTGCGCGCTCCTGCGCGTCGTTAGGGTCAATCAAATAGCCCATATGGAAATTGCCGTCGCCCACATGGCCGACCATGAAATAAGGAATGCCCGCCGCATTGGCCTCGTCCACCGAATCGAGCAGCGCATCGGCTAATTTGGAGATGGGCACGCAGGTATCGGTGGTGATGCAGCGGCAGCCGGGCCGCGACTGGATGCCGGCAAAGTAGGCGTTATGCCGCGCGGTCCATAAGCGTGTGCGCTCTTCGGGCGTGTCAGCCCACTGAAAACCATGGCCCCGGTTGTCTTTCACGATCTCTTGCACCGTGGCAATTTGCTCTTGCACACCAGCGGGTGAACCGTGGAATTCCATCAGCATCATCGGCCCTTCGGTCAGGCCCAACTTAGAGTGCTGGTTCACCATGCGCACGGTGTTGCCGTCTAGCAATTCGCAGCGCGCAATCGGCACGCCCAGTTGAATAATTTGGATGGTGGTGTTGACCGCATCAGCCAGCGTGGAGAACGCACAAGTGGCCGCCATTACCGCCTCGGGCAAGGGGTAGAGTTTGAGCGTGATTTCGGTGATGACGCCCAGCGTGCCTTCGCTGCCCACCATCAGGCGCGTCAGGTCATAACCGGCTGAAGATTTTTTCGCGCCGGTGCCGGTGCGTATCACTTCGCCGCTGGCGGTGACCACTTGCAGTGCCAACACGTTTTCGCGCATGGTGCCGTAGCGCACCGCATTCGTGCCACTGGCGCGGGTGGCGCACATGCCGCCTAAGCTGGCGTCTGCGCCGGGGTCAATGGGGAAAAACAAACCAGCTGATTTCACGGCTTCGTTGAGCTGCTTGCGGGTAACGCCGGGTTGCAGGGTCACAGTCAAATCATCCGCATTGATGGACAACACTTTGTTCATGCGGCTGACATCCAGGCTGATGCCGCCCTGCACCGCCAGCAAATGCCCTTCCAGCGACGAGCCCACGCCAAAGGGAATCACCGGCGCGTGGTACTGCGCGGCCAGTTGCACGGCGGCGGCTACGTCTTCAGTGGACTGTGCAAACACCACGGCCACCGGGGGCGGGGCTTGCATAGCCGATTCGTCGCGCCCGTGCTGCTCGCGCACCACCATGGCGGTAGAGCATTGGGCGCCAAAGCGGGCTTGTAATTGCTCTACAAACCCCGGCGCAATAGCGCGCTGGGTAATCGATGGCATGAGCGATGCCGCGACAAGAGGTGCGTTCATAGCCGAAATCCTTCCAATTTGGGGTACGTAAAGCCAAGAGTGCCAAGCATAACGCCAGCCCCGCCCCGGGGGCTTGGGGGTCGCTAAGATAGCGCCGCGCCAAACCGGCGTCAGTCATTTATTACCCGAGATACCTCCCATGACGATTTCCATGTACCACGCCAGCGCGCCGCGCCTGGCCAATGCCCTGACCAATTTATCCGCCCTGCTCACCAAAGCCCAGGCGCACGTGCAAGCCAAGAAGATAGACCCCGCCGCGATCATCGATTTCCGGCTGTACCCCGATATGCTGAGCTTTAAGCGCCAAATCCAGATCGCCAGCGATACCTGCAAAGGCGTGATGGCGCGCCTGGCCGGTGTGGACATCCCCGCTTACGAGGACACGGAGCAAAGCTTTGAGGACTTGCAAGCCCGCATCGCCAAAACGATTGCCTTCATCGAGAGCTTCACCCCGGCGCAAATAGACGGCACTGAAGACAAAGACATCGTGACCAAGCGCGGCGACACCGAAACCCATTACAAAGGCATGCAGTTTTTGCTCGGCCACGCCCTGCCCAATGTCTATTTCCACGTGTCCATGGCCTACAGCATCTTGCGCCACAATGGCGTGGAAGTCGGCAAGCGCGACTACCTGGGAAAAATTTAAGGCCCGAGGGCGCAGCCCCCGACGCGCCCTCGCCGGGGCATCCAAAAAAAAACGTATAACAGGAGATAAGCCTATGTTCCCCACCGCCATCGCCGGTAGCCTGCCCAAACCCGACTGGCTGGCCGAGCCGCAAAAGCTCTGGCCCCAATGGCGCGCCAGCGGCGAAGCCCTGGAGCAAACCAAGGCCGACGCCACGCTCTTGTGGATCAAGACGCAAGAGGACGCCGGACTGGACGTGATTGGCGACGGCGAACAGGCCCGCCAGCACTTTGTGCATGGTTTTGTGGAGCAGGTCGAGGGCATCGACTTTGAAAACAAAGTACGCATGGGTATACGCGATAACCGCTACGACGCCATGGTGCCCCAAGTGGTGGGTCCGCTGCGCCTCAAAGGCCGGGTGCATGCCATGGAAGCGCAATTGGCCCGCGCGCACACCCAACGCGCCCTGAAATTTACCCTGCCCGGCCCGATGACGATTGTGGACACCGTGGCCGACCAGTACTACGGCGGCGGACGCGAAGGCCGCATCAAAATGGCGTTTGCCTTTGCCGAGCTGCTCAATGCCGAAGCGCTGGCGCTGCAAGCCGATGGCGTGGATATCGTCCAGTTTGACGAACCGGCCTTCAATGTCTACATGGACGAGGCCGCCGACTGGGGGGTGCAAGCTTTGGAGCGCGCGACCCAAGGCCTGACCTGCAAAACGGCGGTGCATATTTGCTATGGCTACGGCATCAAAGCCAACACCGATTGGAAAACCACGCTGGGCCACGAGTGGCGTCAGTATGAAAAAGTGTTTCCGGCGCTTGCTAAGAGCAGCATCCACCAAGTCAGCCTGGAATGCGCGCATTCGCACGTGCCCATGGATTTGATGGCCCTGTTGGAAGGCAAGGAAGTCATGGTCGGTGTGATTGACGTGGCCTCGGATGTGGTGGAGACGCCAGAGGAAGTGGCCGACACGATTGGCCGCGCCTTGCAGTTTGTACCAAAAATGAAGCTCACCGCCTGCACCAACTGCGGCATGGCGCCCATGGACCGCAGCATTGCCACGCGCAAACTCTATGCCTTGGCCCAGGGTGCCGAACTGGCGCGCCAGCGCCACGGCTAAGCCGCCCGCCTTGCCAACAGCACTTTTGAAAGCCATTAACTGCAAAGTCAGCGCCCATGTCCAAAACCATTGAATTCTTTTTTGATTTCGGCAGCCCTACCACCTACCTGGCCCATACCCAGTTGCCCAAGCTGGCGCAAGAATGCGGCGCCCATCTGGTGTACCGGCCCATGCTGCTGGGCGGCGTGTTCAAAGCCACCGGCAATGCCAGCCCTGTCACCGTACCGGCCAAGGGCCGTTGGATGGGCGTGGACATTCAGCGCTGGGCCGAGCGATATGGCGTGCCCTTCGCCTTCAACCCGCATTTCCCGATTAACACCCTGCCCTTGATGCGCGGTGCCTGTGGCATGCAAATGCGCCGTCCGGATGCGCTGGGGCGCTACATCGACGCGGTGTTTGAAGCGATGTGGGTCAAGCCCTGCAATATGGGCGACCCGCAGGTGCTGGCGCAGGTGCTGGGCGCAGCGGGTTTTGAAGCGCAGGAATTTATGGATTTGATAGCGGACCCGCAAGTAAAAGCCCAGCTCATCAGTAACACCGACGAAGCGGTGGCGCGCGGCGTGTTTGGCGCACCCACGATGTTCGTGGGCGATCAACTATTTTTCGGTCAAGACCGGCTGGAATTTGTACGCCAAGCCCTGGGCTAACGCATTTGCGCGTCAGCGCAGCCAAAAATTAAGGAAAAGCTATGCATCGCGTTGCTATCAGCAGCACCGGCCTGTTCACTCCGCCGCACACCATCAGCAATGAAGAGTTGGTGCAAGCCTACAACGACTACGCTGCGCTGGAAAATACCCGCCATGCGCAGGCGATAGCCGCGGGCACGCACAGCGCCCTGACTGATTCGAGCGTGGAATTCATCGAAAAAGCCTCGGGCATAAAAAGCCGTTACGTGATGGAGAAGCTTGGCGTGCTCGATCCTGAGCGTATGCGTCCGCGCTTTACTCCGCGCCCGGACAGCGAGATTTCCATGATGGCCGAAATCGGCGTGCTAGCCTGCCAAGACGCACTTCGCGCTGCCGGTAAAACCGCAGCGGACGTGGACGGCCTGATTTGCGCCGCAGCCAATATGCAGCGCCCCTACCCCGCGATGGGCGTGGAAATTCAAACCGCGCTGGGCATCCACGGCTACGCTTTTGACATGAACGTGGCCTGCTCGTCCGCCACCTTTGCTTTAGAGCTAGCCTACAACGCGGTGCGCACCGGCCAGTCGCGCGCGGTGCTGGTGGTCAACCCAGAAATTACCTCGGCGCATTTGGCCTGGAAAGACCGGGACTGCCATTTCATCTTTGGTGACGTATGTACCGCCATCTTGGTCGAGCGGCTGGATCTGGCACCCAAAGGTGCATTTGAGATTTTGGGCACGCGTTTACTCAGCACCTTTTCTAACAACATCCGCAACAACCAGGGCTTTATGTCGCGCGCCGAAGACCGCGACCCGGACGACCGCGACCAGCTGTTCCGCCAGGAAGGCCGCAAAGTGTTTAAGGAAGTCTGCCCCATGGCGGCCGAGCACATCGAGGGCCATTTGCAAAGC
>Ga0192647_100761_pt1 | contig 22275 bp, 17 predicted proteins | sample LauGreFa1BDMLBSN_2_FD_133046 | JGI IMG/M metagenome (GOLD analysis project Ga0192647, IMG submission 133046) | Freshwater lake microbial communities from Lake Michigan, USA - Fa13.BD.MLB.SN - reassembly | ecosystem: Environmental > Aquatic > Freshwater > Lake | place: Lake Michigan, USA...
CCGCCCTCTGGGCCGCTCAAGACACATAACGACGTTGGTGGTGATGACCACCAGTCACGCCAATGTTTTGCGTCCGAATGAAGCGACAGCAAAATATGATGGTCATGCGAAGCACGGTCATGTTGTGACCACCATTGGGCCCATGGTGCAGGCACATCGATCTGCGGCAACCGGTTTCGGCCCGATTGTGCACAGGCCGATTGCGCGATGCCCAACCAGTGTTGTTGACGCTTGATGGCGCGATCGCCTTGCAGTTTCAACACCGTGCGTTGCGTCATCAAGGGCGTGATGCGAGAGACGCCGAGCTCGGTGGCTTTTTCAACCAGCCAATCCATGCGCTCATTGGCGGGCATGCCAACCACCAATTGCGTGCGACAAGCGGCCGTCAACACGTCAGGCGTAAAGGCCTGCACCGTCACTTCGACCTGTTGGCGTCCCATGTGAAGGATTTGCGCTGGGTAGCTGCCGCCTTCTCCATTGAACAACACCAGTTGCATGCCGGGCTGCAGCCGCAACACTTGGACATGCCTGGCGGACTCGCCAGCCAATGCCAACGTGTGGCCTGGTTGCAGGGGGCCGCGCACAAACACACGGGGCACGCCCGTCATAACCGACCAAACGAGATGCCGACCGCAGGTGCTGTGTTTTCAATCTGGTCGATCAGCTTCAACAGCGGGAACAGCTCGCGGTAACGCGATGCGGTCGCTCTCAAATAGGTGATGAACCTGGGCGTGTCCGCCAGGTATTTGGGTTTACCGTCACGGATACCCAGGCGCGCAAAAATGCCAGCGACTTTGAGATGGCGTTGCAAGCCCATCCATTCCACCGAGCGATAAAACGATCCCATGTCTTGGTGCCAGTCTTCGAAATCCAACAGGCCAGCGCGCCGCGCTTTTTCCCAATAACGCACCGTCACATCCAGGCACAGGTCTTCTTCCCAGCTGACAAACGCGTCGCGCATCAAGCTGGCAATGTCATAGGTGATCGGACCATGCACCGCGTCTTGAAAATCCAGCACACCCAAAGGAGTGGAGGGGTCTGACGAAGCGCTCACCATCAAATTGCGCGGCATGAAGTCGCGGTGAACGAACACCTGAGGTGCCGCAAGGTTGTGTGAAATGACGCGGTCAAACACCGAATGCAGTGTGTTCAATTGGTCATCGCTCAAGCGGACCTGTTTGTGCTCGCTCACATACCATTGTGGAAACAACATCAATTCACGGCGCAACAAAGCCGCGTCATAAACAGGCAACACATCAGGGCGTGATGCGGTTTGCAGTTGGACGAGCGCATCGGTGGCTTGTTCAAACAACCGGTGGCGTGACCCGCTGTCAGCCGTGGCCAGCACTTGCATCATGGTGTGTGTGCCCAAATCGTCGAGCAGCATGAAGCCGTTTGCTTCATCCCAATCCAATACCTGCGGCACGCGCAAGCCAGCTTGTGCAAACAAACGGGCGATGTTCACGAAAGCCGGGTTGTTTTCTTTGTCCGGTGGCGCGTCCATCAAAATGCAGCTGCCGTTGTTCAAACGCGCTCTGAAATAGCGCCGAAAACTCGCATCGGCACTGGCCGGTACCACGCTTTCTGGCACCACCCCATGCGTTGATGCCAAAGACATGAGCCACCCGCCAAAGGCCAACTCACGCTGGGGGTCCGGCCATCCCAACGCATGGATCGCCGTTGAAACAGGGGAAGGGAGGGAGGAATCAGGGGGATGTGTGCTCATGGATAATCCAAATTCTACAAACTGCGCTTTTTCTTGCGTTCTTCTCCCCTATGTGTCTGTGCTCCCCGATATCGAGGTTTGTCTGGTGTGTGTCCGTGAGTTGGCTCTTGGCAGGCACGGTTCAGGCACAACCACAGGCGCCGGTTTTGCAGTCAGAGGAAGAATGGCAGGGGCCGGATGCCGTTGAACCCAGCAGCTTACCCATTGCACCCGAGCGCATGAACTCGCCCGGCCTGAACCTCAAGCCCAGCAATGTGTTGAACAGCAAACCCAGCAGCGCCGAGCAGCGCAAGACCCCCTCCTACATCCAAGCTGAAAGCATCGATGGGCGCACCGATTTAGATTTACAGATGCAAGGAGAGGTTGAAATCCGACGGGGCAGCTTGTTGATTCGTGCGGACCGGATTGATTATTACCAACCGAACGACCAAGCGCGGGCCAAAGGCCATGTGTACATCAACCGCGGCGGCAACCGTTACTTGGGCAGCGTGCTTGACATGCAACTCGATGCGATGGACGGATATTTGCTAGACCCCGAGTTTTTCTTTTTGCGCGGCAACGGTGAAGGACAAGCAGCCAAGCTGCAGTTCATCAACGACAGAAAAGCAGTGGCCACCCAAGCGCGCTTCTCGACTTGCAAACGCAAGCCAGGACCCGACTGGTTACCCGACTGGTTCATGAGGGCCGACCAAATCAGTTTTGACCAAGATGCCAACCAAGGCGTGGCCACCCACGGCAGCCTGGTGTTCAAAGGGGTGCCGATTTTGTACGCGCCGAGTTTCAGTTTTCCGCTCAACAGCGAGCGGCAATCCGGTTTCTTGCCGCCCACGTTCGCGGTGAACAATTTGGGCGGCGTGGAAATGAGTTTGCCGTATTACTGGAACATCGCGCCTAACCGGGACATGACCGTGACCACCACACCCATGACCCAGCGCGGGGTGTTGTTCAGCAACGAATTCAGGTATTTGGAGCGCAAAGAACCCCAAACACCTTTCAAAGGCATGGCCAGGTTGGACCTCATGCCGGTCGATGAATTGCGTGGCACCAGCCGCTGGGGCGTGAGCTACCAGCACATGGGTTTGCCTGACGCCAAAACGCCGGTCGTTTTGAACCTCAACATCAACCGTGTCAGTGACAACAATTACTGGCAGGACTTCACCACCAACACCGCCGACCCATTGGTGCAACGTTCGTTGAACAACACCGCCAGTGTGGCTTGGGCCAGTGGCCGGTTCAGCACCACTGTCGCGGTGTCTAAACTTCAAACATTGCAAGGCACGGATGCGACCACAGCGATTGCCCCGTCTTATGACCGATTGCCTCAAGTCAACGCCAACTATGTGCGACAAGACTTGGCGGGATTTGACTGGAGCGTCAACAGTGAACTGACCCGCTTCACGGTGGACCGGGACTTTTATTGCTCGTTTTACCCGTCCAGCGCGTATTGCTACCAACCCAATGGCTCGCGTTTGGTGGTGAACAACCAATTGAGCCGGCCGTTCATCACGCCCTATGGTTATTTCACCCCCAAGGTGTTGTTGAATGCCAGGCAGTACCAGTATGACGAAGCGTATTACGGGACCTATAAACAAAACGCGGTCGGCAGTGACGCGGCTGCCGTGGTGGTGCCGTCATACAGTTTGGACACGGGCGCGGTGCTTGAGCGGCCTGTCTCCGTGCTGGGATTGAACTGGAGCCAAACCTTGGAACCCAGGTTGTTTTACGTCAAGACCGCCTACCGTTACCAAAGCGATTTGCCCAATTTCGATTCAGGTGCCAATGATTACAACTTTGCATCCGTGTTCACCGAAAACACGTTTTCGGGACAAGACCGCATTTCTGACTCGCACACCTTGACCTTGGGTGCGACCTCACGCTTGATCAACCCGACCACAGGCGCCGAAGGGGCGCGGTTTGGCATCGCGCAGCGCATCCGGTTGAACGATCAAAATGTGCAGCTGACACCGACAACCAAGGCGCTTGAACGTGGCAACAGTGACATCTTGGCCGGTGCCAGTTTGTATGTCACGCCGCGACTGTCCCTGGACACGTTGGTGGATTACAGTGACCAATACAACCGCATGGAAAGACAATCGATCGGGGCCAGGTACAACCCCAGCGGATACCGGGTATTCAACGCGGCTTACCGTTACCAACGCGAATCCTCCGAAGTGGTAGACATGAGTTGGCAGTGGCCCATCAATGACTTGTGGCGGGACTTTGGCATTGACCGCCAACAAGGGCAGGGCTTGGGCGGCGGTCGCCTCTACAGCATTGCCCGATTCAATTACAGCTTGTTGGAAAAGCGACTCGTGGAGTCCATGCTGGGGCTGGAATACGATGGCGGCTGCTGGGTCAGTCGGTTTGCCTTGCAACGCACCCAATTGACCTTGAGCACGGCCACCACCAGCTTGATGTTCCAATTGGAATTCAACGATTTTTCAAGGTTAGGCTTTGGCAACATGAACGCGGCCAGAGAAAACATTTCCCGCTACCAAAACCTTCGTGAATCTTTCAGGTTTTCTCCCAGTCCGTTTGCCCAATATGATTGACCACATGCGTTTCTTATTTCAACCTGTCTTGACGACCGTGGTGTGTGCATGTGTCTTGTTCGCTCCCGGCCTGACATTGGCCCAGACGCTCAAGCCGACACCGACCAAGCCAGGCGCTGAGCGCTTGAATTTGAAATTGCCGACAACACCTTCCGTGTCTGAACCGCTGGAAGAGGGCTTGCGCCCGTTGGACTTCATTGTGGCCGTGGTCGACAACGAACCGATCACCAACCTCGAGGTCAACAACTTGGCCGCCATGGTCGACCCCGCCGCCAACAAACTGGGCAGAGAGACTTTGTTGCGAGAGGCGCTGGAAAACCTGATCAATGAATCCGCGCAATTGCAAGTGGCCAGACAAAGCAACCTGCAAATCTCCGCCACCGAACTGCAACAAGCGATTGAAAGCACGGCCAAACGCAACCAAATCACGGTAGAGGAAATGCAGCAGCGGTTGAAATCCCAAGGCATCACATGGGAACGGTATCGCGCCCAAATCAAACGCCAAATGCTGCTGCAACGGGTGCGTGAAAGGGAAGTCTCTGGCCGCATCAAAATCCAAGACCATGAGGTCGAGGCATTTTTGCAAGAAAACATGAAAGAGACGGACAACAGCAAAGCCGATATCCATATCGCGCATATTTTGATTGCCGTGTCCGACAAAGCCACGCCCGACGAGTTAACGCTGGCCTTGAGCAAGGCCGAGGAGGCGTTGCGTTTGGCCAAGTCCGGCGAAGACTTTGGCAAGTTGGCCGCTCAATATTCGCAAGCACCCGACAAGGTCAATGGCGGCCAACTGGGTTTGCGCAACCCGGACCGCTATCCCTCGTTGTTTGTCGAGGCGGTGGTGTCATTGCCCGTGGGCGGGCTCGCAGGACCGATTCGCTCCGGCGCAGGGTTTCACGTGCTCAAGTTGCTCGAGCGCCAATCGCCGAATGCATTGCCTTCCACCATCACCCAAACACGTGCCAGACACATTTTGCTGCGACCGGGCAACCAACTCAGCCAAGACGCAGCGCGTGCGCAACTCGCGGGTTTCAGAAAACAAATCGAATCGGGTTCAGCCAAGTTTGATGAGTTGGCGCGACAGCACTCGCAAGACGGCAGCGCCACCCAAGGCGGTGACTTGGGCTGGGCCAACCCGGGCACCATGGTGCCCGAGTTCGAAAAAGTCATGGACATGTTGAAGCCTGGCGAAATCAGTGACCCGTTGGTGTCACGTTTTGGGGTGCACTTGGTTCAGGTGTTGGAGCGTCGCGAAGAGCCACTCACCATCCGCGACAAACAAGACATGGCGCGCAATATCTTGCGCGAGCGCAAATTTGACGAGACCTTGAAAAACTGGGAGCGAGAAATGCGCGGCCGTGCCTATGTGGAATACCGTGACCCGCCGCAGTGACGGGTTGAGCCGGCCATGATGCCGCACCTGGCGCGCAAACGCTTTGGCCAGCATTTTTTGACAGACAAGGCAGTCATTGAGCAGATTGTTCAATCGATAGCGCCGCACCCGGGCGACGCCATGGTGGAAATCGGTCCTGGTTTGGCGGCGATGACCCAGCCATTGGTCGAGCGACTGGGGCAACTCCATGTCATCGAACTTGACCGCGATTTGGCCAAGCGTTTGCGCCAGCATCCCGGCTTGCAAGTGATCGAATCCGATGTGCTCAAAGTGGATTTCTCCGCCTTGGCTGCGGACATGCAAGTGCCTCGCCTGAGGGTGGTCGGTAACTTGCCCTACAACATTTCCACGCCCATCTTGTTCCATTTGCTCGACCATGTGTCGGTGGTGGCAGACCAGCACTTCATGCTGCAAAAGGAAGTGGTCGAGCGCATGGTGGCCCAACCCAGCACGTCGCACTATGGCCGCTTGAGTGTGATGCTGCAATGGCGTTATGACATGGAGATGCTGATGTTGGTCGGCCCCGAGGCGTTTGAGCCACCGCCGCGTGTGGACAGTGCCATTGTGCGCATGTTGCCTTTTTCAGAGGCGGCGAGCGTCAACCAAGCATTGCTGAGTGAATTGGTTCAGGTCGCTTTCAGTCAACGCCGCAAATTGTTGCGTCACACCTTGGGCAAATGGTTGGAAGACAAAGGGTTTGATGGCGCGTTCGATGTTCAGCGCCGCGCCGAGGAAGTGCCGGTCGCGCAATATTTGGCACTGGCACAACAACTCAGCCGCTGACAGACGTCAGGCCTTGTCCAGCGACGCCAGCAGTTGCTCGCGCATCAACCGTTTCATTAATTTCCCGTTGGCGTTGCGAGGCAAAGCGTCCATGGTGATGGTGTAGCTTTCAGGCACTTTCTCGCGCGACAAGCGAGGGCTGCAAAACGCGGTCAACACCTCAGCGTCCACCGGCTCACGCACAGACACAAACGCATGCACGCGTTCACCCAACACGGGGCAAGGCTTGGCCACGATCGCGCATTCCGCAACCGCAGGGTGCTGGTACAGCGTGTTTTCCACTTCAATGCAATAAATCTTGTAACCGCCGCGGTTGAGCATGTCTTTTTTGCGGTCCAAAATCCGCACATAGCCTTGCGCATCGATGCTGCCCATGTCGCCCGACTTCCAATAACCGTCGACAAATTCCTTGGCGGTGGCGTCGGGGTTGTTCCAATAGCCGGCCACCACCATCGGGCCTTTGATCCAGATTTCACCCATGCTGCCGTCAGGCACGGGTTGACCCGCGTCATCCACCACTTTCATGTCAGCACAGACCACAGCTTGTCCCACGGTGTCGTTGTGCTGCGGCGTCATGCCAGGCGGCATGATGGTCGCGGGGGAGGTTGTTTCGGTCGCGCCGTAGCAATTCATGAGCACCAACTGCGGCAAGCTGTTGGCCAAAGCTTCGATGCTGGCCACGGGCATGGGCGCGCCACCAAAAGCGCCGATGCGCCAGTGGCGCAAATCGGTGGTGCTGAAAGCGGGTTGCAACAAGCACAAGTTGTACATCGCAGGCACCATCAAACTGTGTGTCATCTGTTCGCGTTGGGCGAGTTGCAAAAACCAAGCTGCTTTGAAGACAGGCATGATCACCAACTTGGCCGCGCAATGCAGCATGGTGGCGACCAAGGCCACCAAACCGGTGACATGGCTCAAGGGCACGGCCGCGATGCTGACATCGTCTGCTTGGATGTCCATGCCCGCTTGAAAATGCATGCACGAATGCACCATGCCCAAATGGCTGAGCATGGCGCCTTTGGGGCGGCCGGTGGTGCCAGAGGTGTACAGAATCACGGCGGTGTCGTCCTCATGGACCGGCGCGACCTCAGTCAACGCATCGGCATGGAGCAGGTCTTGCCAGGCCAATGAACCCTCACAGGGCTCTACCGCCACACGCCAGCGCAAGCTTGGCAAAGACGGAGCCGACGGCAAGACGTCTGACAAATCGGCTTCGTGCACCAGCATCACTGCTTCACAATGGTCCAACATGTATTGCAAGCCCGGGGTTTGCTCGCGAATGCTCATTGGCACGGTGATCGCACCCAACCGTGTGGCGGCCAGCAAACAAACCACAAACTCGATCCGGTTGCCCAGCAGCAAAGCCACGCGGTCACCGGCTTTCACGCCCAAGCGCCGCCAGCCTGCCGCCAATTGGCCCACGCGTTGGTTCAGTTGCGAATAGGTCAGGCGCTGGTCTTCACACACCAAGGCTTCATGCTCGGGTCGGCTGGCAAGCGCGTTGTCGAGCAAGGCATGCAAACTGCGCGGTCGGTGGCTGAAGCAACGCAGTGCGCGGGTGGGATGGAAATGGCCTTCAGTTTGAAGTGGCGGCCATTGCACAGGCACAGGTGTCATGGAACGTCTTTCTGCAAATACACCCATCGCCAACCGTCAAGCCAGGTCAATAGGCATCAATGGCCCAGGCGCAACGCCATCGCGTCTTTGGTCGCTGGCAATTCGGGTGGCAGGTGGTAGGCCAACTGCGCAAACAAGGCTTCGTGCAATTGCAGTTCTTCACGCCAAGCAGCAGGGTCGATCTGCATCACCGAATCGAATTGCGCGGCAGAAAACGCCAAACCGTGCCAAGTGATTTCGTCGTACGTCGGGCTGATGCCAAACACGTTGTCGCGGCCATGGGCGCGGCCTTCCATCCGATCGATCATCCATTTGAGCACGCGCATGTTTTCACCATAGCCGGGCCACACAAACTTGCCGTCTTCACCTTTGCGAAACCAGTTGACGCAAAAAATCGCAGGCAAGGTGGCGCTGCGTGTTTTCAATTGTTCACCCATGTTCAGCCAGTGTTGGAAATAGTCGCTCATGTTGTAGCCCATGAACGGCAACATCGCAAACGGGTCGCGGCGCACCACGCCTTGTTGTCCAGCGGCGGCGGCGGTGGTTTCCGAACCCATGGTGGCGGCCATGTAGACGCCTTCGGTCCAATTGCGCGCTTGTGTCACCAACGGCACGGTGGTTGAGCGTCTGCCGCCAAAGATGAACGCGTCGATGCGCACGCCAGCCGGGTCGTCCCAAGCTGGGTCCAACGCGGGGTTGTTGGTGGCCGCCACGGTGAACCGCGCGTTCGGGTGGGCTGCTTTGGCGCCGCTCTCGCGGGCGATGTCTGGGGTCCAGTCCTTGCCTTGCCAATCGATCAAGTGCGATGGCAATTGCCCGCTGTCTTTTTCCATGCCTTCCCACCAGACATCACCGTCATCGGTCAGTGCCACATTGGTGAAGATGACGTTTTGGTCCAGACTGGCCATGCAGTTCGGGTTGGTGTGGAAATTGGTGCCGGGGGCGACACCGAAATAACCGGCCTCGGGGTTGATGGCGCGCAATTGACCGTCTGAGCTGGGCTTGATCCAAGCGATGTCGTCGCCGATGGTGGTGACCTTCCAGCCGTCAAAACCGCTGGGCGGCACCAGCATTGAAAAATTGGTTTTGCCACAGGCGCTGGGAAACGCCGCGGCCACGTGGTATTTCTGGCCTTGCGGGTTGGTGAGGCCAAGGATGAGCATGTGCTCGGCCAACCAGCCTTGGTCGCGCCCCATGTGCGAGGCGATGCGCAAGGCAAAACATTTTTTCCCCAGCAAGGCATTGCCGCCATAACCGGAGCCGTAAGACCAGATCTCACGGGTTTGCGGGTAGTGCACGATGTATTTGGTGGGGTTGCACGGCCAAGCGACATCGGCTTGGCCCGGGGCCAAGGGCGCGCCGACGCTGTGCACACAGGGCACGAAATCACCGTCTTCGCCAAGCACATCAAACACCGCTTTGCCCATGCGCGTCATGATGCGCTGGTTGACGGCGACATAGGCGCTGTCTGACAACTCGATACCGATGTGCGCGATCGGTGAGCCCAAGGGGCCCATGCTGAAAGGCACCACGTACATGGTGCGGCCTTTCATGCAGCCTTGAAACAAGGGCTGCAATGTGCGCCGCATTGCTTGCGGGTCCATCCAATGGTTGGTGGGGCCGGCGTCTTCTTTGCGGGCAGAACAAATGAAAGTGCGGTCTTCCACGCGCGCGACATCGCTGGGGTCAGAGCGGGCGAGAAAAGAGTGGGGTCTTTTGGCCGGGTTGAGTCGGATGAAGGTGCCAGCGTCCACCAATTGTTGGCACAGGCTTTGGTACTCGGTGTCTGACCCATCACACCAGTGGACATGGTCTGGTTGGCACAAATGGACCATGTCTTGGACCCAAGCCTTGAGTCGGGTGTGTGTCACATACGCGGGTGCGTTCATCGGGGGACTCCGTACAACAAAAACAAAAACGCCCGGCGGTGGGCGTTTTGTCAAAAAGGCAATGGATTCAATGCCAAAGAAACAATCGATCAGGCCATGAAGACAGCGATGAATGCCAGCATGAAAATCAGCACAGCGCCGCCAATGGGTAAGACGATGGGCATCAATGGAACAATCGACTCCACAACATCTTCTTCGGTGTGTGGGGCCTGGGAATGGTCGGACATGGTGGCTACCTTGGGTTCAAAACAGACGGTCATTCTAAAACACCGATGCTGACCACAAACTGTCTGTGAAAATACGGGTTTTGTTGATCCGCCATGTCCGACATGGCGGCATGTTTTTTCTCCTTGGGCCCATCCATGAGCGTTTTTGAACCACAGCCATTCACCCGCGGACAGGCATTGCCTGGCATGTTGAAAAACCGCATCGCTGTCTTGGATGGCGCCATGGGCACCATGATCCAGCGCTTCAAGTTGACCGAAGGCCAGTACCGGGGCGAGGGATACGCCGGGCCCAACGGCATGCACGACCGTGTTCGCGATTTCCCCAAAGACGTCAAAGGCAACAACGAATTGCTGAGCCTGACCCGGCCTGACATCATTCGCGATATCCATGAAGGCTATTTGGCGGCCGGGGCCGACTTGATCGAGACCAACACCTTTGGCGCGACCACGATCGCGCAAGCCGACTACGACATGGCCGATTTGGCCGATGACATGAACCGTGCCTCGGCCGCGATCGCCCGCGCCGCGTGCGACAAATATTCCACCCCCGACAAGCCCCGTTTTGCCGTGGGCGCGCTGGGCCCCACACCCAAAACCGCCAGCATCAGCCCCGACGTGAACGACCCCGGGGCGCGCAATATTCACTTTGAAGAATTGCGTGTGGCCTATCTGGCGCAAGTGCGCGCATTGGTAGAAGGTGGGGTGGATGTGTTGTTGTTGGAAACCATTTTTGACACGCTCAACGCCAAAGCCGCGTTGTTCGCGATAGATGAATATTTCGATGAGAGCGGTGAGCGACTGCCGTTGATCATCAGCGGTACCGTCACCGACGCCTCGGGCAGGCTATTGAGCGGCCAAACCGTGACCGCGTTTTGGCACAGCGTGCGCCACGCCAAGCCACTGGCCATCGGGCTCAATTGCGCATTGGGCGCCGCCTTGATGCGGCCTTACATCCAAGAGTTGGCCAAAGTCGCCGCCGACACCTACATCAGTTGCTATCCCAATGCCGGCTTGCCCAACCCCATGAGTGACACCGGGTTCGATGAAACGCCCGAGGTCACCAGCCGTTTGTTGCATGAATTCGCGGCCGAGGGCCTGGTCAATATCGTGGGCGGCTGTTGCGGCACCACCCCTGAACACATCCAAGCGATTGGCGACGCGGTCACGCCTTTGCGTCCGCGCGGGGTCCACAGCGCCGCGTTTCCCAAAGCGGCTTGACCCGCTTCAAACCCGTCAACCGGGTGGTTTGGGCTTGTCTTTTTCGATGGCCAAGGCCATGGTTTTGCCCAACTCCACCCCCCATTGGTCATAGGCATTGATGCCCCAGATCGCCGCTTGGCAAAACACTTTGTGTTCGTACAAAGCGAGCAGCGCACCCAACGCAAATGGCGTCAGTTGCGCCAGCCACAGCGTGCTGCTGGGCACATTGCCCGCAAAACTGCGGTGCGTGGCCAGTTGATTTGCCAGCTCGGCAGACAAACCTTCTTGCTTCAATTGCGCCAAGGTTTCTGGGTGCGTTCTGCCTTGGGCCAAAGCCTGCGCTTGGGCTTGCATGTTGAGCAACACCACGCGTTGGTGCGCCTCAGACAAAGGCAAACCTTGATGACCTTGACGCACGCCGATGAAATCCACGGGCACCAAATGGCTGCCTTGGTGCAGCAGCTGGAAATACGCATGTTGTCCATCGTTGCCCAAGCCGCCCCACAGAATGGGCGATGTCGCCACGCTACACAGACTGCCGTCCAGGTGCACGCGCTTGCCGTTGGACTCCATGTCTTGTTGCTGTAAAAACGGCACCAACTTGCCCAGCGCCGAATGGTAGGGCGCGACATGGTGTGTGTCGGCGCCTAAAAAATTTCGGTTCCAGATGCCAAACAAGGCCATCATCACAGGCATGTTGTGGCTGATGGGTGTTTCCAAAAAATGCTGGTCCATGGCGTGCGCCCCGGCCAGCATCTGCAAATACGCTGTTGCACCCGTGGCCACCACCAAGGGCAAACCAATGGCCGACCACAGTGAATAACGGCCACCCACCCAATCCCACAATTGAAAACACCGGTCTGCATGAAACCCAAGCGATTGCGCCAAACCAGGTTTGGCCGTGACCGCGACCAAGTGTGACTGACACTGCTCAGGGGGACACCCGCCATCGGTCAACCAACGCTTGGCCGAGTTAAACAATGTCATGGTTTCTTGGGTTGTGAAGGTCTTGCTTTGCACGACAAACAATGTGCGAGCTGGGTTCAGCGAAGACAGGGTGTGGGCCAATTGCCAGACATCGACGTTCGACACGTAATGCACCTGCACCAGCGATGGTGCAGTGGGGTCGGCACAGGGCTGCAGCGCCTCGGTGGCCATGCGCGGGCCGAGGTCTGAGCCGCCGATGCCCAGGTTCACCACATCGGTGATCGCTTCGCCGGCATGCCCTTTGACTTGACCGCTTCTCAACGCCTGCGCAAAGCCGGTGTAACGCGACAACTCGGCAGACACCGTGCGCGCGAGGGCTTCGCCCCAAGGCGGTGACGGCTGTGTGCTGCCGCGCAATGCCACATGCAAGACCGCGCGGTCTTCTGTGGTGTTGATGTGCTCACCGCGAAACATGGCTTGCGCTTTGGGCATCACCTGCGATTCTTCGGCCAGTGCATGCAGCGCAGACAGGATGTCGGCATTCACCCGTTGGTGTGACGCATCCAATGACAAGCCCGCGGCTTCGTATTGCAAGCGGTCATGGCGACCGGGCAGCTTGAGCAAGTCGCGCAAGTGCAGGGATGGTGCGTCGGCCAGTGCTTGCAATTGCTGCCAAGCTTTGCGGTGTTCAGGGCGGACGAATGCGTTAGAGGTCATGTCGGTATCACCATTCAGGGCAAACAGAAAAACAGCTGCAAGGTATCACGCGGCAGCCAGCGCCACCGCCTGTTGGGCAAGCAGCGTCACACGGGCCCAATCACCCCTGGCCACCGCATCTGCTGGCGTGAGCCATGAACCGCCCACCATGGCGACATTTGGCTCTCGCAAATACGCTTGCATGTTCGCTGGCGTCACGCCGCCGGTGGGGCACAAATGCATGTCTGCAAACGGGCCGCGCAAGGCTTTGACCATGCCCACCCCGCCAGCTTGTTCGGCTGGAAACAATTTGACCAGTGAAAAACCATGGGCTTGGGCGCGTAACAGCTCGCCGGGCGTCATCACGCCTGGAATGAAGGGCAACTGTGCATCCAGCGCAGCCTCTATCAAGGGTTCGGAAAAGCCGGGTGACAGCGCAAACCGTGCGCCTGCAGATTGCACACGTGCGATGTCATCCGGGTGTCTGACCGTGCCTGCCCCCACCTGCATGTGCGGCACACGCCTGGCGATGGTTTCGATGGCGGCCATGCCTGCCGGGTGACGCAAGGTGACTTCCATCACATCAATGCCACCAGCCAGCAAGGCCAGCGCCATGGGTTCGGCATGGGCGACATCGGTGATCAGGATGACGGGCACCACTTTGGATGAAAAAACGGGGCGCATGCGGGGATCGGTCGGGCTCATGGGGCATGGCTCACGGCGGTGGGCAAAGAAGCGGGCATGGCGGCGAGCAATGGCGAGGCGCCTTCTTCGGCCCCTGCCGCATGTTGACGAAACAAACCAAACAGACCTTGGCCCGTTGGCCACAACAGGTCTGCGGGCCGTTCGGGCAATGGCCGCGCAGCGAGTTCAGCGTCGCTCACTTCTAAAGTCAATTGACCGGTGTCGCAATTCAGCGTGAGCATGTCGCCATCCCTTACTTTGGCGATCATGCCGCCGTTGCGAGATTCCGGAGTCAAGTGAATCGCGGCGGGCACTTTGCCGGATGCGCCTGACATGCGGCCGTCGGTGACCAAGGCGACGCGGTGGCCTTGGTCTTGCAGCACCCCAAGCACCGGCGTCAATTTGTGCAGTTCGGGCATGCCATTGGCTTGCGGGCCTTGTTCGCGCACCACCGCAATGAAATCGCGGTTCAACAGGCCGTCTTTGTAGCGTTGAGCCAGCGCTTGTTGGCTGTCGACCACCACGGCGGGGGCGCGCACCACACGGTGCGCCGGTTGGACCGCTGACACTTTGACCACTGCGCGACCTAAATTGCCGGTCAATAAGCGCAAGCCGCCATCTGCACTGAACGCCCGCTCTGTCGGACGCAACACGTCTTCATCGCCGGACACGGCAGGCGCATCGCGCCAGCGCAATTGATCGCCGTCCAGCCAAGGCTCTTGGGTATAGCGGTGCAGACCTTGGCCCATGACGGTGTGCACATCGCCGTGTAACAAACCGGCAGCCAGCAGTTGGCGGATGACAAAACCCATGCCCCCAGCCGCATGGAAATGGTTGACGTCTGCGCTGCCATTGGGATACACACGCGCCAACAGCGGAACCACCGCCGACAGCTCGGAAAAATCGTCCCAGTTGATGACCAAGCCTGCGGCTCGGGCCATGGCCACCAAATGCAAGCTGTGGTTGGTGGACCCGCCTGTCGCCAGCAAACCCACGATGCCGTTGACGATGACTTGCGCGTTGATTTGAAAGCCCATGCCGCTGTCGTTTTGCTGTGCCAATGCCACAGCTTGCGTCACCGCCGCGGGTGTCAATGCTTCTCGCAAGCGCGTGCCGGGATTCACAAAGGAAGAACCGGGCAGCTGCAGCCCCATGATTTCCATCAGCATTTGGTTGGAGTTGGCCGTGCCGTAAAAAGTGCAAGTGCCAGCGCTGTGGTACGCGGCTTGTTCGGCTTTCAACAACGTGTCGCGGTCAACCAGGCCTTGGGTGAATTGTTGGCGCACGCGCGCTTTGTCGTTGTTGGACAAACCGCTGGTCATCGGTCCGGCGGGCACGAACACCATGGGCAAATGGCCGAATTGCAAAGCACCCATGAACAGGCCCGGCACGATTTTGTCGCAAATGCCCAGCAACAGACCTGCGTCAAACACGTTGTGCGACAAACCCACGGCGGTGGCCATGGCAATCACATCCCGTGAAAACAAGGACAAGCCCATGCCGTCTTCGCCTTGCGTGATGCCGTCGCACATGGCGGGCACACCGCCGGCGACTTGCGCGGTCGCGCCACAAGCGCGCGCCGCATCTCGCAACTGTTGCGGGTAATGCTCGTACGGTTGGTGCGCTGACAACATGTCGTTGTACGCGGTGATGATGCCGAGGTTGGGTTGTCGTTGCGCATGCAACACCAACTTGTCGTTGGTGGGCATGGCGGCATACGCATGCGCGGCGTTGGCACAGCCCAAGCCTGCGCGGTAGGGGCCCGGGCGACGGGCTTGTCGCAAATGCGCCAAATAGGCCGCCCGCAGATCGGCACTGCGGTGTTCGATGCGTTCGGTGACGGCGGTCAGTACGGGATGCATGCGTTAACTTTCTTCAAACCAGGTCAAACCATCGCGCGCCATCAATGCTGACGATGCGGCGGGCCCCCAACTGCCTGCGGGATAGGGGCGCGGCTTGTCATCCATGTCTTGCCAAGCCTGCAAGATCGGGTCGGTCCAAGTCCATGCCGCTTCGAGTTCATCACGTCGCATGAAATGCGTCAACCGCCCTTTGATCACATCCATCAACAACCGTTCATAGGCCTCGGCGCGGCGTTTGTCGGATGACAGTTGCAAATCCAAACCCAGTCGCACCGGCTGCATGCGCATGCCTGAGCCCGGTTCTTTCACCATCATGCCCAATTGAATCGACTCTTGCGGTTGCAGGCTGATGACCATGCGGTTGGGTTCGCTGGTGGCGTTTTGGCCAAACACGGAAAACGCTTGCGGCGCGAACTCGATGATGATTTCCGATTGGCGTTGTTGCAAACGTTTGCCTGTGCGTAAAAAGAACGGCACTTGCGCCCACCGTGCATTGTTGATGTAAGTGCGCAAAGCCACAAAGGTCTCGGTGCGGCTGTCGGCAGGCACTTGGCCTTCTTGCAAATAACCCGTGACGGGCTGGCCATCGCTGACGCCGGCGGTGTATTGCCCGCGAACCGTGTCGCGTTTGACATCGGCGGGTGTCATTTTTTTCAACGAGCGCAGAACTTTGAGCTTTTCATCGCGAACATCATTCGCGTCCAAAGAGATCGGCGGCTCCATCGCCACGATGCACAGCAATTGCAACAAATGGTTTTGCACCATGTCACGCAATGCACCGGCGCCATCGTAGAAGCCAGCCCGGCTGCCCACGCCCACACTTTCAGCCACCGTGATTTGCACGCTCTTGATATAGGGTGCGCGCCACAGCGGCTCGAAAATCGCATTGCCAAAACGCAGCACCATCAGGTTTTGCACCGTCTCTTTGCCCAAGTAATGGTCGATTCGGTAGATTTGTGTTTCCTGGAAATGCCGGGCAACTTCTTGGTTGATCGCGCGGGCTGACTCTAAATCGGTGCCAAGGGGTTTTTCCAACACCACACGCGATGGCGCATCGATCAACCCTGCCGTGTCCAGATGGGCGCAAATTTGGCTGAACAATTGCGGCGCAGTGGCCAAGTAAAACACCCGCTGGCGTGGCGTGTTGCACAGGGCGGTCAGCGCCGCGTAGTCCTCGGCCCGGGTGACGTCGGCGCAGACATACCAAAGCCGTTGTAAAAACCGTTGCCAGGCGTTGGCATCGAACGCCTGCGCATCAATGAAAGCCAACGAGTGCTCGCGGATGAATTGCAAATAGTCGTCGCGCGACCAGGCTTGTCGACCCAGTGCAATGATGCGGGTGTGTTCAGACAATTTGTCATGCACATGCGCCATGTACAACGCGGGCAGCAATTTGCGAAATGACAAGTCGCCTGCGCCGCCAAAAATGATGACATCCAAGTCAGGTGCGTCAGGTGAGGAAAGGGTCATGTTCTGCGTTTCGGAATTAAAGGTCTTGTTTCAAGAAGATGTCTTTGTCTGGGAAAAACTGGGCATGCAATGGCAGCAATGAACCGCCGAGTGCGCGCGCGAAGGCGCCCACTGTGCCGGTGAGCAAGGTGGGACGGTGAATGCCATCAAAACGGATGCGGTCCATCTGGGCTTGCGTGTGTTCCATCAACGTCGCGAGCAACGCAGGACTGACAGAGCCGTCAATCACCACGGCATCCAAATCCAACAACGCGCTGGCACTCGTCACGCACAGCGCCAAGGCTTCGGCGGCGGCGGTCAGCCAAGCTTGTCGCATGGTTTGGTAGGCCTCGCCCATGATGTCGTCGCTCGCGACCAGCAAAGGGTCCAGCCCGGCCGCGATCAATGTTTGTTCCAGTTGCCAGCCGGAGGCGCGTGCCAGCAGTTGCGTCATGGATGCATGCTCGGCACTGGCCAAGGGAAAAGAGCCGATGGCACCGGCATTGCCGCGCGGCCCATTGACGATGTGGCCATCCAACACCAAGCCGCCGCCGATGAACGTGCCAATGAACACATACAAAAAATGGGGTAACTCGCGGCCGCGCCCTTGCACCAACTCGGCCACACAAGCGGCGGTGGTGTCTTTGGCAAACTCGACGGGCAACGGCGTCATCTGTTGCAAGGTTTGCAGCAGGTCAATTTGCTCCCAATCCGCCATGGCCAGCGTGGCTTGTGCGCCCATCAAATCGCCCCAAGCGTGCAATGACAGCGGCGCACTCAACCCTATGCCAACCACACGCGGCCAATCTGCGCCCATGCGTTGCTGCATGTGTGCCAAGCCTTCGGCCATTTTGGGAATGACTTCAGTGGGCGAAGGAAACGGGTAATGGTGTTGCCAAGTGTGGCGGATGTGTCCGACAAAGTCGGTGACCACCACTTCCAAATTGCGGCGTCCCACTTGCAAGCCGATGCTGTAGGCGCCGTCCGGGTTCAAGCTGAGAGGCACAGACGGCTGGCCGATGCGACCGCGAATGCGGTCTTGTTTCAGTAACAACCCATCGTCAAGCAACCGGTTGACGATGATCGACACGGTTTGCGTGGAGAGTTGGGTCAAGCGCGCCAAATCGGCTTTGGGGATGGCCCCTGCGTGGCGAATGGCACGCAACACAATCCGCTCGTTGAATTGGCGCATGCCATTGTGGTTGGAACCACGCATGGCTTTCAACACAAAATCACCCCTTTGCAAAACATGGCGTTGCCATAGGCGGTGCCTTCACCGGTTTGCACCAGCAGGCTCGCTTGTTGGATTTTTTCGTAAAACGCAAATCGCTCTACCGCTTGCACCTGTGATTCGGACACACCAGCATGCGCCAACAAGTTAACCACGGCTTGCTGTGCGTCTGTGCGGTGACCCGTGGCGCTGCCACTGACTTGCATGTACGCCGCCGGATGAGACACATCTTCTGCCAACGGAAATACCGACAGCACCGCTTGCGACACCCGGGCCAGACTCAGTCCGGGCAAGCGCACCAAGGGTTTGCCGTTGCGCAAAGGGTCTGCGGTGAAATTGGCGTCCACCACCGCCACCCATTCCCCGTGGCCCATCGCACTCAAATGCATCAGCAATTCAGGGCTCAGAACGGGATCGATGCCTTTCAGCACACGGCCTCCTCGTGCGAAGGCAGGCTGGCCGGGTCGATGGCGCCCGTGATCAACCCGACGATTTCTTGCGGTGTGGTGTCTTGCGTACGCCGGTGGCAAATGATGCGACCTTGGCGAAACACCCAGATGCGGTCAACCAAATCGAATACTTGACGCAGGTTGTGGCTGATGATGATCAACGGCACGCCGCGCTGTTTCAAGCCTTTGATGATCTCTTCGACACGCGCGGTTTCTTGCACCCCGAGTGCCGCCGTGGGCTCATCCAAGACGATGAGTTTTTTGGCAAACCCTGCCGCACGCGCAATGGCCACGCATTGGCGCTGCCCACCGGACATGCCGCGCAATGGTGCCGACAAATCTGGGATACGCACGCCGGTCGTGGCCAACATGTCGACCGATTGCTGGCGCATGGCACGGTGGTTCAGCACCGACAAGGGCCCAAGGTTCAGGCGCGTGATTTCGCGTCCCAAAAAAATATTGGCAGGCACGTCCAAGTCTTCGGCCAGCGCCAGTGTTTGGTAAACCGTTTCCATGCCTTGTTCGCGGGCGTCGAGTGGTGAACGGAATTGCACTTCGACTCCGTCGAGTTGGATGCTGCCCGAGCCAGGCTGTTCCACGCCGGTGAGCAGTCGCACAAAGGTGCTTTTCCCCGCGCCGTTGTCGCCCACGATGGCGGCGTGTTCTCCCGGTAACAACGCAAATTCGGCGTCGGTCAAGGCTTTGACCCCGCCGTAGTGCCGGGTCAGGCCTTGAACGCGCAAAACGGGTGAGGAAGCAGTCATAAAGCGCTCATGAATGGATAAGTGGAGCCAGAAGCATGAAGCATACAAGGGAAAAGCGGAATAGGTAAATCTACTAGGTTTATTTAGTCGATGTTTCTGTTTTAATTTGCCCACAAGAACGCATTGCGGGAAGGGCCTGCGACGCGCTTGCCCTTTCAAGACAGGAGATTCCATGACATTGACTCGTACCTTGGGCCGCTTGGCCTTGGCGCTGACCGCGGCCGGCTGCATGGCGTTGGCGCAGGCAGAAACCACCATTGCATACATCACCAATGGCAACACCAACGAAGGTTGGACATTGATCAACGGTGGCGCGAAAAAAGCAGGCGCTGCCGCCGGCGTGAAATTCATCGAACTGGCGGCGGAAAAAGGCGAGTTGTCCAAGCAATTGGCGATCGTTGAAGACATGATCACGCGCAAGGTGAATGCCATCGCGATTGCGCCGGTGGACAGCAAAGGCATTGCACCCGCGGTGAACAAAGCATTGGCAGCGGGCATCCCTGTGATCGCGGTGGACACCGGCATCAGCGGCGCAAAAATCACTTCTTATGTGGCGACCGACAACATCAAAGCGGCCATGGTGCAAGGCAATTGGGCCGCAGAGCAAATCAAAGACGGTGACACCGTGATCTACATCACCGGCGACCTGGGCCAATCCACAGGCCAAGAACGCAAAAAAGGCTTTTTGGATGGGTTGAACGCCAAGCGCAAAGGCGTGAAAGTCGTCGAAGTGTCCACCACCTGGGACCAGACCATGGCGCAAAACGGCGTGGAAGCCGCGTTGCGTGCCAACCCGGGCGCCAAGGTGATTGCCTGTGCCTGGGACGGGGGTGCGCTCGGTGCCAAAGCGGCGTTGATGGCCGCAGGTAAAAAAGCGGGCGACGTGAAGATCGCGGGATTTGACGGCTCGCCCGGCGGTTTGGACATGATGAAACAAGGTTGGCAACAAGCGAATGCCGCGCAAATGTTGGCCAAGATCGGACAAGTCGGTGTGGAAACAGCGATTGCAGCCGCCCAAGGCAAAAAAGTCTCTGCGCGCATCGACACCGGATCGTTCTTGGTCTTGCCATCGAATGTCGACCAGTTCGCCAAGGACTCGGGCGTCGCCCAGTTCATGAAGGTCAAGTGACCCCATGAAACCGATCTCCCAGCAAGACTGGTTTGGGGCGATCGTCGCGGTGCTGTTGCTCAGCCTGCTGCTGAGCATCGCATCGCCTTATTTTTTGACCACCGGCAATTTATCGAACATCTTGGTTCAAGCCTCGGTGATTGCGCTGTTGGCTGGCGGGCAAACGTTTGTCATCTTGACCGGTGGGGTTGACCTCGCCGTGGGCGCACTGACCGCCTTGTGCGGTGCGGTGGCCGGGCACATGATGATCAAGCTGGGCATGCCCGTGGGCGTGTCACTGTTGGTTGCGGTGGCCATCGGTGCGGCTGTGGGTTTGTTCAACGGTTATTTGGTGGCGTTTGTGGGCATTCCCTCGTTCATCGTCACCTTGGGCGGGTTGACGCTGTGGCGCGGCTTGGCGTTTGAATCCACCGGCGGCTTTGACAACGCAGGCATGCCAGACCCCCTGCCGTTCATCGGCTATGGCGAGGTGTTAGGTGTGCCGATGCCGATCGTGATTTCAGGTGTGTATTTTGTGGCCATGGCCTTCGTGTTGTCCAGCACCAAACTCGGTCGCTATGTGTATGCCATGGGTTCGAACGAAATGGGCGCGCGCCAGGTCGGTATCAACATCAAGGCCTACAAATTGGCGGTTTACGTGGTGTGTGGATTAAGTTGTGCCTTGGGTGCCATCGTGCTCATGGCGCGCATGGATTCAAGCAGCGGCAAGATGGCGCAAATGTTCGAACTTGACGCCATCGCGGCTGTGATTTTGGGCGGCACGTCATTGTTTGGCGGGCGCGGCTCGATTTGGGGCAGCTTGCTGGGTGCGATATTGATCACCATGGTCAGGAACGGCATGAACCTGTTGGAGATTTCACAATTCAAACAAATGATGGCGATCGGCGCAGTGGTGATCATCGCGGTGTGGATTGACGTGCTCAGACGCCAACGGATGTTGAAAAAATGAGCGTGTCAGTGTGGGTGTTGGGCGAAGCGTTGATGGACTGTGTGGCGCAAGACGACGGCAGTTTGCAAGCGTTGATCGGCGGCAGCCCGTTCAATTTGGCCTGCGCCGTGGCTTTGCAAGGCGTGGACGTGGGTTACTTGAACCCGTTTTCAAACGATGTGTTTGGACACGCATTGGCGAACAGGTTGGCGCACACAGGCGCCAAGGCATTGGGCAAAACGTCGCGCAAACCCACCTCCTTGGCCGTGGTGAATTTGCAAGCGGGACAACCCAGTTATGGCTTTTACAGAGAAGGCATTGCAGACCGCGATTACCTTGCCGAAGACATCGTCACCCAATTGAAAAACCACCCGCCTGGGGTGTTGCACACCGGCTCATTGATGGCCATGCCACCAGAACACCGCAAAGTCATGCATGTGATTCAGTTTGCCAAGGCCTTGGGATGGACCATCAGCATCGATGTGAATTTGCGCACCAAGGTCGCAGACGATTTGCCTGGGTACTTGCAGGCGGTCAACGACATGGCTGCGTTGGCCGATTGGCTCAAAGCCAGTGACGAGGACATGCAGCTATTGGGTTGGTCAGATGTGCATCGGGACCAGCCCCAAGTCTTGGCCAAGAAATGGCAAGCACTGGGTTGCCAACGCGTGGCGCTGACCTTTGGCGAACAAGGTGCGTCGTTGCACATCGGCGACCACCATGCCCAAGCCGCCGCGCCCAAAGTGCAAGTGGTGGACACCGTCGG
>Ga0192647_100768_pt1 | contig 22178 bp, 24 predicted proteins | sample LauGreFa1BDMLBSN_2_FD_133046 | JGI IMG/M metagenome (GOLD analysis project Ga0192647, IMG submission 133046) | Freshwater lake microbial communities from Lake Michigan, USA - Fa13.BD.MLB.SN - reassembly | ecosystem: Environmental > Aquatic > Freshwater > Lake | place: Lake Michigan, USA...
GAAAAACTGGCCTTGATGGCATTCGCTGAATTCGCCAGCCCGACCTTGGTCACGCGCAGCCCCCAAGCCATTCGCGACTTTCACGCACAACACCAAGACATCATCTTGAAGCCCTTGGACGGCATGGGTGGCATGGGTATTTTTCGAGTGAAAGCCGATGGCTTGAACCTGGGCGCCATCATGGAGTCGCTCAACCGTGAGGGCAGCACCAGTGTCATGGTGCAAAAGTTTTTGCCTGACATCACAAAAGGTGACAAACGCGTGTTGGTGATTGGCGGCCAAGCCGTGCCGTTTGCATTGGCGCGTATCCCGCAAGGCAACGAAGTGCGCGGCAACCTGGCCGCAGGCGGCAAAGGGGTGGCGCAACCGCTGAGCGAGCGCGACTGGCAAATCGCCAAAGCCCTGGGCCCGGTATTGGCGGACAGGGGTTTGTTGTTGGTGGGCTTGGACATCATTGGCGACTGTTTGACCGAGGTCAATGTCACCAGTCCCACTTGCTTTCGGGAGATCACCGATCAAACCGGTTTCGATGTGCCAGCGATGTTCGTCGAAGCCCTGGAACGCGCGCTGGCTGGCCCGCCCTGAGCTGCCATGGCCCACACACACTGTGTTTGAGTGATGAAGGTCTTTATCGAACAAGCGTTATTCGAGCCGTATGCGTATGCGGCAAACGAACGATTGAACGCGGTTCGGCCGTTCGAGTATTCGCAAAGCCGCAACCATGTACACGGCGCCGTCAGCATGCTGTCACCTTATTTGACGCATGGGATATTGAGCATCCCGGACGTGGCCGATTACATGTACCGGGTGCACCGCATGGGCGCCCAACACAAATTCATTTATGAATTGGCATGGCGGGAGTATTTTCAGCATGTGCACCAGGTGCTGGGTGACGCAATCCATGTCAATTTGCATGAAGGCGTGTTGCCTGACGATGCCTACAGCCAAGACCTGCCTGAGGATGTGCGCTTTGGCGCCACCGGCGTGCCCGTGATCGACCAAGCGGTGCGACAACTGTATTTCAGCGGTTATGTGCATAACCATGCCCGCTTGTGGCTGGCCAGTTATGTGGTGCACATCCGCAAGGTGCACTGGCGCGTGGGCGCCGATTGGATGTACAGCCATTTGCTCGATGGCGACGTGGCCAGCAACGACTTGAGTTGGCAATGGGTGGCGGGCACGGGCAGCAGCAAGCCTTATCTGTTCAATGCAACCAATGTCACACTGCACGCCCCTGAACCTTGGCACAGCAAACACACTGTGGTGGACCAGGAGCTTGACATCATGGACATGATTGCGCGCAGCCGCGCCACGTTCACGCAGTCATCGAACACATTCGCACGAATCGATGAACCCGGGTTGTTCATGCGCCCGCCGCCGGGCATTGACTTGTTGCCAGCGGGCTTGGCGGCTGAGAAATTGATCGGACGGGATGTCTGGTGGATTCACCCGTGGGCATTGACGGACAAGTTACCCGCTGCCGTCCCCGCTGATGCGATGCAGGTGGCGGCCTGTTGGTGGGAGTGGACGCAAGCCAGGCCGTGGAGCCAAGCACGCTGGAAATTTGTCGCTGGTGGCATGCATGCCTTGGCTTCGCATTGCTGGTTTGAGGATGCCGCAGTCTTGAGCCAGCATTTCGGCAAAGCCAAATCTGTGCACGTCTGGGATCACCGTTGCTTGCCCGATTGGCCGGGCGTGAATTGGGTTCGTCACAGTCCGCCACGTTTATGGCCGGTGCAAGAAGAACATTGCAAATCGTTTTCAGCGTGGTGGAGCAAGGTCAACCGTTACCGTTTGACCCTGCCTCAGTTGCTGCGGCGCACCGCGTGACGCCGCTTTTTTAATCCGCTTTGACTTTCAAACGCCACGCATGCAGCAAAGGTTCGGTGTAGCCACTGGGTTGCGCCATGCCTTGGAACACCAAATCGCAAGCGGCTTGGTAGGCTTTCGAGGTTTGGAAATGACCTGCCATGGGTTGGTACAGCGGGTCGCCTGCGTTTTGCTGATCAACCACCGCGGCCATGCGCTCAAAGGTGGCGCGCACCTGTGCTTCGCTGACCACGCCATGCATTAACCAATTGGCAATGTGCTGGCTGGAAATGCGCAGCGTGGCACGGTCTTCCATGAGACCGACGTTGTGGATGTCAGGCACTTTGGAGCAACCCACACCTTGGTCAATCCAACGCACGACATAGCCCAAAATGCCTTGCACATTGTTGTCAAGCTCTTGTTGTTTGTCGGCGTCGCTCCAATCGGCTTTGGCAACCACGGGTACTGTCAACAAGTCTTTCAGCAATGAAGCATGCTGTTTGTGGGCGTCGATTTTTTCTAGCTCTTTTTGCACATCGCTCACCAGCACTTGGTGGTAATGCATGGCATGCAAGGTGGCCGCGGTGGGACTGGGCACCCAAGCGGTGTTGGCACCGGCTTTGGGATGCCCGATTTTTTGTTCCATCATGGCTTTCATCAAATCGGGCATGGCCCACATGCCTTTGCCGATTTGTGCCTTGCCTCGCAGGCCGCAAGACAAGCCAACCAGCACATTGTTTTTTTCATAAGCCGCGATCCAGGCACTGCTTTTCATGTCGCCTTTGCGCAGCATGGGGCCCGCTTGCATGGCGGTGTGCATTTCATCGCCGGTGCGGTCCAAGAAACCGGTGTTGATGAACGCCACACGGCTGGCGGCTGCCGCAATACATGCTTTGAGGTTGACGCTGGTGCGCCGTTCTTCGTCCATGATGCCGAGTTTGACGGTGTTGTCTGGCAAGCCCAAAATGTGCTCGACCCTGCCGAACAATTCCGCGGCGAAAGCCACTTCAGCGGGGCCGTGCATTTTGGGTTTGACGATGTAGACCGAGCCGGTGCGTGAGTTGCGAATGCCGTTGGCGCCATGGCCTTGCAAATCGTGCATGGCAATCGCGGTGGTCACCATCGCGTCCATGATGCCTTCAGGAATTTCATGGGTTTTGCCGTCTGCGCCGTTGTACAAGATGGCAGGGTTGGTCATCAAATGGCCCACATTGCGCAAGAACAGCAGCGAGCGTCCGTGCAGTGTCACTTGGGCATCGCCCTTGGGAGAGTGGTAGACGCGGTCGGGGTTCAGGCCCCGCTTGAAGCTGTGACCGCCTTTGGTCACGTCTTCGGTCAGCGTGCCTTTGAGGATGCCCAGCCAGTTGCTGTAGCCCAGCAATTTGTCATCGGCGTCCACGGCTGCCACAGAATCTTCCAAATCCAAAATGGTGGAGAGCGCGGCTTCCACAACCAAGTCGCTGACGCCTGCGGGGTCGTTCGCACCAATTGGGCTGCGCGGATTGATTTGTATGTCCAAATGCAAGCCGTTGTGAATCAGCAGCACAGACGAGGGATGCGCCGCATCGCCTTGGTAACCCACAAATTGTTTGGGGTCTGCGAGCGCAGAGGTTTTGCCACCTTTCAAGCGCACGACCAGCGCGCCTTTGGCCACGGCATAGCCAGTGGCGTCAATGTGCGAGCCTTTTTTCAGTGGAACGGTGCGGTCCAACACATAGCGTGCGTACTCGATCACTTTCGCGCCGCGCTTCTCGTTGTAGCCCGGGCCCTTGGCGCAGCCGTTGGCTTCAGAGATGACGTCGGTGCCGTAAAGCGCATCGTACAAAGACCCCCAGCGTGCGTTGGCAGCATTGAGCGCGTAGCGGGCGTTCAAAATCGGCACCACCAGTTGCGGCCCGGCCTGTTGCGCCAATTCGGCGTCCACGTTTTGCGTGGTGGCTTTGGCTTTGGCGGGCACCGGTACCAAATAACCGATGTCGTGTAAAAAAGCTTGGTAGGCCTTCATGTCACCCACAGGGCCGGGGTGCTGGCGGTGCCAATCGTCCAAAGCCAATTGCAAACGGTCACGCTCGGCCAACAAAGCCGTGTTTTTCGGCGCCAAATCTTGAACCAGTTGGTCAAATCCCTTCCAAAAAGTCACGCTGGAAACACCGGTGCCGGGTAAGACTTGTTTGTCAATAAAGTGATAAAGAGGCGTCGCCACATGGAGCTGGTAAAGAGAGGTGCGCAGAGTCATTCAAGGCTTTCGGGTCAGAAAAAAAGGGGGTTCAGGTTTTCGCAGATAATTTTCCATTTTAGGAGGTGGCTGTGAATCGTTTGAAAATTGGCCTGGCAGGTCTGGCCATCAGCATGTCTTGTGTGGCGTCGGCTGAATCAGAGTTCAGCGTGTATGGGGGCACCCAAAGTTCTCCCCACTCCACCGTTGACAACACGTCTTCCACCCCGCCCTCAGACACGTCTCTCTACACCGGCTGGAAAGCCTCGCCGTTGTCTTTCCCTATTTATGCAGGTTGGCGATACACCAATTGGTCAGACAACGATTGGGGCTATGCCATCAACTATTCCCACACCAAAGCGATTTCCCTAGACCAAGCCAGTGCAGGTTATTCCAGGCTTGAGTTCACCGACGGTGCCAACCCGTTTACTTTGATTTTGTTAAAGCGTTTCAGTTACCGTGCAGTCAAGCCTCATGTGGGCGCAGGTTTGGGCTTTTCGGTTCCTCACGTGGAAGCGCAATGGACCACCACATCCAATACCACCAGTGCCAAAACATACGAGTACCAATACGGTGGACCGGTTGCCACCTTGTTGGCCGGGTTCAGTTACCCCATCAATGACAAATGGAATTTATTGACCGAGTTCCAAATGCACTACATGAAGTTGGATGTGGCGGTTGACGGTGGCCGCCTCAAAACCAACCTGATCACCAATGCCTTGAACCTCGGGGTCAGCTATCGTTTCTGACCGTTAACCATGCAACAGGTTCAGCATGACTTGCTGGCGGCACTGGCTGCGGGCTTAGAAGCCTTGTCGCCAGGCAGTGGCAACAAGGCCCGTTTTGAAACCCCCAAGGTCGCCTCGCACGGCGACTGGGCCGTGACCGCTGCCATGCAATTGGCCAAACCACTCGGGCGCAACCCGCGTGAGTTGGGCGAGCAATTGAAACAAGCATTGCTGTCTTCCTCGGCTGGCCAACGGTGGTTGTCTGGCATCGATATCGCCGGGCCGGGTTTCCTCAACTTGCGGCTGACGCCACAAGCCAAGCAACAAGTGGTGCGCGAGGTGTTGTCATCTGGGGCCGGTTACGGCAGGCAGGCTTCGAACGGTCAACGCCTGCTGGTGGAATTTGTGTCTGCCAACCCCACCGGTCCATTGCATGTGGGGCATGGCCGACAAGCGGCTTTGGGCGACGCGATTTGCCAATTGTTCGACACCCAAGGTTGGCAGGTGCACCGCGAGTTTTATTACAACGATGCGGGCGTGCAAATTCAAACGTTGGCGCTGTCTACCCAATGCCGTGCCAAAGGCATCAAACCTGGGGATGCGCCATGGCCAGAAAACGCTTACAACGGTGAATACATCGCTGACATCGCGCGGGATTTTTTGGCAAAAAAAACCGTGACGGCAGACGATCGCCAAGTGACGGCCAACGCCGACGTGAATGACTTGGACAACATCCGTGAATTTGCCGTGGCCTACTTGCGCCACGAGCAAGACTTGGACTTGCAGGCCTTTCAGGTCAAGTTTGACCAGTACTACCTGGAGTCCAGTCTTTACACCGATGGCAAAGTGGGCCAAGCCGTGGCTTCAATGCAAGCGTCTGGACACACCTATGAACAAGACGGCGCCTTGTGGTTGCGATCCACAGACTTTGGTGATGACAAAGACCGCGTGATGCGCAAGTCTGACGGCAACTACACCTATTTCGTGCCCGATGTGGCCTACCACTTGGCCAAATGGCAGCGGGGTTTCACCAAGGTCATCAACATCCAAGGCACGGACCACCATGGCACCATCGCACGCGTGCGGGCAGGCGTGCAAGCCGCTTCTCAGCAGCAAGGTTTGAACGTTCCCAAGGGTTACCCGGATTATGTGTTGCACACCATGGTGCGGGTCATGCGTGGCGGCGAAGAAGTGAAAATTTCCAAACGCGCCGGCAGCTACGTGACCTTGCGCGATTTGATTGACTGGACCAGCAAAGACGCGGTGCGGTTCTTTTTGCTCAGCCGCAAAGCCGACACCGAGTATGTGTTTGACGTCGATTTGGCACGCGCCAAAAACAATGAAAACCCGGTCTATTACGTGCAGTATGCGCACGCGCGCATTTGCTCTATCTTGGCCACATGGGCGGCGCAATCGGGCATGCAAGAACAGCAACTGACTGCTGTCGATTTGACGCCATTGGACAGCCCGCCCGCGCTCGCGTTGATGATGTTGTTGTCGCGTTACCCGCAAATGCTGGCGCAAGCCACTGCCGATTTGGCCCCGCATGATGTGACGTTTTATTTGCGCGATTTGGCCGCTTGCTACCACAGCTATTACGATGCGGAACGTATCTTGGTGGAGGATGCCGCCACCAGAGACGCTCGGGTGGCATTGATCAAAGCCACCGCGCAAGTCTTGGGCAATGGTTTGTCGCTGTTGGGTGTGGTCGCGCCCAGCAGCATGTGAAGGTGAATCTGATGAAAGCAACTGGGTCAGCGCAACGCGGCAACACCTTGGTGGGGTTCATTTTGGGCTTGGTGGTGGGCTTGCTCGTGGCCTTGGTGGTCGCGGTGTATGTCACGAAAGTCCCGATCCCTTTCATGAACAAGGGCTTGACGCGCAACGCGGAACAAGACGCGGCCGAAGAAAAGAAAAACAAGGACTGGGACCCGAACGCGCCGCTCTATGGCAAGAGTCCTGCCAACAATGCGCCTGCAGACAACGCCAAGCCCAGCAAGCCCAGCGAACCGCCCGGGGCTGCTGAACCGGCACCTGCCGCATCCTCCGAAGACCCCTTGGGCGACTTGGCTGCCAGCAAAGCACAACAAACCGAGGCGTTTCAGTATTTCGTTCAGGCTGGCGCGTTTGTTTCCAGCGCCGACGCCGAAGGCCAGCGTGCCAAGCTGGCGCTGGGGGGATTTGACCCGGTCATTTCCCAGCGGGAACAAGACAGCAAAATCATCTACCGTGTGCGCTTGGGACCGTTTGACAGCAAGTCACAGGCCGAACAAATCCAAGCGCAATTGAAATCCAACAAATTTGAATCTGCACTGATACGGGTGCAACGCTAACCTCGAAAGGCTGGAACATGAAACGTCGTCAATTCACCGCAGCGGCCAGTGCCACCATGGCCACTGCGCTGTATGCGCCTTGGCAAAACGCTTTGGCGCAAGCCCCTTCATTCAAAGCCGGCACCGACTATCTGGTGCTGTCCAAGCCGATCACCACCGATGCGCCCAAAGGCAAAGTGGAGGTGTTGGAATTCTTTTGGTACAACTGCCCGCACTGCAACGCGTTTGAACCCTCGCTGAGCGCGTGGAGCAAAAAATTGGGCAAGGATGTGGCTTTAAAGCGGGTGCCCGTGCGCTTTCGTGACACGTTTGAGCCCCAACAACGCGCCTATTACGTGCTCGAAGCGCTGGGCAAGGTGGAGGAGCTGCAAAGCAAGATGTTCGCTGCCATTCATGTGGAAAAGCAAACCTTGGACAAGCTGGACAGCTTGACGGTCTGGGCCGAAAAAAATGGCATACCGGCGGCCAAATTCACCGAGCTGTTCAATTCATTTTCTGTGGTCGGCAAGGCCAAGCGGGCAGCGCAATTGCAAGAGCAATTCAAAGTCGAAGGCGTTCCCGCGCTGGGCATCGGTGGGCGTTTTTATGTCGACGGCAGTTTGGCCGGCAGCATGGAGCGGGCTCTGCAAATCACCGATTTTTTGATCAACGAGATCCGCAAAGGCCGCTGAACGTCGCTCCAGACATTGCCCCTACAATGCGGGCAATGTCTGCCACAGCAATTTCCGTGCCTTGAAAAACCTTCTTCTCCTCATTTGTCTGTTCATCCTGCCGCTGACACCCGCGCTGGCAGAAAAAGCCGACCGCAAAAAACCTTTGAATGTCGAGGCGGACAACCTTGAGCATGACGAACTCAAGCAAACCAGCATATTCACTGGCAAAGTCTTGGCGACCAAGGGCACCATCGTCATGCGCGGAGACAAATTGGAAGTGCGGCAAGACCCGGATGGTTACCAATACGGCCTGATCAAACCCGCACCCGGCCAGCGCGGCTTCTTTCGCCAAAAACGCGAAGGCGTGGAGGAATGGATCGAAGGCGAAGGCGAGTTGATTGAATACGACGGCAAAGCGGATCGACTGACCTTGCTCGGCCGCGCCGAATTCAGGCGTTACCGCGGCACGGTGTTGAGCGACCAGATGACCGGCCAGCGCATCATTTATGAAAACCTGAGCGACCAATTCACGGTGGACGGTGTGGTCGGCGGCGTGAAGTCTGCCAACAGCAGTGGCCGCATTCGCGCGGTGCTCACGCCGAAAAATGACGATGAGGCGGTCAAGTAATGACGGTGACTGACCAGGCAGGCGGCCTGCTGGTCCGGCATTTGCAAAAGTCATACGTGGGCCGCCAAGTGGTGCAAGACGTGTCGGTGCACGTCAACAAGGGCGAAGTGGTGGGCTTGCTCGGCCCGAATGGCGCGGGCAAAACCACATCGTTTTACATGATCGTCGGCCTGGTGCGTGCCGACGGCGGCAGCATCACCATCGACGGTGTGGCGGTCGAGCATTTGCCGATTCACCGACGCGCGCGCATGGGCTTGAGTTACTTGCCGCAAGAGGCCTCTATTTTTCGCAAACTCAATGTGGCTGACAACGTGCGTGCCGTGTTGGAGTTGCAAACCGATGGCCAAAACCGCCCTTTGACCAAGGCAGAGATTGAACAACGGCTCACCGGTTTGTTGCAAGAACTGCGCATCGAACATTTGCGCGAATCGGCGGCGTTGTCTTTGTCTGGCGGAGAACGCCGTCGGGTGGAAATTGCCAGGGCATTGGCCACACAGCCCAAGTACATCTTGCTAGACGAGCCTTTCGCAGGCATCGATCCGATCGCCGTGTTGGAGATTCAGCGCATCATCAGTTTTCTCAAGGCCAAGGGCATTGGCGTGTTGATCACTGACCACAATGTGCGCGAGACCTTGGGTATTTGCGACCATGCGGCGATCATCAGCGAAGGCCGGGTGCTGGCCGAGGGCAAGCCGCAAGAGATCATCCACAACCCCGAGGTACGCCGGGTGTACCTGGGTGAAAATTTCCGCATGTAAGGCCAAGGACGCAGCATGAAGCAAGGCCTCTCACTGCGCGTCTCGCAACACCTGGCACTCACGCCGCAGTTGCAGCAATCGATCCGGTTACTGCAACTCTCGACGCTCGAGTTAAGCCAAGAAATCGAACAAATGCTCGACGACAACCCGTTTCTGGAAAAAGAAATGGAAGACTTGGCACCTCGGGAGGACTTTGGCCTCGACAAACAAGACGCGGTCGCGGCCCCCAGCGATGCCGACAACGACATCGATACATGGGACGGCCCGATGGACCGGGTGAGCGAGGTGCGGGTCGAGACGGCCAGCGAGGCGCCAGATGCCCCCTTGGATGCGGCAGGTGTGGCTGAAAGCTGGGATGGTGATGGCAGCGTTGACTTCTCGCCAGACGACAGCGAATGGGGAGGTGACGCGCCCGCGCGAAATCAGCAAAACAACGATGACGAAAAAGCGCAGGCCACGGAATTGGCGCGCAACCAAGAATCGCTCACCGCGTTTTTGCACCGACAAGCTTTGTCATTGCGGTTGGACGATACCGACCGCGCGGCTTTGCGCTTTCTGATCGAATCGTTGAACGATGACGGTTACTTGGAAGACAGTTTCGAGACCTTGGCAGAGAGCTTGGCCGGCGACGACATCGAGCAATGCGAAGAGTTGGTTCACCGTTTTCAAGTGGCGTTGGGCTTGTTGCAAAGCTTGGAGCCCACCGGTGTGGGTGCGCGCGATTTGGGTGAATGTTTGCGTTTGCAATTGCAAGCGATACCGGCCGACAGCGAAGAGCGCGCAGCGGTTCGCCAAACGGCGTTGGCCATTTGCAAGCAACCGCTGGAGTTGTTGGCCAAGCGCGATGTCAAGCGGCTTGTGCCAGCGATCGGTGCCACCGAACACGAAGTGAAATTGGCAATCGCATGGATTGCGCGACTGGAGCCCAAGCCCGGGCGACGCTTCATCGATGTCGAGCGCAATGTGGTGGTGCCAGATGTGTTGGTGACAGCCAGTGGTGTCGACAGACAAGGCTTGCCGCAGTTTCGCGCCATGCTCAACCCGGAAGTGATGCCGCGTTTGAAGGTCAATGACATTTATGCCAACGCCTTGAAGGGCAGCAAAGGCGACAGCCACGCCGGGCTGCAACAACGTTTGCAAGAAGCGCGTTGGATGATCAAAAACATCCAGCAAAGGTTTGACACCATCTTGCGGGTCAGCAATGCGATCACGCAACGTCAGCGCAGTTTTTTCATACACGGCGAACTCGCCATGAAACCCATGGTGTTGCGTGAAATTGCAGAAGAACTGGGTTTGCATGAGTCAACCATCAGTCGCGTGACCACGGCCAAATACATGCACACCCCTTACGGCACGTACGAATTGAAATATTTTTTCGGCTCGGGTTTGGGCACCGACAGTGGCAACAACGCGTCCAGCACCGCGGTGCGTGCGCTGATCAAACAATTGATTGCCAGCGAGAACCCGAAAAAACCGTTGTCGGACAACCAGTTGTCCGACATGCTCAAGGAGCAAGGCATCGATTGCGCCAGACGCACTGTCGCCAAGTACCGAGAAGCTTTGCGCATCGCGCCGACCAACCTGCGTAAAACGCTGTGAATGCATTGTCATTGTTTGTCCCCTGTGCCGCCGGGGTAGAGGCTTATTTGGCCAGTGAAGTGGCGCAAATCACCGGTCTGCCGGCCACCGCCATGCAAACCTTGCGAGGGGGTGTGCAATTGCAAGCGTCCTGGCGCGAGGCGTTGTTGTTGAACCTGCACAGCCGCTTGGGCATGCGGGTGTTGATTCAGTTGGCGCATGCGCCGTATGCCAACGAGCAAGCCATTTATGACGCGGCGCTGGCCGTGCCTTGGGAAATGTGGTTCACGCCGCGAGAAACGTTTCGCATCGATGTGACCGCGCAGCACAGTCCGCTCAAGAGCCTCAACTTTGCCGCGCTGCGCGTCAAAGATGCGGTGGCAGACCGGTTTCGTGACAAGACCGGCGTGCGCCCCGATGTCGACACACAACGACCGGCGGTGCGCGTGCATTTGCATTTGAGTGAAACACACCAGACCCTGTACTTGGACACCACGGGCGACCCCTTGTTCAAACGTGGCTGGCGTGAAGACAAGGGCGACGCACCGTTGAAAGAAACCTTGGCCGCCGCCATGCTGGCTGCCAGTGGTTGGAGCATGTCCCCGGTGTATGCGCCCGGTGAAACCCGTCCGCAGACATTGCCTTTGGCGGGTGTGGCGCAAGGCTTGCCGTTGTATGACCCTTGTTGCGGCAGCGGCACCATCGCCATTGAGGCCGCACAAATTGCGTGCCGCATTGCCGCCGGTGGTCAACGGCGATTTGGTTTTGAGCGCTTGCGCTTGTTTGATGCACATGTGTGGCAACAACTCAAGGAGCAAGCGGTGGACCAACAATGCCCGCCCCGTGCCCCGGTGTTTGGCAGTGATGTCGCGTTTCGCATGGTTGACTTTGCACGCAGAAACGGCGAGCGGGCCGGCGTGTCGCATGCCATCGAATGGCGCGGCGGCGACGCATTGCAACGCATGCCGCCCGGCGACACACCCGGCTTGATGTTGGTCAACCCGCCTTACGGTGAACGCATCGACACCGCCGGTGTGGCGGGCAGCTCGCGTCAAGGCAGACCCGCCCCATCCGTGCCATCGCACGCGGCGCCGCTGGCAGGCCGTGAAAGCGGGCAAGTGCAAGACGGTGGAGATTTCTTTTTGCAACTGTCCAGCCATTGGAAAAAACATTACGCCGGATGGCGCGCCTGGGTGTTGACGCCGGACTTGAAACTGCCCGGTCGCATGCGCTTGAAAGAGTCGCGCAAAGTCCCGATGTGGAACGGTCCGATCGAATGCCGCCTGTTTCGATTTGACATGCGTGCAGCGTCCGCACCTGAGCCTTTGAATGACCACCACGCCAACTGAGCGGCCTTGCGTGGTGTTGGACACCAATGTCTTGTTGGACATGTGGGTGTTTCAAGACACCCACACCGCGCTGGTCCATGACCATGTGAAGCAAGCCAAGGTGCATTGGCTGGTCACAGCGGCCATGCGCGAGGAATTGCTGCGCGTCCTGGGCTATGCGCACATCGTGCCACGCTTGGCGAAACTCTCTGTGACAGCGGTCGAGGTATTGGCTGAGTTTGACCGTTGGTCGCAGATGCAACCGACGGCAGCGCGCGCGCCCTATGTATGCAAAGACGAGGACGATCAAAAATTCATTGACTTGGCGGTGGCGCACCGTGCCCACTTGGTCAGCAAAGACAAACAAGTGTTGCGCCTGACCCATCGTTTGGCCAGGTTGGGCGTGCCAGTCACCAGCGTTTACAGTTTGGCGGATGCCAAATGACCAGGAGCGCAGATGCCTGCCTTGATGACACACACCGACATACAAAACGCTTTGCGCAGCCTCAATGCCGATGAACCCACTCGTTGGCACCAACATGACAACGCATGGCTGGCAGAGTGGGTGTTTGCCGATTTTTTACAAGCGATGGCATTCATGAACGAGGTCGCTGTTGTGGCGCACCGCCTAGACCATCACCCGGAATGGTCGAACGTGTACAACCGGGTGTCAGTGCGGTTGACCACGCACGATGCCGGCGGATTGACGCAACGGGATGTGGCGTTGGCGCAGGCCATGAACCAGATCAGCCGTTCGCTGGCGTCGCGTGATTCAACAACACCAACAGACGGTTGATGGCATGGGCGTGGGTGGCCCAGCGCACAGCAGCGCGGTCGCCATCGAAATGGCAGGTTTCCACTTTGACCCAAGCCGAAGACGCGCCCAGCGTCGGCCCCGCATCGCTGGGCATGGCCCAAGCAAAACAGACGGTACCCACGGGTTTGGCCGCGCTGCCGCCGCCGGGTCCGGCAATGCCCGTCACCGCCAACGCCACTTGCGCTTTGCTGTGGTTAAGCGCGCCCAGCACCATGGCTTGGGCCACCGGTTCACTGACGGCGCCATGTTGGGCAATCAAAGCCGCAGGCACACCGAGCATGGTTTGCTTGGCCTCGTTGCTGTAGCTGACAAAACCGCGCTCGAACCACAGGCTTGAACCCGCCAAATCGGTGCAACCTGCACTGATCAGGCCGCCTGTGCAGCTTTCGGCACAGGTCAACATCCAACCGCGTTGCAACAGCGCGGCAGACAGCGCTTCTGTGGGTATCTGGGGTTTCATCGGGTGGCCAACCAAAGGGACAAACACAACAGGGTGCAAAACGCTGCCACCAAATCATCGAACATGATGCCAAAACCACCACGCCAACCCAGGCCGTGAAAGTGGCTGTCGGCCCAGCCAACGGGCCCGGGCTTGAGCGCATCAAACAAGCGAAACAAAATGAAGGCCACCGACTGTCCGAATAGACCGACGGGCATCCACAGCCACAAAATCAACCAAAACGCGACAATCTCGTCCCACACGATGGCGCTGGGGTCTTTCACTTGCATGTGTTGGGCGGTCACTGTGCAAGCCCACCACCCGATGGGCAATGACAGCGCGATCAGCCAACCCATGTCTGCGGTTGACAGAAACAAACCCATCACCACATAGGCTGCCCAAGCCCACAAGGTACCGACCGTGCCGGGCGCTTTCGGGCTCAAGCCCGCGCCAAAACCCATGGCCAACACATGGGCCGGGTGCGACCACATGAAGCGAGCGGCATTCCATGGGGCTTCAAAGGACATGGGTGGCTTTCAATGCGCGAAATGGTCAAACGAGGCGAACCGCCGAGACATCGGAACGCCTTGCAAGTCAAGGACTTGCAAGCCACTGCCCGAGGTGATGCGGCCAATGCAAGTGACGCTGACACCTGATTCGTTGGCAGCCTCTTGCACGGCTTCGGCTTGGTCAGGCGAGGCAGTGAACAGCAATTCGTAATCATCGCCACCTGCCAAGGCCAGGTCCAAGCGCTTGGCAAAAGGCAGGCTTAGCATGGCGGAACTGATGGCCGCGCTGTCTTGTATCCAATCCGTGGTCAGCACCGCGGCGACTTGCGAGGCTTTGAGCACATGGCCCAAGTCGCCAACCAAACCATCGCTGACATCGATACAGGCGTTCGCCAGACCGCGCAATGCCAGACCCAGTGCGACCCGAGGTTCAGGTTGCTCCATGCGCAGCCGACAGGCTTCGAAATCTTCGGCATGCAGCGACAACTGGCCGCGCATGACCTCGAGCGCCAAGCGCGCGTCGCCGACCGAGCCGCTGATGTAAATGTCGTCGCCCACTTGCGCGCCTTGACGCAGCAAGGCATCCCCGGGCGGCACCTCGCCCATGACCGTGATGCAGATGTTCAACGGCCCTTGGGTGGTGTCGCCACCCACCAATTCACATGGGTATTGATCGGCCAATGCAAACAAGCCCTCTGAAAAACCTTTTAACCATGCTTCGTCTGTGCGGGGCAAGGCCAACGCCAACGTGAACGCCAAGGGCTTGGCGCCGCTGGCGGCGAGATCGCTCAGGTTGACAGCCAATGCTTTGTGGCCCAGTCGCTTAGGGTGGACCGTGCTCAAAAAATGCCGCCCCTCAACCAGCATGTCCGACGACACGGCCAATTGCATGCCAGGTTGGCATTGCCACAGGGCACAGTCGTCGCCCACGCCGATCACCGCCCGCTTGGCAGGCCGAGTGAAGTAGCGGGTGATCAGGTCAAATTCACCCATGGTGGGTCAATGCATGTGACGCTTGCTGCCGGTGTCGCTCAATGCATCCAGCACAAACATGGGAATGTCGACATCGAATTTTTCGCCATCGACCGCCACGCAAAAATAACTGCCATGCATGGTGCCCGTGGGGGTGCGTAAACGGGTGCCACTGGTGTATTCGAAACTTTCACCGGGTTGCAGCAGCGGTTGGTGACCGACCACCCCCAAACCTTTGACTTTTTCGTGAAGGCCTTGCGCGTCGTTGATGTGCCAAGTGCGTGAAATCACTTGGGCGGCCATGTCGCCGCTGTTGTGAATCACCACGGTGTAGGCGAAGGCGTACAGGTGGTCGTCCGGGTTGGATTGATCGGGCAGGTATTGCGGCGTGACGTCCACGCTGAGTTTGTAATTTGCCATGGCGCTGGGTCAATCGGGACAGGGTGAAAGCATGCGCCAATTCTGACACCATAATCGGGGGTATGACGACCACCTACCGCATCGCCCCCTCCATCTTGTCCGCCGATTTCGCCCGTTTGGGCGACGAAGTGAAAAACGTGGTCGCCGCAGGCGCCGACTGGATCCATTTCGATGTCATGGACAACCACTACGTTCCCAACCTGACCTTTGGTCCGATGGTGTGCCAAGCCTTGAAGCCGCATGCCAAAACGCCTGCAGGCGTGGCCGTCCCGATCGATGTGCACTTGATGGTGCAACCGGTGGATGCGCTGGCGGCAGCGTTTGCCCAAGCCGGCGCGGACCTGATCAGTTTTCACCCAGATGCCTCCAGCCATGCACACCGCAGCGTGCAAGCCATCAAAGCGGCAGGTTGTCAGGCGGGCGTGGTGTTCAATCCGGCCGAACCTTTGGACGTGTTGGATTGGTTGATAGACGACATCGATTTGGTGTTGATCATGAGCGTCAACCCAGGCTTTGGCGGGCAAAGCTTCATCGATTCTGCGTTGCGCAAAGTCGAGCATGCGGCCAAGCGCATACAGGCCAGCGGACGCGACATCCGTTTAGAGGTCGATGGCGGCATCAAACCCGACAACATTCGCTCGGTCGCCAACGCCGGCGCCGACACGTTTGTGGCTGGCAGTGCCATCTTCGGCAAGCCAGATTACAAAGCCGTGATTGACCAGATGCGCCAAGCCCTGGCCAAGTGAATTTCCCGAAAGTCCCCATGAACAAACACACCTACCCGTTGATGCTGTTGGCTGGCAGTTTGCTGGCCCACAACTTGGTGCAAGCCGCCTGTTTTCCCGACTCGCCGCTGACCCGACCTGACAGCCGTTACGAAGCCGCCAATGCCAGCGGCTCTGAAGTCAAAGACAAAGAAACCGGTTTGGTGTGGCAGCGTTGTGTGCAGGGCATGCAATGGAACGGCACCACTTGCACCGGTGCGGCCACGGCACAAGACTGGGTCGTCGCCACCAAAACAGCCGCCGAAGCCAAATGGCGCTTGCCCACCCAAGCAGAGCTGGAAGGCTTGAGTGAAAAAAGCTGCGCGGACCCGGCCTTGAACCAGACTTGGTTTGGCGCTGGCCCCTACGGTTGGGTGTGGACCTCCACCGACATGGGCAGCCCCGATGGTGCGGTCGTCGTGCATTCGGGCAGTTCATTGATCGCCAACCTGATCAAAAAAATCCCTTTGTTTGTGCGGAGGGTGCGCCATGCCTCCTGACCACAAGCGCTTGCTTTCGAACATCGATGCCGTCATGGTCGACTTGGACGGCACCATGGTCGACACCATGGGTGACTTTGAAGCCGCGCTCAACTTGTGTTTGGCAGATATCGATTTGCCCAAAGTCTCGCCCGCGGTGGTCAACATTGCGGTTGGCAAAGGCTCCGAGCATTTGATTCGCACGGTATTGCGACACCAACTGGATTTGCCCGAGGTCAAGGCCTCAGGCATGGTGTGTGACAACACGGGTGTTGAAAATTTGTTCGAACCTGCGTTTGCGCGTTACCAGCACCATTACGAACGGGTCAACGGAAAATTTGCACAGACCTACCCCGGTGTTTTGCAAGGCTTGCAGCAATTGCAAGCACGCGGGTTGAAGATGGCTTGTTTGACCAACAAACCCACCGCGTTTGCCAAAGCCTTGTTGGCCGACAAAGGATTGGCTGGGTTTTTCAGCCATGTGTTTGGAGGCGATGCGTTTGCGCGCAAGAAGCCCGACCCCATGCCATTGTTGGAAACTTGCAAAGCCATGGGCACAACGCCTGCGCGCACATTGATGATCGGGGACTCACAAAACGATGCGTTGGCCGCGCGTGCGGCGGCCTGTCCAGTGATCTTGGTGACTTATGGGTACAACCATGGTGAGCCGATCCAAGGTGTCGAATGCGATGGTTTCATCGACCGCATTGACGAATTGCCTGCTTGAACGTGGCGCTTTGTTACACTTTGCGACATGTTCATGCACTTAAATATTCTCACCGGGTCCAACGGCCGAGGAGCCTGGCCTTGGCGTCGCCCGTCCTGCACGGCGTGACCTGGATGCATTGATCAGTTACGCCTCCTGATTGGCCGGGTTTCACCCACCCCTGTTCCTTTGTTTGTGGCCCTGTGGGGCTGAGCTGTGGAGGCTCTTCGTGATCTCTGAACTTGAATTCAAAAGCCTGGCGGCACAAGGCTATAACCGCATACCTTTGATGGCCGAGGCGTTTGCTGATTTGGAAACGCCGCTGTCGTTGTATTTGAAATTGGCATTCACCCACGATGGTGGCAAATACAGTTTTTTATTGGAATCGGTGGTGGGTGGTGAGCGTTTCGGGCGCTACAGTTTCATCGGTTTGCCAGCCAACACCTTTTTGCGCGCACAAGGCTTTGGCGAACACGCGCACACCGAGGTGGTGACCCACGGGGTGGTGGTTGAAACCCACCACGGCAATCCACTGGATTTCATCGCGGCATACCAAGCGCGTTTCAAAGTGGCACTGCGCCCCGGCATGCCAAGGTTTTGTGGTGGCCTGGCGGGCTACTTTGGCTACGACACGGTGCGCCATATCGAGAAAAAATTGCTGCACACCTGCCCGCCAGACACCTTGGGTTGCCCAGACATCATGTTGTTGCAAACCGAAGAACTGGCGGTGATCGACAACCTGTCGGGCAAGCTGTATTTGATGGTGTATGCCGACCCGCACGCGCCCGAGGCATATACCCGCGCCAAAACCCGGTTGAGAGAACTCAAGGGTTTGTTGAAATACTCGGTCAGTGCGCCCGTGGTCAAGCCCACGCCAAGTCATCCATCCGAGCGTGAATTTGCCAAAGCCGATTATTTGAAAGCGGTCGAGCGCGCCAAAGGCTTGATCGAAGCCGGAGACTTCATGCAAGTGCAAGTGGGTCAACGCATCAAAAAACGTTTCACAGAAAGCCCACTGTCTTTGTACCGTGCATTGCGCTCACTCAACCCCAGTCCGTACATGTATTTCTATCACATGGGCGAATTTCAAGTGGTCGGCGCTTCTCCGGAAATCTTGGTGCGACAGGAAACCACGCCGGACGGCAACAAAGTCACCATCCGACCGTTGGCTGGCACACGGCCCCGCGGTGCCACCCCCGAAGATGACAAAGCGACCGAAGTGGAGTTGATCAACGACCCGAAAGAGCGTGCCGAACACGTCATGTTGATTGACTTGGCGCGCAACGACATCGGGCGGATTGCCAAAACCGGCAGCGTCAAAGTGACCGAGGCGTTTGCAGTGGAGCGTTACAGCCACGTGATGCACATCGTCAGCAATGTAGAGGGCATGCTCAAAGACGGCATGCGCAGCATGGATGTGCTGCGTGCCACGTTTCCCGCTGGCACCTTGACCGGTGCGCCCAAGGTACATGCCATGGAGTTGATTGATCAACTCGAACCGGTCAAGCGCGGCATTTACGGCGGCGCTTGCGGTTACCTGAGTTTTGCTGGTGACATGGACGTGGCGATTGCCATTCGCACAGGCATCATCAAGAACGACACCTTGTATGTGCAAGCGGCCGCGGGTGTGGTGGCCGATTCCATCCCTGAAATGGAATGGCAGGAAACCGAACACAAAGCACGCGCCTTGCTTCGCGCCAGTGAATTGGTCGAGGAGGGGTTGGAATGAAACTCCTGATGATCGACAACTACGACAGCTTCACTTACAACTTGGTGCAGTACTTTGGCGAACTGGGTGCGGATATCGAGGTCTGTCGAAATGATGAAATCTCGATGGAAGACATCCAAGCCATGGCGCCGAGTCACTTGGTGGTGTCCCCCGGTCCGTGCTCTCCCGCAGAGGCCGGTATTTCCGTGGCAGCCATTCAACAGTTCGCGGGCAAGTTGCCCATCCTCGGCGTGTGTCTGGGGCACCAGAGCATCGGCGCGGCGTTTGGCGGGCGCATCATTCGTGCACAACAGTTGATGCACGGCAAAACCAGTGACATCCATACGCTGCAACAGGGCGTGTTCGCTGGCTTGCCACCCACATTCACCGTCAACCGATACCACTCATTGGCGATTGAGCGAAGCAGTTTGCCGGCCGAACTCGAAATCACCGCTTGGACCGATGACGGTGAAATCATGGGTGTGCGACACCGGACCTTGCCGATCGAGGGGGTGCAATTCCATCCGGAGTCGGTGTTGACGCAACACGGACATGATTTGTTGAAAAACTTTTTGCATCTCAAGGCATGAAGACACTGGAGCCCACATGACCATCACCGCCAGCGAGGCCCTACAGCGGACCATCGAACACCGTGAAATTTTTCACGATGAAATGCTGCACCTCATGCGCATGATCATGGGTGGCGACATCACCCCATTGATGACAGCCGCCATCCTCACCGGCTTGCGTGTGAAAAAAGAAACCATCGGGGAAATCACCGCAGCCGCGCAAGTCATGCGCGAGTTCTCCACCAAAGTGGACGTGGCAGACCGCACCCATTTGGTTGACATCGTCGGCACCGGCGGCGATGGGTCCCACACGTTCAATATTTCAACCTGCGCCATGTTTGTGGCCGCGGCGGCGGGCGCGCGTGTCAGCAAGCACGGTGGTCGCAGCGTCAGCAGCAAAAGCGGCAGTGCCGATGTCTTGGAAAGCTTGGGCGCCAACATCAACCTCAGCCCGGCGGTCATCGCGGACTGCATTGCACAAACGGGCATCGGTTTCATGTTTGCGCCCAACCACCACCCAGCGATGAAAAACGTGGCGCCGATCCGCAAAGAATTGGGCGTGCGCACGCTGTTCAATATCTTGGGCCCCTTGACCAACCCCGCGTCTGCACCCCATATATTGATGGGGGTTTTCCATCCCGACCTGGTGGGTATTCAAATTCGTGCATTGCAAAGGCTCGGTGCAGAGCATGCATTGGTGGTCTATGGGCGTGACGGCTTGGACGAGGTCAGTTTGGGCGCGGCCACCTTGGTGGGTGAATTGAAACACGGCGAGATCACCGAATACGACATCCACCCAGAAGATTTCGGTTTGACCATGGCCAGTCACCGCGCATTGCAGGTGGACACCCCACAAGATTCACAAGCGATGCTCGAGGCGGTGCTGGCCAACCAACCCGGACCGGCGCGCGACATCGTGGCGCTGAATGCAGGGGTGGCCCTGTATGCCGCCAACGTCGCCCCCACCATGGCGAAAGGTTTGGCATTGGCGCAGCATGCGCTTGCCAACGGATCAGCCAAAGCCAAGTTGGCGCAATTTGTCCAGTACACACATCGCCCAGCGGCGGCTTGACCAAAGGATTTGCAGTGAGCGACATACTTCAACAAATTGTCCAAACCAAGCACGAGGAAGTGGCGTTGCGCAAACGCAAAATTCCCTTAGAAGCAATGCGTGCTGATGCGCAAAGCCGTGTCATGACGCGCGGTTTCGAAGCGGCGTTGCGCGCCAAAATCAGCAAAGGGCAAGCGGCGGTGATTGCTGAAATCAAAAAGGCCAGCCCGTCCAAAGGTTTGTTGCGTGAAGATTTCATTCCCGCTGACATTGCGCAAAGTTACGCTTGGGGCGATGGCAAAGTCAGCGCCGCTTGCCTGTCGGTGTTGACCGATGAGCAGTACTTCCAAGGGGCGACCGATTATTTGAAACAGGCTCGGGCTTCTTGCGATTTGCCCGTGCTTCGCAAAGACTTCATGGTCGATATCTACCAAATTTACGAATCGCGTGCCATGGGGGCAGATGGCGTGTTGTTGATTGCCGCGTGTTTAGATGATGCGCAGATGATCGAATTTGAAGCGGTTGCCCACAGTTTGAACATGTCGGTGTTGGTAGAGGTGCATGACCAGGAGGAAATGCAACGCGCTTTGCGTTTGAAAACTTCATTGCTTGGCGTCAATAACCGCAATTTGCGCACCTTCGAGGTGTCGTTGGACACCACCTTGTCTTTGTTGCAAGACCTGCCCTCGGACCGCTTGCTCGTCACCGAAAGCGGCATCGCCACGTCTGACGATGTGTTGCGTTTACGCGCAGCGGGCGTGCAGGCATTTTTGGTCGGAGAAGCGTTCATGCGTGCCGATGAACCGGGCGAAGCGTTGGCCCAGTTGTTTGCCGACTGAAGCCGCATGCAGTTGCAGCATGCCAACCCCAGCGAGTGGGCGGTTCATGCGTCATGGCAACCCTGGGTGTCGGCGTTTTGGCGCAGTCAAGCGGGGCAACAGCTGACGGCTTTTTTATCTGCACGCATCAGCCAAGGCGCACGCCTATTTCCCCCACAGCCCTTGCGCGCGTTGCAACTCACGCCATTGACCGATGTTCGCGTGGTGATCTTGGGGCAAGACCCTTATCACGGCCCGGGGCAGGCCGAGGGCCTGTCTTTTTCGGTGGCTGAGGGCGTTGCCATGCCTCCTTCACTGCGCAATCTATTCAAAGAATGGCAGGCAGACACGGGTTTGCAGCCACCCATGAGTGGTTCGCTGGTCCCATGGGCCGAGCGTGGTGTGTTGTTGCTCAATGCGTGTTTGACGGTGGAAGAAGGGCTGGCTGCTTCACACGCCAAGCAAGGCTGGGAGGCGTTGACCGACAGCCTCATCAGCGCCGTGGCACAGCAAAACCAACCGGTGGTGTTCATGCTTTGGGGCGCGCATGCACAGGCCAAGCGGGCGTTGATCGACCCTATTCAAGGCGGTCCGAAGTTGCTGCTGCAAGCCAATCACCCGTCACCCCTGTCGGCTTTGCGCGGCCCCACGCCCTTCATCGGTTGCCGCCACTTCTCTCAAGCACAACATTGGCTGAACACAAAACACCTCGATTTCAATTGGAAATTAGAGAATTAGCATGTGCTGACAGCCCTTTGGCTTCTGAAGATGACGTAATTTCTGACGGGTAAACCTGTGCTATAGTCTTTGGCTCGCTGGAGGGGTGCCCGAGTGGCTAAAGGGGGCAGACTGTAAATCTGTTGGCTTACGCCTACGCTGGTTCGAATCCAGCCTCC
>Ga0192647_100776_pt1 | contig 22074 bp, 16 predicted proteins | sample LauGreFa1BDMLBSN_2_FD_133046 | JGI IMG/M metagenome (GOLD analysis project Ga0192647, IMG submission 133046) | Freshwater lake microbial communities from Lake Michigan, USA - Fa13.BD.MLB.SN - reassembly | ecosystem: Environmental > Aquatic > Freshwater > Lake | place: Lake Michigan, USA...
CACCGCACGGAACACACGCTCCGGATGCGGCATCAGGATGGTGAAACGGCCATCCGCCGTTGTGAGTCCGGTGATGCCCTGCGGTGATCCGTTGGGATTAAACGGATAGGTTTCGGTTGCCGCACCGCTGTTGTCGACATAACGCAGTGCCACCAGCGGTTGAGCCGCCGCCAGCGCCTTGGCATCGGCAAACTCGGCATAACCCTCGCCATGCGCCACGGCAACGGGAATCCGGCTGCCGGCCATACCGCCGAAAAACAGCGACGGTGATTCCTGGACTTCCAGAGTGACAAAACGGGCTTCGAATTGCTCGGAGCGGTTACGCACAAAATGCGGCCAGCGTTCGGCGCCGGGAATCAGTTCATGCAGATTGCTCATCATCTGACAGCCATTGCAGACGCCCAGTGCAAAACTGTCCTTGCGATCGAAAAACGCCGTGAACTCATCACGCGCACGGGCATTGAACAAAATTGATTTTGCCCAGCCTTCTCCGGCACCCAACACGTCACCATAGGAGAATCCGCCGCAAGCAACAAAGCCCTTGAAATCGGCCAGGCTGATGCGACCGGCAATGATGTCGCTCATATGGACATCCACCGTAGCGAATCCGGTACGGTCAAACGCCGCCGCCATTTCGATCTGCCCGTTGACGCCCTGCTCGCGCAGAATCGCCATGCGCGGTTTTGCGCCGCGGTTGATGAACGGCGTCGCAATATCCTCATCCGGGTTGAAGCTCAGCGTCGGCGTGATGCCGCGATCGCCAGCATCGAGCAGACGGTCATATTCCTGCTGTGCGCACTCCGGGTTGTCGCGCAACTGCTGCATCCGGTAAGTCGTTTCCGACCACGCGCGGTGCAGGTCAATGCGGGACTCATCCAGAACCGCCTTGCCGGCGGCACGGATTACCAGACGATCACCGCTGCCGGCACTACCGATCACAGAACAAAGTTTCGCCAGTCCCGCAGCATCCAGTGCATCCAGAACACGTGAGCGGTCGGCACGACGGATCTGCACCACGGCGCCCAGCTCTTCATTGAACAGCCACGCCGCAGCGTTATCGCCGTTCACGGTCACTTCAGCACCGCAGCGTGCGGCAAACAGCATTTCACAAAGCGTCGTCAGCAGACCGCCATCTGAGCGGTCGTGATAGGCCAGCAGCAGTCCGTCGCGATTCAGTTGCTGGATGACCGAAAAAAAGGCTTTTAATTCCGTTGCCGCAACCACATCCGGCGTAGCGTCTCCGGTCGCGTCATACACCTGGGCCAATGCTGAAGCGCCGAGCCGGTTACATCCTCCGCCCAGATCAATCAGCAGCAGGTCGGTATCACCGCAATCCGTACGCAGCTGCGGGGTCAAGGTACGTCGTGCATCATTAACGGGCGCAAACGCCGAGACGATCAAGGACAACGGTGCAACCACTTCCTTGCGCATACCGCCGTCGTTCCATGTCGTCTTCATTGACAGGCTGTCCTTACCCACCGGAATGCTGATGCCGAGTTGCGGGCACAGTTCCAGCGCAACCGCGCGCACGGTATCGAACAGCGCCGCATCTTCGCCGGCGTGACCGGCTGCGGCCATCCAGTTCGCTGATAGTTTGATGTCGCCAATTTTTTCAATGGACGCAGCGGCAATATTTGTCAGCGCCTCACCCACCGCCATGCGGCCCGAAGCCTGCGGATTCAGTACGGCCAGCGGTGTGCGTTCACCCATCGCCATCGCTTCGCCGCAGGTCTCGTGGTAACCCATCAGCGTCACCGCCACATCTGCCACTGGGACCTGCCAAGGTCCGACCATCTGATCGCGCGCCGTCATGCCGCCCACCGTACGGTCGCCAATGCTGATCAGGAAAGTCTTGTCAGCCACGGTCGGCAGACGCAGGACACGATACAACGCTTCGCGGATATCGATGCCGCCGGCGTCAAATACCTGACCTTCGCGGACAATTCGTTTAACGTCGCGCAACATTTTCGGCGGCTTGCCGAGCAGCACCGACATTTCCATGTCGACCGGATTGTTGCCGAAAATCCGGTCGTGCACCTGCAACTGGCCATCCGCTGTTGCGGTGCCGACCACCGCAAACGGACAACGCTCGCGCTCACAAATGGCGCGGAAACGTTCGATATCGTTCGGCGCGATCGCAAGTACATAACGCTCCTGCGCTTCATTGCACCAGATTTGCAGCGGCGACATGCCCGGCTCTTCACTGGGCACCTCGCGCAAATCAAAGCGCGCACCGCGGTGCGCCGTGTGTGCCAGTTCCGGCAATGCGTTCGACAAACCACCGGCACCAACGTCGTGGATTGACAGGATCGGATTGTTTTCCTGCAGTCCCCAGCAACGGTCAATGACTTCCTGCGCACGCCGTTCGATTTCTGGATTGCCACGCTGCACAGAATCAAAATCGAGGTCTTCCTGGTTGGCACCGGTATCCATGCTGGAGGCCGCACCGCCGCCCAGCCCGATCAGCATGCCCGGACCGCCTAACTGGATCATCAGCGCGCCTTCGGGCAACGCATTTTTAGAGGTATGCTGCGCCGCGATATTGCCAAGACCGCCGGCAATCATGATCGGCTTGTGATAACCGCGGACTTCCTGGCCGACGCGCATTTCATAGCTGCGGAAATACCCTGCCAGATTCGGCCGGCCGAATTCATTGTTGAACGACGCACCGCCGATCGGTCCATCGAGCATGATCTGCAACGCCGAGGCAATGCGCCCCGGTTTGCCCACGGGATTCGTTTCCCAAGGCTGCTCCGCTCCGGGAATACGCAGATTGGATACCGAGAATCCGCTGAGTCCTGCCTTCGGTTTCGCACCGCGCCCGGTGGCGCCTTCATCGCGGATCTCACCGCCAGAGCCCGTCGACGCACCGGGGAACGGTGAAATCGCCGTCGGGTGATTATGCGTCTCGACCTTCATCAGAATATGCGTCAGTTCGCGGCTGTAACGGTAACTGCCCCCGTCCGCCGGATAAAAGCGCTGGATCTCCGCGCCTTCAATCACCGATGAATTGTCGGAATACGCCACCACCGTGCCTTGCGGATGCTTTTCATGGGTCACGCGAACCATGCCGAACAACGAACGGTCCTGCTTCTCTCCGTCAACAATCCAGTCCGCGTTGAAAATCTTGTGGCGGCAATGCTCGGAATTGGCCTGCGCGAACATCATCAGCTCGACGTCAGTCGGGTTGCGGCCCATACGCGTGAAGTTGTCGAACAGGTAATCGATTTCGTCATGCGACAGCGCCAGACCCATGGCGCTATTGGCCCGCACCAGCGCTTCACGTCCGCCACCCAGCATGTCCACGCTTGCCAGGGGTTTCGGATCCATGCGCCGAAACAGCGCTTCGGCGGCGTCCAGCGTATCGAGCACCGACTCGGTCATGCGGTCGTGCAAATGCGGCAGCAGCTTCGTGCGTTGTTCAGGACTCAGCGGCTGGCCGTTGATGCTGCACCACCAGGCAATGCCGCGCTCGATGCGGGCCACTGCAGGCAGACCACAATGGCGGGCAATGTCCGTGGCTTTCGAAGACCAGGGCGAGATCGTGCCCAGCCGCGGTGTCACCAGCAGCAGCGTACCTTCCTGCGCCACCGGAGCCGTTGCCGGCCCGTAGGTCAGAACGCGTTCAAGCTGCTGCAGGCCCGAAGCATCCAGAGCGTCCTGCAAATGAATGAAATGCCAGAATTCGGCGTTGATCTGCAGGCCGGACAAATCGGCAGCCACGGCCTGGAGCAGTTTTTTCCGACGGAATGCCGAGAGGGCGTCGCGTCCTCGGAGCGTGAGGAATTGCGGCATGATGAGCAGATGATGGTAAAGCGTGATTTTACCCGAAACCGGACAGTGGCCGGAGAGCGCCATGCGTTAAAATTGCCGCCATGATGAATCTGCCGCATGCCGCACCGGTATTGCTGACTGCCGAACTGCGCAAAGTAGAACAAGCCGCCCTCAAAGGCAGCAAACCCGCCCCGCTGATGGCCCGCGCCGGACTGGCCGCAGCAGAACTGGCCCGCAACCTCGCCGGCGACAGCGGCAAACCCGTATTGATCATCGCCGGCCCCGGCAACAACGGTGGTGACGCACTGGTTGCTGCCCTGCACCTCAAAAAGAGCTGGTATGCGGTTACCGTGGTCTGCCCCGGCGGCACGAACAAATACACCGGCGAAGCTGCCGAGGCACTCCGAGACTGGAAAACCGCTGGCGGCACCTTGCAGCAACGCATTCCGGCAACACAGGACTGGTCGCTGGTCATCGACGGCCTGTTCGGCATCGGACTGCAGCGCGACCTCAGCGGCGATTACGCCGCGCTGGTGGAACAGATCAACAGTCTTGATGCTCCGGTGCTTGCCCTCGACATCCCCAGCGGTCTCGACGCCGACACAGGACGGATCATGGGTTGCGCCGTTGTCGCTGATCACACCCTTACTTTCATTGCATTAAAACCCGGCCTGCTGACGCTGGACGGTCCCGAGCATTGCGGCACACTGCATGTTGCCGATCTCGACCTTGCGGATGCCGTGGCTGCAGCAGCTCATGGCGTATTGATTGCGGAAGGCGTGCTGCACCACTTGCTGCCGCAGCGGCCACTCAATTCGCACAAAGGCACTTTCGGCTGCGCCGGCATCATTGGCGGCAACCACGGCATGATGGGTGCCGCCCTGCTGGCCGGACGCGCCGCGCTGAAATGCGGCACGGGCCGTGTTTATGTCGGCCTGCTCGACAGTAACGCCCCGCTCGTCGATCCGCTGCAACCGGAACTGATGCTGCGTCCTGCGGATGGCGTGTTGCGTCTGGATCATCTGAGCGCACTGGCCGTCGGCCCCGGACTGGGTGATACCCCGGATGCCGCGGAATACCTCGACTGGGCATTGGAGCAAAAAATACCGCTGGTGCTGGATGCCGATGCGCTGAATCTGGTTGCGTCTTTCGATGAAATAAAAAGAAAATTGAAACAAAGGGTTACATCAACAATTCTGACACCCCATCCGGCCGAAGCTGCCCGCCTGCTGGGTTGCGACACGAAGGAAGTTCAGCAGGATCGCGTCGCCGCGACGCTGAAACTTGCCCGGGAGTTCAATACTGGCATCGTGCTCAAAGGCTGCGGCAGCATCAGCGCCTGGCCCGACGGGCACTGGGCCATCAATACCTCAGGAAATCCCGGCATGGCCAGCGCCGGCATGGGCGATGTGCTGACGGGCATGCTCGTCTCACTGCTGGCTCAAGGCGTTGATGAAAGACATGCACTGACTGGTGCGGTCTACCTGCACGGTGCCGCAGCAGATCGCTGCACCAATGAAGGGAAAGGTCCGATCGGACTGACAGCCGGTGAACTGATTGACGCAGCCCGTAGGCTGCTCAATCTGCACTGAATTACGCAGTCAGCGCGCGCACCGCAAAAATCCCCATTAGCGTCATCGCCAGCGACCCGATCAGGTGGGTGCCGATCAGGGTCATAGCCCAGCCGTAACGCTCGCCTTGCAGCAGAGCCACGGCCTCCAGTGAAAACGCGGAGAAGGTCGTCAGGCTGCCGAGAAAACCGGTTACAAAAAACAAACGCCATTCCGGCGCCAGCGTCGCGTGCTGCAAGAAAAACTCCAGCGCAGCACCGATCAGAAAACCGCCGACGAGATTGACGGTCAACGTGCCCAGAGGCAACGCCGGCAACAGATGATTCAAGGCAACTGACAGGCCCCACCGCGACCACGCGCCCAAGACGGCGCCGATGCCGACAGCCAGAAATCCCGCGGCATTCACAGTACGTGCCTCAACCCGTTACGCCGATATTCCAAGGCACATATTCATGATCGCCCAGTCCCAGCAGCTCGCTCTTGGTTTTTTCGCCAGAGGCAATGCGAAGCATCAGGTCAAAAATCTGCTGCGCTTTGCCCGACAGCGAAATCGTGCCGTCGAGAATCTCGCCGCAGTTGATGTCCATGTCTTCTTCGAGTTTGGTGAACATCGGCGTGTTGGTCGCCAGCTTGATCGACGGCACCGGCTTGGCGCCAAACATCGAACCGCGGCCCGTGGTGAACATGATCATGTTGGCGCCGCCGGCAATCTGGCCAGTAGCCGACGTCGGGTCGAAACCCGGCGTATCCATGAATACGAAGCCACGCTCCGTGACCGGTTCTGCGTAGCGATAAACGGCATTCAGCGGACCGGTCCCACCCTTCATCGAGGAACCGAGCGACTTCTCGAAAATATTGGCGAGGCCACCATGCTGATTTCCCGGGCTCACCACGCCGTTGATCTGGGTGTCGCGACCTACGGTATAAACATCTTTCCACCAGCGAATGCGTTCAATCAGCTTCTCGCCAACGTCGCGGCTTTTCGCGCGACGCGTCAGCGTATGCTCAACACCGTAGATTTCCGGTGTCTCCGAAAGAATGTGCGTACCGCCGTGGCGGGCCAGCAGGTCCATCGCGGCACCCAGTGCCGGATTCGCCGTAATTGATGAAAAGCCATCCGAACCGCCGCATTGCAGGCCAATCATCAGGTGACTGGCTGACACTTTTTGCCGCACCACCTTGTTCGCTGCAGGCAGCATTTCCTTGACCGCGGCAATGCCGGCTTCAATGGTTTTGCGCGTGCCACCGGATTCCTGCATTACAAAGGTCTTCAGGCGGTCGCTGACGTCAAGGCCCTCCTCCTTCATCAACCCCTTGATCTGGTTACGCTCGCAACCGAGGCCGATGATCAGTGCGCCGGCGAGATTGGCGTGGCGCGCATAACCCGCCATCGTACGCCTAAGCAGGTCCATCGGCTCACCGGTCATTTCCATGCCGCAACCAGTGCCGTGGGCAAACGCGCAGACGCCGTCGATGTTCGGGTACTCCGCCAGGCGCTCCGGCGTAAAGTATTCGGCAATTTTGTGCGCCACCGTCGCAGAGCAGTTCACCGTCGCCAGCACACCAAGGTAATTACGCGTCGCGACCTGACCGTTGGCGCGGACAATACCCATGAAACTCGCACGTTCGGCTTCCGCAAACATCTGCTCCGGCTGGTAATCGCGGGCGTAGGCGTAATCGCGGTCAAATTCGCGGAACTCGAGATTGTGCGAATGCACGTAAGTGCCAGCGGGAATATCCGCCGAGGCAAAACCGATGGTCACCGCATATTTCAGGATGGGTTCGCCCTTCTGGATCGCACGAGCGGCAATCTTGTGCCCGGCTGGCACCTGGCTTTTTGCGGTAAGGCCGCCATCCAGTTTGGTACCGATGGCAATGTCGCCGCGCGCAATCAGCACATTGTCGTTTTCATGCAGGCGGATCACCGGACCCGAGGCCGGTTTATCCTTGTTGATGTGTATGACGCCGTCGTCCATGAATCTGTCTCCTGAAATTGCATTAGCGCCGGTGCTTCCCGACGCCACTTTACGGGTGATGCGTTACCGAAAAGCTGCCTACTTTTTGCTGAATGCCGCCTTTAACTCCGATGACATCGGAATATCCAGCGACTTGTTCACCGAACCCAGCGGAATCGGTTTCGTAAACCATTTGTCGTACCACTCCTGCGCTTTGCCGGACGCTGCCGCTTCACTGACAACACCGTCCACCACAGCCTTCATGGCCGCGTCATCCCGACGATACGCAATCGCAATAGCCTCGCTGGAAAGTTGGTCCGGGAGAACAATGTAATCATCCGGTGTCGGCAGACCCGCGCGCTGCACGGCCAGCAGGACTTTGTCACGCGCGTAGCCGGCCACCCACCCCAACTGCAGTTGACTCAAGGCCGCGTCGCCGCCGACAGCCTCCTCCAGCTTCCAGGCGCCGCCGGATTTCTTCAGATAATCATTGATCGTCCCGGTCGCCGTTGTGCCCTTGAGCAGCACCACTTTTTTGCCTTTGAGCTGATCCAGACCGGTAACGCCGTCCTTTTTCCGGACCATCATGCCAAGACCGCCGAAAAAGATCGGCCGGGAAAACGCCATCTGACTCCTGCGCTCCGCCGTATCGGAAGTGCCGGAACAAAACAGGTCAACCGAACCTTCACCAACATAGGTCACCATGCGGTCTACCGGCACTACCATATACGCAATCTTCATCTTGGCCATGCCTGGTTGAGCCAGCACCTTAGCTGCAATTGCGTTACAGAATTCGAGGCTGTAGCCGATGGGCTGTTTTTTTGCATCCAGATAGGAAAATGGCGCCGCATCATCACGATAACCGATCAGTATTTGTCCACGTCCTTTGATCTTGTCGAACGTGACCTGCGCATGGGTCAGCACAGGAACCAAACCCAGCACCAGCAGCAAGGCAAAGCGCAGCATGGCAATCCCCTTAGAAAAATCAGTCTCATATTCTATCCAACAACAAGGGGATGCGTCGGCCTGGCAGTTTTTGCCTGATCACGGCCGGAAGCGCCCGCTTGGCGATGCCCCTGCTTTGCAATTCGCGGTGGTACCGGTTATATCGTCGTTTTACGGAAAACTTTCATCATGAACACACACCTCGTCCAGAACTGGAATGTCAGCAAGCCCGCAGCCCGCTCCCGCGGCGGCATCGTGGCGTCTCAGAACCGCATTGCCAGCGAGGCCGGCGCCCGCATCCTCTCCGCTGACGGCAATGCCGTGGACGCCGCGGTCGCCACCGGCTTTGCACTGGCTGCCGTCGAGCCATGGAACAGCGGTCTTGGCGGTGTCGGCTTCATGATGGTTTATCTGGCAAAAGAAAACCGCGTTCATGTGGTCGACTTCGGCCCCATATCGCCGGCCGGATTGAATCCGGCCGACTATCCGCTGACCGGCGGCTATACCAGCGACCTGTTCACCTGGCCCACGGTCAAGGACGATCGCAATGTGCACGGCCCGCTGTCGATTGCCATACCGGGGCATGTCGACGGCCTGGCAACCGCTCTGCAGACCTTCGGCAGCCTGCCTTTCCGCGAGGTGATGCAGCCGGCGATTGCGCTTGCCGACCAAGGTATCGCCGTTGACTGGTACCTGACGCTCAAAGTCGCCACCATGGCGCGCGAACTGGCGCAATACCCGACCACCCGCGACATCTGGCTGCCCCGCGGCATGCCGCCGGTCACCGCCGCCGGTGCCCCGTTGGGACGATTGCAACTCTCCGGACTCGCCGCTACGCTGCGCCGCCTGGCCGACGCCGGACCGCGGGATTTTTACGAAGGCGAGATCGCCGCCGGCATCATCCGCGACCTGCAGGCCATGGGCGGTAATCTGGCAGCGCCAGACCTGAAAAATTTTCATGCACGCATCGTCGAGCCGATCGAGTCCGAATACCGGGGTGCGCAAATCGCACTGCCGCCGTCCCTCACTGCGGGCCCGACCATGCTGCGCGCGCTGGCACCGCTGCGCGATCTTCATTTTCAATCCGGAGGACCTCAGGCAGATGCATTTGTCGCCTACGCCGGCGCGCTGCGCGAGGCTTACGCTGAACGTCTCAATACCATGGGCGACAACAGCGACCGCCGCGACCCCTCCACCACCACACACCTCAATGTCATCGACCGGCACGGCAATATGGTCGCGCTGACGCAGACACTGCTTTCAGTGTTCGGCTCCAAGGTGGTGCTGCCCTCCAGCGGCGTATTGATGAACAACGGCATCATGTGGTTTGACCCGCGCCCCGGTTCGCCCAACAGCATCGCGCCGGGCAAACGCGCGCTGTCGAATATGTGCCCGCTTATCGTCCGCCGCGACGGCAACCCTTGGTTCTCGATCGGCGCTTCAGGCGGACGCAAGATCCTGCCTGCGGTCTACCAGATCAGTTCTTTCCTGATCGATCACGGCATGTCCCTGGAACAGGCCTTCCACCAGCCGCGCATTGATGCCAGCGGCGGCGACACCGTCGGCGTCGATCCGCGCCATCCGCAAACCGTGCAATCGGCGCTCGCGGAACGGTTTCCGGTTGAAACCAACGAGCTCGTGGTCTATCCCACCAACTATGCCTGCCCCAGCGCCGTGTTCCGCGATCCCCGTTCAGGGGAGCATTACGGCATGACCGACGTCATGTCGCCATGGTCCGGAGCCGTAGCCACCTGAGCCAGCCACCATAATACTGTATATAATTACAGTATTATGGACTCCACCAGCACTCCGCCCCGCAGATCTTCCCCATCGCGCCGAATCCCCATCGGCGTGCCGCTATCACCCGCACTGAACCCGAACCGACAGGCACTGCCGCTGGGCGCAGGCCGGGTCGCCGCCGGCTTCCCGTCCCCGGCAACCGATCACGTCGAGCAGCGCCTGGATCTGAGCGAATACCTGGTGCTGCATCCCGAAGCGACTTTTTTTCTGCGCGTCAAAGGCGATTCGATGACCGGCGCGGGCATCCACCACGGCGACCTGCTGATCGTCGACCGGTCGCTGTCACCGGCATCGGGCCGCGTCGTCGTCGCCACGCTGAACGGCGAATTGACCGTCAAACGTCTGCACCGTAGCCGCGGCAAACTGACGCTGAAAGCGGAAAACCCGGCCTACCCCGACATCGCCGTAAACGACGAACATGAATTCCAGATATGGGGAGTTGTCGCGCACGTTGTGCATACGCCATGAAAACGACCATCGCACTGGTCGACGGCAACAATTTCTATGTCTCCTGCGAACGGGTATTCAATCCGGCGCTGGAACGGCGCCCGGTCGTCGTGCTGTCGAACAACGACGGATGTGTCGTGTCGCGGAGCAACGAAGCCAAGGCACTGGGCATCCGGATGGGCGTGCCGTTTTTCGAAATCCGCGATTTCGTCAAAAGCCACGGCCTGATCTGGCTCAGCTCCAATTACGCACTCTACGGCGACATGAGCGCGCGCATGATGGCGCTGCTCGGCGAGTTCGCACCGCACCAGGAAATTTATTCGATCGATGAATGTTTTCTCGATTTCACCGGCATGCCGGGGAAAGTCAGTGATCATGGCCGCGCCATACGCTGCCGCGTGCGTCAATACCTCGGCATTACCACCTGTACCGGCATCGGTAAATCCAAAACACTTGCCAAACTGGCAAATCACGTCGCCAAGACCCATCGGCAATATCAGGGCGTCTTTGACTGGGAAGAATTATCGCTGTCAGAACAGGATGCACTTATGGACATGCTGGATGTCGGCGAAATCTGGGGCATCGGCCGCAGACTCGCACCGCAGCTGCAGGCCATGCGTATCCGCAGCGTGCTTGACATGAAACGCGCAAATACCACGCTGATGAGAAAACGGTTTAACGTACTGCTGCAGCGTACCGTTGCCGAGCTCAATGGCGAATCGTGTATGCGTCTGGATGACGTCGCAGAGCGTAAATCACAGATCCTAGCGAGCCGGAGCTTCGGCAGGCCGGTGACGGCGTTGCAGGAATTACGCGAAGCCGCATCCAGTCACATCATTCGCGCGGCGGAGCGGCTGCGGGCGCAACAATCGTCCTGCTCGCAGGTGACGGTGTTCATGCATACCAACCGGTTCCGCAGTGACGACGCTCAATACAACCCCGCCATACTGGTACCGCTCACTGTCGCGACCGACGATACCCGGCGGCTGATTGCCGCGGCAATGTCGGGCCTGGAAAGCATTTACCGCTCGGGATTCCGCTACAAGAAGATCGGCGTCATGCTGACAGGATTACAAGCTGCCCATGCCATCCAGAAAGACCTCTTCTGCGCCGCCGAGCAGCCACGCGCTACCCGCCTGATGACTACCATGGACCGCATCAACCGGATCTACGGCATGAACACCGCCACATTTGCATGCGCGGGAATCAGCCAGCCTTGGCGCATGCAGACCGCACAAAAATCGCCGCGCTATACAACGTCCTGGAATGAGTTACCGCAGGCCGGCTGAAAACCGTTGAATTTTCAGCGACGGTTCGCCGCAGCACTGCCCTGCCACAGATGCGCGCGCCAGATCCAGGCAATCAGCGCCGTCAGCAATAGACCGAAAAGACTGTAAGCAGTGGCCATAATGCTGTAACCGAAATGGGCAATCAGTTGCCCAGCCAGCAGCAGGCCGGGCAGATTGCCGTAAATCGCCAGCATGCGGATGCCCATGATGCGCCCGCGATAGCGCTCATCCGAAGTACGCAGCAGCAGCGTGCTGATCGGGATCAAGCCCATGGTCTGCATGATGCCGGCAATGAACAACAGCGGAATGCCTTCAGCCGGACTTCGTGTCTGCGCGAACAGCAGCAGCATGCCCAGCCAGGCCGCGCCGAAAACCAGCATCGCACGGGCCGGCGCAAAAGAACCGCCGAAGCGGCTCATGATGATGGATCCGATCAGCGCACCGCTGGCCCCTGCCGCCACCATCGTACCCAGCGTGGTCTGGCTCGCGCCGTAAACCTCCTTGGCAACATAAGGCATCAGACCGGTAAACAGCGGAAATGCGGTGAGGTTGAGCAGGAAAGCAAAAAACATCGTTGCGCGAAGATGCGGAGCGCGCCAGACATAACTCATGCCCTCCTTCAGATCGCGCCAAGGCGTGGCCTGCTGCACAGCGGCTTTGTGACTGGCACTGCGCGACTCGATCACGCGGGTGCTCAACAGCAGGCTGATGCCATAGAAGATGACTACAAAGACATAGGCCCAGGACATGCCCAGCACCGCAACGAGGCCCGCACCAGTCAGCGCTCCGGCGATACGCGCTGAATCCTGCGTGGTGCGCTGGATGCTCATCGCCGGCATCAGATGCGCCGGGGGCACGGTTTCCCCGACCAGCGCCGTGCGCATGCCGATATCCGAGGGTTTGACCAGGCCGAGCACTGCCGTGGTCATCAGCACCAGCGTCGGCGTCACTGCATCCATGAAGGCCGCCACCATCAACACTGAAGCCAGCGTTGCATACAGGCCACGCATCGCGCAAAGCACGATGCGGTGGCCGATGCGGTCACCCATCACCCCGAACATTGGCGACAGCAGCGTACCGACATACTGCAGCGAGGCAAAAATCGTCAGCATCAGCACCGACCGGGTCTCGACCAGCACATACCAGCCGAGAATCAGCATTTCCATTTCCATCGCCCAGGAAGCTGCCAGATCGGCAGGCCACTGGAAACGGAAGGCACGGACACGAAACGGCGCCAGCGCCGAAGTGCTTCCTGCTTGTGCGGATGCAGTCATCGACTCAATCGAGCAGCATTAGCCAGTCAACCGCGGTGACGCCCTGCGCGCCGGCGAGCACGGGATTGAGATCAAGCTCCTCCAGTCGCGAACCTGCTGCCGCACCGAATTGCGACACCGCGCTGATCATCCGCGCCACCGCCCGTTTGTTAACCGGCGGCTTGCCGCGCACGCCATCGAGCACTACCCGGCTCTTCAGTTCATCGAGCATGCGCATCGCTTCGCCTTCAGTCACCGGCGCGACGCGGAACACCACATCCTTGAACACTTCAATCAGCACACCACCTAGGCCCACCATCACCACGGGACCGAAGGAAGCATCGCGCTTGAGACCAATCACCAGCTCAACATCGCCCTGCGCCATCGCCTGCACCAGCACGCCGCTAATCCTTGCGTCTGCCTTGTAGTCTTTGGCGTTGGCAACCAGTTGACTGAATCCTGCTCGCACTGCATCCGCGTCTTTCAGATTCAGTACAACACCTTTCGCCTCGGTTTTATGCGGGATGTCGGGCGACTCGATTTTCAGCACCACCGGATAACCCAGCGACTGGGCGGCAGCGACCGCCTCATCCGCCGTTGTCGCCAGCTTTGCGGCAGCCGTCTGCACGCCGCAGCTTTGCAGCAGCGCTTGCCCTTCAAGACTCGACACCGCACCGGACTGTGCCGGCAGTTTCAGTTTCGGTGGCTGCAAGGCGGCGCGCGCAGCGGCATCGTCCATCCAGTTACGCCGGGCTTCGGCATAACGGACGATGGCGCCCACCGCATCGACTGCGGCTTCGGCGCTGCGCAGCACCGGAATGCCGGCAGCGCGCATTTTTTCCGCCGCCGCATCAGGCATGCCCATCCAGCACACGATGAACGGCTTTGTCGTCTGCGCTTTGGCTTCGACGAAATTCTGCACGTTCATGTCAGCCTGTTTTTCCGAGAACGACAGCCAGGCAATGGCTACATCCACCTTGGGATCGGAGAGCAGAATATTGATGCTCTCGCGCATCAGGTTCGGGTTTACCAGTCCCTGTGCAGTGATATCCACCGGGTTGCCGGTAGAACCGAAGGCCGGCACTACCTTGCGCAACGCCGCGGTTGTCGCATCACTAAGGGTTGCGACATTGAGACCGATTTCTTCGGCACGATCCGCCATCAGCGCACCGGCACCGCCGGAACGCGTGATGATGCCAATGCCGTTGCCGGCCGGCAGCGGGCAGCTTGAAAAGATCTCAACAAAATCAAGTAGTTGCTCGTCACTGCGGGCGCGAACGATGCCGCGCTGGCGAATCACGCCATCAAACACCGCATCCTCTCCCGCGAGCGAGCCGGTATGCGAAGCAATCGCCTTGGCACCGGCACGCGTGCGCCCTACCTTGGTCAGCACCAGCGGCTTGCAGCGCTGCATCGCATCCTCAGCAACACGGAGCAAGCCTGAGCCATTTTTCAAACCTTCGATATAACCGGCGCCAACCTTGATCTGCGGTTCGGCAATGATTGCGTCCATGACATCGACAAACTGGATGTCGCTTTCATTGCCGGTGTTGACGAAGAAGCCGAAATTAAGACCACGCTTGCGCGCGACACCGGCTGTTGCCGTGCCCAGCGCACCGGACTGCGTAACGAATGCGGCAGGCCCTTCCGGCGTCGGCCCCAGCGAAAACTGGCTGAAGGTAGCCATCACGTTTTCAAACACATTGACCAGCCCCAGGCAGTTCGGCCCGAGAATACGCACGCCGCTATCGCGGATCGCCTGCTTCAGTTCGGCTTCAAGACGAATGCCGTCACCGCCGACTTCGCTAAAACCGGAGCTGAACACCACCGCAGCCTTGACTCCCTTGCGTCCGAGTTCGCGCAGCGTGTCCGGCACATGACGTGCAGGCACAGCGACAACCGCAAGGTCGACGGAACCGGGAATGGAAGCGATGTCCGGATAACAGGGGTGATCCAGCAGCGTCTGGTATTTCGGATTCACGGGGATGATGCGACCGGCATAACCCTTGTCAACCAGAGCCTTGAAGGTGCGGCCGTTGATCTTGTTGAAGTCGCTGGATGCGCCGATGACGGCAATCGATTGCGGGTGAAGCAGCGCACGTATGGCGTCGTTCATTTATTGGACTCGGTTAAATAAAATAAGGTCGGCCGAAGATAGCCGCTGCACCTGCCCGGGTCAAACCGGACTCGTGATAGATTCGACAGTACGGACTTCGCAAAACAGGAGGAAATCCAATGAAAAAAATTATTCAATGCGGCGTTGCGGGATTGATGCTCGCCGCAACCACCTTGGCCTGCGCGCAAACGGCGCAGAACTTTCCGTCGCGCTCGATACGCATGATCATTCATTTCCCGCCGGGCGGCCCTACCGACTTCGTCGGCCGCGCCCTGGCCCAGAAACTGACTGAAGCCTGGAAACAGCAGATCATCGTTGAGAACCGTCCCGGTGCCGGTGGCGTCATCGGTGTGGAAACCGTGCTGCGCGCGCCGGCTGACGGCTATACCCTGCTCTTCGGCACCTCGGGCTCGCTGGCACTGGCGCCCGCGCTGCAGAAGCTGCCTTACAACGTGTTCACTGACCTTTCACCCATTTCGCTCACGGTGATCAATCCTCAGGTCCTCGTCGTCCATCCTTCGCTGCCGGTGCGCTCCGTTCAGGACCTGGTCAAGCTCGCCAAAAGCAAGCCGGGCCAGATCAATTACGGTTCCGTCGGTCCGGGCAGCCCCCAGCATATGGGCATGGAATTGCTGAAGTCGATGACCGGAACCAATTTGCTGCATGTGCCTTACAAGGGCACCTCCCCAGCGATGACGGATCTGATTTCAGGCCAGATCACGGTGATGTTCAACAGTATCCCGACCGTGCTCGCGCAGATGCAGGCCGGACGCATGCGCGGCATCGCTGTCGGCAGCGCAAAACGTTCGCCTGCAATCCCGGATATTCCGACCGTGGAAGAGTCCGGCGTCAAAGGCTTCCAGTACACCACCTGGTATGCGCTGATGGGACAGGCTGCCCTGCCCAAGGACATCATAGCCAAGATCAATGCCGAATCGGTGAAGGCCCTGTCCGAACCTGAGATGGCCAAACGGCTGTCGAGTCAGGGCGCGGAACCCGCTCCGGGAACACCCGAAGCACTGGGCAAATTCATGCGCGACGAGTACGACAACTGGGTAAAAGTGATCAAGACCGCCAACATCAAGATCGATTGAGAGGTGGCATCGCCTCGGTCGCGTTCAACGCGGCCCGGCGATGTGATCCAGCAGTCCCTGCGCGGCAAGTTCAACCAGATCCAGCACATCCTCAAAACCCTGAGCCCCGCCATAGTAGGGATCAGGGACATCCCGGCGTCCCGCTTCAGGCGCGAATTCAAGAAACAGTTTCACCCGCTCACGGTAATGCGACGGACATAACCTGCGTAAAGCCGTGAGATTGGTTGCGTCCATCGCCAGCACGTAATCAAACGCCGCGAAATCATCGAGTGCGACCTGACGGGCGCGTAAGGCACTCAGGTCGTAGCCACGACGGCCGGCTGCCGCCTGCGACCGCCCATCCGGCGGATCACCGATATGGTAGTCATGCGTCCCGGCCGAATCAGATTCGATTTCCGCGTCGAGGCCCGCATCCATAACCAATCGCTTGAACACCCCCTCCGCCGTCGGCGAACGGCAGATATTGCCCATGCAGACAAAAAGCACCCGCGTCGTCATTGTTATTACGCCGCGTCGATGAACAACCGCTGCTTCAGCACATGCAGCTCATCACGCAATTGCGCCGCCTTCTCGAATTCCAGATTGCGTGCCGCATCGAGCATTTCCTTCTCGACGCGCTTGATTTCGCGGGTCATGTCCTTGGTGCCCATGGCATCGTAACGGGCCTGGTTCTGCGCCGCCTTCAGCTCCATGCGTGCGCCTTCCTGGTTGTAAACGCCGTCGATGATGTCCTTGATGCGCTTGGTGACACCGACCGGGGTGATGCCGTGCGCCAGATTATGCGCAACCTGCTTGGTACGGCGACGGTCGGTCTCGTCCATCGCCTTGCGCATCGAATCAGTAATGCGGTCGGCATACAGAATTGCCTTGCCGTTGAGGTGGCGCGCCGCGCGGCCGATGGTCTGGATCAGTGAGCGCTCCGAACGCAGGAAACCTTCCTTGTCGGCATCTAGTATCGCCACCAGCGACACCTCCGGCAGATCGAGGCCTTCTCGCAGCAGGTTGATGCCGACCAGCACATCGAATTCACCCAGGCGCAGGTCACGGATGATCTCCACCCGCTCCACGGTATCGATGTCGGAGTGCAGGTAACGCACCTTGATGCCGTGTTCGGCGAGATAGTCGGTAAGGTCCTCCGACATGCGCTTGGTCAGCGTAGTCACCAGCACCCGCTCACCGGCGGTGACACGCAGATTGATTTCGGAAAGCAGGTCATCGACCTGGGTTGTCGCGGGCCGCACTTCCAGAACCGGATCAACCAATCCGGTCGGCCGCACTACCTGCTCGACTACCTGACCCTGGTGGGTGCGTTCGTATTCCGCCGGTGTTGCGGAAACGAATACCACTCGACGCATGAACTTCTCAAATTCATCAAACCGCAAAGGCCGGTTGTCCAGCGCCGACGGCAACCGGAAGCCGTAACCGACGAGGTTTTCCTTGCGCGCGCGATCACCTTTGAACATGCCGCCCACCTGCGGAATGGTGACATGGCTTTCATCGATGAACATCAGCGCATCCGGCGGCAGGTAGTCGATCAGCGTCGGCGGCGGCTCCCCGGGCAATCGGCCGGAAAGATGCCGTGAGTAGTTCTCAATGCCCTTGCAGAAACCCATCTCATTGAGCATTTCCAGGTCAAAGCGCGTGCGCTGCTCGATGCGCTGGGCCTCCACCAGCTTGTGCTCCTTGGTGAAGGTATCGATGCGCTCGCGCAACTCAAGTTTGATCGCCTCGATCGCACGCAGCGTGGTCGTGCGCGGCGTCACGTAATGGCTGGACGGATACACCGTGAAACGCGATACCCGCTGCAGGATGTGGCCGGTCAGCGGATCAAAAATCTGGATGCTTTCGACTTCATCATCAAACAGTGACACCCGCACTGCCGTTTCCGAGTTCTCCGCCGGGAAGATGTCGAGCACATCGCCGCGCACGCGGAACACCCCACGCTTGAACTCGAATTCATTGCGGTCATACTGCATTTCGGTCAGCCGCTTGATGGCATCACGCTGCGGCAGTTTTTCGTTTTCACGCAGATGCAGGATCATGCCGTGGTAATCGGACGGGTCGCCGATACCGTAAATCGCCGACACTGTCGCCACGATGATCACGTCAGGCCGCTCCAGCAGCGCCTTGGTTGCCGACAGCCGCATCTGTTCGATATGTTCATTGATGTTCGAATCCTTTTCAATGAACAGGTCTTTCGACGGCACATAGGCTTCCGGCTGGTAGTAATCGTAGTACGACACGAAATACTCCACCGCATTCTCGGGATAGAACTCGCGCATCTCGGCATACAGTTGTGCCGCGAGCGTCTTGTTGGGCGCCATGATCAACGCAGGACGACCCATGCGACCAATGACATGCGCCATCGTATAGGTCTTGCCGGAACCGGTAACGCCAAGCAGCGTCTGGAAAGACAACCCGTCGCGCAGCCCCTCGGTCAGCTTGTTGATGGCCTCAGGCTGATCCCCGGCCGGCGCAAACGTCTGGTGCAGGCGATACGGGCTGTTGGGGAATTTGACGATTTCCATGGGTGGCAGACGAAAGGAGCAATCTTAACAAATCGCGCCCTGCAAAGCCCTCAATTCCCGATTACCGCACCGGATTAATCCGATCAGTTCAGCGTACTTTTGAAGTAAATCAATGTATAGCCATACCCGGGGTCTAGAATTGTTAATAGTCCACCCTGACGGGAACAATAATATGAGCGCCACGCACGCATCTGCCCCCGCTTCCAGCGAAAAACCATTTCCAATGGCACTGTTCGCCGCATTAGCGGTGGGGCTGGCCATCGCCTTGATGCCCCCGCCTGACGGCTTAAGCATCGCTGGCCAGCGCATTCTCGCCATTCTGGCGTTTGCAGTGATTGTCTGGCTGACCGAGGCACTGGATTACGCCGTGTCATCGGTGGTCATCGTGGCATTGATCGCGCTGGCGCTCGGCTCCGCCCCCATCGGCACGACGCCTGAACTGCTGGGCACCAGCAGGGCTTTGGCCAAGGCGCTGTCCGGATTCTCCAATTCAGCCCTGGCTCTGGTCGCAGCAGCGCTGTTTCTGTCAGTGGCCATGACCGCGACCGGACTGGACCGGCGCATCGCCTATCGCACGCTGAACCGTTTCGGCACCACCGCCAAAGGCATTCTTGTCGGCGCCATCGCGGTAACCATCATCCTATCGCTGATGGTGCCTTCAGCCACTGCGCGTGTGGCCTGCATCGTGCCGATCATGACCGGCATCATCGCCGCCTTCGGCGTCGAAAAACGTTCGCTGTTTGCGGCCTCGCTGATGATTGTGGTGGCGCAGGCAACAAGCATCTGGAATATGGGCATCATGACTTCCGCCGCGCAAAACATGTTGACCGTCGGCTTCCTGGAAAAAAGCATCAAACTGACGCCGAGCTGGTCCGACTGGTTCATCGCCGGCGCGCCTTATGCGGCCGTGATGTCGGTCGTGCTGTTTGTACTGGTACGCCGGCTGATGCCCCCGGAAAAGGAAAGCATCGAGGGCGGCAAGGAAGCTGTGCGCAAAGCCATGGCCGACATGGGTCCGATGACCGCTCCGGAGTGGCGCGTGCTGGTCACCATCGCATTGCTGATCGGCTTCTGGGTCACCGAGAAACAATTGCACAACATCGACACCACATCGGTGACCATTGTCGGCCTCGCAATCCTGTTCCTGCCCAAAATAGGCGTGATGACCTGGCCGCAGGTACAGAAGCAGGTACCCTGGGGCACCATCATTGTCTTCGGCGTCGGCATCAGCCTCGGCACCGCCCTGCTCGACACCAAGGCAGCACTGTGGATGGCTGACTATGTGGTGCAGGCACTGCATCTGGACACCATCGGCAACTTCGGCATTTTCGCAGGACTGTCGCTGTTCCTGATCCTGATCCACATCGGTTTCGCCAGCGCGACCTCGCTGACTTCGGCGCTGTTGCCGATCATGATTGCCGTTCTGGAACGCCTCAACCTCGACATCAACGTCATGGGCATGACCATGCTGCTTGGTTTTGTAGTCAGCTTCGGCTTTATCCTGCCGATCAACGCCCCGCAGAACATGGTCTGCCTCGGCACTGAAACCTTCACCAGCAAACAGTTCACCCGTATCGGTCTCTGGCTGACCGGCATCGGTTACTTGTTGCTGCTGGTGTTTGCGATGACCTGGTGGAAATTCCTCGGTTACGTTTGAACCATGGCCTCGCCATAAACCGGCTTGCATAAAGAATAACGGGGCAACAAGCCATATTATTCGTTTATAAACAATTATTTATACGATTTTTCTCAACCGTTCTTCTGTAAAACTTGCAATGACCATCAGGATTGTCGTATTGTCTGACAATCTTATAAAAACCAGATGCCATGGCCAATGCACCCCTGCTGGAGATTGCCAAACTCGCCGCTCCCCTGCGTCAGCAGGCGGAACAGGCCATCCGTCAGGCACTCATCGACGGACAATTTCTCCCCGGCCAGCGAATCACCGAGCGCGAACTGACCACCAGTCTGGGTGTTTCCCGAACACTGATCCGGGAAGCCCTGCGCCAACTGGAATCCGAGGGATTGATCAGCGTGATTCCCAACCGCGGCACCGTCGTACGCGAACTCAGCGCCGATGAAATCAAGGATTTGTATGCCATCCGCGCAGTTCTTGAAGGGCTTGCGGCAAGGACATTCGCAGAAAAATCAACGGCGCAACAATTACAGTTACTGGGTGTAGCTGCCGAAGACACCATCAAGGCCTATCAGGCCGGCGATACCGCAGCAGCGCTGGAAGGCAAAAACCGCTTCTACGATATTCTTGTAGAAGGCGCCGGAAGCGCTTCCCTGTCGACCATGCTCGGCACCCTGCAAACGAGATTCCGGCAATGGCGCGCCGTCGGCATCACACATCCGCAACGTTCCCCCGCAAGACCCCAGGAAGCTATCGCCGGCATACAGGTGATCTGGGAAGCCATCAGTCAGCGTGATGCGGCAAGCGCTGAATCCGCAACGCGTGATGAAGCACGGCGCGGTGCCGCCGAACTGATGCGCGTCATGGCCGCAGCGCCGACCGCTGCTGCAGTCCGATCCTGAAATCCCTATTCCCTACTGCCGTACATCCGGCAAACACTTGGAGACCCATGATGGCGAGACTGAGTTACGTTGATCCCGAGACCATTTCCGATCCACAAATCCGGAAATGGATGGATGATGCCGTCGCGGCAGGTAGGCCCGGCCCAGAAAATCAGGCCATCCGCGCCCACCAGCCCGATGTGATGCGCTCATTCACGCTGACGCGGGAAATGCTGTTCGACAACAACGCCGGTATCGTCGAGCATGACCTCAAGGAACTGCTGAGGGCCTACGTCGCGCATACCATCGAATGCGGCTACTGAAGCAATCAGGGAACCGCGCGGTCCGCGCGGGATGCCAACGACCGGATGTTCGAACTGATGCAGTACGAAAAATCCGAAAAATTCACGCCGCGAGAAAAAGTTGCGCTGCGTTATGCCGACGCCATTATGTACGACCCCAACCAGGCGGATGATGCAATGTGGGGGCAGCTGAAGGGCGAATTCTCCGAAGCTGAGATTGTCGAGATCGGCTACTGGATCGGATTTACCTTCGGCGGCCAGCGCTGGTTGAAAACACTATCGGCAAAACAAGGCGAGTTTGATGCCTTCGTCAAACAGCAGCGCGCGCAGAAGTAAGCAAATTAAATAAAAAAACACGGAGCCCAAAGGCCCCGTGTTTTTTATTTGGCGGAGAGAGAGGGATTCGAACCCTCGATGGAGGTTTTGCCCCCATACGCCCTTAGCAGGGGCGCGCCTTCGACCACTCGGCCATCTCTCCTGAAC
>Ga0192647_100779_pt1 | contig 22022 bp, 25 predicted proteins | sample LauGreFa1BDMLBSN_2_FD_133046 | JGI IMG/M metagenome (GOLD analysis project Ga0192647, IMG submission 133046) | Freshwater lake microbial communities from Lake Michigan, USA - Fa13.BD.MLB.SN - reassembly | ecosystem: Environmental > Aquatic > Freshwater > Lake | place: Lake Michigan, USA...
TCATCCATCCGTTTGAAGACCTTATCAGATCAAGGAACAGTATCCACCCGAATGGATCCCAAATGCTCTCGGGCTTTCATCGGAACACCATCCCATGAAAGACCACAGAATATGGGGTCAGTCGAATGAAAAGGACCCCCTGTCCTCTGATACCGGCGTGTGACTGGGTGCAAACATTACCAAATCATAAATACGTTTGAAGACCTTATCGGATAAAGGAACAGTATCCACCCGAATGGATTCCAAATGCTCTCGGGCCTCCAACGGAATACAATCCAATACTTGTTCACGGATGGTGTCTTCCATCTTTGATAAAATAAACGCCGAAATTTGGGGCTTCTGATGGCTTAATAAATCCGCAATTTCATGGGGTGTCCTCATAACCGGTCCGATTGACGATTGGTCCACTTGAATTTCAGATTGGGACTCAAACCCACCAAATGCATCGCTTCCGATGCCACCCGATCCATCCGAAAAATCAAAGATATCCCCCTCCCCCGTCTCAGCACCCAGTTCAGACAAGGACTCAGAAAACGCATCCCGATCTTCAAACGTGCCATGCGGCATGTCCAATACCGATTGTTTGGCAGACGACACACGCTCCATTACCTCCATTAAAAACGCATTGGCTTCAGAGGCCGACACCCTGGGGGTATCCCCAATCGTCGAGGTTATTTTTTGTGCACTCGACGGGCTCAGTAAGCTCAGAACAGCCGTGGCCCTGTCCCCCAATATTGACAACAACCATTTTGCCTTTTGTAACCCCGTTAACATGCTATTGTGGCCTTTCTATTCGTCGTCTTCTCTTAGCCATTGCTCTACCACGCCCGCTAAAATATCGGGATCCGTGTACGACAGCTCCCTAATAGGCTCAAACTGCCGCTCTGAATCAATCTCAGACTGTAAATCACCAAACAGGCTACCGTCTCGATCGGACAACGGCAACCTATCGTCACCCAACCCATCCGATCGGCGCCGCCGCCATAACCTGACCACCCCGGCCGTTAATAACCCAGACAAGACGACCCCACCACCGCCCAGCACCCAATATTTCAAATTCTTTTTGGCAGCCAGCTGGGCCTCTAACATGCGTCGTTCAGTGGGGGTCATGATACTAAAATCGGCACGATTCAACACAATAATATCCCGATGTCTGACGTACCCAATTGACCCAGCAACCGTGTTAAATATTTGGCTTTTGGCATCGGCGTTTAAGTCAATGTCATCCCGATTGTTATCCACCACAATCGAGGTGGTAATCCGTCGAATCACGACCCCCCCTTGAATGGGTCCTAAATCTACCGATATGGCCACTTTGAAGGTACCCAATGGCAAAATACCGACCAATTGCTTGGTTGCCCTCCGAATCAATTCTTCTTCCATTTTTTGCTTCATCTCGTACCAACGGTTTAATTCTTCCGGATTGGGTACAATGGGACGCACATTATCAGGATTGGGCAATTCTTGAATGGACTTACTGGGTGTTAACGGCACCGCTGTGCCCGACACCGCCCCACTGTTACCCCCCACCCGATCAAAAATCCCTTCCGATAGATTGCGACCTTTTGAATCCACCACCGTCACATTTTCGGGTTGCAAATTTTCTACCGCACTGGCCACATATTGAATAATAGAAAACACCAGGGAATCGGGGATGTCTTTTCCGTCTTTAGCCGTTAATAGAATGGCCGCTGTCACCGGGGGCTGCGAGACCGCAAACAGACGTTGCTCAGGCAATACCACCTTGGCTTTACAGTTTTCGATTTGATCCATTTGCTTGATGGATTTCTCAATTTCACCTTCTAACGCCCGAATATATCGAACCCGCTTGTCAAAATCCGTGACCCCCATGCTTTCACCCGAATCCAACAAGGCATACCCTTCCGGAGAGCCCGACGGGATTCCCTTGGATGCCAATAGCATTTTGGCTTCTTCTAATCGGTCTTCTTCAACCTCAATTTTGGCGTTTTTTCCGGTTTGGGTCTGCTTAAAACTAATCCCTTGTCGGCTTAATTCACGCAATACTTCCGGCACATTGGCTTGAGGCAACTGATTGAACAATACCGTGTATTTGGCACGACGGGCTTTTTCTCGGGCATCGTCACGCTTTTTGGCCGCCACTGCTTCTTGATCCATTGGGGCAGAAGGCGTTGAGGGCCTCACCAACCAATACGTTCCGAGTGCCACCAATACCACCGCAATGCCCACCGCAATCGGAAGAAACCGACGGCGTCCATCGACTGACGTGCCACCCAACCCTGTGCCTATCTCCTGCTCAAACTCATCTACCTCAGCCAACGCCCATTCCTCCCACTAGATCTGCAAATTCTGAATTTCTTTAATGGTCTGGGTTACCTGATTAAATAAGGTCAAGGTAAATGAGATGGCCACCCCTACTTTTGCTTTATCGACCATCAACTCATCAAGGGACACATTCCCCTTCACATACTCACCCATTAAAAAGTCTGATTGCCGTTCTAAATCGGACACTTTCAAGAAAAAATCAACCGCTTTGTCTAAAAACACCTGAAACGGGGGCGACTGTTGGGCCATGGCGTTGGGGGTTCGCATGGGAGAATCAGGAACGGCCGTATCCAATATGGATTGAACAGGGTTGCGTGGGGCCCGATCGGGCGGTGCTTGGGCCAATTCCCAGTCCGTATTGGCAGGGGATTGCCGGTTGGGCATGGGCATCACCGGCGACAAGGTGGTCTCTCGGGTTGTCTTGGGGGAGGCGGTTTCCGGCGGAAACAACTGAGCCAACATCTCTTTGACCAGCCCGGCTCCCACTTCTTCTACCCCACCAGCCCCACCCACTTCATCTAAGCGAACAGTCTGGGACATGACCTGATCAAACCGTCCCCCATCATGTGCCTTTGGTGCCCCCTTGGGATCAATCCCTCGACCCCGAGATGCCACATCTAAAACCGAGGATATGGCCGTGTTCATTTCATGGCATCAATCGTTGCTTGGTACATTGTTTTGGTCACTTTAAAGGCTGATATATTGGCCTCATACAACGATTCGGTTAGGTTCATATGGGTCATTTCTTCTGGCAAATTCACATTGGTATAATACACATACCCATCTTCGTCAGCTTGGGGTACATCCGGATCAAATTGTTTGACAAACGGGGTATTGCTTTTTTCGATGGACTGCACCCTAACCCCTGACCGGGACGGCTGTAACACAGCATATTGTTTTTGATAAGGCAGGCCCGTCTCTTCTACTTTGAATGTGGTAAGATTGGCAATGTTTTGAGCAATCAGGTTCATGCGAACACGTTGGGCAATCACACCGGTGGCACTATACTGAATGGCCTCATCCAACCCCAGGGACGTGATGACAACTGGAAAGCATAACACCATCAATAACGCCCATATACCCCACTGCATACCGCTGGTCACACTCCTTTTGCTGGACAAAGACTTGTTATCTCGATCCTAGCATAACACATATACGAGCTAGGTAAACCCTTTTATCACTGTATTCAAACGACCGCCCCTTGGTGTGTAGCGTCTACTTTATACCCCTGTATGGGATTGTTCAAGTCATGATCGGCTGGCCCGATTATTTTCCCAAGGTAACGACACGGGTTAGGCTGTCTTTTTTCCCTTTCCACATGGTGGTGTATGAGGATTGGCGTTTGCTGTTTTCCGCCATTTTTGACATGACAAATTCTAAGATAACCTCTTTGGATAATTTTAAATCCGGTAACATTGACCGCAATTCTTTGACATCATCTGCGGGTAGGTATCGAATGGGCTCAAATTGTGGCGTGGATATATTGGCAATGATATACGAATAGATGGCTTGACGACGGGTCGTGTCCATGATGCCCTCTTCTAATAATTGATAAGATCGTACATAAAAAATAGCTGGCACACCCGCATAACCAGGTGGTTTTTCTGTGGGTTGGCGATTGGGTACCACCGACGCACCAATGCCCACCCCCATCATCATCCAGGCCAGAAGGCCCCATCCTATCCTATGGTTTGCTTTTATCATACCGGGGCCTCGTTTTTTTGCCCGCGTTCCATCCGACGCTTGAGTTTGACCAAAATACGCGAATGCAATCGCGAAACGGAACTCCTTGATAGTTGCAAGGCATCGGAAATTTCTTTTTGGTTCAAATCTTTGACATAAAACAGTTCCACAAAGGTTTGCTCCAGTGGCTCCAATTTTTTAACTTCTTCCCACACAGGGGAATCCTGATAAGGCACGTCATCCACTGCGGTTGACGTATCGTACACGGCGTCCAAATCTTGGATACTGTCCAAAGACATCAAACAGACGATGACCGATTCTTGAATCATGCTGGTAATTTTGTCATCAAAATTCACGGCTTCAATGTCACCATTTAACAACGACTCTTCTACCATATCCGCAATACGGTCCTGTATTTTCTTGTGTTGCTCTTGCATATCAGTGGGGTTTCGGTATTGCCATTCAGATCGGATATGGTCGTATATTTCGCCCCGAATGCGATAGAAGGCATAGGTTTTAAACGAGCTGCCCTTGTCGGCTCGGTATTGCCGACGGGCTTTCATTAACCCTTCCATCCCCCAACTCAACACATCCCCAAATTCTATCCCCAATGGCAACGATCGCTGGGTTGCAATTTTTCTGGCAATGCCTTCTACCAACGGTCGATGTTCACTAATAAATGCGTCTGTGATATCCCCATTAGAGGATTCTGAGTCTGCCATTAACCGATTGATGTCGACGGGCTTCATCTCACCATCCCAATTCTATACGATACGGTTGACGGTCTTGAACGAGTGGCGATGCCATCTTCGTTCCCACAGCGGTCACCGTTGCCTCTGTTGAGGGCACCCTTAAGGTCTTCTTTAATCGTAGAATGTCACGCTTTGCCAGTTGTCCGGCCATCATTTTACCCATTAACCCATTCATGAGGCCTTTGGTTTGCTTGCTCTCAACCTCAAAGGACTCATCATCGGGATCGGACCCCTGCCATTTCTCTTCACTACTCATTAAGGGATCTAAAAACATTTTTTCGAGGAAATAAGATTGAATATCCATTGCTTTTCTTGCCTCTGGGTTGGGCGATGGTGGCACAAAGGTATTGGGAGGTAACATATCCAATACCATGCGCATGTCCATTTCTTGTGCCCCAATACACGCTGTCATCCCAAACCCAATGACCAGGCACCAACCATACGGTTTCATAAGATTTCCAGTTCAGCAATCAATGAGCCTGCCGCTTTCAAGGCTTGGATAATCGACACCAAATCACGAGGGGATGCCCCAATATCGTTGAGTGCCGTCACCAAACTCGATAACGTAGACGACGGATTGAGATACACAAACCGATTGTTGGCTTCTTCGACTCGAATACCCGTGGGATCAGCCGCTGCTTCCCCCCCACCGATCCCCATCACTTGCTGGGCATCGGTGATTCGAATTGAAATGGACCCATGGGTTAACGCCACAGGTGCCAATCGTACCATTTCACCAATCACAATGGTCCCCGATCGAGAATCCAAGACCACCTTGGCCGACGCATCTGGCAAAAACGTAATGTTTTGCAAGGTGGCGATTTCTGTCACCAAATCCCCCCCACCACTGGGTAAATCAGAATTGGGAATGGCGATCATGGCCGCATCCCGTGCCACCGCATTTTTGTAGCCATTGGCCCGAATGGCCTGGACGGCGTTGGTGGCCGTGGCAAAATTGGGTTCATTTAATACAAACACAATATGATGAAGATCTGACATCGAGACCGGTACCTCTTCTTCGACAATGGCCCCATTGGGAATGGTGGCCGATGTGGGTTGGTTTTTGGTGAAGCGGCCCTGTGTCGATTGCTCCGCTTGCCCACCGACCACCAAATTGCCCTGTGCCACCGCATAGGTGTTCATGTCCGGCCCAATTAATGGGGTTAAAATGAGGGTACCACCGGACAAACTGGTGGCATCCCCCAGTGAGGACACCGTGACCGAAATACGTTGTCCTTTTCGGATGTATGACGGCAAAGTGGCCGTTACCATCACCGACGCCACATTTCGGGACGTAAAATCACGCCCCGATGGGGAGATTCCCATGCGTTTTAACATGCTTGATAACGCAGAATCCGTAAACCCTGTTAGACGTGTATCGCCGGTGTTTCTCAGACCAACCACCAACCCATAACCAATCAATTGATTGTCTCGGGCCTCGACCAGTTTGGCCACGTCTTTAAGACGCACCGCCAGGGGTTCAGCCCACGGTGCCACCGCCCACAGGCCCAACAAGCATCCCGCCATGACGCCCCACGCCCGCATTAAAAAAACCACCCCAGCAACTTGGTTAACACCCCAGGTGATTGTTTGGCGGCCACTACCCCTACCCCATTAACGGCCACCTCTGCCTTGGCCAACTGAAACGAGTTCACCGTATTGGCAGGGGTAATATCAGCGGGGCGAATAATCCCTGATATGCGAATGGTTTCAATTTCGTTGTTGACTTTGACTTTGTGCTCCCCTACCACGTACACATTGCCCCCTTCTAATATTTCGGTGATCACCGCTGTGACCACCGCCCTCACGTTGCTTTTTCGGGCGGTTTGTCCGGTTCCCTGGTACGTATCATTGCCCGATAGGCGGCCACTAAAGGTCTTTCGCAAGGTCTCGTTTCCTAATAAATTGGCCACTTGGTCCCATCCCGATAATAAATCAATACCAATCCCTGATTGTTTGGTGGTTTTGGTGGTGGCCTCTTGGGCAGCCGAACTGGTTTCTGAAATCAAGATGGTCACCACATCACCCACCCGTAACCGCTTCCGTTCGGCGGTATATAAATTCCCCTTGGCATTGTCCCATATGGAGTCAGCCCACACCACACCCCATACTGCGACCATACTAATGACCAGACACCACCGCAATGCGCTTCGCATCGGTTACCACTCCCTCCATGATTCGATTCGTATTCAATCGAACCGATACCTTCTCGCCACGTCGACCCGATTCAAGGGCAACCCCTTGCAATTCGATCACAATACCGCCTTTGTGATAGGTCACCAAGACACGATCGCCAACCTGAACCATATGATGCCCCCTGATCATGGCATTGGTCAACCGCATACCAGGGCCAATGGCCGTTACGGTCTCTTGCCCTACCACTGCGTCCAAGTTAGATATCCCCCATTCACGATGAGACCCCAGTGACATGGTGTTAAGGGTGACATGATGGGCCTCGATTCGTGTGCGACGCGGTATCATGGTAAGGGCGGTTACCACCGGGGCATGGGCCACCGTCTGAACCACCACATTGCGGGATACCCGTTGACCATTTGATTGCTCTAGTTGAATGGAAATCACCGTTCGCCCAATCAAATTTGCCTGCTCTGGCAATTGAAAGGACACCGACTTGGCTGACTGCCACTCCGCAGCCAATGCCTTGTCCCCTACCAGCGACACCTTGACCGTCGCACTGGGCACCCCTGTGCGGGCATCGGTTACCCGTAACACAATGGCATCCCTGATGGCCCGCTCTGTCTCGGTAAAAGAGGCCCCCCAAAGGGCACCCCCCGCCAACACAAGCCCCCAAGCAATGGCTTTATTTACCGAGATCATTACCCGATTTTAACATCTGATCGCCGGTATTAATCGCTTTAATGGTGACGTCAAACGCCCGCTGACACAACACCATGGCCATCATTTCTTCGATGACATTCACATTAGAAAATTCCAGTGCACGTTGCCGAATACCCCCTGCCAGGTTTTGGCTGGGAATTTGGAAAGTGGGGGCACCCGATGAAGCCGTTTGTTCGTATAGGTTTTGACCAATATCACGCAATCCTGCCTCGTTAGGAAACACAGCCAATAAAATCTGACCCACTTCTTGGGGGGTGTTGTTATTGGGGGTTTGAACATAAATACGACCTTCTTCGTTCACAATAATTTCGGTGTATTCACGTGGCAGCCGAATCGATGGCTCCAGTGGGTGGCCATTGGGGTCGACCACATTGCCATCCGCATCCAAATGCAAATTGCCCGCCCGACCAAATACCACCTGGCCATCTGGCATTCTGAACTGAAACATACCTGCACCGTCAATGGCCAAATCCAGGGGCTGGTTGGTTACTTCGATGGACCCTTTGGTCATGTCTTTTCGCACTTCAGAAATGCGAACCCCTTGACCAAATTCCGCATATCGCTTGCGACTGGATCGTGGTGACCCAGGTACGGCATCTTCTGATTCGGTTAGCACGGATTCAAATACCAAAGGAAACAAGCTTTCCATTTCGGCGGTACGTCGCTTGAACCCCACCGTTTGGGCATTGGAAATGTTGTTGACAATCAGCTGCATTTTACGCTGAAAAGCACTCATGGCTGACTTGGCCATATGCAATTGGGCAATCATTCGCTTACCTCCTGTTTGGCTGTTGGTTGTGCATTCACCATTTGACGGGTGGATGAAACCAACCTCACATCTTACTCACACTGCAGAACCGATATGACATGCCTCACCAATACTACCCGACTACCATATCACATCTTGACGATCACGCCATCCATTTCATGTCACACGTACCGTGGATTGGTTATTGCCCCCCCATTTGTACAATGGACGTGTTGAGCTTGTTAATTGATTTTCCGGCTTTGGCGGTGGCTTCATATACCCTGGATGCCATGGTCAAATCCCCAATCAAGGCTTTCACCACGTTGCTTTGCTCAATAAACCCCTGCCGTACGGAATAGACTGTTTCGGTATCAAACTCGGGGTTTCCTTCAATCACAAATACCGAGCCATTGACGGTTTGGAGGGCGGCTTGGGACTTAAACACCGCTATCTTCAATCGGTCGATGGGATCGCCATCTACATACAACAACCCTGCTTTTGATACGGCAATTTCCCGTCCCGGTGGAATGGTGATTTCACCCCGTTCACCCAATACCGGAAACCCCCCCGCCAAGGTCACCAATCGGCGGTTGCTATCCAACATAAACCGCCCATCCCGGGTGAAGGCCACCCCCGAGGGAATCATAATGCTAAAAAACCCCCGGCCAAAGGCATCCACAAAAAAATCGAGGGGGCCACGGGTTTCAACCGGTGGGCCTGCCGTACGCCACCGATAAAAATGCTTGATCGCAATGCGACCATTCTTGGAATGATTAAACCCTCCGGTTTCGACATAGCCCGGGGTGTCCGTGTTCATGGTGTACAGCATAAACAAATTCCACTGGGCTTGGTGGGCATTCATCGAGTCTACCACCGTTCTCATGGTGGGATCTTCGATATCCGAATCAGCCGGGGTTTGGGCCCCCAGGGGGGCCATCAATACCACCCACAACCACACCACCATGAACATGCGAGTCAACACGTCGCCACGAGACTTTGCATTGGGTAATACAGACAGATTGCCACGATTATCTTTTTGTACCACCCCATACCTCCCTCATCGTTTGGCCTACATCATTAAGCCTGATCACTTGGTTTTCGGGCACGCTACGACACTTTTTTACGGGCTGCACTATACGGGCTTTTTGGTGGTTTGAGTAGAGGCATAGTTTTGATACACTACACCAAATGAAAAAATGGTTTGCCGTGATGTGCCTGGTGGCGCTACTGGGTGCAGGTGTAGGGGGTGGGGTGTATTGGCTCTACATCCGCACCATGCCCCTGCAAAACATCCAGATTCTCGGATTGCAATATACACCCTCATCCGAAGTTGAATCCGTCCTCCGGCCTTTGTATGGTCGCAATGCTTTGATGGTCTCGGTCTTGGGTGTCGCCAACCGGCGGATATTGTCGAATTTAAATAAAATTGAAACGGTGTCCAGTGATTTTCATTGGCCCAATGGCGTGACGATGCGCGTCACCGAAAAAAAACCCTGGCTTGGTTTTTTGGGGCCCGAGCAAACCGTGGTGATTGCCCACGACGGGACCTTGCTTACCAATGGGGATGTGCTGCCTCAAGACCCCCAATTGATGTTGGTGCGTGGGGTGACCCTTGAGGCAGTATCCAATCAAAAAAAAGTATCCCCTTCCCTACTACAAACCCTTCGGGCGATTACCATCCCCATTCGCCGGGTCTTTCCTCGTGATGAATGCCAAATTGACATCACCGGCCTGATGCTGGGCCCCAATGGGGTCACCTATCAAGACGTGGTCCTCATCAAAAACGATACGCTGCCTATTTATCTGGGTACTGAAGAGGCGTTGCCCCAAAAATTACGCCAGCTTACAGCGTTTTTTTCGTATCGTGCCACTCAACCCACCCCCAATGCCATCGCCTACATTGATGTGCGTTTGGCCAATCGGATTGTGGTGAAATATGCCCCCTAATACACCGGCCATTTTGTCGTTGGATGTGGGGTCTTCTCGGATTCAGGCCGTGATTGCCACCATTGAAAGTGGGGGTGATTTTCGTGTGGTGGGCGTGGGATCCAGCATCACCCAAGGCATGGATCGGGGTCTAATTGTCGCCCCTAAAGCCTTAGCCTTGGCAATGGATCGGGCCATTAAGCGGGCCGAACGCGACTGTGGCATTCACCCCGTGGATGTGTTGGTCAGTGTACCGCCAGCCCATACACAATTTGGGATTAGTGATGGGTTGATCATACCTCGACACCCACGCATCACCCGTGAGGACCGGATTGCCTGTATCCAAAAGTCAAAGGCTGCCATTATGACCCACAACCAGGTCATTCAACACGTGATTCCCATTTCATTTAAAGTCAATGGGGTAGAGGTGGATACCCCCGATGATTGCCCAAGTGGCAATTTGGAAAGTCGCACCTTTGTGGTGCTCATGCATGCCCCGCAAGCCGATCACTTGTTGGCGGCCACCACCCAATTGGGATTGTGTATCAAAGGCTTGGTGTATGGCCCCCAAGGGGCGGCGCATGTTTGTTTATCGGATGACGAACGAAAACAGGGGGCATTGTTGGTGGATATTGGGTATTCATTTACCACCGTGTCACTGTTTAAACGAGGGGTCATGATCGAATCGTATGCCTTACCCATTGCAGGTGATCGCATCACCAAGGATTTAATGGCCTGTTTGGGTGTCGATGAATCCGAAGCCGAACGCTTGAAAGTGGTCATCGGGTCGTCTACGCCCGATGAATGGGACACGCGGGATACCCATGTGATGTCCACGATTGACCGGGGACGTGTGGATGTCAAACGGGTCTATATCGCACGGATTATTGAAGCCCGCACCATTGAGTTGTTGCAATTGGTTGCCAAAAAAGCCCGTATTCAACCCGATTTTCCCTATCCGATTGTGATAACCGGTGGGTGCACCCTGTTGCATGGCATCGCCCACACCGCCGAGCGTGTCTGGGGGCATCCCGTACGGATCGGTCCCCCGCAAACAGGGGCCATCGACCCTGCCCATTGGGATTACCCCACCGCCTTGGGGCTGATTTGCATGGCCCTTCGCACAGGGGTGATTACCCCCCCAGGGGCACCCAGCTGGTGGCAACGGGCTCGAACCCTCATTGGCAGGAATTGGTTTTAATGCTCACGCATGAGGCCTATGTGGCATTGGTCCACACCCTCAATGACGCCGCCAACCGGTATTATCAAACCCAAGATTCCCCCCTATCGGATGCCCATTTTGACCAGGGTATACGGGAACTGGTGGCATTTGAAATGGCCCATCCCCTGTTGACCCACCCTGAATCTCCCACGGGGCGGGTGGGGGCCCTGCCCGTGGATACCTTCGACCCATTTGTGCATCACAGCCGCCTGTTGTCGTTGGGTAATGCGATGTCAGAGTCAGAGGTACTGGCCTTTGTCAAACGGGTTGAAAAAGAACACCATGGACCGGTGCAATGGTGTTTGGAACCCAAAATCGATGGGCTGGCCGTGGCCTTGCATTATGAAGACGGCCAATTGGTCACCGGTGCCACACGAGGTGATGGACTCACAGGCGAAGTGGTGACGGCCAACTGCCGTGCCATTGCCAGTATTCCATCGGTGATTTCTTGGGCGGACCATGTGGAAATAAGGGGGGAAGTGTACATGCCCAACAGTGTGTTTCACCGCATTGGGGAAGGGTATGCCAACCCCCGCAACATGGCCTCGGGGTCTTTGCGGCAACTCAATCCAGCGGTCACAGCCGATCGTTCGATGCGGTTTTTTGCCTACTGGTCCTCGTGTTCCCACTTGACCACCCAATCCGATACCCTCGATTGGCTCTCGACACTGGGGTTTGAGACCACCCCCTATCGCCTGATCCAAGACGCAGGAAAAGGCGTGTATGACGCCGCACACGCCATGCTGGCCTCCCATACCGGGGATTACAATATTGACGGGGTGGTCCTGAAAGTAAATGACCGTCGCTTACAAGATGAGTTGGGACAAACCGCCAAATCCCCTCGATGGGCAGTGGCCTATAAAACCAACGCCGAACAAGCCCGCACCACCGTGGTCTCGGTGATGATTCAGGTGGGGCGTACGGGGACCTTAACCCCCGTGGCCCAACTGGAACCAGTGGCCGTGGGGGGGGTCATGATTCGACGTGCCACCCTGCATAATTGGGACGAACTGAGCCGAAAAGGGGTGCAGATCGGCGATGCGGTATGGGTCAGACGGGCAGGCGACGTCATCCCCGAAATCGTAGGGGTCGCCCATCCTGGTGAGCAACGGGTCCCCATTCCCCCTCCCACCCATTGCCCTGATTGTGGGGAAGGGGCCATTCAGATGATGGGGGAAGTGGCCTATCGTTGCATCAATCGGACGTGCAAGGGTCAATTGCGAGCAAAAATCCGGCACTTTGTGGGGCGTGATGCCATGGCCATTGACGGATTGGGAGGGGCGACAATCGACCAATTGGTGGATCGTGAGTGGGTAACCCAACTGACCGATTTGTATCGGTTAAGCCGGGCACAATGGCTGTCATTAGAAGGGTATGCAGACAAATCAGTGGGCACCATCATGGCATCTTTGGACGCCAGTAAGACCTTGCCACTGTCACGGTGGTTGCTGGCATGGGGGATTCCGTTTGTGGGCAAACAATTGGCCCGTACCATTGCCAATGTGGGGCCTTTATCCACCCTGCGACACATGACCACCGACGACTGGGTTGCCTTGCCCGACATTGGGGAAAAAACCGCCCATGCCATTGCCCACTGGTTTGCCTCATCCGATACCCATACCATGCTGGATGAATGGGAAGCCTTGGGGGTGTCGCCCTCATCAGATGGCCCCATTGCCGGTGGGTTGAGCGGGGTGGTGGCCTTGATGACGGGCACATTGTCCATGCCACGATCCGAAATGGAGGCCCGCATCACGCAACATGGGGGACGGGTGGCCACCAGTCTTGGTAAAGGGGTCACCCATCTGATTGTGGGGGATCAACCGGGAAGTAAATACAATAAGGCGTTGGCCATGGTGGCCAAAGGCCATCCCCTGACGATTGTAACTGAACAGGAATGGCACGGGTTGATGGGTGACAAATGTGGTGTGGTTTAGTATAGTCCGCCCCATGCGTCGTTAGCTCAGTTGGTAGAGCAGCTGACTCTTAATCAGTAGGCCCCGTGTTCGAGTCACGGACGACGCACCATGTCTCACCCCGTCAATCAATGGGAAACACAAGAAAGGGTCTGCACATGATACCATCGTGGGATACTCAAGGGGATGATCTGCCGTTTCGGGTGGGTATTGGGTATGACATGCATGCCTTGGTGACGGGTCGTCAGTTGGTGTTAGGGGGGGTTAGCATTCCGTATGATCGCGGCCTAATGGGTCATAGCGATGCAGATGTGTTAACCCATGTCATCATTGATGCGGTGATCGGGGCCCTGAATGGGGGCTCAATTGGCCTGATGTTTCCGAATACCGACGCCCAATGGAAAGGGAGTCGGAGCTTATCATTGTTAGAACAAGTGGTGACCCACTTGTATACCACCCCCTATCGCATTGGGAATGTGGATGCCACCGTGGTGGCCCAATCCCCCACACTCATGCCGTATCGACAGGCCATGCAAACCAACTTGGCCGCGGCCTTACAGGTGGGCCCTCATCGGGTATCGATCAAGGCCACCACGACTGAACGATTGGGACCGGAAGGACGAGGGGAAGGGATCTCTGCCCACGCAGTGGTCTTGCTCATCCGGTCATGAGGGTGCCCGTTTGATCATTGCCAGCACCCAAAACCCGCGCATCAAGTGGGTACGGCGGTTGCAGACAGACAATGCGTTTCGTGTCACCGAACAGTTGATGATTGTCGAAGGGGAAACCATCATCCGCGAACTATGGCATCGTCGGCCCCATGACTTGCGATGCGTCTTGATCTCGGAGCGACACTTGGGGGCTGACCGGCCGATGCCCCACTGGGTGGTGAGCGACGCGATGAGTCAGCATGTATCAGGCTTGGCCCATCCCGACGGTTGGTTGGCGGTGATGACCCGTCCCGCTTGGGGTGATCGACCCGGCCCCCATGACCGATTGGTGGTATTGGATGGCATTCAATCCCCCCGCAATGTGGGGGCCATTATGCGCTCGGCCATCGCCTTTGGGTTTACGGGTGCCATCATAGGGGCTGGTACGGGTGATCCCTATCATCCGGAAGGGTTGCGTGGCATGGTGGGGCACTATGATGCCTTAACCCTGTACCCCGATCATCCCCGTATTCGGCAATGCCTGCGTGACGGTCAGGTTCAGTGGGTGGCCCTGGACCCTTACGCCACCCAATCCATCGATCAATTAACCCTTCATCAAGGGCTGGTAGCCGTTTTGGCGGGCAGTGAGGGACGGGGGATATCGGCAACATGGGCCGCAGAATTATCAGCGGCCAACCGGTACCGTATCCCCATTCAGGTGGTCGACTCACTCAATGTGGGGGTGGCCACGGGCATTGCCTGTTACCACGTGGACCGGGTGTTGGGTGCGGACCTTTGATCGTGTCATCCCTCATACAATAGGTAACCGGTCAAAGGGAGGGGTCCATGAACAACACATCCAATCGGGATGACACATCGTGTGGGGTCTTGGGGGAAAATGTTGCCAGATAGGACCGGTGTTGGGGGTGGATCAAAACCATGCACGGTTATCCATTCGGTTGTTTGGATGTTAGGGACACGCCATGAGGAGGGGGACCACCACCTCCCCACCGACCGTTGATCGTGGGGGAAGCACGAGATAGGGGGGGTATTGCTCACATCGTTGGCCTGGCCGGTTTTCAGTGCGGACGATGGATGCTCGCATCTGGTGGGTGGCCCATACGGGAGAAACGCAACGGGTGGCAACCAAAGAAATGCCACACCGCTTGGGGCCGTGGGGGGTGACGGGTATGCCCGTCAGCGTCATGACACCATCGGGTGTCCCAGTCGGTGGGTCATGATCATCCGCCTATTGGATCGTATCGTCACGGGGTATTAAAGAATACTCAAGTGAACCGGGGCTAAGCATGACCTGGGTTTTGTGCGTAGCACGTGGCAAGACCTCGCCAACGCATAAGGTGCGGCATGACGGTACCCCGACGGATCAGCGGGTGGTGTCATTGTCTCGTGTTGGCATCCGACTGTTTCGGTTCGGCATCGGGTCATGCCACGTTGCATTACCCACGACATCATCATCTTGGCTGTCATACCCGTCCATTAGATGGGAATCGGGTGTTGACTCATCAATGTACCCGCTGGAACCAAAACCCGGACCGGCCACCCATGTGTGTCCACAGCCCGATGACCCTTGGCAGGGTGCCACCTTTGGGGGCGCCCCCTATCTTGGTGCCACCTTTTGCACCCGTCGCATGAGGATGACCGGTGATGTGCCGGGCATTCATCATGAGCGACCCTGTGGGATTGCTCACCCATGTGCCAGATTGTGCCAGACGGGCCTCCCCCATCCCTTTGCCCGCGGCCAACCATGGGTCGATTCCCATTTCGATACCCTGTTGGCCGATTACTGCAAAGGTCACCTGTCCGCAACATTCCGATCCCACCCGTTAAGTGCGGATTATCTTTTGATTTTCTGCCCTTCACGCCTGCCAGGTCATGCCCCACGCTCAATCTGATCGATCGTGTGTGCTTTTCATACTCTTGTTTGTCGGTATGGTACCCTTTTTTCTTGACGATGACGCCTGGCTTCCCCATCTCATGGCGACCCTACTAGGAGGTGAAGGACGATCCCGCCCCTTTTTTAATTAACCCGAACAATTTCATCAGGAGCCGTACATCGCGTGTTTCAAGAACGGTGCGGCCCAGCAAGCGTCGAAACAAATTGACAAATGCCACGGTGCCGTTCCGGGTTTTAAATGGCAGGGTATCGATGGCCCGCCCCATGGTGTCATACAGCCGTTCCACATCCGAATGGGCCGCGGGTGCAAGGTGATACACAGGGTCCACGCGTTGGGCCAAGTGCCATTCATACGCATAAATCATGACGGCCTGCGATAGGTTGAGAGCGGGATACGACACGGCACTGGGAATATGGCTTTGAAAGTGACACTTGCCGATCTCGTCATTGCTCAACCCATTGGTTTCAGAGCCAAACACTACCCCCACCCGCAACGCACCCAACGACTGCACATGGGGCACCAACTCACGCGGGGTCAGTAAGGGAGCCTGATTGTCACGTCGTCGGTTGGTGGTGGCCACTGCCACATCCACCATCCCCAACGCCGCATCCAATGTCTCACACACTATCATCTGATCAATGCGTTCCCGGGCCCCCCACCCCAAGCGATAGGTTTCATCCACCCGGTATTCACACGGGTTAACCGCTATTAAGGTGGTCAGCCCCATGTTGGTCATGGCGCGGGCGATGGAACCAATGTTACCGGGGTGTTGGGGGGACACCAAAATAATCACCAATTCTGACCTCAAGATGCGGACCCGTTGCGTGCTTTTTTTCGGTCGGCCTGGTGGGTGGGGCACCACTCATTGACAGGGCACTCCCCACAGCGTGGGGAACGGGCCATGCAATAGGTACGCCCATGCAAAATCATGCGGGTTGAACCATCAATCCACCACGACCTGGGCCAACACCGCTGGAGTTCCTTCTCAATTTGTTCGGGGGTTTTCCCTTTGCTCATACCCAAGCGATGCGACACCCGTTTCACATGGGTATCCACCGTGATGCCCGGCACCCCAAATGCCTGACCCAACACCACATTGGCGGTTTTACGTCCCACCCCGGGCAATTGACTCAACTCATCCAAGGTAGCCGGCACCTCCCCTCCCGAGTGGGCCATCAATTGCTGGGCTGTTTGGATGCAATGTCGGGCTTTTGTTTTGTAATACGTAATCGACCCAATGAGGGATTCCATTTCGGCCTGGGTGGCCATGGCCATGGTCATCGGTGTGGGAAACCGCTCAAACAACCCAGGGGTGACTTGATTGACCCGTTGGTCCGTACATTGGGCCGACAAGATCACCGCAATTAACAACTGAAACGGTGAGGCATGATGTAAAAAGGGTGATACATCGGGGTATCGGGTGGTCAAGCACGCATAAATGGCCTGGATGCGGGCCCGTTGGGTCAGGCGTCCCATTCGATTCCCACGGGGCAATGGTCGGAGCCTATTACGTCGGACAAGATAAACGCCGAGCTCACCTGCGATAACAGCTCACGTGCTACCCACACATAATCAATACGCCACCCCACATTGCGTTGCCTGGCCCCCGCACGGTAGGTCCACCATGTGTAATGGTGGGGAGACCCTGGGTGGGTATGCCGGAAGGTATCGACATACCCGTCGGATTCAATGCGGGTCAGCCACTCCCGTTCTACGGGCAAAAACCCCGATACCGTTTCATTCTCATCGGGTCGTGCCAAATCAATGGGATGATGGGCGGTGTTAAAATCCCCCATGACAATCGAATGCACCCCATTGGCTTCCCATTCGCGACAATACGAAAAAAACGACTCATAAAATGCCAGTTTATAGGCCAATCGCTCGGGTGATTGCTGGCCATTGGGAAAATAGACCGTGTGGATCAACACCGACCCATACCGGGCCGAGACCACGCGACCTTCCACGTCAAAGTGGTCATTTCCCATGCCAATGAATACCTCGTCGGGCTTCTGTTTAAGGCCTAACCCCACCCCACTGTACCCTTTTTTTTCGGCGGGATGCCAGACGGTGTGATACCCCCCACTCCCCACGATATCGTCCACCACACTGGGGTCGTGCAACTTAATTTCTTGGATCCCGATCACATCGGGGGCATGTGTCATGATCATTTCTTGAAAGGCCCCCTTATTGATACATGCCCGTATGCCATTGACGTTCCATGACACGATTTTCATGGTGTGATGGCATCCAATCGTTTCATTTCTTGTTTGATGGCGGTTTGTCGACCCGTCAGGGCCATCAACCCATTGACCCAGGGGGTCTCAATTTGACTGGTCTCGGTCACGGTCACTTCCGTGGTGCCATTGGGCCGTGCGTGCAACCGATAGATTCGATCGGATTGATAGCCCCATCGCCCATACCGCCATTGTGCATGATACAAATGGGGTGGCATGACTTGTTGTTCGATCACGGTCACAATCGATCCGGCAGGGGTGATGGTCTGCCATTGACGGGGTACAGTGGCCACCTGCATCATCGGGGGACCTTCGCCCCGGTTGGTGGTGGCAATATGGTCCCACAAGCGATCGATGGGCTGGGGATACGTTCGACGCAAGGTGATGGTGTGCCGATTCGGTAGCCAGTGACCCAGCCCGACCAATCCGAGCCACATGCCGGCCAGTCCCAGACCCATGACGCCGAGTGTGGCGATGGCCCACCGCCATCCCTTCATGGGGTTAAGGCCCACCCAATCAGGGTGCGAATCAGTAACGAGACGCCCACCATCACCAATGTAATGAACAAATATTCGGCCACCGTTGGCACCATGATCGCACCCGTTAACAACACCAACGCCGTTCCCCAGTTAGCCAACACCGCCACGGCCGGATTCACCACACGGTGATCGGGAACCCGTAAAAAGACGGGAAAAAACCGCAACCAGTCCATGACCCAACGCCAGCGCCATTTCTTTTTGAAGTAGTGGAGGCCGTGTAGTTGCTTGAGTCGCCAGTCTTTGTTGGTTTCTTGAAGGGTGACACGGGTGGTCGATTCGGGGTGAATGGCCACAAACGAAGACGACAGCATCACCTGTTGACCCTCTTTGGCATATTGAAAACAAAAATCAATGTCTTCTAAACCAAACCAATAATGGGGATCAAACCGAATGTGACACCGCCTCACCAACATGCAGGCGGCGGTCACGGCTGGTAATGTGGGCAGTTCAATCGGATACGGGGACATGCCATGCAACCCCCGCCCGATGTGTTCATAACCGATCTGATGGGGCTGAGGAATCAAACCCAAATGGTTGACGGTCATATCGGGATTTAAAATCCGCGCCCCCACAATCCCAACAGAAGGGTGTTGGGTCATCAAGGCCACCGCATGATGCAACACTTGGCCATGTAACCGGGCATCATTGTTGAGTAACAACACCCACTCATGGGTGCATTCATCCAAGCCAAGATTATGGGCCTCTGAAAAACTAAGTGGGGGGGTTGCATCCATCACCCGAATCGTCACCGTATCTGACATGGTTTGAATGGTGCGATAGGTGGCAGCCATATCCGGGTGGGTGCTCCCATTTTCGATGATGAGAATCTCTTGAATATGGGGTTGACTCAACAGCGACTGCACACAATCCATCAACATGGTGGGAATGTTGTAACTTAACACAATGGCCGAAACGGGTATCACATGGGTGGGCGTGGATTCACAGGGCATCGGTGGCAACCTGTCGGATTCGATAGGGAGGGGCTGGTGATCAGGTGGGGTCATCATGAACTGATTGTAAACAGGGATGCCCCAATCGTGCAATCACACCACATGGTCCGGTAACCAAAGGGTACGGGGGGCTTGAATCCGATGGGTATCGTGGGTCACCATCACAATGGTCATGGGATGGGCCTGATGGATCTGGGTCAATGCCTGAATAAACGCCTCCGCATTGCCATCATCCAAACTACCGGTGGGTTCGTCACAATACAAGACAGTGGGACGGGTCATCAGGGCCCGACACAAGGCCACCCGTTGGGATTCACCCACCGACAGTGCATGGGCGGGTCGATGCCGCAAGGCTGACAATCCCAGTGTATCCAATCGTTCGTTGGCCCATTCTCGGGCCGCACGCCCCTTCAGGCCCACGGGCAGGCGTACCATGACATTTTCTAACACACTCCACCCCAATACCAACCCATGGGTTTGCAACACAAAGCCCATGGACTGGGCCCACCATTGCCCCCGGTTTTGGGCGGTGAGGGGCACCCCATCTAACGTCACGGACCCATGCTGGGGTTGAATCAATCCCCCCATTACCTTTAATAAGGTGGTTTTGCCACACCCAGACGGGCCCACCAGTGCCACCCATTCACCGGATTGAACCGTCAGGGACCAGGGTCCAAGTGGGGACGACTGTGGGTAGGTCACCCCAATCTGATGGGCCACAATGCGGGTCATTTTAAGACCATTCCAGGGTCAATGCGACTGGCCCACACGGCCGGTAACAGGGACGACAGGGTGCAACAGACCACGCACCCTGCCCATACCCACAGGCGATCGGACATGGCCGCATCACACGCAAAGGGAAGGATGGTGGATAACCCCCACAACACGCCCTGTCCCAATGCCAATCCGAGCCCTCCTCCCAGGCAACCTGCCGCGATGCCCACCCAGGTCACGGAACCCAAAAGACGGCCACGAGACACCCCGTTAAGACGCAAAATGGCCATGTCCCGTTGATGGTGGGTCACCAACATTGACAAGGCAATCCCCAATCCCACGGCGGCCAACCCTGCCACCAAGACCACCACCACGACCCCTACCTGCTGGGTGGTTCGAAGGGTATCCACCAGTTGGGGATAGAGCATCCGCCACGATTGCACCACCCATCCCCTGCCCAATTGGGTTTGGATGCGGGCCGTGGCCGCTTCAAGGGGGGTTCGGTCATGCAATTGAATGCGAATGGCCCAGGCCCCCACGCCCCCGCTGGCGGCTTTGGCGGCCTGAACCGAGAGGATCACCACCCCCCAATCGGCGGCCGACCCATCCGGAAAGGTGCGGGTCACGCGAATGGGCACGTGATCATGGGTGAGGGGTGATTGTAGCTCGGCGGCAATGGGGACCCGACGCCCCAGTCGTTGCAGCATGTGCAACCCCACCCACGCCTCTTGCGGTTGAAACGGGTGGGCGGTGATGCGACGAAATGGGGCCCTAAGGGCGGTGTGATACGAACCAGTGGGCACCCCGATGACTTGGACCACTTGGAACATGCCCTCGGTGACCAACAGGGACGACCCGGTATAGAGGGGGGTGGCGGTTTGAATACTGGCAATAGGGGCTAATTTGGCGAGGCCTTGGTTGCGATGGGCTTGGTTACGAAGCGATTCGGCATACACATCCCCGGTGATGGCGGTGGCCCAATGGGTGATGTAGGTTTCAAACCCAGTCATAACCCCCACCGCCCCGATGGTGGCAGCCACCGACAACGGAATCAAACAGACCCCCACCATCAGGGGGAATCGGTTGGTGGCCCTCGCCACCCAACGCCACGAAAGGATCATGACCGGTATCATCAGATGGTGCGGGAGAAGGGAGTTGAACCCCCACGCCGTGAGGCGCTAGATCCTAAGTCTAGTGCGTCTACCAATTTCGCCACTCCCGCAATTAAAATCGAACGGCACAGAGGATAGCAAATGAGCGGGGTATCGTCCAGATAACCCCCGTTGTTTTAGCCCCCAACGTGATGATCGTGGGTCGCCACCATGACACCCCCCACGGGATTGGCCGTTTAGGTGCCCCCCTACCCCCTTAAGGGTGCCCGTGCTGGATAACGGCACACCATGGAACCCCACCCCTGATCGTGGACAAGTGAAGGGTAAGCAAAGTCAAAACGGCAGGTCAACGATGGCCACCCGTGCTGAAATCAGTCTTGGGCGTCACGACCCAGCATCAAGGCCCGACAATGAATTGGCTGATCAACCCCGAATAGGCTTCGAAGGGGGTTAAACATGGGTAAAGGGCCGGGGCGGGATGCAATGGTCGGACGGAAACG
>Ga0192647_100781_pt1 | contig 22010 bp, 23 predicted proteins | sample LauGreFa1BDMLBSN_2_FD_133046 | JGI IMG/M metagenome (GOLD analysis project Ga0192647, IMG submission 133046) | Freshwater lake microbial communities from Lake Michigan, USA - Fa13.BD.MLB.SN - reassembly | ecosystem: Environmental > Aquatic > Freshwater > Lake | place: Lake Michigan, USA...
TAAAATCAATGCAGATAATCCAGCTAAGGCAAAAAAAACTCTAAAGCCCAAGCCAAATAGAGGGGTATCAAAAATTTTCTGTGATTTCATAAGGTTTGTTATCCAGCCAGTTTAACTCTTTATGAGAGAAGCCTGCAATTATACGCAGTTCTCTATTAAAAGGGCCTTTTGGCTTACCCCCTTGATAATATTGTCCAATTAATTGGCAATATTTAGCTTCGGGATCAAGGTTTTGTTGTTCACAAAGCCATTTAAACCAGTATGAGCCACGTTCTACATGTTCTATTTCATCCGTGAGGATGCGGTTTAAAACTGCCACACTTGCTTGATCATCCAGTTGTTTAAATTTTTCTATGATAGCGGGAGTTACATCTAATCCGCGCGCCTCCATGCATCGTGGAATCAAGGCTAGTCTGGCCAATAGATCATTAGCAGTATCTTTGGCGTGATCCCATAAGCCATTATGAGCTGGTAAGTCCCCGTAATTCATATTCATAGATTGTAAGTGGGTTCTGATAAGTTCAAAGTGTTGTGCTTCTTCATCAGCAACTTTTAACCAATCCAAATAAAATTGTTTTGGCATGCCACGAAAACGATAGAGTATGTCCCAAGCAAGATAGATTGCTATAAATTCAACGTGAGCAATTGCGTGAAAAAAAGCAGTGATACCTTCAGAGCTACCCAATTTGCGTTTTGGCATATCGCGAGGAGCGAGTAATAAGGGTTTTTTAGGGAAAATGACGCGTTCGATCGATAATACCGATAACGATGTTAGATAACTTAATTGGTCGTTTTGAGAAGCTTGCCAAGCTTGATGAGTTAAAGCCAGTTTTTCGTCTATTGAGGTATTGTGTAAACAGGCTTCGGCATATTCAAAAACATTTTTCATTTACTGATATTTCAGAGTTAAGATTCAAGATTTGATGGCAATATTCGCTTAATGCGTTTTTATTTATTAGCTTTTTGATAGCTTAGTATAGCCTTTTGTAGGCTTTATGGTTTATCTGATCACTGGAATCAAACATTAATACTTGGGCGTCACTCAGATTTATTTGACTTTTTGCAGTTACTATCCGTTCAACATTGACTTTTTTATTAATAACTTTTAATCAACTAGGCTTGATAGAGAACAAAGATTTTAAGGATGAATTAGATTTTGGCTACATAACCTTGTATATTTTTTAAGACTTCGAATAAAATGCAATTTTTCTTACGATTAATTGAAGTCCATGCCCAGCACTAAAGATCTACGTATTGAAAGATGTAGCGGAACAACGCTAACGCAATACATTCCCGAACTTGCACGCCTACGAATTGAGGTGTTTAGAGATTTCCCATATCTGTATGATGGTAATTATGAATATGAAGAAAAATATCTCCAGACTTATATTGATACCCCGTCTAGTGTTATCGTTTTAGCTATTGATGGCGAGAGAGTTGTTGGAGCGTCGACGGCACTTCCCATGAAATATGAAACAGATGAGCTTAAAAAACCTTTTATTGAAAATAATTATAATCTTGATGAGGTTTTTTATTGTAGTGAATCGGTTTTGAATAAAGATTACAGAGGTTTGGGTTTAGGTGTGCATTTTTTTGAACAAAGAGAAGCGCATGCCAAGGAATTGGGAGGCTTTAAAACGATTACTTTTTGTTGTGTAGAAAGATCTTTGAATCATCCAAGGCGTCCGCTCAATTATGTTCCCTTGGACGCGTTTTGGAATAAACGTGGTTATTTTAAACATCCTGAACTTAAGACCACTTACTTATGGAAAGATCTTGATGATACAGAAGAAACTCCAAAACCGATGACCTTTTGGATAAAAGATGAACGTTAAAATTGCATCAGCACAATATGATATAAGCTTTCTTGAAAACTGGGAGGCTTATGAGCATAAAATCGAGAGATGGGTTGTAGATGCCTTTAATAATGAGGCCAAAATCCTTTTATTTCCTGAGTATTTCAGCATGGAGCTTGCTTCCTTGTTTGGTCAGCCTATATATTCATCCTTAAGTAAACAACTTGAAGCCATACAATCATTACATAATGATTTTCTTAACTTGTTTAGATCAATGGCCCAAAAATACCAATGTATAATTCAAGCAGGTACTTTTCCTGTTTTAATTGATGCTATGGTATACCGCAATCGCGCTTATTTATTCATGCCTGATGGTCAGTTAGATTATCAAGATAAATTGATGATGACTCGGTTTGAAAAAGAACAATGGTTGATTGAAGGGGGGATAGATATAAAATACTTTGATACCGAATTTGGCAAAATCGCTATTAACATTTGTTATGACAGCGAATTTCCTATGTTCGCTAGACAGCAAGTTGAAGCAGGCTGTATTTTAATATTAGTCCCGAGTTGTACTGATACGGTTGCTGGTTACCATCGTGTTAAAATAGGTTGTCAGGCTAGGGCATTGGAGAATCAGTGTTATGTTGTTCAGGCATCACTGGTTGGGCATGCTGCTTGGTCTGAGGCAGTTGATGTGAATGTTGGTGCTGCAGCAATTTATACGCCAGTAGATAGAGGATTTCCAGACAATGGTGTATTATCGGCTGGCATTTTTAACGCTGTCCAATGGGTGGTAGGAACTATTTCACCAAAGGATTGTGAAATAGTTCGTGAACATGGACAAGTCTTTAATTATAGAGATTGGCCAAAGCAAATGAATCTAGTTAGTTAAATACTGATTCAAATGAAAACCCATGATTAAATAAAATTTCTTTAAGTTTTTTTAAACCTTCGATTTGTATTTGTCTTACTCGTTCTCGGGTCACATCCAACTCCTGAGCGACCTGTTCAAGAGTAGCTTCGTCATAACCGCAAATTCCGTAACGACGACAAATAACTTCACGTTGTTTTTCTGGTAGTTCAAGTATGCATTCAGATAGATTTTGCTTCATAACCTCATCTTGAATACCCTCATCATGGGTTTTGCAGTCTTCATCAACAATTGACTCAACCAAAGGATTATCTATATTGCGAGCCCCTGGGACATCAAGAGATGTTACCCTTTCATTCAGTTTGAGCATTCTTTCAACTTTTTCTAATGGTTTTTCCATGTAATCAGCAATTTCTTGAGCGGTAGGATCATGATCCATTGTTTGTGCCAAAAGTCGTTGAGCTTTAAGAAATGTATTCATTTCTTTGACAATGTGAATTGGTAAACGAATAGTTCGAGTTTGATCCATGATGCCGCGTTCAATAGTTTGTCTAATCCACCATGTTGCATAGGTTGAAAATCTGAATCCCTTATCTGGGTCAAATTTTTCAACTGCTCGAATTAATCCCAAATTACCTTCTTCGATCAGATCGAGTAAAGGTAAGCCTTTATTTAGGTAACGGTATGAAATTTTTACTACCAAACGCAAGTTACTTTCAATCATAATTTTTCGTGCGACTTGATCACCTTTTAATGCACGAGCACCATATATCTTTTCTTGATCAGCTGTTAATAATTTAGATCGACTCAAATCGTTCAAATATGAGCGAGTGGCATCAAACTCACTATTGTTTGCAGTTTTATTCGAGGTTCCTTCCAATTCTATAGGTGTAGCCAAATCAACTTCGTTTGCATCATCGTCGAAAGATAAATCTTCAGAATGTAAGACCAAAGTGTCATCAATTGTTGCTTCATATAATTTATTATTCATATTAAAACTCTTTTAGTGTTTGGTTTATGCTAACAACGCTAATCTTTCAGCAAATGTTTTCGTTATCTGCTGTAGTTCAATTTTTTCAGTTTTTTAATAAGTAAAAAATTGCTTTATTTATTTCTCCAATCGGCAAGCATTGACTTATTTTTTGTCCACTTTGATCATTTAAAATAATCTATCGAAAATTAAATACATAACTGCTTTAAATAACATGAAATAAAATGTCTAGCACACATTCACTTAATGCCATTTAAATACTGTGTTTTAAACAATTGTCGATCTATTAAATTCCCAATATTCAGTTATTTTTTGTGAGCTATAGCTATCGTATTCAGCAAAAAATGTAAAAAATATTGCTTTGAAGTGCTAAGCTCAGAATAAATCTATCATGGCTTTTTTGATCAACGATAATGTTTTTTTTTGTTTTCACAATAAATGCAATTTTTTTACTTTATAATCTGCAAATAACTGATTAATATTGTTTTTGTAAAATAATGAATTGCTAAATTCAAGATGTTTAAAGATGAACCTTAAAGGTCATATGTTTTGCAAAGACTAAAGGTTTTATTGAATACGTAACGTTCTGGTTAAGTTGAAATTCTGAGTACAGAAGTTAGATGAGATATAAGGTTACTTGAAGAGTATGCTTATTTTTTAATCAAGGTTTTTTTGGCCAGATTTATTTTCGAAGCTAAATAGTCAGACCCGCCTCGGTCTGGGTGATTTTTTAGAATTAATTTACGGTGAGCTGCGATAATACTATCTTCTGAAGCTCCAGGTTTTAAACCAAGTACTTCATAAGCTTCTTCGATGGACATTTTACCTTTTGCACTATTAGTTCCATGTCGCTCCGAAGTGCCATGTTGAGAGCCTGAAAAATAGTGCCACAATCTTCGTATATGGGGGGCATAATTTAACAAAATGGGTGTGAGTCGTAATATAAATGCAAAAGCTAATCCAATCACCGCAAACAACCAGTTTAATCGTCCAGTGGCGGTTAGAAAGAGTATTAAAAAACCAATTAGGCAAAAGATTACGATCTTTGTATATTTTGATATTAATACTGATGATGTTTTTAAAAATGATCTACCAGTAAAGTAAATAATGATCAGTAGTAATAAAATAAGGTAAATTTGAATCAATAGTTTCTCCGAATTGATGATCCTGAGCTAATAATAACTTAGAATAAGCCTTTTAATTACAACCGTTATTAAATTTGCGTATTATGCAACATGCTTATGTTCCAATATTAGGGTTCTCTGCTTTTAGTGGAACTGGGAAAACAACCTTATTGATACAGTTAATTCCACTTCTAAAGTTGCATGGTTTACGTATTGGTTTAATTAAGCATAGTCATCATGAGTTTCAAATAGATCAACCAGGTAAAGATAGTTTTCGTTTACGCGAGGCAGGGGCAACAACAGTTATGCTGAGCTCGTCACACCGCCGTGCCATCATTAGCGAGATTCTACCAACAAGAGAACCCAGTCTTGATAATGAGTTGAAACTGTTAGATCAATCTCAATTGGATTTAATTTTGGTTGAAGGATTCAAAACAGAGCAATTTCCTAAAATTGAATTACACAGGTCTTCACTTAATAAACCTTTACTCTATCCGGGTGATAACAACATTATTGCTATAGCAACTGACATAGAAATGTCTCTGCCAGAGAATATTATTTTATTGGATATAAATCGTCCTGAAATGATAGCAGATTTTATTTTAAAACAATTGATGGGGCATTTATGATTGATTTGTGCAGTCAGGAATCTAGCTCAATGTTATCTATAGAAGATGCGCTAGGAAGAATTAAAAAAGCAATAACCATGAGTAAAACCTCAGAAACGGTTACTTTAAAAAATGCGTTAGGACGAATTTTATCAGAATCGGCATATGCCCCAATCAACAGTCCTTATGAAAGAAATGCAGCCATGGATGGATATGCTTTTTCCAGTTCAGATGTCACTATAGGACGAGCCTTTAGTCTCAGTTTAATTGGCGCTTCTTGGGCCGGCAGGCCCTTTGATGGGTTATTGCAAGCTGGACAATGTATTCGAATATTTACCGGAGCAGTTGTACCAGCAGGAGCTGATTCTGTGATTATGCAAGAACAGGTTGAGTGCGACGGACAATATATTTATTTTCCAGTTGATACCGTTGCAGGTGAACATGTCAGAGCGGTTGGTGAAGATATTCAGCAAGGTAGTTTATTAATTGTGGCACCTAAAAAAATTAATGCCATTGATTTGGGATTATTAGCTTCTGCCGGTATTTCTGAAGTAACAGTAAAAAGACCCATTAAAGTAGCTTTTTTTTCAACAGGAGATGAACTAACAGAATTGGGTAAGCCATTGTCATCTGGACAAATATATGACAGTAATCGCTATGCTTTACACGGATTATTAAACGATATCAATTACACAGTAACTGATATGGGAGTTATTAGGGATGATAAGAAATTACTGGAAGAGAATTTTATTGAAGCATCAAAAAATAATGATGTAATCATTACTACCGGTGGAGCATCGGTAGGTGAGGCTGATTATGTCAAAGAAATACTCAATAAATGCGGTGAAGTCGATTTTTGGAAAATTGCTATTAAACCCGGAAAACCATTAGCCTTTGGAAAAATAGGGGACTGTATTTTTTTTGGCTTACCGGGTAACCCCGTTGCTGTAATTGTCACTTTTCAGTATATAGTTTCTCCGGCTCTTAATTATTTATTGGGGACAAAACAAACAAATTCAGTAAAACTGACTGCGACTTGTACCTCAACACTTAAAAAAGCCTGTGGAAGACAAGAATATCAACGTGGCATACTTACACAAGATGATGCTGGTAATTATTTTGTCAGCTCATCCGGTAAACAAGGTTCCAATATTATGAAGTCACTTAGCCAAGCGAATTGTTATATCGTATTGCCAGTAGCTTGCGAAGGAATACAAGCGGGAGAGAGGGTTTTTGTCGATCTTATACCAAGCACTGAGTGGTTATAAACAATATCAGTATTTGAATAAGCTTAAAATTAGACTGAATGCATCAAGTATTGTTATTATTTTCGTGAACATATTTATATCTATGTAAATGGCGCTATTTGTAGCCCCAAACTTATCCTGTTTATTAATACAGGTAAAATAGCCTTTGTTGTTTAGCAAAATTTTTAATTAAAATGTGGAGTTAATTATGCATAATGTCACGTTGATAAAAGGTGATGGAATTGGTCCGTCTATCATGGATGAGGCTGTAAAAGTTATTGATGCGTCTGGCGTAAAAATTCACTGGGAAGAGGCATATGCTGGTATGGCGGCATTTGAAAAATTTGGTACGCCATTACCTGAAGAAACGCTGGCGTCATTTGATAAAACGCGTTTGGCTTTTAAAGGTCCTTTGACGACAGTTGTAGGAACGGGATTTAGAAGTATAAATGTGGCCTTACGGCAGCAGTATGAACTTTATGCCAATGTCCGCCCTGCTAAAAGTTGGCCGGGGGTAAAAACTCGTTATGATAATGTGGATATCGTTATTGTTCGAGAAAATACAGAAGGACTCTATGCTGGACTTGAGCATTATTTGACACCAAAAAAAGATATTGCAGAAAGCTTGGCAGTCGTTACCAGAGTTGCTTCGCAACGGGTTATTGATTATGCGTTCAAATATGCACGTGATAATCATAGAAAAAAAGTAACGGTTTGCCATAAAGCTAATATTTTGAAATATACGCAAGGGCTTTTTTTGGATGTTGCCAGAGAAACAGCGACTCGTTATCCGGATATTCAGTTTGATGAGAAAATTGTTGATGCAGCATGTATGCATATGGTTATGAATCCACAGCAGTTTGACGTAGTAGTTACTACCAATATGTTTGGGGATATCTTGTCGGATTTGACGGCGGGTTTGGTTGGAGGCTTAGGGTTAATTCCTGGGGCTAATATTGGTGATGATGCAGCTCTATTTGAAGCTGTTCATGGGAGTGCACCCGATATTGCTGGAAAAAACTTAGCTAATCCTATCGCTGTAATTATGGCGGGGGTTATGATGTTAAATCATCTGGGTGAAACCAAAGCAGCTGATCGTATAAAAAATGCGGTTGAACAAGTTGTTAACGAAGGGATTTATGTTACTCAAGACCTTAATCCACAATCAAGTTGTGGAACGGTTGAAATGGGCAATGCGATCGTAAAAGCTTTAAGATAATTATTTAGGTTGAGCTACTACAACTGAGCCTTGTTTCTCAAAGCTCAGTTGTAATCCCTTTTGGTCGACAATTATTTAACGATAAGATTGTTGTTAACCATTTTAACGCCCTTAATAGTTCTAGTTACTTCTGAAGCTCTAGTGGATATTTCTTTGTTATCGACAAAACCGCTGAGTTGAACTACACCTTTAAAAGTAGTCACATCAATTTGAAAAAACTTAAGTTTCCCGTCGCCTAAAATCGATGTTTTGACTTTTGAAGTAATGGCCACGTCATCAAAATATTCGCCTGTACTTTCATAGGTTTTGCCGCCGGCACATCCAGCAATAGAAAATATCAAAATAAGACTTGTTAAAAAACGTATAAAGAATTGTGAATTGCTCATGTGTTATGTCGTAATAAATGTTAAGTTGTAAGTAGGAGTGGTCGTTTAATCCAATTCGATAGTGGCATAATTTCTCATTAAGCTATGATATTTATCTGCTTTTACAAAATAATACAACAATAATCAAAAGATGTAACGATTGTCTGCAAATGCATTCTGTTTGGTTAATTTTTGTTAAAGGTTAATGTCTACAAATTGATAGTGAGTATAAATCTTCATTAAAGGTTCGAGAAAATGCAAAGTAATAAAAAAGCGTCCTGTAAACACAATAATATTCATCACGCTAAGATGATGTTTGTTTTATTGACTTTTTTACTTTGTACACCTGCTTGCGTTAGTTCTAAGATCTATGAATGGCGTGATACAAAAGGTGAGGAACATTATTCAGATAAGTTTAATCCAAAAGCAAAAATTGTTGAAATCAAACCCGGGTATGGTTTTTTTACAGTTAAAAAGATCTATGACGGAGATACTATTGAATTAGAAGACAGTACAAAAATACGATTTCTGGGCATCAATACGCCTGAGGTTGAGCATAGAGATAAACCTGGGCAATCAGGTGGAGAAGAAGCTAAATTATGGCTGATGAATAAGCTCCATAATACAAAAGTTAGGCTCGAATATGATAATGAAAAAATGGATAAATATGGAAGAACATTGGCGTATGTTTTTACAGAAAAAGGAGAGAATGTAAATTTATCCTTGATAACAGAAGGTTTGGCCAGTCTTAGCATTTATCCACCTAATTTGAAATATGTAAATGAATTGATCGCCGCTGAAAATAATGCAGAACAAAATAAATTAGGGATTTGGTCGCAACCAGAATATGCTGTTATCCCTGTTGAGAGGTTAAAGGCACTAGACCAAAGGGGTTGGACAAGAGTCGTAGGTAAGATTATAGATATTCGAAGTTCTCGTAAATTTATTTATTTAGGATTTTCTAATCAATTTGAAGCTCGTATTGAGCGAAAATCGTTAACACTTTTTCCGAACATTGATAGTTATTTGAATAAAACTGTTGAAGTACGGGGTTGGATTAACCGTCAACAAAAATATTTATCTATGTTGATTCGGCATCCCAGTGCAATTAGGGAGTTACAACACTAATTTATTTATCTTTTGCTATAGAATAAATCGTGACAATGCAATCGTAGTATAATTCTATTTAGTTCTTACAATCATCCTTTTATAAAATTCTAAGTAAACTCGTGGAACCAAAACAGACCTCACCGCCTTATACTTGGAATCTAATATATAAAATATCCTTAGCACATAAGAAAGACCTTATTTACTCCCATTTCATCGCAATTTTAGCGACTGTAGTTAGTGTGCCTGTGCCCTTACTGATGCCTTTGCTAGTTGATGAGGTATTGCTGAATAAACCTGGTATGGCTATTAACCTAATTAATTTGTTATTTCCTGTTGAATGGCATTTACCCATTCTTTATATCTCTGTCATTTTGATTGTCAGTTTACTATTAAGAATTATCGCAAGTGTATTCAACATTATTCAGGCAAGGTATTTTTCCTGTATTTCCAAAGATATTATTTTTCAAATAAGAAAGAATATAATAGGCCGATTGCAGAAGATATCAATGTCTGAATATGAGAGTCTTGGGACAGGTGCTGTGGTAAGTTATCTCGTTAAAGATCTTGATACTATAGATGCATTCATAGGCACAACTGTCAGTAAACTATTAGTGGCAACACTCACTATCATAGGGACAGCAGTCATTCTATTGTGGATGCATTGGCAACTGGGATTGTTTATTTTATTGTTAAACCCTGTAGTTATTTATTTCACCCGTGTAGTTGGTTCTCGGGTTAAAGATTTAAAGGCAAAAGAAAATTCTGCATATGAAGTATTTCAACAGTCGCTCACAGAAACACTAGAAGCGATAAATCAAATACGGGCCAGTAATCGCGAACAATATTATTGTCAACAGTTGATTCAGTCAGCCAGAGCAGTAAAAGATTATTCTGCTGCTTATGCTTGGAAAAGTGACGCAGCTTCACGCTTAAGTTTCTTGGTTTTTTTGTTTGGGTTCGATATTTTTCGTGCCTGTGCAATGTTAATGGTGTTTTATTCTGATCTAAGTATTGGACAAATGCTTGCAGTGTTCGGTTATCTTTGGTTCATGATGGCGCCTGTACAAGAAATATTGGGTATTCAATATGCATTTTATGCAGCTAAGGCAGCCTTATCAAGGATCAATATATTAAGTTCGCTAAAACAAGAGCCAGATTATCCACACTTGGAAAATCCATTTTTAAATCAAAAAACAGTCGCAATCACTGTAGATAATTTGCATTTTAGTTATGGAGAAGAAAAAATACTGAACGGAATACAGTTAAAAATAAAAGCAGGTGAGAAGGTTGCTTTGGTAGGCGCAAGTGGCGGTGGTAAATCTACACTCATACAAACAATCATTGGTCTTTATTCGCCTAGCGCAGGATCTATTAGTTTTAATAATGTACCTATTGAACGGATTGGTTTGGAAATAGTTAGGGAAAATGTTGTTACTGTATTGCAACATCCTGTCCTTTTTAATGACACAATCCGCGCTAATTTGACTTTAGGTATGCCAACCAGTGATGCTGCATTATGGAACGCACTGGCTATTGCCCAATTAGAAGATGTTGTTAAAGATCTGAAAGATGGTTTGGATTCTATAGTTGGACGCTTAGGCATGAGGCTATCGGGTGGTCAACGACAAAGAATGGCAATTGCACGTATGATTGTTGCCAATCCAAAAGTTGTAATATTAGATGAAGCAACATCGGCTTTGGATAGTGAAACAGAGCATAAATTGCATCGAGCAATGGCTACCTTTTTGAAAGGACGTACCACTATCATTATTGCTCATCGTCTTAGTGCTGTTAAAGAGGCTGATCATGTTTACGTTTTTGAAGAAGGTTTAATTTGTGAGCAAGGACGACATGAAACACTGATTAACCAAAATGGGCTTTACGCTAAACTTTATGGTGAATACCAATAAATCAGTTGCAAGGTTTTACTTTGCAATTCAATTCTGATGTCTTTTGAGATCTTAACTATTTATGACTGAGCTTTACGATTTACATTGTCACTCTAGAGCTTCGGATGGTGCATTATCACCAACTGAGCTAGTCCAACGAGCACAACTCCATGGTGTTACAACCTTGGCTTTAACAGATCACGATACAACTGCAGGTCTCCCAGAGGCACAATTATCAGCGACTGAAATTGGAATTAAGTTAATACCCGGTATCGAATTATCTTCGAACTGGCAAAACATGTGTTTTCATATAGTTGGTCTAGGTATCGATCCTACCTATACGCCACTAGCTGAAGCCACTTTTGCATTACAGAACACACGTATGGAGAGGGCCGAAAAAATTGCAGCTAAATTAGAAAATAGAGGCATAGCGGGGTCATTGGCAGCTGTTACAAAAGCTGCAGGGGATGGGATGGTTACCCGCACACATTTTTCGGATTTTTTGATGTCTCAGAACCATGTTTCTACCCAACAAGAGGCTTTTGATCGTTATTTGGCTAAGGGAAAAATTGCTTATGTACCGACTTCCTGGGCAGAACTTGAGCTTGTAGTTAGTTGGATAACAGGGGCTGGAGGTGTTGCTGTATTGGCCCATCCGTTACGCTATAAATTAAAAGGAAATGCACTTAAGCGCCTGCTTAATGTATTTAAAGATGCTGGTGGACAGGGGATTGAGGTTGTAACTAGTCGAATGAATACTGATGAGATACGTCAGACTGCAGGATACGCCACTCGTTTTGATTTGGCGGGTTCGGTGGGTTCTGATTTCCATCATGCCGATAATCCATGGGTTGAATTAGGTAGACTTGCGCCTTTGCCTGAGAATATCAAACCCATTTGGGAATTGCTGAATTAGTAGCTTTTACCTCAGGTAAATACCATGGGCATAATTAAAAAATTGGCTTCCCAAACAGCAGTTTACGGCTTAAGTAGTATTTTCGGTCGATTTCTTAATTACCTCTTGGTTCCATTGTATACCTATTATTTTTCTGCAGCTGAATATGGAGTGGTTGCTGAGTTTTATGCGTATGCAGGATTCTTTTCAGTTGTATTAGTGTTTGGATTTGAAACAGGATATTTTCGATTTCGTGACAAAGTTCATACTGGTAAAGACTCTGCTTATTCAACAGCACTTATTTTTGTTTTATTAGCTAATCTTGTTTTTTTTCTGACCATTTTGTTCCTTAATAGTAAATTGTCAGCGGCTCTAAATTACGCAAATCATCCTGAATATCTTTTGTGTTTTACCCTCATTTTAGTACTTGATGCGATCGCATCAATCCCTTTTTCTAAATTAAGAGCAGAAAACAAAGCTTTTCATTTTGCTGGTATTAAATTAGTAGAAATATTAGTTACGGTATCATTGAGTTTATTTTTTATTATTTATTGCCCGAAGCTCTATGCAGATAATTCGCAGGCATGGATAAGGCAGATTTATAACCCAGCTATTGGCATAGGTTATATCTTTATAGCTAACCTACTGGCTAGTGTGTTCAAGTTTCTGTTGCTTATTCCTCAATTACGAGGTATGAGCTATGGGTTTGATCGTGAGTTGTTTGGTAAGATGTTACGCTATTCGCTACCGATGGTGGTGATTGGATTTGCAGGCATTATCAATGAAATGCTTGATCGCGCGTTGCTCAAATTTCTATTGCCTTACGAATTGTCTACCAATATGCAAATGCTGGGTATTTATAGTGCGTGTTACAAGTTATCTATTTTAATGTCGTTATTTATTCAAGCATTTCGTTATGCTGCAGAACCCTTCTTTTTCGCTTATTCAGATAATACAGATGCGCGTAGCGTTTATGCTAACGTGCTGAATTTTTTTGTTATTTTTTGTGTATTCATTTTTTTACTAGTCACATTGTTTATCGATTTCTTCAAGTATTTTGTTGGCGAGGAATTTCGTGCGGGTCTTGATGTGGTACCTATCTTGCTGATGGCAAATTTATTTTTAGGCATTTATGTCAATCTGTCAATTTGGTATAAGCTGACTGATCGTACACTGATCGGTGCGTTTGTATCTTTGATTGGCGCAGGGTTAACTATTCTACTAAATGTTTGGTGGATCCCTTTATTCGGATATATGGGTTCAGCTTGGGCAACACTAGCCTGTTATGCGACGATGGCAATAGTATCTTATTTACTGGGGCGACATTATTATCCAGTTGCATACGACGTTAAACGTATCCTTTTTTATATAGCATTAGGTATTGCTTTATTTGTTGCAAAACTAAATTTATCTACTGGAAGTGCTTGGCAACAGTCATGGTTAGTCTCCAGCGAATTAATTACACTTTATATTTTGCTAGCTATCTTATTTGAAAAACGACAGTTTGCTAGGATGATTAAGCACTAATTATTGTCATCAAGTTGACATGCCCCTGATGTTAGTATGAAAAATCTTTTTAGACTATTTCTTATTAATTATGTCCACCAATCTACAATCTCGTGCCCGATTTATTGCGGGTCTTATTTTACTATTGGTGGGTTGTTGGGTCTTACAAGGCTTTATAGAATCTTTAATATGGTCAGTAATATTGGCTCTTGCTACTTGGCCTATTTACTTTCGACTATCAACCCTTAGTTTATTTCAAAGAAATGAAACTTGGATTGCACTAGGACTCACTTTATTAATTGGCGTTATTATATTGATACCATTGGCTTTTGGTATCGGCTTGTTGGTACAAGAGATACAAAACTTAAATCAATTATTAAGTAAAGCTCAACATTTTGGTTTGCCTGCGCCAGCTTGGCTTGAGACTATTCCCATTGTAGGCGAATGGGCTAAGAAATATTGGAATAACATACTAGGTAGTGCTGAGGCCGCAAATGCATCACTCCAATGGTTTAGCACAGGTTCAGTTATTCAACATACTAACAATTTGGTTAGTGAATTTTTGCTTCGATTTGTTAACTTTGTACTAATACTTTTGGTATTATTTTTCATTTATCAGCATGGTAAGGGTTTAGGTTGTAATGTTTTAGATAGTAGTCGCAAATTATTTGGTGAAAAAGGTTATCGATATACAGTACATGCTTTAACTGCATTGTGTTCAACAGTAAATGGTATGTTAATAATTGGGTTGGGCAAGGGATTATTAATGGGGCCTGGATATGCGCTCGCAGGCTTAAGTAATCCTATTTTATTAGGTATATTAACAGGGTTTTTTGCCATGATTCCTTTTGCAGCTAAATTGATTTTCAGTGCCTGTTCTATAGTGCTGTTGGCAGATGGGAACTTAGTAGAAGGTACTAGTTTATTTATCTACGGTATCACTTTAACAATGATAGCTGATAATTATGTCCGTCCATCATTAATTGGCAGCGCAGTTAAATTACCTTTTATTTGGACTTTATTAGGTATTTTTGGGGGCATGGAGACATGGGGGTTATTAGGTCTATTTTTAGGCCCTGCTTTGATGGCTGTATTGATGTCAATTTGGCGAGATTGGATATTGACACTTTAACTAAAATCGATTTCTATGATGAAAATTTAGCTGATTGAAGACTGCTATTTTCCGCAACAAGCATTCAAGGGAAAAACCATCTCGAAAGAATTTTGAAATGAAGCTTAGTGATTATTTCCAGCTTCTTGTTGCTCCTTTAGAAAGAAATTCAGTCGTTCACTCAAGATAGATGATAATTGAAAATTCAGGCCTTTTGATTCTTGAGCCAAGCGTACTTGTAATATGGCATTGTAAGTTTCTCCCATAGCATAATAGTATTCTGCCAAATAGCGATGCGACTCAGCCGGTTGGTTTAGTTTGCTATAGGTTTGCGCTAATGATTGCCAATAAATAGGAAGTAATTTGGTGTTGGTATTTAGTGATAATAAAATTTCTCGAGCTTGTTCTGTTTTACCGGATTTTAATAACGCATTTACATATTCAATCTTAATAGGGTCATTATCAGGAAACTGTTCTATAAGTTTTTGATAACGACTAACAGCAGTTTTGTAATTTCTAGAATCAAGTGCAGTTCGTGCAAGCGCTGCAACGTATTGTGATTGTTCTGGGTATTCCCGTGTTAATTCCTGAAAGATAGTTTCAGCTTCTTTATGTTTCTCTGTTTTAAGAGCAATCAAACCCACACCGTAGCGAGCAACCGCGCGCTGTTCAACTGTTCCCTGATGCATTTTAGATTGAAAGAATTTGTTAGTCTCTTCAAGATTTGTAGACATCAATACTCTAACCTTAGCTTTAGTTAATAGATAAGCCATTGAGTCAGCATATTGCTTATAGGGGTATGTGTCTGCACGGCCACGTGTATCAGAAATACGTGATGCAGTTACAGGGTGAGTTCTTAAGAATTCAGGAATAGCTTGGCCATAAAAACGAGTTGATTGTTGCATGCGTTCGAAGAATGTGGGCATACTGCGCGGATCATATTTTGACAAAGCCAGGATTTGCATCCCGACACGATCTGCTTCTTCTTCATTTTCACGGGTAAAATCAATTTGAAACTGTACATTACCGGCTTGAATCGCCATGATAGCCGCTTGTCCCATGGCGGGTGATTGAGTGCCTAACAAAACAGCAGCGATTGTTGCAGCTGCAGAGGGAATTGATAAGCGGCCAGCCGCTTCGGCTGCACGAAATAAGTGCCGCTGAGTGACATGTCCAATTTCGTGCCCCATTACTGACGCTAGTTCACTTTCAACTTCAGTCAATAAAATTAAACCGGCATTAACACCAACGTATCCACCAGGGCCAGCAAAGGCATTTATGTCATTTTCCATAACAACAAAAAAATGAAAAGGATGGCTGGGAGCATCGCTATTGGCGACAAGTTTTTCACCTGTTGCTTGAATATAGGATTGAATTTCAGCATCTTGGTTTATTAGGATTTGAGAATGTAAACTTCTGAAAAATGCTTCGCCATATTCTTTTTCTTCAGCTGGTGAGATTAATGTTCCACTTGAATCACCCATATCAGGCAATTCAATTTTATTGGTATCAATCTCTTTTTCGGCAGTCGGTAGGGGCAAGCCACCAAATACTGTGATAGTATTTTGCTCAGCTGCCTGTTGTGGCATAGACATGAGCAAAAGGCATAGAGATAATGTAATAACGGTGGCTTTAAGCATGAAGTCTCTTGTGTGCATAAATCTAGTAACTATAACGCTAAGTGGTTAATAGTTAAAATATCCCATAGAATATCAGTTTTTTATTACAAAATGTCTTGTATAGAGTAATTTTTAAAGGTTAAGTTATAAATGATATTTGTCATACAAATTAATAGTAGTCCTTACCACTCTAATGCTGGGCAGCGTGCTTATCAGTTTGTGAGTGCTGCCTTGTTGCAACATCATGAGATTTTCAGAGTTTTTTTTTATTTTGATGGCGTCTATCATGCCTTCAAATATGCAACGCCACCTGATGATGAATTGGCACTTACTCGGAAATGGAGTGAATTAGCGGACCAGTATCAAATTGATCTAGTGGTTTGTATTTCAGCCGCGCAACGGCGTGGATTGTTGTGTAGTGATGAAGCTCAAAGGCAAAATAAAATCGATAATGATTTAGCTGATGGATTTAGACTTTCAGGCTTGGGTCAATTGGTTGAAGCCACTTTAGTTGCAGATCGGTTTATTTTATTTGGGTAAATGGACATGAAAAGCTATTTATTTTTGTTAAGAAAACCGGCGCATAGTGGTTCTTACGTCCAAGAAATACTTGATGTTATTTTGACCACTGCCGCATTTGACCAACAAGTTACTTTGTTGATAATGGATGATGCAGTGTTTCATTTAAAAGCGGGACAGATAACAAACAGTAATGGAATGAAAGATATCGCGGCAATTTATAATGCCTTAGAGTTGTATGACATTACGGAGATCTACACGGAAGAAGATTCCTTACACGAACGTGGACTAAAACTTGCTGACTTGTGTTTGCCTCTTAAAAGCATTAATAGAAACGAAGTTTCTGCATTTATAGAGGGATTTGATGTTGTATTTTCTGGATAGTTTAGAACTATTTTGAGATCGTTGTTGTCATTTCCAATTCCATTATTGTATTTGAGCGCTACCTTTTTTATTAAGAATTAACAGCTAAATAGGTAGCGCTTTTTTAAACTTTTTATATCAATACGAGTATGAATTTAATGAATTGATTGAGATGCTTATTTGGAAATCCGCTCGTTTATGCGGTTGTAAGTCTCTTTTAGTTCTTCACCCACTATTTTAGCTTTGGTAATTAATTCTTCGGAAGTTTCCTTCGATTCATCAGCTAGTTCATTGACTTTAACTTTAAACTTATCCCAAATTTTTTCTGCGGATTCAAAGTCTTCCTTAGCATCCATAGATGCTAAATGTATTTTTAAAGCTATTTCATCACGTTCTGATTTTAGCTGTGTTACTAATTTATCGAATTCTATTTTAATTGCCATGATTTACCTCATTAATTTATGGTACAAATAAACGATTATGATTTAGCGATATTAAGCAGTTATAAATGTATCATAGGAAGTGTAGACTAATCATACGTTTTTATTAATTACGTATAAGAGTTCATTAATAAATCGAAAAAACTATCATTTGAATAACTATCCGTGATTATTTTTATGTAAGTTTTTATAAAAAAACTCACCGAATGATTTCTGCTTGATACCGATAAGCCCTGATATTATTGGACCAATAATCTGCAGATAGTCCAGCTTTTTGTTTTAAATGTCTAAGAAAAATGTCTGCTTTTGGTAATTGTTCCCAGACCGAAGGCAGAAAAGTTCCTCGTTGAAGCCCCTCTTCCAAGATTAAACCATCAATATGAGGCCGTAGTTGACTTATTAACTCTTGTTCAGATTCAAACGATATTTGCTCTGGATGTGTGAGTATTGATATATGTATTTCCAACTGATCGTATTCTTCCCATGAAAGTGGCGGAAACCGTGGGTCTTTAAATGCCGCAGAATATGCATTTTCTGAAACATCCACTGCAAGTGGCCTTATAGCTTCTAACATGCCGATACAGCCCCTTAATTGATCATGTATCTGCAGTGTGACAAACGTAGCTCTATTATTTGTCAAGTCGAAAGGAAAATTGGCTAAATCAAGCTGAAGTGGTTGGCCGGTTTGTAATCCATGTTGAATTGACTTTTTCGCTAAGTTCAATAAATGCGTTTTATTTTCTTTACTCAATGACATAGGCACCATACCCTACAACTCTATTTTTATCTCCAGCGGTATCACCTGAATTTCGTAAATCAATTGTTTTAACTCTCAGTGATTTTTCCCTTGCCAGTTTTAATAAGCCACTAATAGGTACTTTTCCGCAAGCTGATTCAGTTTCTAGATTCTCATAGTGCAACTTTTCAATAATTGCACTGGTTGTTTTATCCTGCTTTCTAGCAGTTGCGTAATCATGATAGTGACTTAAATCAGAACTGATAACAATCAGAGTTTCATCCCCACCCCAAAGGGCGTCAATAACTTGACTGACTTGTTCAGGAGATGCGTCACCTGCGACAATTGGTATGATTTCAAAACTATCCAACATTTCTTGTAAAAAAGGCAAGTGAACTTCAACGCTATGCTCAAACATATGAGCTTGTTCGTTGTAATTGACAAAAGGGAATGTAGCGATTGTTTCTGATGCTTTTTGATCAACTATTACTGAACCTAAAGGAGTTATGAATGATTGCGCTTTACTTAAAGCAAGTCCTCTGAAAGCGACATGATGAGAAGGACCTATAATTACAACCCGAGTAATACTATTGCGTGCTTTTTTTAATCGACTGTAAGCACTGGCTGCTACAGAACCGGAATAAATGTAACCAGCATGTGGGACAATAAGTGCTTTAGGTACTTTAGCAACCGATTCACAATCATTTATATACTGATTCAGTATTATATGTAGTAGTTTTGGATCGCTAGGATAAAAAGATCCAGCTACGGCAGGCTCTCTATTCATTACAATTGTTTCCATATAGTTGCTTAATAAAAGAATTAAAAGAAAATCTGTATATCAATTCAAATAATTTTACCTTATTGTAAAAGAAGCGGATACTAGACGTTATTAATTTAGTTAAATAAATAATTCCATAATAGGTTCTGGAGAATAATATGACTATTTTTATTAACCATAACACAGTAAAAACCGACTATTGGCATAAGGTTGAAGATGAGCGTATTCAATGTGATCTTTGTCCACGTTACTGCAAGCTTCATAAAGGCCAACGCGGACTTTGCTTTGTGAGACAAAACTTGGAAAATGAAATAGTCTTGACTAGCTATGGCCGCTCCAGCGGATTTGCTATTGATCCTATCGAAAAAAAACCACTCAATCATTTTTTACCTGGCACACCGGTATTTTCTTTCGGTACTGCAGGCTGTAACCTTGCCTGCAAATTTTGTCAGAATTGGGACATCAGCAAATCGCGAGAAATGGATAGTCTTATGAGCAAGGCTTCACCTGAAGCCATTGCTAAAGCAGCACTACACTATGGTTGTGATAGTGTTGCGTATACTTACAACGATCCAGTTATTTTTCATGAGTATGCTATTGATACAGCCAAAGCTTGTCGAGAGTTAGGAATAAAATCAGTCGCCGTTTCAGCAGGCTATGTAACAGCCGAACCTAGAGCTGAATTTTACCAATGGATGGATGCTGCTAACATTGACTTAAAAGCTTTTACTGAACGCTTTTATTATAAAATCACGGGTTCACATTTGGACGCTGTACTGGATACCCTAAAATATATCAAACATGAAACATCAACATGGTTGGAACTAACGACTTTAATTATTCCCGGAGAGAATGATTCGCAAGCAGAATTGGAATCAATGACCCAATGGGTGGTAGAGAACTTAGGCTCTGATGTTCCGATGCATTTTTCGGCTTTTCATCCTGATTGGAAAATGCTTGATAAATCAGCGACTCCACTTAGCTCATTATTACTAGCAAGGCAAATAGCACTAAAAAATGGGGTACATTACGCATATATCGGCAATGCGCATAATAAATCAGCAGATAGCACTTATTGTCATGGTTGCGGAGAATTATTGATAGGCCGTGACTGGTATGAGCTATTCGAGTGGAATCTGGATGATTTCGGACATTGTCGTTTTTGTGGTAACCGGTGTGCAGGTGTCTTTAGTTCTCAACCAGGAAAGTGGGGGGCAAAATCACAAAGAGTAATAATTTGATACACTCTCTATTATTAACAAAAAACTATTTGAAATAGTGTGTCATTTTCAGGGTCAATAATAAGCGCTAATCCAGCGGCTTTGTTTGTTCATGTTTCTTTCTCTATTTCTTAACTCAATGAACAGATTACGAGATTGATACTACCAACCAAACTGAGTGGCTTGTAGTGACAGGTTGGCTTACTATCGGATCGTCATCACATTAAATCTTCTGGCGTTACCAACCTGAGTGATTGTTAGTTAAAGTGCAGTTTAGTTAATAGTAATCGCTTTACGCTTGGCTTTTTCAGTTTTTGGAATCGTGATCGATAATAAGCCATCCTTAAAATAGGCTTTAGCTTTCTCATCATTAACATATTCAGGTAACGATAATGTGCGCTGATATTCACCTTGACTGATCTCACGTCGAAAATATTTACCTTTTTCTTCTTCCTTTTTTTCTTCTTTGCAGGAAGCTCTTATGGTAATTGTTTGATTGATGATGAACACATCAATATCTTCTTTTTTTACACCCGGTAAAGCAGCCTTTACTTCTATGTCATTTTCATGATCAATGATGTCTACCCGAGGAAAATTCGCCTGCGTTAATGTAGGCGCGTTCCAATCCATTAAACGTGGCCATCTGCGGGTGATAAAGTCATCAAAAAAGTGGTCAAATTCATCGAATGAAAAAAAACTACCAGTTGATTTTGGTAACAATTCAGATTTTTTTACTTCAATTTCTTGTGTTGACATAATTATTAAACCTTTTCTTTAAATTAAATAATTTTTACAAAGATTATTCTAGTGGATAATCAGATCGGCTTTTCTTCCCGGTTATTTACAGCAAAAACTCACCTTCAGCTTCCAGCCAGTCCTCAAGTTCGTGCCCCGGCTCAAAACCTCTGCTCTCTGCTTTAAGATACGCAAGTTCTGCAATACGGGCTTCTCTATCAGGTAGACAAATAGAGTTGATGGGGACTGCAGTATCAGAATTTATGTTTGCTTTTTTGAAATTCAATGCCATGGGACTACCTCTCTAGTAGATGATATTGTTTGTTTATAGGCTTTGAATTACTTTAAATTCAAAGTGAATTGATTAAATCACAATGGTAAGCAAAAAAATATTCGTATAAATACCTATAGGCTCTAAAATATTTAAGGTAGATTGATTTTTATCTGAATGACTTATTACTCTTTGACATCAAGTCATATTACATTTTTTCGGAGTTCGTTTTTTACGCACACCATTATTGAAAGGTTTTAAAATGAGGTACTTACTAAAAAAGAACTATTATAGGGTTTTAAATCATCAAAGAGCTCAAGCAACTTTAATTTTTCGAGTGAATAGAGATTATGCTTATGTAAGCTATAGATATTATTGCGTGTTGACAAATTTTCTAGGATTAAAGATTGTCTTTTAATCTTGATTGACAAAGATAAACTTGTCAACAGGAAAACCCATTACTTTTGCGCGGTTAATTAAGGCATCTAATTTGGCTTTAGGTAATTGTTTGGTGCGGGACAGAATCCAAAAATAAGATTTATCAGGTCCTGTTACCATTGCGTAGCTGTAATTCTTTTTATCTAAATCTAT
>Ga0192647_100784_pt1 | contig 21959 bp, 13 predicted proteins | sample LauGreFa1BDMLBSN_2_FD_133046 | JGI IMG/M metagenome (GOLD analysis project Ga0192647, IMG submission 133046) | Freshwater lake microbial communities from Lake Michigan, USA - Fa13.BD.MLB.SN - reassembly | ecosystem: Environmental > Aquatic > Freshwater > Lake | place: Lake Michigan, USA...
TTACAAGTAATTAAATAAAATTTGAATTATGATTTGGTGGATTTTATTGTGCTTATCTGGAACGTTTTTGACTCTATTGCTTGCTGGGGTATTTAAAAATAAAAAATAAACTTCCTGTAATTTGACACGAAGTTCAACCCTTCAATTTCCTAATTGTCACATACTCAATCATCAAATTATAGTTGCATCTCCTCTGCGTGAGGAAAACACCCCCTGAATTCGGTCCAAATCGGTTGATTTCGGTTTTGTAAAAACATAACTAACTACAAATCAACGCCTTCGTTTTCTCAAAAAATCTTCATAACCCTGAGGTCCCGGGTTCAAATCCCGGTCTCGCTACATGATAATCAAGGACTTACGTTAAATCGTGGGTCCTTTTCTGTTTCTGCGTGAGGAAAATGGTGATGAATCTTAAACCTGTCCACTCCTATAAAAAAATATTTGAGGAACAGTATGATCAAGTAAGAAGTATCATTATTTTAGAATCAACTTAGTTAGGATATGAATATCTTTTAATCTGATTGATTCACTTTTGTAAACGATTCCCTATAATCTTTAGGTGATTTGTCTGTTATTTTTTTAAATAACCTTGAAAAATAAAATGAATCATCATAACCCAGTTTATTGCCAACTTCACTGATTCTAAGATCAGTCTGATTCAATAACTGACAGGCATAATGGATTTTAAGTTTAATAAAATAGTTTATAGGTGAAATTCCAGTTGTCTTTTTGAATAAGCATGTAAAATGAGAACTTGAATAATTCATTTCAGTTGCTATGTCTTCTACTGACAACAGTTGATGAATATTAGATTTCATATATGTTATAGATTTAGCAATAGGGCTTTCACTTACAACACTTGTATTCTTATTATGCTGACAAAGAAAAAACGATAGGAATCGATAAAGGCAAAGATTCGCATATGCTAGATTGTTTTCAGTAAGTCCAGATTCAAGAGAATAATACATATCAGCCCACTGATCGACAATATTTTTATCATAAACGATACTGTTAGGCTTACTAAAGTCTTCTATGTGCATCCATTTATTTAAAGACTTTAACATATTACCACTGAAATGAACCCAATAAATACTCCAAGGATTACGGAGATCTGCCTCGTAAATGTGAAATTTGCCCGGTGGTAAAATGAAAAATTGATTAGGCTGCAAGAGATATCTGTCTTTTTCTGTTTGAAAATGGCCTACCCCATCTACACAATAAATTAAAATATTATCTATACAGCCATTCAAACGTTTACGATAGTGAAACTTTGCTTTTGGAAAAAATCCAATATGAGTAATAAAAAGATTATTTAGGAATTCTTGTTTTATTAACTGTTTAACTACTGTTTCTCTAGGAATATTGATCTGAAGTTCTCCAGAAAATCCGTCTTTTATCTTTAGCGAATGCATGTTAATATATTAATAGAATTGTGAAAAATAGAGTACTTGCCCTATAAATTATTATAGTAATATAGATTTATTTTTTGAGATTCTTAATCACAACATCATAGAAATGTCCATTTGTTCAATAAAATAATCTATTATCACATGCATTATCGACATTACTTTTAACAGCAATATCACTTAGCATCTGTATTTTTAACTAATCAAATTTTAGTCTTTGGTAGAATTCTAACCAATCGGTATAAGAGAAGAAATCTAAATCAATACTATCTGTAAAGAAATAAAATATGAAAAAAATAGTCATTAGTCTTTTATTGTTTTTCCTATTAATAGATGTTGATGCACAGTTGCGTTTACCGCAAATTTTTGGTGACAGTATGGTGCTACAAAGAGACAGGCCAATTACAGTTTGGGGGTGGGGCGAGAAAGGAGAGAAGATTGCTATTAAGTTTCATAATCAATCCATTTCTGCAGTGGTCGGTGCTGATGGTGGCTGGCGGGTAAATCTGGCTAAAGAGAAAGCTGGCGGTCCTTATCGGTTGGTGGTGAAAGGTAGTTCGCTGATTGAATTCAAAGATGTTTTAGTGGGTGATGTCTGGATATGTTCCGGTCAGTCAAATATGGAATTACCTCTATCTAATACAAATAATAGTAAATCAGAAATAGAAGCTGCAAATTATCCCTTAATCAGGCATCATAAAATTCCTAATGCTGTTGCATTTCATCCTAAGTTAGATACTCGGGCTGGTAACAGTTGGCATACGGCCAATCCTGGACAGGTGGCTAGTTTTAGCGCTGTTGGTTATTATTTCGCACGAAATTTACAACAGGAATTAAATATTCCAATCGGTTTAATTAATACAAGTTGGAGTGGAACCCAAGTCGAAACTTGGACTAGTGGCGATGCATTCGTTAGCAGCGATGAATTCAAGGATCTGTACAAAGATATCAAGAGTGTAAATCTAGATTCTGTTATTATAGACAAGGAGAAACTGTTGAATGAAAGGATTCAGGGTTCAATACCCATTGCATCAGCTGTTACCGCATCGAAAGAGAAGGGTTTCAATGATTCGCCATCAGTAAATCCAAACAGTTTTCCCTCTTTATTATTTAATGCCATGATACATCCACTCACTTCCTACAGCATAAAAGGTGTTATTTGGTATCAGGGTGAAAGAAATGCCAATGCGGGTCGTTCTTATCAGTATCAAAAGGCATTTCCGCTGATGATTACCGATTGGAGAAACCATTGGAAACAAGGCGATTTCCCTTTTTATTTTGTTCAACTTTCCAGTTTCAATTATGACAACGGGAATAGCCAAAAGGGCAGTGCATGGGCTGAACTTCGCGAGGCGCAAACTATGGCATTGTCTTTACCGAATACTGGTATGGCAGTAACCACCGATATCGGAAATGCCAAGGATATTCATCCACGTAATAAACTGGATGTTGGAAAACGTTTGGCGCTGATAGCCTTATATCATTCTTACCAAAAAAAAGTAGAATATAGTGGACCTGATTTTCAGTCAATGAGTGTAAACGGCAAAGAAGTGATACTTTCTTTTTCCCATAATGATGGTTTGAGAGCCCAGGGGCAAAATGGGATTCTGACTGGATTTGAAATAGCCGGAGAGGATCAACGTTTTTATAAAGCTACTGCGCGTATAAGTGGAAAGCAGGTGATTATCAGTGCCCCTGAAATATTGTTACCCCTAGCTGTAAGATATGCCTGGGCCGATGATGCAAGTTCATCTAATCTCTTTAATCAATCGGGGTTGCCTGCAGTTCCCTTCCGAACAGATAACTGGCAGTCCATCACTATCAATGGTAAATACCAGATAACAGGAAAATAAAAAACGGATTGCATATTAATTACTTGTCCATTACCTAAATACATTAAGTAGCATTCCCTAAATTCTCAAGATATTTTCTTCTGTCTTAAATAGTAAGTTTATGTCTGCAGAATACGCAGGCTTCTTTATTTAACAAAACAGATCCTTCGTTAAATCGATAAATGATGATTGACAATTTTGAAAGATTTCAAAATTCATCATGCTTATTTTCAGTTAGCCTTTATCATAGAATAGTCCATAATTTAAATGGAATTATCTATACATCATACACCACTACTACATTACTTTTATTTATTATAATTATTTCACATTGCTCAACTAATTAGAAAAATATGAAAGTTACAACCAAACTACTTCTGCTAATTTTATTGGCGGCTTTGCATTTTTCTACTTTTGCACAAGAGAAAACGCCAAAAATTATCACAGGAAGTATTGTCTCGAGTGATAAAAAATTACCCCTATCGGGTGTTTCTGTTGTTTTGAAAAGGGGAGCGAAAGGGGTTCAAAGCGATAACAAGGGCCAATTCACTATAAATGCTGTAATTGGGGATGTTTTGGTGCTATCGAGTGTTGGATTTACAACAAAGGAAATAAAGGTAGGTAGCGAGAACCGCCTCGTCATCACACTTGTCGAATCTATTTCCACTTTAGAAGAAGTTGTTGTTGTTGGTTTTGGTAAACAGAAAAAATCAAATTTGACAGCTGCAGTGACCCAAATAGATGGGGCTGTTCTTCGAAACCGTCCTATAAAATCTGTTGCTGAAGGTTTACAAGGGCTTGTTGCAGGCTTTAATGTCAATACCGTAAATGGCTCACCTGAAAGTAATCCATCACTCAATGTACGTGGGTTTACCGGACTCGGCTCTCAGGGCAGCCCTTTAGTGTTGGTTGACGGAGTTGAACGTAATCTTGGCGATATTAATCCCAATGATGTGGAAAATATTTCCATACTGAAAGATGCTGCGGCCTCTGCTATTTACGGTTCGCGTGCACCTTATGGAGTGGTACTCGTAACAACAAGATCAGGTAAAAAAGGGGAAAAGGCCCGTATCAATTTTAGTGTTAGTACCTTAATAGGAACTCCTATCGGAATGCCCCACTGGGCTAATTCATGGGAGTTCGCCGAAAAAATAAATGAAAAATTCAGGAATAGTTTACAGAGTCCACTATACAGTGCTGCAACTATTCAAAAGATGAAAGACTTTGGATCTGGTATATTGTCAGTTTGGAATGATCCGCTTCCGAATGGTCAGTGGGGGGCGCATTACGATTCTTATGCCAATAATGATTGGTTCAGCACTATGTTCAAAGATCAAAATCCAAGTTCGCAGCATAACCTAGATTTCTCGGGAGGCAGCAACAATACAACTTATTATATGGGACTTGGATACAATAAAGCCGCTGGATTGATTGTTGGAAGCAATGATAAAAAAGAACGATTTTCATCTTTGCTCAAGGTAAAAACAGATGTAACTGATTGGTTTGGGATTGGTTTAACAATGAACTACGTTAAGAGCGATGAGGCCGGACTTAATATTCGAGGTAGGGGGCGTGACTATGCAGATATGATGGTTAATGCTGCCGGATCTTTTCCGAACTGGTCAGACCTAAGTCCGAATGGAAGTCCCTATTGGTTAAGCAGTGGACCAACTATGAGAGGGGATGGCGGGAGTGCAATCTATAACACAAATGATTTATTTCTTTCGGGTAGATTTGACCTTAAACCAGCCAAAGGGTTAAATGTTAGTGGAAGTTATTCGTGGAAGAATATCTCAAATCATACTAACGTCATAAGTCTACCTATTATTAGTATTAATGCCGATGGTACTCAAAGATTTTCAGGTCGATCTGTTACGCAAAGTGAAGTATATAGAGGGATGTCGACTAGTGATTATCATACTGCTGATTTGACTGTATCATACCAAAAAACATTTAATAAACACGATTTCCAAATTATGGCTGGTTACCAGGAGGAGGAGTACAATATTACCTCCTTGATTGGATCCCGCAAAGATCTTTATACCAATTCAGTACCAACACTGCATACGGCATACAATGCACAGCCTTTTTTAGATGATGCTTTAAGCCAATGGGCAACGCAAGGCTTTTTTGGAAGATTTGCATACAATTACAAAGAAAAGTATCTGTTTGAATTTAATGGCAGGAATGATGCACATTCAAAATTTCCAGCTGATATCCGCTGGGCGTTTTTCCCATCTTTTTCAGCAGGCTGGAATGTTGCTAAAGAGAATTTCTGGAAATTTGATGTAATCAGCAATTTTAAAATAAGGAGTTCTTACACAGGTTCAGGGGATAATGGTAGTGGGAATTATCTATATCTGCCAACATTGGGAGTTGCACTAGGTACCAAAGATGTTTTACTGCAAGGTGCAAAACCAAATATGGTATCAATGCCTGGGTTAGTTAGTCCAAATCTTACCTGGGCAAAACCTAAGTCAATTGGTATTGGTGTTGATGCAGTAGCCTTAAGAAATAGGCTTGAAGTATCCTGGGATTGGTACCAGAGAACAACTTATGATCAGGCAGGACCTGCAGAAGTGTTACCGGTAACGTTGGGTACAGCTCCTCCACAAACGAATAACTCAGTAAGTGAGACCCGTGGATGGGAATTTACTGCAAACTGGAAAGACAAAGCTTTCCGTTTTGGTAAAAAGCAGGTAAATTATTCTGTAGGTTTCAATATTTCGGATTATATAGGATATGTAGTTAACTACAATCAAAATATATCTGGTGCAAGATCAGGAACATGGACACCAGGTGAAGTTTTTGGTGAACTATATGTTTATGAATCCAATGGTATTGCAAAGAATGCAGGTGATATAGCTAAAAATGTAGTGCAAACAGGAGGTTTCAATGTCCCAGGCGACCTGATGCTAAAAGATCTTAATGGTGACGGAAGGATAAATTCAGGAGATGGAGGTTTCTGGTATTCACAGGGCGATATTAAAAAAGTAGGGTATACCTATCCACGCTACCGTTATGGTTTAAACTTTCAGGCAGACTGGAATGGTTTTGATCTCTCAGTTCAGTTGACTGGCGTTCCTTATTGGAAGATTTATTCTGGTAATTTCTATGTAATGCCTGTTGCAGGTGATCAATTTAATTCAAAGTGGTTTGTTGCACAAAGGGAATTGGGAACCTGGACTTATGAAAATCCAAATGCATTTTATCCTAGATATTCTTCCAGAACATATGCTGCTAATGATCAGTATTTATTAAATCTTGCTCATCTTAGAATAAAGAATCTCAGGGTTGGATATCAACTTCCCCAAAAACTATCATCAAGGTTTAAGACCGATCGTGTTTACATGTATATGAGTATTGAAAACCTCGGATATATTTATAATAAATCCTTTGTGAAATACGAACCTGAGATTCTTGCAAATTTTGGTGGATCGGGCTATCCTTTACAGAGGCAGTATTCATTTGGTATTAACATACGTATTTAACACCTTAACCTAAAAAGTATGAAATCAATAATAAAATATACAGGGATTTTTCTTTTAATACTGACGATTTCCCTCAGTGCTTGCAAGAAAGATTTTCTGGAAAGGGCTCCTCTAGATAATATGAGTGATGCTACTTTTTTTTCAGGACCTAACGATTTAAAAGTATATGTTAACGGCCTTTATCCGCTGTTCCCGAGGTATCATTTTCAAGGTTTAAACGATGGCGCAACAAATATGGTTGTTGATGCCAACTCAGATATTTTGATTGCTTCTACTGGTCCAAGCTCCGTGCTTCTTCAGAGAGGAGCCGCCAGTCAGGCGCCATTAACAAACGCTACATGGACATCTAACTTTACATGGATTCGAAGGACTAATTACTTTTTAAATAACTATAAAAGAGTAACTACCAGCGCAGAAGCCAGACAATATACCGGAGAGGGATATTTTTTCAGGGCTTGGGTGTATTATAATATGTTGGTACAGTTTGGTGATGTTCCAATCATTACAGAAGTATTAAATACTGAGAGTCCTGAACTTTATAAGCTCCGCGACTCACGTTACGATGTTGCAAAATTTATTATTAAGGATCTTGATTCAGCCATTAAGAACCTTGAATGGAAAAATAACATTCTTGCCGGGGGTGGACGAGTTAATAAAGAGGCTGCCATTGTGATGAAAGCACGTGTGGCTTTATTTGAAGGGACTTGGGAGCGTTATCATGGTAAAAAAAATACTGCGTTTAAGGTTGCTGGCAAAACCGGTGATGAATTTCTTAATTTGGTAGAACCTACTGTTCTGGAACTGATAGCACGCCAGGGTAAAACTTTGTTTACTACGGGTGGCCCTTATAATGAAGCATACAATCAACTGTTCTCGCAAAAAGATTGCGGCAGCACCGCTGGTGTTTTTTTATATCGTGCGTATGATGCAACCCAGATTGTGGGTCATAATTTCTTTGACAATGTAGTGGATGCGCTCTATACTGCACCCAGAAATATGATGGAAGCATATCTTGACAAACAAGGAAGGCCACAGTCAATTTCTGCCTTGCCATTAGACCAAAAAAGCTTGGTTAATTTGGCTGGCAATCTAGATCCACGCTTCAGGCAGACAATCTGGACTCCTGACCGTGGCCCACAGAATAAAATAATTGGTTTGGAAAAGCAGGCATTACCTTCTCGATACCCATTGATTAGTAATGCTTTCTCAAGTAATTTCGGTATAGCAGGTCTAAGACTTTGGAAAGGGGCAATACTCGATGCAAATGAATGGAGAAATGGATCTACCGATGATGTACTTATCCGCTACGAAGAAGGCTTGTTAGCTCTTGCAGAGGCAAAAGCAATTTTGGGAACGTTAACACAAAGTGATTTGGATAATACAGTTAATCTCATTCGTAGCCGTGTAGGAATGGCAAGTATGCAAATGGCCGCAGTAAATGGCTGGTCAGTTACATATGCACGAAACAAAAGTTTTGATCCAACTGAATCAAAACTCGTTAATGAAATTCGTCGTGAAAGATTGGTTGAACTTTGTTATGAAGGACATCGCGTAAATGATCTGAAACGATGGGCAGTATACGATGATGTGATGAACGGTTTTAAACCACAAGGCGCACATTATAAAGAATTTTTTGATTACTTTAACAATACAACATTACTTGTGGCTGATGGTTTCAGTGCAAGTGATGCAGCAAAATGTAAATTGACACAAGGAGTGAATTTTAATTTTGATGTAGATGGATATATTAATCCGTTTTTCAAAAATCCTGAATTTAATAATGCAGGAGCAGGTTATTTTGTTGAACCAGGGAGAAGCTATCTTTCACCTGTACCAAGGGCTGAAATTGATTTGTACCTGCAAAAAGCTAAGATTACACTAACTCAAAATCCAGGATGGTTTTAACGTCTAATAAATAATAGAAATTATGAAAAAAGCATACATAAAAATTTTTCTTGCCGTTATATGGACAAGCCTATTGTTTTCATGTTCCAAAAGAGTAGAAATGAATATGGCCCAATGGGGTGATCGAGCTTTAATCGAAAATGTGCAGATATTTAATATCCAGCTGCAGGATCAGCAATTACAGGAATACTATACCAGTGGCGTACTTACACCGGCAAGTAGGCGAGTTTACGTTTCAACAGGTAACGCTGTAATAGATTTAGCAAATTTTAAAGCCACAGTTAAAGTGCCACTTACTGTGGATCTTAAACAAGTTGGAATTGAGTTTGTCCATAAAGCAGTTAAAATAGAGCCTGTCAGCGGTGCCCCTATTGCAGGAATAATCAATGATTTTTCAACTAAACAATTTGTATATAAGTTGTATTCTGCCAATGGTGTAAAGCATGACTGGACGATTGTTATTACTAATTAGAATAGTCTAATTGGTAGTGATATATTTTTTGAGGATTCTTAAAATTTGATTAATTTAATGCACATTAGAAACCGGTAACATTTGCACAAAAATAAATGACACATCTTGGAAGTTATTTTTTTAAAATAGAATTTCAGTTCGCTGAAACCTGATGGGTGAATTTAATTTTAGTAAATAACACTTGTTAGATCTGAGTTGAATTTTAAACAAATTTTGGAAATAATGAAAAAAATTACTGTTCTTTTTTATTCTTTTTTATTCTTTCTTAATGCAAATTTTGTTATTGCCCAATATCAGGTTCCACTGCCAACTGCTCCCCAACTTAAATGGCAGAATGCTGAATTAGTAGCTTTGATTTGCTGGGACCTTCACGCTTTTGATGGTAAATTTTATGTACAGTCTAAAGCAAGGATTACACCTGTCGAAGATTACAATATTTTTAATCCCCAAAACTATGATCCGGATCAATGGGTCAAATCTTTAAAAGATGCAGGATTCAAAATGGCTATTCTTACGGTTAGTCATGAAACAGGATTTTTCTTTCACCAAAGCGATGCTACTCCCTATAGTATGAAAGCCTTGAAATGGCGAAATGGCGAAGGTGATGTATTGAAGGATTTCAAAACTGCCTGTGAAAAATACGGGATATTACCAGGTGTTTATGTTGGTACGCGGTGGAATGCATTTTATGGAGTGTATGATTTCAAAGTTAATGGAGAAGGAGCTTTCGCAGAAAATCGGCAAAAGCAATACAATCGGATGATTGAGGGTATTGTAAAAGAGATCTTTACAAATTATGGCGAATGGGCTATGGTATGGTTCGATGGTGGAGCTCATGGTCCTGAACAAGGCGGCCCTGATGTGCTTTCTATTTTTGAAAAATATCAGCCTAATTGCCTTTTTTACCATAACCTGCAACGCGCAGATATGCGTTGGGGAGGAAGTGAGTCGGGAACAGTTCCTTACCCTAGCTGGGGAACTTTTCCTTACATTTCAACAGGTGCCGGTGAAACTGCAAAGAAGGAGATTTACGCAAATAATTATGCCATGCTTAAAACTGGTTTAGCCGACGGCAAATACTATATGCCTGCAATGAGTGATGCCCCTCTTCGGGGAAATGGTGGCCACGACTGGTTTTGGGAACCCGACCGTGAGAACACTATCTTTCCGCTTAAGAAATTAGTAGAAATGTATTACAATTCGGTGGGGCATAATACCAGTCTTATTTTGGGTGTTACCCCTGGTCCTGATGGACTAATGCCCAAACCAGATATAGAAAGGCTTAAGGAATTTGGCGATGAAATAAAGCGAAGATTTTCAAAACCAATGGCATCAACTTCAGGAACCGGGAGTACATTCACACTCACGCTACCTGAAAAGCAAATAGTGAATCAGGTTGTATTAATGGAAGACATTACAAAAGGAGAACGGGTAAGAGCGTTTGTCTTGGAAGGAAAAACAAAAAATGGATGGAAGTCTATTTTTACGGGTTCATGCATCGGGCATAAATTTATTTATAGGTTTGATAATATAGATGTTTCTGCCATTCGTCTGAATATTTTAGAGTCAAAAGGAGAGCCACAATTATTGAATATTTTAGCTTTTAATATTTCAAATAACTAAAAATCTTGAAATTTGAATTTAAGTTGCTACTCAATAAATATGGACTTTAATTCATTTATTTTTTAAGTGTGATGGATTTAAAATAAATTGAATTTGTTTTTTATTAAATAAACATCATGAAATATTTAATTGTTTTTTGTCTTGCATTTCTTAGCCGATTAGCTATATCAAATGCTCAAACTCAGGATACAGAATCAATAAGAGAAAAATTTTCCAAAATAGAATTCTCGTACGATAAGGTTTCGGGCATTGGTTATGAGAAAGGCCTTACACGCCGCGATCCGAGTGATGTGATAAAGGTCGGAGGCATCTGCTATGTTTACTACACAAAAATATATGGACGTGCACCAGGTTATTGGGGTACTGTCTGGTATGCAACATCAAAAGATGATGGCTATAACTGGAAAGAGCAAGGTGAAATATTAGGGTTAGGAAAAAAAGATATGTTTGACGCACAGGCAACATTTACACCTAATATCCTTTTTGCAAACGGAAAGTATTTCTTGTATTATACCGGCGTAAAACCAACACCTGGAAATGCAAAAGGAGAATTTGAAAATAATTCAACTAACGATATCACAGCGATTGGCGTTGCCATGTCTGATTCTCCATTCGGACCTTTTACAAGAGTTTCGGAGGAACCCATTCTAAAAGTAAGTGTTGAACCGGAGAAATTTGACAGCTATCGGGTTGATGATGCAGCACTGCTATATAGAAATGGGTTATACTGGCTTTATCATAAAGGTAGAAGCAGGGTGAATGAAGCGGAAGGACCAGCTCACACACAAATGGGGGTTGCCTATTCCAGTAACCCTCAGGGTCCGTTTATCAAATATTACAAACCCATTTTACCACAAAGTCATGAAGTGATGATCTGGCAGGATGGTAATGGCATTGCAGCACTATCATCATTAAGCAATACTTTGGAATATGCATCCGATGGAATTGATTTTACAAGTAACAAATTATCCGTAAAAGGAAAGTCAATTCCTAAAGCACCTGGTGCTTTCAGATCTGATTTAACTTCCCGATTCACAGAAGAAAAAGGCCTGAAATGGGGTATTTCTATGGTAATGAACGGTGATGAATGCTATCTTACTAGATATACATTAACTTTCAAATAAACTATAAGTAGGAACATGGAAATCAATTCGAGTATCATATCAATTAGTAAAAAGTTTAACAGAGGTATTCTTGTTTTGCTTATTAGCAGTATATCAATCCTTTCTAAAACGGAAGCACAAATACCACTTCCAACAACGCAACAGCTTGCATGGCAACAGGCTGAGTTGGGTGTTGTTTTTCATTACGATTTACATGTGTTCGACAACAAAAAATACAACCAGGCAGTTAACCGAATCACACCCATTGCCGATTATAATATTTTTAATCCACAACAAGTGAATACCGACCAATGGGTTATGTCTGCAAAAGCAGCAGGCGCTACTTTTGCCATTCTAACAGTAACGCATGAAACAGGTTTTGCTTTATACCAAAGTGATGTGAATCCCTATTCTTTAAAAGCAGTAAAATGGAAAAATGGAAAGGGTGATATACTCAGGGAATTTGTTAACTCCTGCGAAAAATATGGCGTTAAACCAGCTATTTATATAGGCATAAGATGGAACTCCTTTATGGGTGTTCATGATTTTTTGATAAAGGGAGATACGGAGTTTTCAAAAAATAGGCAGGCTTATTATAATCGCTATTGCGAAAAGATGACAACAGAATTGGTAACCCGGTATGGGAAATTCTTTTTCATTTGGTTTGATGGTGGTGCTCATGGCCCGGAACAGGGTGGCCCTGACATTTTACCTATTGTAGCAAAATACCAACCCGGTGCTATCTTCTATCATAACTTGCAAAGGGCAGATGTTCGTTGGGGCGGAACAGAATCTGGCACTGTGCCGTATCCTTGCTGGTCAACATTTGATTATCCATCATGGTTTCAATATAGCGGTGCAAAAGAAGGATTCAAGCCCATAAAATATGGTAGTGAAAACGGTCAGTATTATATGCCCGCAATGGCCGATGCTCCTTTACGCGGATATAAAGGACGACACGAATGGTTTTGGGAGCCGGGTGATGAAGCAAATATTTTTCCGGTTCAAAAATTGGTAGACATGTATTACGGATCTATAGGGCATAATGCAACGTTGATCCTAGGTCTTACACCTAATGCTAATGGGTTGTTACCAACACAGGATGCTGATACCTTGAAAGCATTTGGTGAAGTTGTTAAAAATATGTTCAATAAACCAGTAGCGCGAACTAAAGGCGATACCAAAGAAATAGGATTGAAGATTCCTTTAAATAAAGGCTTTAATAAAATTGTAATTGCAGAAGATATAGAAAAGGGACAACGGATAAGAGCGTTTACAGTGCAGGTTTACCGTAACGCAAAATGGGAAACAATTGTTTCCGGCACTTCTATCGGTCACAAATTTATTGAGTTATTGCAGCAACCGGTTTATAGTGAAAAAGTAAGATTGGTCATTGATAAATCAATCGGACAGCCTTTGATTAAACAGTTTGCGGTGTATTAATAATTTAGTATTAGGTAAAACGGAAAATGAAAAAAAATAATTACCCCTATATCTTAGGATTAGTATTGATAGCTGTTAGTTGTTTAAAGCAACCCTCTAATTTAAATGCACAATCTGGCAATACTTCAAAAAAATCATTTGCCGATCATTGGGAATTCAAAGGGATTGCTGTAGAAGAACCGGGCTATCATATCTGGTGTACTTCACCTATTGAAGATGAAAAAGGAAAAATTCATTTATTTGTTTCCCGTTGGCCCCAAAAATATGGGGTAGATCCAGGCTGGCGTTCACATTCCGAAATAGCACATTATGTAGGGGATGGACCTGAAGGACCTTTCCGATTTTCAGATATTACATTAGCAGGTACAGGGAAAGAAACATGGGATAAATATGGAATGCATAACCCATCGATTCATAAAGTTGGGGACGAATATGTGATATTATACATAGCTAATAACGATTTTCATCAACCGCCACACCCATCCAATCAGCAAATAGGAATGGCGGTATCTAAAAGTCTTGATGGACCATGGGAAAAAGTGAATGGAGATGGAAAAATACTCAGTCCCCCGCAAAATCCTGCTTATTGGAATTTTTTGGCAAAAAATGGCGTGAATAATCCTGCACTTTTACCTTACAAAGGAGGCTTCTTTTTATATTTTAAATCGCAGGATGCTAAAATGGGACTTGCAATCGCTGAAAATATTACCGGGCCTTATGTGCAACTTCCTTTTTCAGTTACCGCTAATAATCGTCGCATTGAAGATGGATATGCTTTTGTTTTTAATAATCAGATTTGTATGTTAACAACAGATAATGATGGCATAGTTCAAAAAGGCGGCGGCCTACTTTGGAAATCAGATGACGGGATACATTTTAACACTTATGAAGCCGGCTTTCATTTGATCAATGAATACATGCTTGACATCTCTTTATTAAAACCAAAATGGTATTATGGCTCAAAAGATAGAATGAAATTTGAACGTCCACAGCTTTTACTAAAAAACGGTAAACCTGCTTGGTTATATGTTGCATCAGGATGTAATATATATGGTGGTGAATCTACGGTTAGCTATGTAATGAAGTATAAAGATTGATGTAAAACAGAAAATACTAATCTATTATCCTATTTTGTTCATAATGTTAAACTTTAATGGGGGTCTTAATAAGCACTTAAAAAATATAAATTAATGATTATAAATAAAAGAATAAAAACAATTTCCGGAATTCAATGGCGGCTACTATTTTTTTGGGTATGCTTATTATATTCTTTCAATATTAAAGCTCAGGATACGAAACAAAAGATTGCCTGCATAGGGAACAGTATTACTTTCGGTGCAAGACTTACACATCCCGAGAAAGAATCATATCCTGCTGTTTTATCGGCACTATTAAACGAAAATGGGTATCCGAATTATGAAATCAGAAATTTCGGAATTGGTGGTGCTACGATACTGAGATTTGGGAAACCAAACCTCTGGAGTATTCTTGATTCTTTAAAAAATTACCCCCCGGAAATAGTAGTTATTAAAGCGGGGACCAATGAAACAGTTGGTGCACCAAGACTTAACTGGGAGCATATCAGTGAATTTGAAAAAGATTATTCAGATTTTATAGCTGGAATAAGAAAAATAAACCCTGATTGCCGGATTATTATCTGTAGCCCTTTGGATATGGTTCTTGAAACGAAGGATTTAACGAAAGAGCGAAAAGATGATCTTTCAGCTAGAAGACCGAGAATATGGGAATTGCGGCAAAGAATAAAAAAGATTGCTGCAAAAGAACATGTATTCTTTCTCGATTTAACTAAGCCATTTAAAGGGAAATCCAATTTGATGACAACAACTGATGGTGTTCACCCTAATCTGGATGGATATCATTATCTAGGAACTTTAGTTTTCAATTGTATGCGTAAAAAGAAAATAATTGTTCAATAACTCAAAACCTTTTCTTTACTTAATTAAGTGCTTAAACATGAATACCATTTTTTTTAGACAAAAATATTTTGCTATTTTTTTTCTGCTCCTGTCAGGAACCATGTCGGTATTTGCTCAGCAAAATCCTGATCGATCTGGAAGGCCTAATATTATTTTATTTTTAGTTGATGATATGGGCTGGCAGGATTGTTCTGTGTCATTCTGGATCAAATCAACTGAGTTCAATAAAAGATACCATACACCTAATATGGAACGTTTGGCAAAAGAAGGCATGAAATTTACAAATGCTTACTCAACGCCGGTATGCACGCCTACGCGGATCAGTTTACTTTCGGGTATGAACGTCTCACACCATGGTGTAACTAATTGGACCTCACCTAAAAAAAATAATAGTACAGACTATGCGGATGAACAAATGGTGGCAACAAATTGGAATTTCAATGGATTAAGCCCTGTTGCAGGTATTAATAATACCGTTTGTGCTACACCCTTTCCTCAATTACTTAAAGATGCTGGATACTTTACGATTCATGCCGGTAAGGCACATTGGGGCCCCATGGGAACACCGGGAGCCAATCCTTATAACTTGGGTTTTATGGTAAACATTGCAGGTCATGCAGCTGGTCATCCGCAGAGTTATCTTGGCAAAGATAATTTTGGCAATAATGCAGGAAAAGCAGGCGATCAGGCTGTTCCCGATCTGGAAGAGTATTTTGGTACAGATACCTTTTTAACTGAAGCATTAACACTCGAAGCCATTAAATCGATGGAGTCTCCAATTAAAAACAAGCAACCATTTTTCCTTCATTTGGCACAATATGCCGTTCATTTGCCCTTTGATAAAGACCAGCGTTATTTTCAAAAATACATGAATGCAGGACTATCAGAAACTGAAGCCAAATATGCCAGCCTCATAGAAGGTATGGATAAAAGTTTGGGTGATATTATGGACTTTTTACAAAAGAAAAAAGTTGATAAGAATACCATTATCATTTTTACCAGTGATAATGGGGGGTTTAGTATGGCGCCCCGTACCGGATTGCCTTTTACCCAGAATTATCCATTGAAATCAGGAAAAGGATCGGTTAATGAAGGGGGGATTCGCGTACCCATGCTGGTTAAATGGCCCGGTATTGTAAAGCCCGCTTCTGTCGCTGATCAATATGTAATCATTGAAGATTTTTTCCCAACCATTTTACAAATGGCAGGCATTGAAAAATATACTACTAAGCAAACAATCGATGGTAAATCATTTATTCCTGTTTTAAAAAATAAAAATTTTTCAGATTCAACCAGATCAATGGTTTGGCATTATCCCAATAAATGGAACTCAGTTATAGGACCAGGAATTCATTACAAATCAGCCTTAAGACAGGGTAACTGGAAATTGATATACGATATGCGAAAAGGAAAAAATGAATTATACAATCTAAAGGATGATATCGGAGAGGCTAATGATTTGTCTGAAAGGTTTTTCGAAAAAACAACACAAATGGCCAAATTGCTCACAAATGAATTAAAAAAGAATAATGCTTTAATGCCATCATTTAGAGAAACTGGCAAGCAGGTTCCGTGGCCCGATGAAATAGATAAATTAGTTCAGAAATAGTAATTTACTATTGTGAAAAAATGGAGAAAGAAGGAAAGGACAGTATGATGCTTGAAAAGTAGATGGAAATTTTTTCACGGGGTTTTAAAAATTAAATTTTCATCAAAATGATATTGAAAAAAACTTTGATTTTAAGCGGTATTCTTACGATATTAATAACCGTAAGTTATGCCCAAAAAAATACAAATTCATCCTGGCATGGATTTGAAAAAGAGAATTTTTTCTTTGATGGGCGAGCTGCCTATATTGTGAAGCCTGTGAAAGCATTAAGCGGAAATCCCTGGATTTGGCGTGTCTATTTTCCCGACTGGCATTATGAAATGGACAGTATTCTTTTATCCAGAGGTTTTCATATTGCTTTTATAAATTGTAATGACATGTATGGGTCTCAGGCGGCAATGCAAGTCTGGGAAGGATTTTATCAACATCTGGTTACTAATTATTCATTTGCACAAAAAGCAGCTTTAGAAGGAGTTAGCAGAGGTGGTTTATATGTATATAATTGGGCTAAAAGAAATCCTGATAAAGTTACTTGCATTTATGCAGAAGCTCCGGTACTAGATATAAAAAGTTGGCCAGGTGGAAAAGGAAAAGGAAAAGGTAATGCAGAAATTTGGAAGCAATGCAAGTCTGTTTATTCCCTGACAGAAGAGGAAGCACTTAGTTTCAAAGACAATCCCATTGATCATCTAGAATCTTTAGCTGTTTATAAAGTACCAGTTGTTCATGTCGTTTGTTTAAGCGACAGTATTGTACCCGTTGATGAAAATACGACAATTTTAAGCAAGAGATATTTGCAATTAGGTGGCCCTATTATGGTTGATACTATGTGGAGTAATATTACATCAAATGGGCATCATTTTAATATCAACTCTCCCGAAAAATATGCAGATTTTATTTGTAAATATAGCCTACCTGTTAAAAATAATTTGTCTTCATTAAAGTATCTTGAACTGAACGGAAAACTTGACAATACCTTTTATAAAATAAAAAATAAGAAGAATGTTACTTTTGCGTTTCTAGGTGGTTCCATTACGAACAATTCTGGGTGGAGAGATAAAATTTGCCAATATCTGATTGGGGCTTATCCTCAAACAAGTTTTACTTTTATCCAAGCTGGTATCCCTTCTTTAGGCAGCTTGCCGCATTCCTTTCGGTTACAAACAGATGTTTTGGATAAGGGAAATATTGATTTGTTATTTCTCGAAGCTGCTGTCAACGATCATGCCAACGGAACCGACTCAATCCAACAGCTTAAATCTATGGAAGGCATTATTCGTCACGCTCTTACCACCAATCCTTCCATGAACATTGTGGTAATGGCGTTTGTAGACGAAGATAAAATTAGTGATTTAGAGAAAAATATTGAACCTCTTGAAGTGAAGTTACACAGACAACTTGCTGCTATGTATCATTTACCATTTATTAATTTGGCTAAAGAAGTAACTGAAAGAATCGGGAATGGTGAGTTTACGTGGAAAGACGATTTTAAAAATCTCCACCCATCTCCTTACGGACAAAATCTGTATTATCAATCAATTAAAACCATGTTTCAACTTGCAGATAAAGAATTTACAAAAGGATCTATCACTAGTGCCTTCCTTCCTAGGGCCTATAATAGCTATAGCTATTCTACAGGTGAGTATGCTGATATTCATTTGGCAACTAAACTTAAGGGGTTTTCAGTAGTAAATAAATGGAAGCCAAACGATCAAAAAGCAACGCGGGAAGGATTTTTCAACGTTCCTGTTTTGGAGGCCACAAAACAAGGAAGTGCTTTTACCTTTTCATTTACAGGTAATGCAATAGGGATAGCTATTGTTTCTGGTCCTGATGCTGGAATTATAGAGTATCGGATTGATAATGGCAAAACCAAAACGCTTAATCTTATAACAAAATGGAGTAGTTCATTGCATCTGCCTTGGTATTTGATTTTAGCTGACGGATTACAGTCTGCAAAACACAAGTTAGAGGTGAAAATATCATCAATCAATGGTAATTCAGGTGGTAATGCTTGTAGGATTGTCCATTTTCTCGTAAATAAATAGCTTAATGATTTAATCACATATTATTTGAAATATTGTTTCTTAATTATATAATTAGAATGTAAACCGATTTTTGAGCATAGAATAATCCATTATTTTGACTGAATTGTCTATTTCTCTGTTAACCTTATATTCTTAAATTGCATCTTTACACAAAAATTGATAATTGAGTTATGAATTCTTTATTAAAAAATAAAATTATTCTTATAACAGGTGGTGCTCAGGGTATAGGGTTGGAATGCGTTAAAGAATACGTAAAACAAGGTGCATATGTATCTGTTCTTGATAAGAATAAAAAATTGCTGGAAGATATTTTAGGTAAAATAGGTTCAAACCATATGGGCATTTGTTGCGATGTGTCTAAAAGCAGTGAAGTGGAAAACGCCATTGAAAAAACACTTCTTTTCTTTGGCAAGTTAGATGCTATACATAATAATGCCGGCATAGCGAATCCTTCAAAAGCCTTACATGATACAACAGATTTAGAGTGGGAGGATTTAATGAATATAAATTTAAAAAGCGTTTTTCTGACAACTAAATTCGGAATTGATGCATTAAAAAAATCAAGTGGTTGTATATTAAATACAAGCAGCATGGTAGCAGAAATAGGGCAGCAAAATCATGCAGCTTATACAGCTACTAAAGGTGCAATAAATTCATTAACAAAATCTATGGCGTTGGATTATGCCTCGTTTGGAATTCGTGTAAATGCAGTTGCACCTGCGGGTGTTTGGACACCAATGTTACGTCAGTGGAATAGTGAACAGGAATATCCTGAAAAAATGAAAATCTATTTAGAGGAAATTCATGTTTTAGGTTTTTGTCCTAATGCAGATGTAGTTGCGGATGTTTGTACTTTTCTGATTTCTGATATGGCACGTTTTGTAACAGGTTGCATCATGCCTGTAACTGGTGGTGCAGAATTGGGCTATCGAATTGTGCAAAAGGAAAATGTGGAAGCTGAGAATATATTGACTAAGTAAATTTCAAATTATTGAACTCCATGCACCAAATGCTAAGTTGAGGCTCCGAAATATCTTTTTTATATGAAGCTGACAAACCTCTTTATTCAAATTTTTTTTCTATTCCTGTTTGGAATAAATATTTCTGAAGCACAGAACTCTTTGATTTCATATGAAAATGCAAAGCGGCACCCCATAGTTTCAGATAAGTCGGCTCCCGATTTTTTTGAAGGAGCTGTTCTTGGTAACGGCGCAATGGGTGTAGTTGTAACTACCCGTCCTGACGCAGTGGTACTATATTTCGGCCACAACAATGTATGGGATATTCGGCTAGCCGAGAATAATAGAGAAAAGATCGGAAACTTTCAAGAGATATTCAACAAGGTAAAAGCAATACCGGATACATTGAAGCTACTAACAGATGATCCATGGTATAACCAGTACCAAATGATGGCCGTCGAAAATTACAGAAAAACCTATCCACGCCCTTTCCCCTGTGGTTCCGTTCTGTTGGGTTTTGATCGCAGAAATGCCGAAATGATCGGCCACAAATTGGATATTTCAAACGGAATTTGTGAAGTGTACCTACTTACCAGAAATCAGAAAAAAATTGTATTACAGATTTTTACCGACATGGTCAACGATCAGTTATGGTTCCGTCTGGTTGATGATCAGGGCAAGCCTTGTGATAATATTTTTGACCGTATTAAAGTGATACCAGACCCCTCCACTCCTAAAGAATTTCCAAAGACAAAAATGGAAGAGAATCTAGAAAATGGAGTAATCGCTTTTCGTCAGACTTTGCCTTTTTTGGAGCCTAGAAAATACGATACATTAAAAGGCCATCCAAAAGATAAGGTGTTCCGATTGACAGCAGCCGTGAATTGTTCATTGGAAAAAAAAGGAAGGATCAACTGGAATGGAATTCAGCAGGCAATGTCACCAATGGAAGCTTCAATCAAAAAGAAGCCGGGTTTTATAGGGTTCATTTCCTTAAAGGAAGGACTGAACAGTGAAGTTGAAAATAATTTGTCAGAAAAAGCTATTCCCAAAAATGAAGATTTTCTGATAGCCATGAACAAGGGGCAGCAAATTTGGAAAGATTACTGGAGTAAATCGGGCGTTAAACTTAACGATCAGTTTTTGGAACAAATGTGGTACCGGAATTTATATTTTCTAAACTGTGCTACCAAAGATGGGGCTACAACCCCCGGACTTTTTGCAAACTGGAGTTACAATAACATTGGAACCTCTTGGCATGGCGATTACCACATGAATTATAATACACAGCAACCTTTTTGGGTGACCTTTTCGAGCAACCATCTGGAGAAAAATCTTCCTTATGTGACCCTGATTGAGAAGTTGATTCCGATCAGCAAACGTTGGGCAAAAGAGTATTACCAATTGCCGGGTGCTTATTTTCCGCATAGCGCTTTCCCGGTTGAAATGAACATGAACCCATATCCAGTACCTACCTGGGGCTGGGAAGTTTGCGAAACTCCATGGGCAGTTCAGGGCTTGTGGTGGCACTATCTCTATTCCGGAGATGTCGCATTTCTAAAAAATAGGGCATTTGGTCCTATGAAATTAGCCGTTGAATTCCTGGTAGCATATATGAAAAGACCTGAAGCAAGCGGACCACAATGGAAAGACGACAAATTCCACATTTTTCCAACGGTACCCCCCGAACTGTATGGTCTTCGTCCGGGTTTTAAATTTAATTTTGATTGCAACGTGGATTTAACGCTTACGAAGTTCATATTCAAAGCTTTTACTGAGGCTGCAAAAGTTTTACAGCTTGAAAAGCAGGAAGATTTATTGCTCAGTAACGTACAGCAAATTTTATCACGTTTTCCTGATTACCCGTTAGCTTTTTCAAAAGAATTCGGTAAAGTGCTCGTTTCGGTGCCTGGTGAAAATTCAGACGTTGTTTACAATTCGCCTAATCCATTGATGTCGGTATTTCCCGGAGAAGATTATGGCTTACGTTCAGATTCAGCAACTATAACGCTTTTGAAGAATACTTACCTCAATCAGCAAAACGAAGGAGGAAATGATTTGGTATTCATTAATTTACAAGCTGCACGCATTGGAATGCTCGATCTAGAACGCTTTAAACGACAGGTAAATT
>Ga0192647_100788_pt1 | contig 21886 bp, 22 predicted proteins | sample LauGreFa1BDMLBSN_2_FD_133046 | JGI IMG/M metagenome (GOLD analysis project Ga0192647, IMG submission 133046) | Freshwater lake microbial communities from Lake Michigan, USA - Fa13.BD.MLB.SN - reassembly | ecosystem: Environmental > Aquatic > Freshwater > Lake | place: Lake Michigan, USA...
GTCAATGTCAGTATCTTGCTGTCAACTTGGTAGGTGAGCGTGCTGTAAGTCTTCATGAAAACCCGCTGAAATTCCCATTATCGGGTCATCTCAACAGGGGCACGTCGACGCGATCTTTTGTAAACCGTTTTCATACGCCAAACCAGCTTGACCAGGACATAACCCAACCCAGAGGTGCAAACAGCAAACGTTCCCATGCCCAACAGGATCGGTCCAATGTATGCAGCAATCCATTCGGATGGCAAGGCTGAAAAAGTGACATCGGATTTCGCAGGTTCACCCAACATCAGAGCACCCAATTGGTAAGCCAACCAAAGCCAAAACCCGATGGTCAAGGGATTGGTCACCATGGTCATCAATGCAGCCACGGGAATATTGGCCCGCCACCAAACACAGTGGGCGGCAGCAACCAGCACTTGACCCGCAGGAACGGCAAACGCCCAAAACAAACCCACCGCCACGCCTCGGGCCAGTGTTTCATGCTGAGCACGCCACAACTGCGCGTCAAGCACCCGGTGCGCAATGGGTTTGAGCCAGGGGTGGCTGGACAAAAACGCTTTGCTGGGTACCCAACGGCCGAATCCTCCTGTCGAACCATCGGAATCATTTTTCATCATGTTTTGCGGATAGATAAACAACCAATCCAATCTATCATGCCTGCAAATCAGTCACGCCACCTATCAGGCAAATGCGATTAGATAGTCAGTTTTTTTAAGAATATTCTTGTCAATTAATCAGCTTTAGCATGCTGTAATTCGGCGCGTTGGTTTTTTCGGATGGCATTGCATCAGCATTTGCCCACTGATAAAGCCTGAATTCAACTTTGATTTTCAACTGACAAGGTGTCTATGGAAACTATTGCCCCCCTGTGGCTGTGGGTCGTGTTCGGTGTGATTGTGCTGACCTCTTTGTTCATCGATTTTGTGGTGCTCAAAAAACAAGGCGCACATGATATTGGTGTGAAAGAAGCGCTCAACTGGTCGCTGATCTGGATTGCCTTGAGTTTTGTATTCAACGGGCTGTTCTGGTGGGCCGTCAAAGACAGCAGTGGCTCCACCGAATTGGCCAACACCAAATCACTGGAATTTCTCACTGGCTACTTGATTGAAAAATCGTTGGCGGTAGACAATATTTTCGTCTTCTTGATGATCTTCACCTACTTTGCTGTGCCGTCTGCATTTCAAAAACGGGTGCTGATGATTGGCATCGTGGGCGCCATTGTCTTGCGAACAGTGATGATTTTGGCCGGCGGTTGGCTGATGTCAGAGTTTCACTGGGTGCTGTACGTCTTTGGTGCGTTCTTGGTCTTGACCGGCATCAAAATGTGGTGGGCTGCCGGCAAAGAACCCGATTTGAACAACAACCCTGCGCTGAAGTTGTTGCGCAAGTACATGCGGGTCAGCAAACACTATGACGGCGAAAAATTCTGGACCATTGAAAACGGTCAAAAAATTGCCACTCCTTTGCTGATGGTGATTTGCTTGATCGCCTTGACCGATGTGATTTTTGCAGTCGATTCGATTCCCGCCATCTTCGCCATCACCAGCGATCCCTTCATCGTGTTGACCAGCAACGTACTGGCGATTTTGGGTCTGCGTGCCATGTATTTTTTGCTGGCCGCGGTTGCCCACAAATTCCATTTACTGAACTACGGCTTGGCCATCATTCTGGTCTTCATCGGCACCAAAATGTGTTTGATCGATGTTTACAAAATACCTGTCACGGTGTCTTTGGGTGTGGTGATTGGCATTTTGGTGATCACCATGCTGCTGAGTGTGCGCACCGCCAAGCCAGAGCCCAACGCCTAAACCCACTCATGCCGTTGGTTTGAGTAATCGCTGAACCAGTGGGTGCTGAACTTTCTTTTCAGTGCCCACTGCGTAAAAATGCTCTGTCACACCTTCGCATGGACCGATGCGTTTGACCGCGTAATGGGCCAGCAATTCATCGTGCACCCATTCTGCAACCGGAAAAACCCCCATGCCACTTGCGCCAAAGGTTTTGAGCAACGCGCTGTCTTCAAACTCACCCACAATCTTGGGCCGAATGCCTTGTTGCTCAAACCACAGGTCTAAGCGATCTCGGCTTGCCGTGTGTGAGGTGGGCAACAGCATGGGTAATTCGTTCAGGCAATCGGGGAAACGGCGCTTGGTGGTTTTCATCAACGCCGCCGTGCCATACCAAGCCATGCTCGAGGACCCCAGTGAGTGGCTGTAGAGCTTGATGTTCGGGTTGGCTGGCGCAGGCCTGTCGGAGATGACCAAATCCAATTTGTGCAGTGCCAAGTCACCAAGCAGGTCAAAGAAACTGCGCTCGTGACACAGCAATCGCAGTTGCGGTTCAGTCGCAACAGGCAGCAGCAAACGGTGAACCACCAGCTTGGGCAAACCGTCGCTGATACCCAAACGCAACCTGACCACAGGCGTACTGACAGCATCCCTGACCCGGCTCGGCAGCTCTTCTCCCAACTGGAAAATGGCATCGGCTTGTTGCATCGCGGCGATGCCCGCATCTGTCAGTGCCAGCCCTCTTCCGGCGGGTTTGAGCAATTCGCAGCCCAGCGAGCGCTCGAGTTCACGCACTTGCGCGCTCACGGTTTGCACCGCCATGTCTAGCTTGTCGGCCGCACGAGAGATGCCGCCCTCCTTGGCAACCACCCAAAAGTAATAGAGGTGTTTGTAATTAAATGCGCTCATGGTCAGTTTTAACAGGAATGATGATAAGAAATTATCTGCTTTTTTAGTAACAAGCAAACCCCTATCTTCTGGTTCTTCTCAATGAAAGGGGGAATATCACCATGCGATTCAACGCTCAACAATTGGCAGGCAGAACCCACACGGTGCAAGGCTCAGGTCTCGAGACATGGCAGACTGCCTCTGGCAACAAGGTATTGCGCAACACTTATGCCCTGCTGGCCATGACCTTGCTTTTCAGCGCGGCCGTGGCGACCGCAGCGGTCAGTTACCAATGGCCTGCGCCCGGCGTCATCCTGACATTGATTGGCTACTTCGGACTGCTGTTTACTGTCTACAAATGGCAAAACAGTGCGTGGGGACTCGGTGCTGTCTTTGCCCTCACCGGATTCATGGGCTACACATTGGGCCCCTTGCTGACACATGCATTGAACCTGCCGGGTGGAGCGCACACGGTATCGCTGGCCTTGGCCGCCACAGGCGCGACCTTTGTGGCGCTGTCAGCATATGTGTTGGTGACCAAGCGCGATTTCAGTTTCATGGGCGGATTTTTATTCTGCGGCATGGTGATCGCATTGGTGGCTGGATTGGCTGCCATGTTTTTTGAATTGACCGCGCTCAGCTTGGCCGTGTCTGCCATGGTTGCCATGTTGTCTGCCGGCATGATTTTGTTTGAAACCAGTCGCATCGTGAACGGCGGCGAGAACAACTATGTGTTGGCCACGGTCAGTTTGTACGTGTCAATCTTCAACCTGTTCACCAGCTTGTTGAGCCTGTTCGGTTTTGGCAGTGCCAACGAATGACCCAACCGCCATTGAATGTTTCCACACCACATGATTGAAAAGGAACCATGAAGATGAAATGTCCCCATTGCAACCACACAGCCTTGGTGATGTCAGAACGTCAAGGCATTGAAATTGATTACTGCCCTGATTGCAGAGGCATCTGGCTTGATCGGGGTGAACTGGACAAACTGCTTGAAAAAGCAGCCGCCAGCTCAACGAATGCGGTCAACGTTTCGTCCCAACCCATGCACCAAGCAAAGCATGCCAATGAAAAAGTGGTTTATGTTGGTGATTCCCACTATCACCACCGGCGACAGAAGTCTTGGCTGAGCGATATTTTTGATTGACTGACACCAGTACCCCCTGCAAACTGGGGGTTTCTCAAGCAGTCTGTCCATTTTTATAATGGAATTTAACTTTGGAGACTCGCTTGTGAAAAAACTTCTGATCGCTTTGTGTGCCGTGGCCAGTTGTGCCGCGTCTGCCGACTGGGTGTTTGTCACCAAAAATGAATTCGGCACGTCTTTGTATGTTGACCCCAACATCAAAATCAAAGGCAACGTCAGAATGTTTTGGCATATTCAAGATTTGTCCAATGCTGACTCGCAAGGCGATTTGTCCTACCGTGGCATCTGGCAATACGACTGCAATGAAAAATTGCAACGCAACATGCAAGTGGCCGCGTTCAAACAACCCATGGCCAGCGGTCAAAAATCAGAAGAGGCCTACCAACCTTCGGACTGGGTCATGATTGGCAAAGACACCAGCAGTCAAGCCATGCTCAGTTACGTTTGTTCACTCTGATCGACACAGCCGTGCCTGAATCACCGAACCAACACTTGACTTGACGTGTTGGCTTCACCAACCGATGTACTTGTCTCAAAACTGGGGTAAGCCACAGGTTTGTGATCGGCATGCCAAACTTTGTATTTGTGCATGCACAGTTGGTAAGCCGGTGAATCCTCAAACGCCCTCAGCCATGTACTCAATGCTGTCCATGTTTGGGCATTGAACCAAACCCTGTCAACCTGCGCAAACTGCCTGACAAAAGGCGCTGTCGCCGCATCTGCCAAGCCCCAATGCTGTCCATTCAAATACGGTTGGGTTTGCAGTTTGTCATCGAGTGGCCTTAGCAACTGTTCACCCGCATCGCGGTGAGCCAATCCATCTGTCAATTGGTAACGGGTCGGGTATTTGTACCGGTCAAGGTGGTGCTTGAATTCATCGTCAAACACATTCACCAACGCAAAAGTGTCTCTCAACTGTTGAGGTTCTTTGGGCAACCAAGCCTGGGGGTCATGCTGTTGCAATGCCCACAGCATGATGTCCATGCTTTGATCGATGACATGGTTTGGTAACACCAACACCGGCACGGTTCCTTTGGGGGAAGCCACCAACAAGCTTTGCGGTTTTTGGGCCAATGCCACTTCGCGCAACTCACATCGGATGCCTGCCGACAGCAATGCCAACCTGGCTCGCATGGCATAAGGACAACGGCGAAACGAATACAACACCGGCGCATCGGCTGGCAACCACTGCGCCATCATTTTTTGTTTTTGGGGTTCACCCAAATGCACTTGACCGCGCGCTCTGGCCAGCTGAAATTGGCGCTGTCTTTCACGCGCACGTTGCTTGTGTTCATCACTGGTCGTGTGAAAGCAACGCGGGCAACTGACGCCCAATTCAAACAAAGGTGAATCGGTCATGCCCTCAGCCAAGGGGTCGCGGCAACTGCGGCAGATGCCCAACTTGCCGGGCAGCAATCCATGGCCCACCGAAGTCCTTTCGTCAAAAACGAAGCACTGGCCTTGCCACAAACTTTCCTCGGGTGGAATGTCTTCCAAGTATTTCAAGATGCCACCTTGCAAATGAAACACGTCATCAAACCCATTGGCACGCAACAAAGCGGTGGATTTTTCACAGCGAATGCCGCCGGTGCAAAACATCGCCACCCGTGGTTTGCGCCCATGGCGATCTTCTAATTCACGCGCCTGCTCAACCCATTTTGGCAATTGAGAAAAGGTTTGAATGTCCGGATTGACAGCGCCTTTGAAGGTGCCGATTTCCACTTCGTAATCGTTGCGTGTGTCTATCACCACCACATCAGGTGAAGAAATCAACGCATTCCAATCTTTGGGTTTGACATAGGTGCCCGCCATGTGGGTGGGGCTGACACCGGGCACGCCCATGGTGACGATTTCTTTTTTCAGCCGAACCTTCATTCGGTAAAAAGGCGGTTGATCGGCATAGGAGGCTTTGTGCTCCAAGTCCGCCAATCGAGGGTCGGATCGCAAATACGCCAGAACCGCATGCACATCCTCGGCCGCACCGGCGATGGTGCTGTTGATGCCTTCTCGGGCCAACAACACCATGCCTTTGACTTGGCGGGCCTCACACAAAGCCAACAAAGGCGGCTTCATCTCGGCGAAATCCGGCAAGTCCACAAATTTGTAAAACGCTGCCGTCAAATAAACGGGAGAGGTCACTTCTGAATTCATGGGCTTATTTTGCCTTGTCAACCCGGACGGTCATCGAGCGCTTGACGTTCCCGCGAGCAAACTCTGCTGTCGCGTCGCCAACCAAGCCCCTGCCACCAATGTCAACGACGAAAACAACAGCCCTGCGGACAAACCGCCTGCGTGGTCTGAGACCCACCCCGTCACACTGGGACCAAACACCTGACCGATGGCAAACACGCTGGTGAACACCGTGATCACCGTGACCCACTGGGTGGCTGGCAAGTTATGGCGGATGAAAGCGGTGGTGGAGGCCACTGCCGTGGCAAAACTTCCCCCAAACACAGCACCCGAGACAAAGATGGCCGCCATCTCCCAGCCATGCCAAGGCCATGCATCGCCGCCAATGGCCACCAGCGCAGGTATCAAGCAAGCCAGTGCCAACAAACTGTTGACGATGGCCAAGCACTGCCCCGCCTTGAATTTGTCCAGCACCCCTGACCACGCCGGCACACTGAACATGCCGCACACCCCCATGACCGCATAAAAACCGCTGGTTTGCCATGTTTGCCAATGCAATTCGCGCAACAAGGAAATCACAAAAGTCATGTACCCGATGTACCCCATGCCAAAACAAAAATAACCACCGAGCATGAACACATAGCGACGCCAATCCGTTTGGTCAGCGGTGCTGTTGCGCGGCGGCGCGGCCGGCACAGCGCGTGCAGGCAGCCACATCAATGCAGTCATCACCAAACCGATGAGACCAACGGCCATCCAGCCTGGTTGCCAAGGATGGGGCCATGCCAACTCAACACCCCATCCGATGGTCCAAGGCACCAAGCCTGCACACAAGACCATGCCCAATCCACCGCCGGCGTAATAAATGCCCAAGAGCAAGCCTGAGCGCGACACATGCTGCGCCGCCAGTTGAGCAATCAACACGGTGCCACCCGCAAACACAGAGGCGCTGGTAAAGCCTGAAAGAAAACGCAACAGCCCCATCAGCCATGCGTCGGTGACCCAGCCACACACACCCAAGAACACACTGCAGAGCACACCGCCCACCACAAACGACAGCCAAGAAGAAAAACGTCGGATCACCAAGGACAAGGTCAATGCGCCGATCAGGTAGCCTGCGGCATGTGCGGTGTTCATGGTGCCGAGCACCAAATATGACCAACCCAAATCGGCACGCATCGCAGGCACAAACAGCGCATATGAAAAACGAACCAAGCTGGTTCCGATGATGGTGCCGAATGACAACCCCATGGCCAGCCACACAGGATGGGTGGTCAGCCAATGGCGGGCTCGCATCACGACATACCGAACGATTGCTTACACGCCCGCTGTTTGTCAGCTGAGATGAATTCAAAAAAATCCAACACCGCTTGCAGCCGCACGGCATCATGCGAAGCAGCACTGCCCGCACCTGCGCTGAACACCGTGGTGTAGGCAACTTCAGGTGGTAAATCACCCAGCACACAAACGCCCGGTTGGTGCAGGAGTTCACTGCGTTGCTGAAAGCCTAAATCGACCTGGTGTTCAGCCAACAGTTTGGCAACAGGCACGCCCGGTGGCGGCACCAGAATGCGAGGCCGCAGTGTGTCGAGCATGCCCCAGCGCTCGAACAATGCCGCCAAATAATTGCCGCTGGGACCAGTGGAATAACTCAACTTGCCAGCGGCATTGACCACGGCCTTGAGTTGGTCTTCGGTGTCAATGCGAGGCTGTGGCGCATCCACCGGCACCGCCACGGCCACCGAGGAGGTTACCCAATCACAACGGGTGCCGGTTTGCAAATGGCCGTTGGTCTGCAAACGCTCGATGGCGTCAGCGGCCAAAAAAACCATGTCAAACGATTCCCCAGCTTCAACCCGTTTGGCCGCATCCACACCACCGACGGATTCAATTGAGACTTGAATCCCCGTGTCCGCCAAGAACTGTTGAGACAAGGCATGCAGCAGCGCTTTGGTGGCCATGGATGAGATGCCCTTCAATGACAAGGCTTGGCTCATGGCCATGGCTTTCTTGGTGCCTCTGGTGGCTCAGGTGGTTGCGATTTTTTTCTGGGTCTTGGGCAACACCAAGGTAATCACCGCACCCAACAACGCCACCGAGGCCAAGGCCCAAAACGCGGCTTCGTTCGCGCCACCCGACATGGTTCTGACGCGTCCGATCAAATCCGGGCCGAAGTGACCGCCCAAATTGCCGACCGAGTTAACGAAAGCGATGCCTGCCGCCGCCGCCGTGCCCGACAAAAACGCTGTGGGCAAAGACCAAAAGGTGGCGACAAATGACAAGGTGCCTGAGGCCACCAAGGTCAAGGCAATCAACGATGGTATCGGTGCATGACCCACCAAGGTCAGGCCAATCAAACCCACCACCGTCAACAACAAGGAGCCTGCGACGTGCCAACGCCGCTCACCAGTCTTGTCCGAATGCGCGCCCCACAGCACCATCACCACCGCTGAAATGCCCCAGGGAATCATGCTGAGCAAACCCACTTTGAAGAAATCTTTTTTGTCGATGCCCAGTTCTTGAATGATGGTCGGCATCCAAAAATTGATGGCATAAAAGCACACCACGCCAGAGAAATACACCAAGGCCAGTGCCCACACCCTGAAGTCGGTGAATGCGTCAGAGAAACGGTGGCCTTTGCCTAACTCGTCTTTGCCAGCGTCATCCAAAGCCACTTGTGCCACGATGAAATCTTTCTCACGGTCATCCAGCCAATTCGCTTTGCGCGGGCCATCCGGTAAAAACACAAACACCAAGAAGCCGACCAACACGGAGGGAATGCCTTCCAGCAAGAACAGCCACTCCCAGCCACGCAATCCGCCAATGCCTTGCATGTACTGCATGATCGCGCCAGACACTGGCGCGCCGATGACGTTGGAGATGGCAATCGCGGTCATGAACAAGGCAATGACTTTGGTGCGACGTGACCCCGGGAACCAGTAGGTCAAATACAAAATGATGCCGGGGAAGAAGCCCGCTTCACAAGCACCAAGCAAAAAGCGCAACACATAAAAAGTGAATTCAGCGTCTGTGCAATTGAACAGGGTGGCCAGTGAGCCCCAATAAATGTCGTCAGTGAACATGAAAGCCGATGACACCAAGCCCCAAGTGATCATGATGCGGGCTATCCAACGTCTGGCACCGACTTTTTCCAAAATGATGTTGCTGGGAACTTCAAAGATGAAATACCCGATAAAGAAAATACCTGCACCAAAACCGTAAATGGCATCGGAGAAATTCAAGTCGCCTGCCATCTGCAATTTGGCAAAGCCCACGTTGACACGGTCTAAGAACGCAACGATGTAGCAAATGAACAAAAAAGGAATCAGCTTGGCAACCACTTTGCCGTAGGTGGCTTTTTCAAACGCCGCGCCATCGGCGGTCAGGGATGTGGAATTGTTCATGCTATGCACCTTGCTTTGAGTTCACCAACCAAAGACCTTAGCACACGAATTCCTGCATGCGAGCCAAATCGCCGGGCGAAACACTTAACCCAAGGGTAATCACCAACGCCGCAAAACAGCTCAGTTTTTCTTGATGCCGACCAATTCCACGTCGAACGTCAATGTCGATTGGGGAGGAATCACGCCCCGCACGCCATCTGCACCATAAGCGGTTTCAGGCGGGCAAGTCAGGCGCGCTTTGCCACCGATTTTGATTTTTTGCATGCCTTGGGTCCAGCAAGGAATGACGCGCGACAAAGGGAATGCGATTGGCTCGCCTCGCTTGAAACTGCTGTCAAATTCTTTGCCGTCTGGCAAGGTGCCACGGTAGTGCGCCACCACGGTATCGGCCGCGGTGGGACTGGCACCGGTACCCGGTTTCAGGTGTTCAACCTTGACACCCGAGGGCAAGGTGTCGACCGGGTTGTCTGCCCAGGCCTGGTTCGTCCAAAGGGTGATTAACAAACTGCTGATGGTGATGTATGTGTTCATGGTGATGATCCTGTGCCATTGGCTATCCTACAGCGTTGGATGTCACACGCGGTGGGCAGCAGTGAGCGGTATTCAAACTGGGTTGGCATGACACCATTGCCCCGTATCGTGCATTTGTCGCCGGCATCGTTGGTGTAGTAGGAGAGCACATCCACACAACGTTTGGAATGGGCGATCAACCCGTGGAAATGCCCCACCTCGTGCGACACCACCATTTGCAAAGTCTCCACCAAGTTGCGGTTGGGGTTGATGCGATTCAAATTTTTGAACGCATCTGGACTCAAGGTCAAAGTTTTCAAGGTGATGTTGGCCAGTCCAATCGTGCCCAACTTGTCTTTGTCATTCCACTGCACTGTGATTTTTGCGCTGTCGTTGTTGGGATCAAATACATCGCGCTTGAGCATCACGGCGTTTTGACCGCCACACTGGCCCCAAGCAGACGCGGCTTGTTGCAGCACAGCAAACACGGCGTCCTCACTGACTGCGGCGGGCGCACCTTGGTGGTCGTAGATGAACAGCATCTTGGCGCTGAGCATCTTGGTGTCTTTGTCGCCGTCGTTCCAAGTGGCAATTTCATTGGGCAAGCATTGTGCGATTTCACTTTCTCTCAACGCAAATTCTTTGCTGGCGGCGGTTTTGCCATCCACTTTGTTGGGCAGTTTTTTGATGTTTCTCGGCCCGGTAGAGACAGTGTCAGTAGCGGGTTTTGCCCCTGTTTTTGCATCGTTATTGAGGCTGCCTGAGGGTTGGATCGCAGGCGCTGTGTTGGTGTTTTTGCTCACCTCTAAAGTGGACGCCGCAGGCTTTTTACTTTGGTACAAGGCTTTGACCGTCTGGTGCACTTTTTCGGTGTTCGACGTTCCCAACCACACGGCCACATTGCTGCGAATCAATTCAATTTCGCGAAAGGGACAGTCATTGCCGTACCTGGCGAGCCATTCCAACGCACGTTTTTCGCGGGCCTGGGCATCGTTGATGGAATACGCCATGGCACGGAAGTCGAAAGCCTTGCAAACCGTCGATGGCGGCGTGTCTTGCGCTTGCGCCCAGTTCACTGCAGACAGGAAGAGCAGGCCCATCATGGCCCGGCGCCAATCGCGCTTGGGGCGCATCAGCAACACAGTTGGCTTGTTATCATTGAACATCTTGAACCACATTGAAACAACCCGGGGATGTTATCAATCGGAGTCAACGCGCCAAGCTTGAGTGACTTGGCACAGCCAAGACCTCAGCCTTGCACCGAATACCCGCCATCCACAGCAATCGCTGCGCCCGTGATGAAGTCCGATGCCGGACTCGCCAAAAACACCGCAATGCCAGCGAAGTCGTCCGGCATGCCCCAGCGCTTGGCGGGCGTTCTGTCCAACACGCGTTGGTGAAGGCCATCGACATCGATGCGCGCCTGACGTGTCAAATCGGTGTCAATCCAACCCGGCAAAATGGCGTTGACTTGAATGTGTTGGGCGGCCCACGCACAAGCCATGGCCTTGGTCATTTGCACCAAGCCGCCTTTGGACGCGGCATACGGCGTGGCGAATGATGCGCCAAACAGGGACATCATTGAGCCGATGTTGATGATCTTTCCTGCGCCCTGCTGTTCATAAACCGGATACACCGCTTGAGAGCAAACGAACGCGCTGGTCAAGTTGGTCTGCAACACTTGGTTCCATTCAGCCAACGCGTAGGCTTGAGGCGGCTTACGTATGTTCATGCCCGCGTTGTTGACCAAAATGTCAATCCGCCCATGGGCTTGCAAACTGCGCTGCACCATTTGCTCACACTCGGCTTGTTGCTGCACATCGACCACCACAGCAGAGGCTTTGCCACCCTTTTGCAAAATGGCGTTCACTGCGTCATGGTTTTTGCTTTCGTTGCGTCCCGCAATCACCACGGTGGCGCCCGCCTCGGCCAACCCCTGCGCCATGCCCAAGCCGATGCCGCCGTTGCCGCCCGTGACGATGGCCACCTTGCCGCTCAAATCAAACAACGGGTTCATGCCTGCCCACTTTCAAAAAGGATGCGAGGGCGGCAGTCCGTTTTGCGTGGCCACGAAATCGGCCAACATCGGCACATACTTTTGCGCATACCCTTGCGCTTCCATGCCGGCAAACGAATTTTTCACCATGGCTTGGATCGGGTGCAACGCGCCAATGTCATTGGCCAAGCTGCTCAGGTAACGCATGTCTTTGTGGGCGTTGGTGATGGTGAATTTGTGCGCGTTTTCATCACCGTTCATGGTCCATTTCATGAACGTGTCGTAGAACGGACTGCGCATGCGCCCGGAGCCAATCACGGCATGGAATTGGTCTTGGCTCAAACCAGCTTTGCGCGCAATGGACAACGCTTCAGAAAACAACGCGGCATAGCCCATGGCAATGAAGTTGTTGATCAGTTTCATGGTGTGCCCCAAACCCACTGGACCCAAATGCACGATATTGCCGGACCAGCATTCGAGAACTGGCTTGACTTTGGCAAAAATTTCGTCCGAAGCGCCCACCATGCAGTCCAGGGTCCCGGCTTCTGCTTCAACCGGCGTGCGACCTAAGGGTGCGTCAATGAAATGCATGCCATGGCGCTCGGCCAACGCCGCCATTTGTTTGGTGGAAACAGGGTTTGAGGTTGAGCAGTCGATGATGGTCAATCCTTTTTTTCCGCTTGCCAACAAGCCTTCAGGTCCGTTCATCAAGGCTTCCACTTGGGGAGAACCGGTGACGCACAAGTGCACGATGTCGCACTGGCTGCCAAGTTCACGCGCACTGTTGGCTTCACTGGCACCTAAGGCTTTGAGACGCTCAACAGGTTCACGGTTTTTGTGCCCCATGATGACCAACGGATAGCCTTTGGTCACGATGTTTTTGGCCATGCCAGCGCCCATCAAACCCACTCCAATAAAACCAATCACTGGTTTACCCATGACGTTCTCTCCTTCAAAAATTCAATGAATGTTGACGCACACCTGCGCGCCATCGACCAATTCAAAACGCAAATCTTGCCCGCGCTTGGGAAAGTAAGACGCCAACCAACTGCCCGTCGTGACCCACTGCCCTGCTTTGAAGGCATGGCCTCGGCTTGCCATGTGGTTGGCGATCCATGCCAATGCTTGCAGTGGATGGCCCATCACATCGCGGCTGTGGCCACTGCCAATGGGTTGCCCGTTCACAAGCGCGGTTCCCGTGGTCTGCCAAAGTTGCGCGAACCTCGATTTGTCAATTCGCTCGCCCAAGACCACGCCATGGTTCCAAGCGTTTTCAGCCACCAAACTGAAAAAGTGCTGCTTCAAATCGGCGTACACCGCATGCCTGTCGTCTGCGATTTCCAAACATGGGTAGGCGCACGCCACGCATTCCACAATGCTGTCGGCGGTCCATGCCATGCCTGTCACGGGCAGATCACAAGCAAACTGCAACGCCAACTCAAATTCAATGATCAGGTTTTGAAACGCATTGGCGTTGACGGTGTGCCCGGTTTGGAAAACGGTATCGGCCAAGACACAACCCGAGATCGCGTCATCAAAGCCGACAAATTCGCGCATCACCGGCGTGGTGATCGCGATTTTGTAGCCGCTGACATGGGTATGGCGTTGGCCGACCAACTGGTCTACCAACGCATCTTGCGTGGCATAGGCTTGCATCAATTCATGTGGCGCAATCTGTGCGGGCAAGCCCGTGAACGCCACCTTGTCTTGTTGTTGCCCAAGCAATGCCTGCGCAGCCGCCTGCGCACCTGACCAAACCGGCTTGTGCAAAAAAGGCATCACATGTCAGGGAATGCGGGTGGACTGCCAAGACACGTATTTCAATTCGCCGTCGGTTTTTTGCCAGATGCTGTGAAAACGCAAAACCACGTTCAAGTCTTTGCCATTGACACGGACATCGTAATTGCCGTTACCCGTCATGATGGCGATGCATCCAAAGGTGCGTACCTCTACGTCGGTATGGCGCATCACTTTGTAAACCACGTTACCTGAGCGCATGGACTCGATGTATGACTGCTTGTTGTCCACCACCGAGCTGGAATGCACGTACACCAAGTCGGGCGAGAAGATTTTTTCCATGGCGGTGAAATCGTTGGAGGTTTGAGCCACATGGCGCATTTGTTCGGCGTTCAGGGCCTCGTCCGCACTGATGGACTCGCAGGAATCAGCGTGAGCGGAAAGGCTACCCAAGCAGCTGAGCAGCAATGCCAGCGTCAGGCGAGAAAAGAAACGGTTCATGCTTATCTCCTTGAAAAATGTCAGTCCATCTTACGCAGTGAACTTGCCAAACCAATGGCGAAATACCCTCATGCATGGCAGCCCAAGCGCCTGCCAAATCGGTCTTCAGAACACACCGACCAGGCGCAATCTAGGGTTTCTATGTAGGCAAACCGATGGGACAGGGTTGTATGTTCTCTGTGGGCATTTTTTTCTGACACGAAAGTTTCCAATATGCATTTCAATTCATTTTGTCGTTGGTTGTTTCTTTGGACAGTGGTGTGTCTTCCTGTGTTGCCGCTGGCAACCCATGCCCAGCAAAAATTGAAATGGGCGCATGTGTATGAATCCGCCGAGCCTTACCACACGGAATCGGTATGGGCGGCAGAGGAAATCAAAAAACGCTCCAAAGGAAAGTTTGATATCCAGGTGTTCCCCGCCTCCAGTTTGGGCAAAGAAACCGATCTCAACCAAGGCTTGATGCTGGGCTCGGTGGACATCATGATCGGCGGTCCGTCATTTGCCGCGCGCAGTTATCCGCGTTTTGGCATTGCATACTACCCGTTCATCTTCAGAGATGGCGAGCATTTGCTGGCCTATTCCAAAAGCAGTTTGTTTCAAGAAATGGTCAATGAGTTTCGACAAAAGACCGGCATACAGGTCACGGCCTACACCTACTACGGCGCACGCCACACCACTGCGAACAAAACCTTCAACCAATGTGCGGACATCAAAGGCTTGAAGATCCGTGTGCCAGACGCACCAGCCTACACCGCCACGTGGCAAGCCTGCGGCGCGAACCCCACACCCATTGCGTTTGCCGAGGTGTATTTGGCTTTGCAAAATGGCACGGTGGATGCGCAAGAAAATCCGCTCACCACGATCGAGGCAAAGAAGTTTTTTGAAGTGCAAAAGTCCATCATGCTGACCGGTCACATCGTCGATGGCTTGATCACCATGGTGGCGCCTCACGTCTGGAGCAACCTGTCACCTGCCGAACAAAAAATGTTTGGCGAGGTCATGCAAGAGGCAGCCACCCGCGCGTCGGCAAAAGTCAAAAAACGCGAAGCCGAGCTGATCGATTTCTTCAAGAAAAAAGGCTTGAACGTGGTGGAAGTCAACCGCAAAAGTTTCCAAGACTCGGTGCTCAAAAACAAACCCGTTGAAAGCATGAAACTGGAACGTGCAGATTACGACCGTGTGCAGGCTGTCAAATGAGCCAAGACGTTGACAAACTGGCCAGTGCGTTTGGCGAGACCGATGAAACGGTTGACTTGAGCGGGGTCATGCCCGAGGCTTGGTTGGCGTTGGCGTTTTTTTGGTTGCTGGGGTTGACCGTCTTCTATCAATTCGTCACGCGCTATGTGTTCAACGACTCGGCTGCATGGACTGAAGAAATTGCACGTTATTTGTTGATCGCCACGGTGTTCGTTGGCGCGGCCATTGGTGTGGCCAAGAACAACCATATTCAGGTGGATTTCTTTTTCCGTTTTTTACCAACAGGTGCAGGCCGGGCTTTGTCTTTGTTGGTGGACGTGCTTCGAATCGCTTTTTTGGGTTGTGCCAGTTGGCTCACCTGGGAGCTGATGCAAAAAATGGGCAGCTACCAAATGACCATTGTTAATCTGCCCATGAACTTGGTGTACGGCGTCGTGTGGTTGGCGTTTGTGCTGATGACATGGCGCAGCGTGTGGGTCATGCGCCAACACTTGCGCCAAGGCCATAGCGTGCTTGAACGCCCAGACAACCGTTGAACCGACCATGTTGAAAATCATTTTTCTGGTGTTACTCAGTGGCGGCTTACCTGTTGCCATGGCGATGGCAGCCGCCTCGTTGATTTATCTCTGGCTCAACCCCAGCTCACCCCCTTTCGTGGTGATACACCGCATGGTCTCAGGCATTGACAGCTTTCCTTTGTTGGCTGTGCCGTTTTTCATTTTGGCGGGCAATTTGATGAACACCTCGGGCATCACACACCGCATTTATGGTTACGCCCTGTCTTTGGTGGGTTGGCTCAAAGGAGGCTTAGGCCATGTGAACGTGGTGGGTTCGGTGGTGTTTGCAGGCATGAGCGGCACGGCGGTGGCTGACGCGGCGGGCTTGGGCACGATTGAAGTCAAGGCCATGACCGACCACGGCTATGACGCTGAATTTGCGGTGGGCGTGACAGCCGCCTCAGCCACGTTGGGGCCGATCATTCCACCGAGCTTGCCGTTCGTGATCTACGGCATGATGGCCAACGTGTCGGTGGGCTCGTTGTTTTTGGCTGGCATCTTGCCCGGCGGCATCATGGCAGTGTTGATGATGTTGACCGTGGCTTATTTCGCCCACAAAAACGGCTGGGGCGGCGATGTGGTGTTCGATTGGGGCAAGCTGTCCAAGGCACTGATCGAAACCTTGGTGGTCATCGCATGGCCGCTGTTGGTATGGTGGCTGGTCACCGAATTGCACACACCTGCGCAACTGACCGTGATCATCGGATTGGTGCTGTTGTTCATCGCCGACAAGCTGTTCCATTTTCAAGCGGTGTTGCCGATCATGACTCCCGTGCTGTTGATTGGCGGCATGACCACGGGCGTGTTCACCCCCACGGAAGGCGCGATTGCCGCCTGCGTGTGGGCCTTGGTGCTGGGCTTTTTGTGGTATCGAACGCTCAACGTCAAACTGTTTGTGAAAATTTGTCTTGACACGGTCGAGACCACGGCCACAGTGTTGTTCATCGTCGCTGCCGCGAGCATCTTCGGTTGGATGTTGACCGCCACCGGTGTCACCGCTGCCATCAGCCAATGGGTGCTGGGCGTGACCGATCAACCTTGGCAGTTTTTATTGCTGGCCAATTTGTTGATGCTGTTTGTGGGTTGTTTTTTAGAGCCCACCGCCGCCATCACGATTCTGGTGCCGATACTGCTTCCGATTTGTTTGCAGTTGGGCATCGATCCTGTGCATTTTGGGTTGATCATGGTGCTCAACCTGATGATCGGCTTGCTGCACCCGCCCATGGGCATGGTGCTGTTTGTGCTGGCGCGCGTGGCCAAGCTGAGCGTGGAAAGAACCACCATGGCAATTCTTCCTTGGCTGGTACCGTTGCTTGGCAGCTTGGTATTGATCACCTATGTCCCCGCCATTTCTCTTTGGTTGCCACGTCTGATGGCGACTGCCTGATCTTTTTCTTTTCAATACATGAACCAACATATTCGACTTCACCCGAACGACGATGTCGTCATTGCCCGCAACCAATTGATGAGCGGCAGTACCGTGGAAAACATTGCCGTGCGCGGGTTGATTCCCCCGGGCCACAAAATCGCCACGCGCGCGATTGCCACCGGTGAGCCGGTGCGACGCTACAACCAAATCATTGGCTTTGCCAGCCAGCCCATTTCACCCGGCGAGCACATCCATGTGCACAACTTGAACTTGGGTGACAACAAAGGTGACTTCGCCCGCGACTATGCGTTTTGCGCCGACGTCAAGCCGACGGCTCCTGTGCAACATGCCGAGTTCCTGGGCCATGTGCGTGCTGATGGCCGCGTTGCCACACGCAACTACATTGGCATTTTGTCCAGCGTCAATTGCTCTGCCACCGTGGCGCGCGCCATCGCTGACCATTTTTCTCGCACTGTCAACCCTGCGGCTTTGGCTGACTACCCCAATGTGGACGGCGTGGTGGCGCTGACCCACGGCAGCGGCTGCGGGATGGACACCGAAGGGCTGGGCATGCAAGTGCTCGAGCGCACCATGGCTGGTTATGCCACCCACCCGAATTTCGGTGCGGTGCTGGCCATTGGTTTGGGCTGCGAAGCCAACCAATTGAAATCATGGTTATCGCACAGCGGTTTGACAGAAGGCAAGACGCTGCAAACCTTCAATATCCAAGACAGCGGCGGCACCGCCAAAACCGTGGCCAAAGGCATTGCCATGGTGAAAGACTTGTTGCCAGAGGTGAACCGATCACAACGTCAAGCCTGCAGTGCTGCGCACCTGACGGTTGGCCTGCAATGTGGCGGCTCGGACGGCTACTCTGGCATCAGCGCCAACCCTGCGCTGGGCGCGGCAGTCGACTTGTTGGTGGCACACGGCGGCACCGCCATATTGAGCGAAACCCCCGAAATTTATGGCGCCGAACATTTGCTGACACGCCGCGCCATCACCCGTGAGGTTGGCGAAAAATTGGTGCAACGCATTCGCTGGTGGGAGCATTACACCGCCATGCATTCCGGTGAGATGAACAACAACCCCTCGCCAGGCAACAAAGCCGGCGGCTTGACCACCATCTTGGAAAAATCACTGGGTGCGGTCGCCAAAGGCGGCACCAGCAATTTGCAAGCGGTTTACGAGTACGCAGAGAAAGTGAATGTGCACGGCTTTGTGTACATGGACACACCGGGCTACGACCCCGTGAGCGCCACAGGGCAAGTGGCTGGCGGCGCCAACCTGATTTGCTTCACCACAGGACGCGGGTCAGCATACGGCTGCGCACCCTCGCCGTCCCTGAAGCTGTCCACCAACACGGCGTTGTGGGAGCGTCAGTCAGACGACATTGACATCAATTGCGGGGTGATTGTGGATGGCGGCAGCAGTGTCCAAGCCATGGGACAACACATATTTGAGCGCATGCTGTCTTGCGCCTCTGGCCAAGCCAGTCAAAGCGAGCGACATGGTTATGGTCAAAACGAGTTCGTGCCCTGGCAATTGGGCGCGGTCATGTGACATCAAGTGTTCACCCGAACGGAGGAATGGGGTCATGAAGTTCAAAATCGCGCTGGGCTTGGGTTTGCTGATGGGACTGCATGGGCTGTCTTGGTCTCACACGGGCAACACCCCAGACGCCAACGAACCCGAGGTGGATTGCAGAAAAGTATTCAACTTCACCTTTCCCACCATACTGGGTTTTGTGGCAAAAATTGATTGCAACCAATTCATCACCAGCAGCGATGATTGGATTTGGCGCTACCCCAACAGTTATTTCGATTCGCCATTCATTTCAGCGTTTTCTCCACGCACCCGCAAACCTGAACCTGGTTTGCGGTTTTTTCGCCGCCTGTCAGCCACGGAGATCGACCAAGAGGGTGCCCAACTTGCCTACGACACGATTTTCAAAAAAATCCGCAACTTTCCTGACAATCAACCTCCCCAGCGCTTGATCCGCATGGACACAGTCAATGACATCAAGGACGAGTCTCAGGCTTGGTTCGGCTTCTCCAGCGATGACAAAGGCTGGGTCGTGATCTGCGCGCCCCAGTGCGCGCCGGAGTACTTGTTCCTGCTGGAAAAAAGGTAAAAAAAAGCACTTCCCTTTCGGGAAGTGCTCCATGCTTTCTCAACCGATCTGTTCAGATCAATACAAGACCATCGGGTTGCCAGGTGAACCTGTGGCGCCAATGATTTTCAAGGGTGCCCAAATGAAGGCACCCTCTTTGACGCCGGCCTTGATCAAGGTCTCGGTGTCCACGTTCTCCATGTTCCAAATACCCAAGCGGGTTTGCAACTCTGAGTGGCAAGGCACGGCATAGCCCATTTCTTCGTTGCCCGGTTGGGCGTCGTTGGCAGACGTGTCGCCCATGGTCAAAGCGATGTCTCGGCTGGCCATGTAACGGCATGCGCTGATGCCATAGCCTGGCTCGCCTTCAGCAAAAATGGCCCTCGCTGCGGCGCGTTGTTCTGAGTTCATGGATTTGTAGCGGGTCGCACCCCAGGTGTTGCCCTGACCGGTATGCAATGCCACACAGTCACCCGAACCGATTTCATTCAAGCCTTGTGCCTTGACCATGGCTTGCAAATCGTCAGCAGTGATGATGCCAATGTCTCCCGGTTGTTTGGGCACCGGCAACATTTCGGCAGCAGCTGACAGCTTGCCCTGCGATTTGCGGTACGCCACGGCATCGAGCACGACCAAGCGGCAAACAAAACCCAAGTCGCCGACATGCTCGACACCCAAGGGCCCCATGCCTACCACTTGATCGCCAGGGCCTTTTTCATACGCATCCCAGCTGATCATGCCGTTATAAAACATGGGCCCTTTGGAGGTATTCACGCCAATGTGTCCGGGACCATCGAACTGGGTTTGGATCTGACCGATTTGTGTGGTCACCAACTCATCGTGGTAGAGCAACGCGTTTTTGCCGAAGGGACCACCGGTGGGCGTGCCGGGAATCCACATGTTCCATTTGCGCGGCCCAAAGCCTGGCGCTTCCGAGTGGTAGTGCTTGCCAATCGTGAGCGCTTTGTTTTTCTTGATCGTGGCCAGCGCCTTGGCGATGTTGGCTGAATTCAAGGTGTGGTTGGCACTGCCAGCGCGGTCTTCTTTGCCCCATTTGGGGGTTGCCCAGGTCAAAGCGGTGTCGTCAATTGGCCCTTTGAGGGCAAAGTGCTGTGCGCCTTGCTGAGCAAGCACGGCGCTGGCCATCACTGCCAATGCAGACGCAAAAATCAGTTTCAATTTCATGAGGTTCCCCCTGTGCGTTGAGAATGAAAAAAAATCCGCGTGCAAAGTCACACAGAACAGCAGGACTTCGAACAAGCGGAATATCCCAATAACGCACAGGGATTTATATTGGGGAAATCACTGGCATATTTAGCTTATTGATAAGTATTTATCAATAAGCCAAGCTCGCCCCCATCACGCAACAAGCCTAAATAGATTGCAGGAAGTACAACACGTCGTCGCGCTGCTCTTTGGTGAAGTTGACAAACTTCTCGCGCGCTGTTTTCGCTTCACCGCCATGCCAGACGATGGCTTCCAACACATTGCGTGCGCGGCCATCGTGTAAAAACGAGTTACTGGCGTTGACTTGCATGGACAAGCCCAAGCCCCACAGCGGCGGTGTGCGCCAGTCCGATCCGCTGGCCTTGAAGTCGGGACGGCCATCGGCCAAATCGGGGCCCATGTCGTGCAACAACATGTCTGTATACGGGCGAATCAACTTGTTGGCGATTTGAGGCACAGCGGGGAATTTGCCCGTGCGCATTTCAGGCACATGACAGCCCGAGCAACCTGCTGACTCAAACAGCTTTTCACCGCTCTTGAACTCAGGCTTGTCGCGGTTGCGCTGCGCCGGTACATCCAATGTTTGGGACCAGAACGTCAGAGGCTCCCACAAATCAGGGCGCAACTCGGGCTTGTCACCCTTGAGCGCAGCCAAACATTCCTTTTGCACAGGGGTACAACTTTGCTCCGGGTAAACGGCAGAGGTCACGCCGATGTCCGCCAAGAAAGCAGCGGCGATTTGCTGCTTGATACTGGGCTGGTTGGCTTTCCAGCCAAAGCGACCCAGCACCGTTTTTTTGTTGATGTCGTCACGCACATAGTTAGGACGACCATTCAGTCCCATGGCCTTTTGTTTCTCGGCCAATTTCAAAATGTCTTTTTCACCGATGGCCTCTAAATAGCCCATGCCCAAAATGGCTTGGGTATTGCGAAGCGACATCATCACGCCGTCTGCCAGAGGGCCGAAATTCAAATTCTCGATGCGAACGCTGGGGCGGCGCAATTCGACTTGCTGGCCATCGGGAAAGGTGAATGAACTGTTGATCCAGTCGATGAACACCTCGGCTTCGCCAGCGCGCACCTCGGGGTCCTTGCGGGTGATCATGTCAAACGACTGGATGTCGTTGCCGTAGTGGGGGTCAGGCTTGGGCTCGCCGTGCGGGCCGACACCCGGCACGGACAAACGCACGAGTTGCTGGAACACGCGCAAACCATTGGCATCTAAGGCCCTGCCCCGCCCTGCGTTCAAGTGGCACCCCGCACAATTGGTGGCCATGAACATGGGCCCCAAGCCCCATTCGCCGCCGGCGGGGCCGGTTT
>Ga0192647_100789_pt1 | contig 21886 bp, 18 predicted proteins | sample LauGreFa1BDMLBSN_2_FD_133046 | JGI IMG/M metagenome (GOLD analysis project Ga0192647, IMG submission 133046) | Freshwater lake microbial communities from Lake Michigan, USA - Fa13.BD.MLB.SN - reassembly | ecosystem: Environmental > Aquatic > Freshwater > Lake | place: Lake Michigan, USA...
ACAAACGCACCAGCGGGCGCACATCAGCGGCCAACGTGCCATCGGCGCGGGCCACCAACACCACGTCATATTCGCTGGCCAGACCCGCCATGACTTGCACCACACGCGGGTCTTTGGCGCGGGCTTGTTGCTCGATTCGCTCGAGCAGGTTCACTTTGGCGGTGCTGTCCAAACTGGCGATCGGGTCATCGTCGCGGTAGAGGCTGCGAGAGCCCGCAATTTTTCTGGCGGGGACTTTGGTTTTGGCGTTTTTTCCGCTGGCCGCGATGCTGCGCACTGTGTGCGCGGCATCCATCAGGGAAGCCAAAGAGATGTCGTCCGAATAGGCAAACGCGGTTTTTTCACCGCTGACAGCTCGCACACCCACGCCTTGGTCAATGCTGAACGAGCCGGTCTTGACGATGCCCTCTTCCAAACTCCAGCCTTCGGATCGGGTGTATTGGAAATACAAATCCGCGTCATCGATGCGATGCGCACGGATCGCTGACAAAGCCTGAGACAAATGGCTTTCGTCCAAACCATAAGGCTTGAGCAACAGGTTGTGGGCGATGGAGAGGCGTTCTAAGGTGGGTTCGTGTGCAATCATGACGCCATTGTAGGAGTCGGGCCCAGAACCGCGTGTTCGTCAGGTCTTTTTTGCTTGCCGGATGAATGCCAGCATTTGGCTGTCGTCCAAGTCGGTCATGCCTTGCTCGCACGCCATGGCAAAGGCTTTGGCCGCGTCGGCGCCCAGCCAACCGGAAAAGCCCACTTGTCCAGCCGACGCCATTGCCAAGCGGGTGTCTTTGGCCAACAAGCGCATGTGTGAGCCAATGCTGGTGTCGTTGGCAAACACACGCCGCAAACGGTCAGTGGCGATCCAACTTTGCCCGCTAGAGCGCTCAATCAAGGACAAGGCGGTGTCTTGGCTCAATCCCATTTTTTCAGCCAGCACCATGGCTTCGCAGGCGCCAACCAAGTTGATGCCAGCCAACAGGTTGTTGACCAATTTGACGCGTGCACCGTCGCCTACCCGGTGGCTGATCAACACACATTGGTTGGACAAGGCTTGCAACAATGCATCTTGGGCAGCCAGCACGTGCTCGGGGGCCGCGAGCATCAAACTCATGGTGCCATTGCCGGCCCGGATCGGCCCGCCAGACATCGGTGCGTCCACCATGTGCACGCCGATGGCCTGCAATTGCTGTGCGAAATGTTCAGTGTCCGAGGGTGCGATGGTCGGACACATGATCACCGTCTGCCCGGCTTTCAAGCCCGCCAGCAAACCCTGCGGCCCGTCAAACACTTGTTGTACCTGAGCGGCATCAATCACGCACACGATCACCGTGTCGGCCGCTTGCGCCACCGCGGCCGCGTTGGTGCCCACCTGGGCGCCCAGTGCGTTCAGTTCGGACACTTTGTCTGCGTCCAAATCATGCACCACCACCGGCCAACCCAAGCTCAGCAAACGCTTTGCCATGCCGCCGCCCATGTTGCCCACCCCTACGAGACCTGTTTGTTGATTCATGATTGCACCAATTGTTTCGCTTTTGCCACCGACAACAAGATACCAATGCCAAAGCCCAGCGTGACCATGGCCGTCCCGCCATAACTGATGAACGGCAAGGGCACACCAACCACTGGCAAGATACCGCTGACCATGCCCATGTTGACGAAGGCGTAGGTAAAGAAAATCAAGGTCACGCTACCCGCCAATAAGCGGGTAAACAAGGTCGGGCCTTCGAGCGAAATGGCCAGCCCGCGCAACACCAAAAACACGAAGCCAGCGATCAACAACATGTTGCCCAGCAAACCAAATTCTTCACCATAGGCTGCAAAGATGAAATCCGTGGTGTGTTCAGGAATGAAGTCCAGGTGGGTTTGTGTGCCTTGCATGAAACCTTTGCCAAAGAATCCGCCCGAGCCGATCGCAATCATGCCTTGAATGATGTGAAAGCCTTTGCCCAAGGGGTCACGCCACGGGTCCAGCAAAGTGCATACGCGTTGCCGTTGGTATTCGCGAAACATGGGCCATTTGACATTGTCCGCACACAACATGGGTTCAAACACCACCAACAACAAGACAGCGATCACGCCAAGCACAATCGGTGGAACAATCCATTTCCAGCCCAGCCCAGCAAAGTACAACACATACACACCTGCGGCAAACACCAAAATCGCGGTCCCCATGTCAGGCTGGTTGGCAATCAACGCCACTGGCATGACCAACAGGACGGTCGCCGCCAAAAAGTCCAATGGCCTCAACTGCCCTTCGCGTTTTTGAAACCACCACGCCAACATCAAGGGCATGCCAATCTTCATGATTTCGCTGGGCTGAATCACAATACCGACATTGAGCCAGCGACGCGCGCCGTTTTTGGTCAACCCAAACAAAGCCACACCTACCAACAGCGCCAAACCCACGGTGTAAACAGGCACCGCCAAGGTCATCAACCGTTGCGGCGGGATTTGCGCGACCACAAACATGATGCAAAAAGCCAAAGCCAAATTTCGCGCATGGTCCCAAAACCGCATGCCATTGGCATATCCCGAACCAAACATGGTGATCAATCCGGCCACGGCCAACAAAGCCACGGCCAGCGTCAACTGACCATCAAAGCCACGCAGCACTTGGGTGAACTGGCGCAATACATAAGGTTTTTCAAAACTCAAGGCCATGCTGGAATTATCAACCCATTCCGATGCAGACCGGTCTGCCTGCGCCCCGCGTGTGACAATCAATGCCATGTATGCATTGTTCGAAGAAGCCGGCAAACTCCACAGCGGTCGCGTGCTGTCCGAGGCCGACACATCCGCCCAAATTGAGCTTGAATCCGGCAAGCGCGTCAAAGCCAAAGCGGCTCAAATCTTGTTGCGGTTTGACAAACCCGCACCCGCTGAATTGCTGCGTGAAGCTGGCGGCTTGGCACAGGGCATTGACTTGGAACTGGCGTGGGAATTTGCGCCACCCGACGAGTTTTCGTTCACAGACTTGGCGCGCGAATATTTCAGTGACAAAGCCAGCTTGCCAGAGCAAGTCGCTTGTCTGCTCAAACTGAGCGAAGCACCGCATTACTTTCGCCGTGCCGGCAAAGGGCACTTCAAAAAAGCACCGGCTGACATCATTGCGCAAGCATTGGCAGCGATTGAAAAGAAAAAACAGCTGCAAGCGCAAATCGAGGACTGGGCGCAACAACTCGTTGACGGCCGTTGCCCTTCGCCCATCCAGACTCAGCTTTACAAAATTTTGTTCAAGCCGGACAAAAATTCGCCCGAATACAAAGCCGTCGTGCTGGCCGCCAAACAAAGCCAGCAAGCCCCGCTGACCTTGTTGCTCAAAGCAGGTGCCATTCAAAGCGCGTATGACTTTCATTGGCAACGCTTTTTGTTTGACCATTTCCCTAAGGGCACGGCTTTTCCGCATTTGCAGGCCCCGGCTTTGCCACAAGACTTGCCCTTGGCAGATGTTCAAGCCTATTCCATTGACGACTCGCAAACCACAGAAATTGATGATGCGTTGTCGGTGCAAGGTTTGGGCACAGGTCGTGTGGTGCTGGGCATTCACATTGCCGCACCAGCATTGGCCTTGCAACCGGGGGACGCGCTGGACCAAGTGGCACGCCAGCGCTTGTCCACGGTTTACATGCCCGGCCACAAAATCACCATGTTGCCCGACAGCGTGGTGCAAACCTATACCTTGGACGAAGGACGGGCGTGCCCAGCGTTGTCGCTCTATGTCAGCTTCAACGAAGACACGCTGGCGATTGAACACACTTCGACAAAGTTGGAGCAAGTGCCCATCGTGGCCAATTTGCGGCATGACAAACTCGATCACATCGTGACCGAGCCATGGTTGACTGACCCAGGCTTTCAGCATTCAGACCCCGCGCTTGACCAACACTTGCCACGCGCCGCGTTGACGTTCATGCACCGGTTGGCCAAGCACCTCAAGTCCCTGCGCGAACAAGTGCGCGGCAAACCCGAGCAGTTCAATCGGCCCGATTTCAATTTCAAATTGGACGGTGTGCCCGCACAAGGTCCGGCGGGTGAAGAAACGGTTCACCTGAGCATTCGCCCGCGCGGTGCTGCGTTGGACCTGATCGTGGCCGAGGCCATGATATTGGCCAACAGCACATGGGGCCAATGGCTGTCAGATTTGGGCGTGCCAGGCCTCTACCGCAGTCAAGCCAGCATGGCACCTGGTGTCAAGGTCCGCATGGGCACCCGTGCGTTACCGCATGCGGGTATTGGCGTCCCTTGCTATGCATGGAGCACCTCGCCCTTGCGTCGCTACACCGATTTGGTGAACCAATGGCAACTGGTCGCCTGCGTGCGCAACGGCAACACCGCGGCATTGGTCGCGCCATTCAAACCGAAAGACGCTGGCCTGATGTCCATCGTGTCGGCATTTGAAGAGGCGTACGGCGCCTACAACACGCACCAGGCCACGATGGAAAGGTACTGGACGCTCAAGTACTTGCAACAACACCAATTGGAAGACATCGACGCCACAGTCATCAAGGCCTTCCCTGGTGAGCCACCGTTGGTCAGGGCAGTGAATTTACCGTTGGTATTGGGTGTGGCTGGGGCACCAACGCTTGAGCGCGGTGCACTGGTGCGCGTGAAACTCGGACAGGTCGACACCATGGCACTGGATGTCAAAGCCACGTTTGTCAGTTTGCTTGACGCGGCCTCCTCCCCAGAAGAGGACGCATCGGACGATGACACCGCGGTGGGGCCGATCGCGATTGCATTGGACATGGAAGACGCCGCGAACGACGTAGTCAACAGTGGTGACACCTCCCCAGACGCAGCCAGTTGATTCCCATGCGTTTTCAGACCACGCCCATGCAAATCGCCATCTTGGTTTCGGTGGGGTTGCATGCAGGTTTGTTGGTCTTCAGAATCGCTGACCCGCAAGGCTTTGACCGGTTGATGACACAAAGTCCGCTGGACATCATTTTGGTGAATGGCCGCAGCGACGGCCCGCCTGCTGACAAACCGCAAGCGTTGGCGCAAGCCAATTTGCAAGGGGGTGGCGAGGCTGCCACGGGACGCACCCAATCACCCTTGCCGATGTCAGCCAAGTCGCAATCGGGTCAAGCAGAGGATGCACACTCGTCACCATTGCAGCAAATGAAGCAACAGCAATCCGCGCTGCTGGCCAGCATCAAACAGCAAATCGCGGTGAACGCAGCGCGACAGCCTCAAACGGCGACGCAAGCCAATGAACAAGCGCAACAACAGCGGCAGTTGCTCGACATGCTGGCGGAAATAGAACGCCGCATCGCAGAACAAAACGCCAGACCGCGCACGCGTTATGTCAGCCCCGCGACCCGCGAAGTCAGCTTTGCCATGTACCAACACCACATGCGTCGTTTGATCGAAGAACGCGGCACGCGTTTTTTCCCCCAATCGCGCGGAGAGAAACTCTATGGCAGCCTGACCATGGTGCTGACAGTCAACGCCGAAGGACGCGTCTTGTCTACGCAAATTCTGACAAGCTCTGGCATCGCTGCGCTTGACCGAGCGGCGTTAGACATCGCCGCAGCCGCAGGGCCGTATGGTGTGTTCACCCGCGAAATGAAACAAGAATTTGACCAACTGGCCATGGTGTCGCGCTACACCTTCAAGCGCAACCAGACGGTGCAAGCCGAGTCCTCTGAACCATGAGCAAGTCCGCTTCTGTTCGCACCTTGGGACGCGGCCGGTTGTTTCGCCGCTGGTTGGTGCTGGTGCTGCTGTCCGGTTTGGGGCTGCAACTTTATTTTGTGGCGCGTGTCGCCATGATGCGTTATGTCGACCCGCAATCAACCGCGTTTGAACGATCGCAAATCGTGCAAATACTCACATCCAACCAAAATTTTCGCTGGCGACAGCAATGGATGCCTGCCGCGCGCATCCACACGTCGCTCAGCCGTGCGGTGATTGCCTCGGAAGATGACTTGTTTGCCAGCCACGATGGGGTGCAATGGCAAGCCATTGAAAAAGCCTGGACACGCAACGAAAAAGCCCAAGCCCGCTCTGCAGCCAAGGGCAAAACACCGAAGGTGGTGGGTGGCTCGACCATCACCCAACAGTTGGCGAAAAACTTGTTTTTGTCTGGTGAACGCAATTTCTTGCGCAAAGGGCAAGAACTGGTGATCACCTTGGCGCTGGAAACTTTCCTCAGCAAGCAACGCATCTTGGAGATTTACCTCAACCACGTGGAATGGGGCAAAGGCGTGTTTGGCGCCCAAGCCGCTGCTCAGCATTATTTTTCCAAACCGGCGGCGCAACTCAACAGTTGGGAATCCGCACGCTTGGCAGTCATGTTGCCTCGCCCCAAATATTTTGAAAAATTGCCTCAATCGCCTTATGTGGCAGAGCGTGCCCAGGTCATTCAAGGTCGCATGGCCTCTGCGGTGTTGCCATGAACATATTGGGTATCGATCCGGGTCTGCAAACCACTGGCTTTGGGGTGGTGCATTGGGCCCACGGGCAGTTGCGTTATGTGGCCAGTGGCACCATCACCACCACGCATTTGCCGCGTGCCGATTTGACTGGGCGCATCGGTGTGTTGTTTGAAGGCATTTGCGAAGTCTCTAAAACATACCAAGCGCAATCGGCGGCCATTGAAATCGTGTTCGTGAACGTGAATCCGCAGTCCACGTTGTTGCTGGGTCAGGCACGCGGGGCGTGCTTGGCGGCGCTCTCGCACCTGTCTTTGCCCGTGGCCGAATACACCGCGTTGCAAATGAAAAAATCGATCGCAGGCCATGGCAAGGCCGCCAAAGCCCAAGTGCAAGAAATGGTCAAACGCTTGTTGCAGTTGCCGGCCTTGCCTGGCCCTGATGCCGCCGATGCCTTGGGCTTGGCCATCACACACGCGCACGCATCGCGTGGCATGGCGTTGATGAAAGAAGCGGGCATGGGTCGCGCCAAAGCCAGTGGCATGTTGCGCGCAGGACGGGGCGGTTAACGCGGCTGAATCACCAAGCGGGTGAGAGTTGCGCCAGTCCCTTGGGTGCCAATCGCTCGTCTTCGAATGTCACCCATTCATACGATAGCGGGCGGCTTAACAATTCACGCAACAGCAAGTTGTTCAATGCGTGGCCCGAGCGAAACGCGCGGTAGTGGCCCAACATGGGTTTGCCCAGCAAATACAAATCGCCCATGGCATCCAAAATTTTGTGCTTCACAAATTCATCGTCATAGCGCAGACCGTCACTGTTGAGCACTTTGTAATCGTCCATGACGATGGCGTTGTCTAAGCCACCACCCAAAGCCAAACCGTTGGAGCGCATGTGCTCGACATCGCGGGTGAAGCCAAAGGTGCGGGCTCTGGCGATGTCTCGGCTGTAGTGCCCGGTGTCCATGTCAAATGTGACCGACTGGCCAGTGGTATCGACCGCTGGGTGCTTGAAATCAATTTCAAAACTCAACTTGAACCCATGGTGCGGGTACAGGCCTGCCCATTTTTTCTGGTCACCCTCGCCATGGCTGACCATGACGTCTTGCAAAATCCGCAAGAAACGCTTTGGCGCGTTTTGCAGCTCAATGCCCGCCGATTGCAGCAAAAACACAAACGATGAGGCCGAGCCGTCAAGGATGGGCACTTCCTCGGCGGTGATGTCGATGTACAAATTGTCCAAGCCCAAACCACTGCAAGCAGACATCAAATGCTCTACCGTGTGCACCTTGGCACCCTGCGCTTCGATGGTCGATGCCAAGCGGGTGTCGGTGACCGACAAAGCACCGACGGGGATGTCCACCGGTTGCGCCAAATCGACCCGCCTGAACACAATGCCCGTGTCAGGCGCGGCCGGGCGCAAGGTCAATTCCACACGTTGACCGCTGTGCAAACCCACGCCGACGGCGCGGGTCATGGTTTGGATGGTTCGTTGTTTCAGCACAGGCAAATTTTAGTCGGCCTGTTTTCTCAAGAACGCAGGGATTTCATAGTTGTCCATGCCACCCGAGGACAAAGCGTCGACCTTGGCCGCGGCTTGGGTGCGGTTGGTACGCCAAACGCTGGGCACATTGACATTCACATCGCCGCTGGTTTGTGGTGCAGACGCGCGGTTGATGCCATCGCTGCCTGCATGCGCCGTGGGCGACAGGGCCACAGGCATCACATCGGCCGGGTTGGCATACACCGCGTGGTCGGTACCGGTGCGAATCACTGACAAGGGTGGTGCCATGCGACGACCGGGTTGTGCCAAGCCGGTGGCCACCACGGTCACGCGGATCTGGTCACCCAAGGTTTCGTCATAAGCCGTGCCATAAATCACGTGCGCTTCGGGCGACGCGAATGCACGGATGGTGTTCATGGCTTCGCGTGATTCGGCCAACTTCAACGCGCCTTTGGCGGCAGTGATCAACACCAACACGCCTTTGGCACCGGTCATGTCCACGCCTTCGAGCAACGGGCAAGCCACTGCTTGCTCGGCGGCAATGCGCGCACGGTCAGGACCGCTGGCCGTGGCCGTGCCCATCATCGCTTTGCCCTGTTCGCTCATCACCGTGCGAACGTCTTCAAAGTCCACGTTCACCAGCGCTTCCACATTGATGATTTCGGCGATCCCGCCGACCGAGTTTTTCAGCACATCGTTGGCGAATGCGAACGCTTGGTCTTGGCTGACATCGTCACCCAACACTTCTTGCAATTTTTCGTTCAAGACCACGATCAATGAATCCACATTGGCTTCGAGTTCTGCCAAACCGGCTTCGGCATTCGTCATGCGACGACCGCCTTCCCAATCGAACGGCTTGGTCACCACACCCACGGTGAGGATGCCCATTTCGCGCGCTACCCGTGCCACCACCGGTGCCGCACCGGTGCCGGTACCACCGCCCATGCCCGCTGTGATGAACACCATGTTGGCGCCTTGCAAAACGTCGCGGATGTGGTCCACGGCGGCCTCTGCCGCAGCTTGACCGCGCTCGGGTTTGCTGCCTGCACCCAATCCGTTGTCGCCCAATTGAATCACGCGGTGTGCTGAGCTGACTTTCAACGCCTGTGCGTCTGTGTTGGCACAAATGAATTCAACACCACGCACGCCACTGTTGATCATGTGTTCGACCGCGTTGCCACCACCGCCACCGACACCAATGACGCGGATTTGGGTCTCTGGGTTGAATTCACTGGATTCCATCATTTCAATTTTCATTTTTCTCTCCGAATTTAGGTTTGCAGTTGCCTTGAATGTGTGTTTGTTTTGAAATACGTTTGGAATATGTCAACTGGGTGGTGCCCCCCGCGAACAGGGCCGCCATCGTCGAGATTTGGAACGGCGAATGGTCATGGATTCGAATCGGTTCATGGATGTGGCGTGCATGGTCAAAAGGTCCCCACCAACCAGTCCTTGACACGCCCCATGGCGGTCTTGACCGAACCGTTTTTTTGCGCGACACGAAAGCCTCGCAGCCGAGCCAGCCGTGCTTCTTCGAGCAAACCCATCACGGTCGCCGCACGCGGGTGCGACACCATGTCTGACAGCGCACTGCTGTAGCGCGGCACACCGCGACGCACCGCTTTCAAAAAAATGTCTTCACCCAACTCGATCATGCCGGGCATCATGGCGCTGCCACCGGTGAGCACAATGCCCGATGACAGCACTTCTTCAAAACCCGACTCGCGCAATACCTGTTGCACCAATGCGTAAATTTCTTCCACGCGGGGTTCGATCACACCGGCCAGCGCTTGGCGACTGAGCATGCGCGGACCACGGTCACCCAACCCTGGCACTTCTACTTGGATGTTGGGGTCAGCCAGCAATTGCTTGGCATAACCCGATTCAACTTTGATTTCCTCAGCGTCCTTGGTGGGTGTGCGCAATGCCATGGCGATGTCGCTGGTGATCAAGTCGCCGGCGATCGGGATGACCGCGGTGTGCCGAATGGCGCCACCCGTGAAGATGGCCACATCGGTGCTGCCCGCGCCGATGTCAACCAAAGCCACACCGAGTTCTTTTTCATCCGCGGTCAACACCGAATAGCTGGACGCCAAGGGGTTGAGCATCAGTTGCTCCACATCCAGACCACAGCGACGCACACACTTGATGATGTTTTCAGCCGCTGTTTGCGCACCGGTGACGATGTGCACCTTGGCCTCGAGCCGGATGCCGCTCATGCCAATTGGCTCTTTCACATCTTGGCCATCAATGATGAATTCTTGCGGCTCTACCAACAACAACCGTTGGTCGTTTGAAATATTGACCGCCTTGGCGGTTTCGACCACGCGCGCCACATCGGCGGCCGTGACCTCGCGGTCTTTGACCGCGACCATGCCATGCGAATTCATGCCGCGAATATGGCTGCCCGTGATGCCGGTGTAGACCCTGGTGATCTTGCAGTCCGCCATCAACTCGGCTTCTTTCAAAGCCATTTGGATGCTTTGCACAGTGGCGTCGATGTTGACCACCACGCCGCGTTTGAGTCCACTGCTGGGCGCAATGCCAAAGCCCGCGAGTTTGAGTTCAGCACCGGGCAACACCTCGGCCACCACCACCATCACTTTGCTGGTTCCGATGTCCAAACCGACGACCAAGTCTTTGTATTCTTTAGCCATGCCAACCTCTTTGTACTTACCTTGTTGCTGTTGAATCCAATGTGCTGACCCCGCGCAAACGCAGCGCATAGCCATTCACATACCGCAAATCTGCCGACTCCAACGACTGTGTCTGACGGCCATAACGCTGGCTGACTTGTGCCAATGTTTGGGTCAAACGCTGTACCCGCGCCATCACCTCTTGTTCGTTGCCTCGGCCCAATTCAATTTGTGCACCGTTTTTGAAGCGTGCGCGCCAACTGCCTCTGGCGGTCAATTCGAGTGCACCTAAATTCAGTTGCATCTGTGTGAACGCGGGTCCGAGGGCATTGAACATTTGCAACACGCGCACCGATTCGGTGTCTGGCCCTGACAAATGCGGCAGGTTCTCGTTGTCCAACTCGCCGAAATTGGCACTGAACACTTGGCCTTGTTTGTTGACCAAGCGAGAGTCTGCCTCTGGCCCCCAATAGGCCACGGGTTCGTGCTCCATGATTTCCACGCGCAAGCGATTGGGAAATTCACGTTGCACCACCGCTTGCCTGACCCAAGGCACGTTTTCAAACGCGGCTTTGGCGCGCGCCAAATCGACCGTGAAAAAACTGCCATGCAAGCGCGGCACCACGTTCGCACGCAAAGTGACCTCGTTGTTGTGACGCACTTCGCCCACCACACTCATGCCTGTGATGGTGAACACCGGGTGTCTCGCCATCCACATGATGAACATGCTCACAAACAGCACGCCAGCGAGCATCAACATCCAGCGACTGGTGATGTTCATGAGACGCACATCCAGGGCGAGCTCTGGGGCTGCCTCGCGGCTCATGTACATGGCGTCACGTGCTTTCATGCCCGCGTTATCCCCACGGTTGAATCCAGGCGTGCAGCTTGCAATAAACGCACACACAAATCCGCATAGTCAATGCCCGCTGCTTTGGCCGACATGGGCACCAACGAATGGCTGGTCATGCCCGGGCTGGTGTTCATTTCAAGCAGAAACGGTTGGCGGTCACTGGCACGGATCATCACATCGGCACGACCCCAACCACGGCAACCCAATGCGCGGTAAGCGGCGACGCTCAATGCTTGAATGGCTTGTTCTTCGTCGGCAGGCAATCCGCTGGGGCAGTGGTAAGTCACTGCATCGGTGAAATATTTGTTTTGGTAGTCATATGCACCCTCCGGGGCTGCGATACGAACCACGGGCAGCGCTGTGGCATGGTCCGCGTCCCCCAGTACCGGACAAGTGACTTCCTCGCCTTGGATGAAGGCTTCACACAACACATACGGGTCATGCCGTGTGGCCAACTCGATGGCTGCTTGAAATTGTTCAGCTTGACTGACCTTGGTCACACCGATGGACGAGCCTTCATGCGGTGGCTTCACGATCAACGGCAAACCCAATTGCTTTGGAATGTCTGCCAAGGCTTGCGTTGTTTGTTGTGCGGGTGTCAGCCAAATACTGGCCGGTGTGGACAAACCTTCGGCCAACCACAAACGCTTGGTCATGTGCTTGTCCATGGCAATGGCTGACGCCATCACGCCAGAGCCGGTGTAAGGAATGCCCATCAATTCCAACGCGCCTTGCACCGTGCCGTCTTCGCCATGCCTGCCATGCAACGCGATGAACGCATGGCTGATGCCTTGCTCGCGCAACGCCATCAAAGGAGTGTGTGCTGGGTCAAACGCGACCGCTTGGATGCCTTTAGACAGCAACGCCTGAAGGACGCCGTTGCCTGACATCAACGACACCTCACGCTCGGCCGATGGCCCGCCCATCAACACGGCGACCTTGGCTTTGTTTGGGTCAAATCCCATCATGTCCTCACCACCCTCAAACCTGGCTTGTCATTGCCACTGGCATGCGCGACCAATCGCATCGGCAGTTGACCGATCGAACCTGCACCCATGCACATCACCACGTCACCCGCCTGTGCCTGTTCTTGCACCAGTGACTCCAAATGCGACAAGTCCTGCGCAAACACCAACGCCTGTTGACCCGCCACACGCAAGGCGTGCGCCAACGCCCTGCCATCGGCAGCGGCAATCGGCGCTTCACCGGCGGCGTAGACCTCGGTCAACCAGACCACATCGGCCAGTCGCAGCACTTGCACAAAATCTTCAAAACAATCCCGCGTGCGGGTATAGCGGTGCGGCTGGAATGCCAGCACCAAACGCCGACCGGGATAAGCACCCCGCGCGGCTTCAATCGTGGCCGCCAGCTCGACCGGATGGTGGCCATAGTCTTCGATCAAGGTGTAGTGACCGCCACCTGTGGCAGGCATGTCGCCATGGTTTTGGAAGCGCCGACCCACCCCCTTGAATTCGGCCAAGGCTTTGACCACCGCGTCATCCGGCAGATTCAGTTCGACCGCGATCGAGATGGCCGCCAACGCGTTGCGCACGTTGTGCATGCCGGGCAAGTTCAACACCATCTCCAAGTCAGGCAGCGTGATGCCGTTGCTGCGGGTGACGCGAAACCGCATGCGCGATCCCTCAGCGCGCACGTCGTGTGCACGCACTTGCGCGTTTTCTGACAACCCATAACTGGTGATCGGGCGCGACACCTCAGGGAAGATGCCTTGCAACACTGGGTCATCGGCACACAACACCGCCGCGCCATAAAACGGCATGCGGTGCAAAAACTCGATGAAGGCCTGTTTCAAGCGACCAAAATCATGGCCATAGGTTTCCATGTGGTCTGCGTCGATGTTGGTGACCACCGACATGATCGGGTTCAAATTCAAAAACGATGCATCCGATTCGTCGGCCTCGACCACGATGTATTCACCCGACCCCAACTTGGCATTCGCACCTGCACTGATCAAACGCCCGCCAATCACGAAGGTGGGGTCGAGCCCGGCTTGCGCCAACACGCTGGCCACCAAACTGGTGGTGGTGGTTTTGCCATGTGTGCCTGCGATGGCAATGCCTTGCTTTAAGCGCATGAGCTCGGCCAACATGACCGCGCGCGGCACCACAGGAATGAGTCTCTGGTGCGCCGCCACCACTTCGGGGTTATCCGCCTGAACCGCAGTGGAGGTCACCACCGCGTCCGCACCGCTGATGTGTTGCGCATCGTGGCCCACGCGGGTGTGGATGCCCATGGCTTGCAGTCGACGCAACACCGGGCTGTCGGCGATGTCCGAACCAGACACCGTGTAGCCGAGGTTATGCAAAATTTCCGCGATGCCGCTCATGCCGGCACCACCGATGCCGACAAAATGCACATGTCGGATCGCGTGCTTCATGCCGTCACCTCTTCGCATGCCGTGACCACCGCCAGTGTGGCAGTGGTTTGACGCAGTCCGTGCGCACGCGTGGCCATCTGCAGCAATTGCTCGCGGTCGGTGTGTTGCAAAAAATCGGCCAAGACCTGCGCACTCAATGCGGTTTGCTGCATCAACCATGCGGCGTTGTGCTGAACCAAAAATTGGGCATTGGCTGTTTGGTGGTCATCCACCGCGTGCGGGAACGGCACAAACAAAGCGGCAGCGCCCACCGCGGCGATTTCGCTCACAGTGCTGGCACCCGCGCGGCAAATCACCAGATCGGCTTGGGCAAATGCCGTGGCAGTGTCATCGATGAACGGCACGCATTCGGCTTTCACACGGGCGCGTTCGTATTCGGTTTGCAATTGCGCCAAATGTGTTTGTCCACCTTGGTGCAACACTTGCGGCCGCCTGTCTTCGGGTATCAACGCCAGCGCCTGCGGCACCACCTTATTCAAATACTGCGCACCCAGACTGCCACCCACCACCAACACACGCAACGCCCCTTGGCGATGGGCAAATCGCTGTGCAGGAGGTGCTTGCTCGATGAAGGCTTGGCGCAACGGATTGCCCACCCACTGGGTTTTGGGCAAGACACCTGGGAAGGTGGACAGCACCCGATCAGCGATATGCGCCATGACCTTGTTGGTCAAACCAGCCACGGCGTTTTGCTCATGCAGCACCAACGGCTTGCCGCACAACACACCCATCATGCCGCCAGGAAAACTGATGTAACCACCCAAGCCGACCAGCACATCGGGTTTCAAGCGCCGCACCACGCGCCAGCTTTGCCAAAACGCGCGCAACAAACGCATTGGCAACACACCCAAGCTGACCCAGCCCTTGCCACGCACCCCGCCAAAACTGACCGCTTCAAACGCAAAGCCTTTGGCAGGCACCAATTTGCTTTCCATGCTGGGTGCGGGCGCGCCCAACCAATGCACTCGCCAGCCACGCTGACGCAACAATTCAGCCACCGCCAACCCCGGAAAGATATGCCCACCGGTGCCACCGGCCATGACCAATGCCGTGCGTGTGCTCATACGCGCCCCCCGTGCATCAGCAAACGGTTCTCGTAGTCCACCCGCAGCACGATGGCCAAGGCCACCAAATTCAGCAAGATGGCTGAACCACCAAAGCTCATCAATGGCAATGTCAATCCCTTGGTAGGCAAGGCTCCCAGGTTCACGCCCATGTTGATGAACGCCTGAAACCCGATCCACACGCCCACGCCTTGCGCGACCAAGCCAGCAAACACGCGGTCCATGGCAATGGCTTGGCGTCCAATGAACATGATGCGACGGGTCAACCACATGAACACGCCGATGACGATGACCACGCCCACCAAACCAAATTCTTCGCCCAGCACGGCAAACAAAAAGTCGGTGTGCGCCTCGGGCAACCAATGGAGTTTTTCGACACTGCCACCCAAACCCACGCCAAAAATCTCGCCGCGTCCGATGGCAATCAAAGAGTGAGACAGCTGAAAACCCTTGCCCAATGCATAGTCTGCGCCGAATGGGTCCAAATACGCAAAGATACGTTCACGCCGCCAAGGCGACAGCGCGATCATCAAACCAAAGGCCACCACCAAAATGCATGTGATCAGGATGAACATGCGGGCATTGACACCGCCTAAAAACAAAATCCCCATGGCGATCACCGCAATCACCAAAAACGCACCCATGTCCGGTTCAGCCAACAGCAACGAGCCCAGAATGCCAATGGCCACCGCCATGGGTGTGACCGCTGCAAAAAATTTCTCCTTGACATCCATTTTGCGCACCATGTAATTGGCCGCATACAGCAGTGTTCCCAATTTGGCCAACTCGGACGGCTGGAAATTCATGACCCCAACACTGATCCAGCGTCGGGCGCCGTTGGCGCTTTTGCCGATGAATGGCAACAACACGGCGATCAACAACACAATAGACACGATGAACACCCAAGGCGCGGCTTTTTCCCAGCGGTCCATGGGCACCTGAAACACCAACAAGGCTGCCACAAAACCAATGCATATAGACAAGGAGTGACGCAACAAATACTGCGCTTGCCAAGCATGACCAGGTTGCGCTTTGTCATGCAAGGCGATGGATGCGGAATACACCATCACCAAGCCCCACATCAACAAGCCCGCGATGGCCCAAATCAAAGCTTGGTCGAAGCCTTTGATGCTGCCAGGGGCGGCACCTGTGCGTGCAAATTCACGGCCATGCACACGCACCGGCAATGCGTCCATGCCTTCTTTGGGCGGGTTGCCAAACCAACGGCCAATGCGTTCACCAAGGCTGAGGCTGGCACTGCTCATGGCTGACCCTCCAGCATGGCCAATTGATGCACCGCATCGGTGAATGCTTGCGCTCTTGCCACATAGTTGGCGTACATGTCCAGACTGGCGCAAGCAGGAGACAACAGCACCGCGTCACCTGAATGGGCAAGCTGTGACGCAAGTTCAACCGCATGCTGCATGTCGTTTGCCGGGTGCATGTCCAAGCCATACACATTCAAACTGTTTGCCAACAAGGGGGCATCGCGTCCGATCAACACCACCGCGCGCGCATGGCGTTTGAGTGGATCGCCCAAGGGAGAGAAGTCTTGGCCCTTGCCATCACCGCCTAAGATCACCACCAGCTTTTGGTCAGCCCCCAAACTGTTGATGGCGGCCACGGTGGCACCGACGTTGGTGCCTTTGCTGTCATCGATGTATTCCACCTCATTGACCACGGCCACTGACGACAGCCGATGCGGCTCGCCACGGTATTCGCGCAAACCGTGCAGCATCGGTGCCAAACTTGGACAGCAGGTACCCGCCAGCGCCAAGGCTGCCAATGCATTGAGCGCGTTGTGTTCGCCGCGTATGCGCAACGCATCAGCAGGCATCAGGCGTTGGATGTGCCATTCTTCGTCGGGTGCACGACCTCTTTTGTTGCCTGTCTCTTCTGACGGCATGGCGCGGACCAACCAGCGCATGCCGTTTTCGGTGGTCATGCCAAAGTCACCCGGATGCTGTGGCAGATCGGTACCAAAGTGCACGCGGCCACGTGGTTGTTCTTTTTTTCGCCCACTGTCAGCAGGGCACAACGCCATCACCGTGGCGTCTTGTCTGGGCAGCACAGCCACTGCATGTTGGCCATACACCTGTGCTTTGGCTGCCCCATACGCCTGCATGTCGCCATGCCAATCCAAATGGTCTTGGGTCAAGTTAAGCACGCAAGCCGCCGTCGGTTCAAAATTGTCAACACCGTCGAGTTGGAAACTGGACAACTCCAACACCCACACTTGCGGCAAATCAGCCAAGCGTTGGCGCAAGCTGTCGAGCAAGCTCGGGCCAATGTTGCCTGCCACGGCCACCTGCTTGCCCGCACGCTCCAGCAACACGCCGGTCAGGCGGGTGACGGTGGTTTTGCCGTTCGTGCCGGTGATTGCCAACACCGTGGGTTGGTAGGCCCATTCGCTGTTTTTCAACTGGGCCAATGCATGCGCGAACAAGGTCAACTCGGTACCGCACCACAACCCTTTGGCCACTGAAGCTTGCCAGACACCTGCCACCTCTGTGGGGGACAAGCCAGGGCTTTTGAACACGGCGCGGATGTCATTGCCTTCCACCAAGCCCGCATGAAAACTGTCGTTGATGAATCTGACGTTGGGATGCTCGGCTTGCAAAGGCGCCAAGCCTGGCGGTTGTGCACGGTTGTCCACCACCGTCACGCGCGCACCGTCATGCACACACCAACGTGCCATGGCCAAGCCGGAGTCACCCAAGCCCAGAATCAGCACATGTTGGTCTTTCAATGTTTCCATGCTCAACGCAATTTCAATGTGGACAAACCCAGCAAGCACAACAGCATGGTGATGATCCAAAAACGAACCACCACCTGCGTTTCTTTCCAACCCGATTTTTCAAAATGGTGGTGCAGTGGCGCCATCTTCAAAATCCGCCTGCCTTCACCGTATTTGCGTTTGGTGTATTTGAAATAGCTGACTTGCAACATGACGGACAAAGCCTCAGCGACAAAAATACCGCCCATGATGGCCAGCACAATTTCTTGTCGCACGATCACCGCGATCGTGCCCAAAGCTGCACCCAATCCCAAGGCACCGACATCGCCCATGAAGACTTGCGCGGGGTGGGTGTTGAACCATAAAAAGGCCAAACCTGCGCCCGCGATGGCCGCGCAAAAAATCAACAATTCGCCCGCACCCGGAATATGGGGGAAGAACAAATATTTGGAATACACCGCGCTGCCCACCACATAAGCAAACACGCCCAACGCAGAACCCACCATCACCACCGGCATGATGGCCAAACCGTCCAAGCCGTCAGTCAAATTGACCGCGTTGCTCGAACCCACGATCACCAAGTAGGTCAAGATCACAAAACCCAACACGCCCAACGGGTAGCTGACTTCTTTGAAGAACGGCAACAACAAACCTGCTTGCGGCGGCAAGCTGACATCAAAGCCAGAACGCACCCAGCTGTAAAACAGTTCCAGCACACGCAAATTGCTGACCTCTGAAATGCTGAACACCAAATACAACGCAGCCAACAAGCCAATGACCGATTGCCACAGGTATTTTTCGCCCGAGCGCATGCCTTCCGGGTCTTTGCGAACCACTTTGCGCCAGTCGTCCACCCAACCGATGGCACCAAAACCCAAGGTCACCAACAACACAATCCACACAAACCGGTTGGACAAATCGACCCACAACAGCGTCGACAAGGCAATCGCCAACAACACCAGCACGCCGCCCATGGTTGGGGTGCCCGATTTGCTGAGGTGCGCTTGCACGCCGTAACCACGAATCGGTTGACCGATTTTGAATTCGGTGAGCTTGCGAATCACCAACGGTCCGGCCAATAAGCCAATCAGCAAGGCAGTCACCGCCGCCATGACCGCGCGGAAGGTCAAATACTGGAACACCCGCAAAAACCCATATTCGGGTGAATACGCTTGCAACCATTGGGCCAAGGTCAACAGCATGAGGCCTCCTTGTGGGGCCGTGTCGCCGCCGATGTGTCAGTGTTGTGCAATGCCTGAACGACACGCTCCATGCGCATGAAGCGCGATCCTTTGACCAACACGCTGCCAAGTGTTGGCAGCAATGGCGCCACCCGTGCGTGTATTTCTTCGATGCTGTGGCAATGCACCGCGTTCTGACAGGCATTGGCGGTGTGCACGCTCAATTCGCCCAAGGTCAATACATGTTCGATGTGGTGTTGCTGGGCGTACGCACCAGCTTCGGCATGGAATGCAGCACCTTGTGTGCCGACCTCGCCCATGTCACCGAGCACCAGCAAACGCGGCGGCGCGGATTGCGCGAGCACATCAATGGCCGCGCGCACCGAATCCGGGTTGGCGTTGTAGGTGTCATCGATCAAGCGAATCGGGCGTCCCGCGTGTTGCAACACGGTCAACTGCGAACGGCCACTGACAGGCTGAAATTGCGACAAGCCTGTTGCAATGGCCGCTGTCGGTACACCCGCAGCGACCGCGGCAGACACCGCAGCCAAAGCGTTGTGCACATTGTGTTGGCCAGGCACGGCCAAACTGGTGTGTATTTGCCCCGCAGGTGTGTGCATTTGCAATGCCCAACCGCTGAGTGAAGCCACGGCATGCAACACATGCACACAGGCCGTTGCATGGCCAAAATCCACCACGCGTTTGTGGCTGGCGTAACCACGCCAAAGTGACTGGTAAGTGTCCGTCGCGGGAAACACCGCGGTGCCGTCGGCTGGCAAGTGTTGAATCACTGAACCGTTTTCTTCCGCCACGGCTTGCACACTCAGCATGAACTCTTGGTGCTCGCGTTGTGCGTTGTTGATCACCGCGACGGTGGGCGCGGCACAGGCGGCAAGTTGAGAGATTTCACCGGGGTGGTTCATGCCCAACTCCAGCACTGCGACGCGGTGGTGCGGACGCAACCGAAGCAAGGTCAATGGCACCCCAATGTGGTTATTGAAATTGCCTTGGGTCGCCAAGGCATGTTCCGACTGCCAAGCCTGCAAGATGGAGGCGAGCATTTGCGTGACCGTGGTTTTGCCGTTGCTGCCCGTCACTGCAATCAACGGTATCGCGAATTGCGCGCGCCATGCTTTGGCCAAGGTTTGCAAAGCCCACAAGGTGTCATCAACTTCGATGCCGAACAAACCAGCGGACACCAAGCCTTGACGCGCTATCGCCGCATTGACACCCAGTGCGGGCAAGTTCGGCAAAAATTGGTGTGCATCAAATGTGTCACCTGCCAACGCGATGAACAGATCATCTGCATGCACGCTTCGGCTGTCGGTATGGACCCTGGCCACGGAGAGGTTGCCGTCGCCAATCAGTCGACTGCCCGGCAACCATTGGTGAATTTGCGCCAGCGTCAAATGCATGGAAGGCTGGCTCATGCATGCCCCCAACGCTGCAATGCCAGCACCACATGGTCGCTGTCTGAAAAAGGCAATTTTTGACCGTTGACTTCTTGGTAAGTTTCATGGCCCTTGCCTGCAACCAACACCACATCGGCGGCCTGTGCCTGCGCAATGCTGTCAGCAATCGCTTTGGCGCGGTCAAGTTGCTGCAGCGCTTTGTCGGGTTGTTCCATGCCAGCCAACATTTGCTGCACGATGTGTTGCGGGTCTTCGCTGCGCGGGTTGTCGCTGGTGAGGCAGACCAGATCGGCATGCACTTCGGCACTGCGCGCCATCGGGGCGCGCTTGCTGCTGTCGCGGTCGCCACCACTGCCCAACACACAATGCAAACGACCGCCGCGCGCATGCGCCCATGGACGCAAGGCTTGCAACGCTTTGGCCACCGCATCGGGTGTGTGCGCGTAATCCACCACGACCGCAGGCGTTCCTTCATGGCCCCAAGATTGCATCCGCCCGGGCACTGCTTGCAAATGATGGCAAGCGCTCACCACGTCGGACAAGCTGTGACCTGACTGGCACAACACCGCCATCACGCCCAACAAATTCATGACATTGAATTCACCCAGGCAGGGGGCCGAGACGCTCTGGCGCTGCTCACCACACACCACCTCAAATGACATGCCTTGCGCCGTGGTTCGAACATCGCGGGCATGCACATGCGCTTGCGTGGAATGCAGGGACACGGTGCAGACCTGTACCGGCGAACCCGCCAGTTGTTCACACAGCAGTTGTCCCTTGGGGTCGTCGATGTTGATGACCGCCGCCGACAAACCCGGCCACTCAAACAACGCTTGTTTGGCTTGCCAATACGCTTGCATGCTGCCGTGGTAATCCAAATGGTCTTGTGTGAAATTGGTGAAGATGGCGGTGCGAATATGGCAGCCGTTCAAGCGGTGTTCTGCCAAACCAATGGACGACGCCTCCATGGCACAAGCTTGAACCCCATCGTTCACCCAGCGTCGCAACTGTGTTTGAAGTTGCAACGGATTGGGTGTGGTCAAGCCTGTGCTGTGCATTTGGCCGGGTTCACCCAAGCCCAAGGTGCCGACCACGGTGCAACGTTGCCCCAAACGCGTGAGTGCCTGAGCCAACCACCATGCGGTAGAGGTTTTGCCATTGGTGCCGGTGACCGCCATCAAATGCAGTTGTTGGCTGGGTTGCTCGAAATACGCGTCGGCAATGGCACCGCTGGCTTGTTTCAACCCTGGGTAACTGACGATGGGCGCGTCATGCATACCCAAATCGTTCAAGGCTTCAAACGCTTCCAAGCCTTGGGCTTCGACCAAACAGGCCGCAGCGCCTTGTTGCAACGCTTGCACCACATGGTGCCTGGCATCGGTGCTTTGACCTGCCCAAGCAAAAAATGCATCGCCGGTTTGCACACGGCGGCTGTCTGACTGCAATTGCGCTTGCACACGCGAACGCAGCCACACGGCAGCCTGTTGCGGGCTGTGCATTTGTTGCATCAAAAGGACTCCGGCTCTGCCTTGGCAACCACTTGCGGTTTGACCGCCATGTCAGGTTGCACTTCCAGCATGCGCAAGGTTTGTTGAACGGTTTGGCTGAACACGGGGGCAGCCACATCACCCCCAAAATAATGGCCGCCGGTCGGTTCATCGATCATCACCGCCACGACGATGCGGGGGTTTTCAATCGGTGCCATGCCGACAAAAAAGCCACGGTATTTTT
>Ga0192647_100794_pt1 | contig 21830 bp, 32 predicted proteins | sample LauGreFa1BDMLBSN_2_FD_133046 | JGI IMG/M metagenome (GOLD analysis project Ga0192647, IMG submission 133046) | Freshwater lake microbial communities from Lake Michigan, USA - Fa13.BD.MLB.SN - reassembly | ecosystem: Environmental > Aquatic > Freshwater > Lake | place: Lake Michigan, USA...
GAGCGTCCTTTCCCGCTGGAATGGACGCGCAACATCGGCATCGCCGCGCACATCGATGCAGGCAAGACGACCACGACCGAGCGCATCCTCTTCTACTCGGGCGCCGTCCACAAGATGGGCGAAGTCCACGAAGGCACGACGGTCACAGACTGGATGGAGCAGGAGCGCGAGCGCGGTATCACGATCACCGCCGCAGCCATTTCGTGCGCTTGGAACGCCTCTTGGGGCCCTTGGAAGGGAATCAAGCAGCGCATCAACATCATCGACACCCCCGGACACGTCGATTTCACCGCTGAAGTCGAGCGCTCCCTTCGCGTCCTTGACGGCGCCGTCGCGGTCTTCTGTGCGGTGGCCGGTGTGCAGCCCCAGTCCGAGACGGTCTGGCGCCAAGCCAACAAATACAAGGTTCCGCGCGTTGCGTTCATCAACAAGATGGATCGCACCGGCGCCGACTTCTTCCGCGCCGTTTCCGAGATGCGCGAGAAGCTGAAGGCCAACGCGCACCCGATTTTCCTTCCGATCGGCAAGGAGGAAAATTTCACCGGGCTTGTCGACCTCGTCCAGAACGTCGCTTACAGCTTCGAGGAAGACCCGGGCGACCAGCTCGGAATGAATCCGAAGACGATTCCCATCCCCGCCGACATGGCCGATCAGGCCAAGGAGTATCGCGACAAACTCATCGAAGCCGTCTCCGATTTCGATGACACTATCGCCGAAAAATACCTCGGCGGCGAAGAGATCACCACACCCGAGCTCATGCTTGCGGTGCGCAAGGCCACGATCTCCCTGAAGTTTACCGGCGTCATTCCCGGTTCCGCCTTCAAGAAGAAGGGCGTGCAGCGTCTACTCGACTGCGTCGTCAATTACCTTCCGAGCCCCATCGACGTCCCGCCCATGCAGGGACAGAACAGCGACGGCGGTGCGGTTGAGGCTGTCGTCGACGACAAAGCCAAGATGGCCGGTCTCGCGTTCAAGCTGTGGAACGACCCGTTCGTCGGCCGCCTCGTCTTCTTCCGTGTCTACACCGGCAAACTGCCGAAGGGTATGGCGGTCTACAATCCGCGCACCCGCCGCTCGGAACGCGTTTCGCGTCTGGTGCTCATGCGCGCCATTGAACGCGAAGAAATCGACATGGCTTACTCCGGCGACATCTGCGCCGTCGTTGGCGTCAAGGACGTCATTACCGGTGACACCCTGTGCGACGAGGATTTCGACATCCGCCTCGAGCCGCCGTCTTTCCCCGAGCCCGTCATCTCGATGTCGATCGAGCCGAATTCCAAGGGTGACCAGGAAAAGATGGGTAACGCTCTCCAGCGCCTCGTTGCCGAGGATCCGACGCTCCGCGTAAAAACCGATCCCGACACCGGCCAGACCATCCTCGCGGGCATGGGCGAACTTCACCTCGACATCATCCGCGACCGCATGAAGCGCGAATTCAAGGTCGAGGCCACCGCCGGCAAGCCGCAAATCGCTTACCGCGAGACCATCACCAAGGCGGCCGAGGCCGAAGGTAAGTTTATCCGCCAGTCTGGCGGCAAGGGCCAATACGGCCACGTGGTCGTCAAGATCGAGGCGAACGAGAAGGGCAAGGGCATTGAGGTCATCAACGAAATCGTTGGCGGCGCGATCCCGAAGGAATTCATCAAGCCCGCGACCGACGGCATCATGGAAGGCTGCAACAACGGTGTTGTTGCCGGCTACCCGGTCGTCGATGTCAAGATCCGCATCATTGACGGCTCCTTCCACGAGGTCGACTCCTCCGAACTCGCATTCAAGATGGCCGGTATCTTCGGCTTCAAGGAAGCGATGAAGAAGGCGAATCCGATCCTCCTCGAGCCCATCATGGGTGTCGAAGTGACGACCCCGGAAGATTATCAGGGCGACCTCATGGGCGACATCAACCGCCGCCGCGGCCAGATCCAGGGAATGGAAAACAAAGCCGGCGCCTGCATCATCAATGCATTTGTGCCGCTCGAAATGCTCTTCGGCTACGTGACCGACATCCGCTCCCTCTCCAAGGGTCGCGCGAGCGCCGGCATCACCCCGTCGCACTTCGAGCAGGTGCCGAACTCGCTTCTCGCCAAGATCGTCGAAACCTCCTCCAAGGCGCCCGCGCGCACCTAACCCTCCGTTCTTTTCCGCCATGAAAGGCCAACGCATTCGCATCAAGCTCCAGGGCTTCGACTATCGTGTGATCGACCAGTCGGCGCAGGATATCGTCGAAACCGCCAAGCGCTCCGGCGCCCGCGTGTCCGGCCCCATCCCGCTCCCGACCCGCATCGAGAAGCTGTCCGTGAACCGCTCGCCGCACGTCGACAAGAAGTCGATGGAGCAGTTCGAGACGCGCACGCATAAGCGCCTCATCGATATCATCGAGCCGACCGCCCAGACGGTCGACGAGCTGAAGAAGCTCAACCTTCCCTCCGGCGTCGATATCACGATCAACGTCTGAGTTTTCGTCCCAACCAACCCGCGACTCCGCGACTCGTCCCAATCCGCACCCGGATTCCCTCACTCTACAGTTAGCAGATGCTTGTGTTCCGCCCCGCGGAACCGCCAAGCCCCCGCTAAAGTAGGTCCGTTAAACGGAAAACTATCCACCTACCGCTTAGCCTATGATCTCCGAAATTTTAGGTAAGAAACTCGGCATGACGCAGGTCTACGACGCACAGAATGTGCTCGTTCCCGTCACCGTGGTCGAAGCCGGACCCTGCACAGTGGTCCAGGTCAAGACCGCTGCCAAAGAAGGCTATAACGCCGTCCAGATCGGCTTCTCGAAGAAGAAAGAGAAGAACACCGCTGGCGGCGAACTCGGCCACGCCAAAAAAGCCGGCCTCGAGTCGGCGCCCCGCGTGCTCGCCGAAGTCCGCCTAAAGGACACCCCGACTCTCAAGGTCGGCGATGTCGTCAACGCCAGCTCCTTCTCCGAAGGCCAACTCGTCGACGTCATCGGCGTGACCAAGGGCAAGGGCTTCCAGGGCGTTGTCCGCCGCTTCCGCGTCGCCGGCGGTCCTGCCTCGCACGGCTCCATGTTTCACCGTCGCATCGGCTCGATCGGCATGCGCCAGACTCCTGGCCGTTCGTGGAAGAACCAGGCCATGCCCGGTCACATGGGCAGCGAGAAGCGCACCGTGCAAAACCTCCGCGTGATCCGCGTCATTGCCGACAAGAATCTCATCCTGGTGAAGGGTGCGATCCCCGGCGCCAACGGCGACGACGTCATTGTCCGCACCGCGATCAAGGGTCAGTGGGCGCTCCCCACCGCTCCGGTTGCCGCGCCGGCTGACGCCAAGAAGGCCGCCGCCAAACCCGCCGCCGCCGCCAAGCCGGCCGCCAAGAAATAAGGAGACGCCCAGCTATGAAACTCACTGTTTTCAGCTCCGACGGTAAGACGAGCAGCGAAAAGGAATTCGCCGCCATCCCGACCTTCGAAGGCGACAAGGGCCTTCAAGCGGTCAAGGAAGTGATTGTCGCCATCAACGCCAACAACCGCCAGGGCACCCACTCGACCAAGACTCGCGGTGAAGTGCGCGGCGGCGGCAAAAAGCCGTGGCGCCAGAAGGGCACCGGTCGCGCCCGCGCCGGTTCCATCCGCTCGCCCCTGTGGTCCGGCGGTGGTGTCGTGTTCGGCCCGAAGCCGCGCGATTACTCGAAGAAGATCAACGCCAAGGTGAAGCAGCTCGCTTTCAGCCGCGCGCTCTTTGATCGCGCCGTCGCCGGCGAGATCGCGGTGATCGAGGCGTTCGACGCCGCGGCCACCAAGACCAAGGCGGTCGTCGCCGTCGTCGGCCGCATCGCCCCCAAGGGCAAGGTGCTCCTCGTCGACGCTCCGTTCGCGGCCCTCACGGCCCGCGCTTCCCGCAACATCGAGCGCGTCACCCTCCAGGAGGCCTCGAAGCTCAACACCCTCGATCTCGCCCAATACGCCAAGATCATCGTCAGCAGCAAAGCGCTCGAGACGATCCTCGCCCGCGTCAACGGAGGTAAGAACTAATGCAAGCCGACAAGATCCTCAAACTCGTCCGCCTGTCGGAGAAATCCAACAAGCTGTCGTCCGAGCTCGGCCAGTATACTTTCGAAGTCTACGGCCACGCCAACAAGCACCAGATCGCCCAGGCGGTCGAGGAGACCTTCAAGGTCACCGTGCGCCGCGTGAACACCCAGACCTACCGCGGCAAGAACAAGAAGAGCCGTCAGGGCCGTCCGAGCGTCGGTTCCGACTACAAGAAGGCCATCGTTACGCTCAAAGCCGGCGACAAGATCGAGCTCGTCTAAGCGATCTCGAACACCCGGAGACATCCCAACATGGCTATCCATTCATTCCGTCCCCTGACCGCCGCCGGCCGTTTCACCTCCCTCAACAAGGTGGTCGGCGAGATCAGCAAGAAGCGCCCGGAGCGCGGCCTCACCGAGCACAAGCACAAGAGCGGCGGCCGTAACGTCTACGGTCGCGTCACCTCGCGTCACCGCGGCGGCGGCCACAAGCAGCTCTACCGGATCATCGACTTCCGTCGCGACATCCTCGACCTTCCCGCGAAGGTCCAGGCGATCGAATACGATCCGAACCGCTCCGCGAACATCGCCCTCGTCGCCTATTCCACCGGCGAGAAGCGCTATATCATCGCCCCGAAGGGCCTCGCGGTCGGCGCCTCGATCTTCGCCTCCAACAAGGCGACGACGAACGATTACACGGTCGGCAACAGCTTCCCGCTGTCGATCATTCCGCCGTCCACCCGCCTCCACTGCGTGGAGCTCGTCCCCGGTCGCGGCGCCCAGATCGCCCGCACCGCCGGCTCCAGCCTCGAGCTCGTCGCCGTCGAAGGCGACCGCGCGACGCTCAAGATGCCTTCCGGCGAACTCCGCTACGTGAACGCCAAGTGCCGCGCCACCATCGGTGAAGTCGGCAACGGCGACCACAACCAGCAGTCCCTCGGCAAGGCCGGCCGCAAGCGTTGGCTCGGCGTCCGCCCGACGGTCCGCGGTATGGCGATGAACCCGGTCGACCACCCCAACGGTGGCGGTCAGGGCAAATCCAAGGGTGGTGGCGGCCGGCAGCAGCTCGTCTCCCCGTGGGGCCAGTTGGCGAAGGGTTTCCCTACCCGCCGCCGTTCGAAGCCCTCGAACGCCCAGATCATCGTCCACCACAACGGCCGCAAGCCGCGTGGCCAGAAGTAATCCCGCCCCCCTCGCACCATGGCACGTTCCATCAAAAAAGGTTTCTTCGTCGACTACCACCTGCTCGAGAAGATCGAAAAGGCCGCGAAGGCCGGCACCAAGAAACCCATCCAGACCTGGTCCCGTCGCTCCACGATCACGCCCGATTTCGTCGGTCACACGTTCAGTGTGCACAACGGCAAGGCGTTCATCGCGGTCTACGTCACCGAGAACATGGTCGGTCACAAACTCGGCGAGTTCGCCCCGACGCGCATCTTCAAGGCGCACGGCGGTATGACCCGCAAGGAGATCTGAGCCCGTCTTGTCCGCCGATGCGCCGTCTCGTCCTCAGCCTCTTCGCCTCGCTCGCCCTCGCGCCGTTCTCGGCCGCGGCGAACGGCGCGCCCGTGGCCGAAGTCGTGGCGGTGCAACCCGCGCGTGTCGCCGATCTCGTCATGCTGGGCCGCGGCTTCGATGCCGGTCTGCGCCAAGGTATGGTGTGTCGGGTGGCGCGGGGTGCGACCGACGTCGCGGAGATCCTTCTGGTCGATCTTCGTGCCGGCTGCAGCGCCGCCCTGATTCTCTCGGTGGCGCCCCGGCAGTCGATCCGGTCCGGCGATCACGTTCACATAAAAGTTCTGAAATCTTAACTCTGTTCATCAACCAAAAGGGTAGGGCGGCGCATCCCTGATGCTCCCGCCGTTATCGCCGACCGCTCCCCCGGAAGTCGGAATCCACCTCACCAACATGGAAGTCCAAGCCCTCACTCGCTACGCGCGGATGTCCCCTAAAAAGGTCCGCGAAGTCGCCCGCACGATCCAAGGCCGCAAGGCCGCCGACGCCGTCGATTACCTCATGCTCGTCCCGCGCAAGAGCGCCAAGCTCATCGCCAAGACGCTCAAGAGCGCCATCGCGAACGCCGAGAACAACAACAACCTCTCCGCGGATTCCCTCCGCGTGAAGAGCGCGATCATCGAGAACGGCCCCGTGCTCAAACGCTTCAAGGCCGGCGCCCGCGGCACCGCGATGCCCCGCCGCAAGAAGATGTCGCACATCAAGATCGTTCTCTCGGACGGCAACACCAACGAATAATCTCGCACTTCCATGGGCCAAAAAACCAATCCCGTCGGTTTCCGTCTCGCCGTCCGCCGCAACTGGCAGTCCCGGTGGTATGCCGGCAAGAAAGAGTTCGGCAAGCTCCTCGCCGAGGACCAGATCATCCGCTCCAAGCTGATGGAGAAGCTCAAGCAGGCGTCGGTGCCGCGCATCTTCATCGAGCGCGCCTCCAACCGCGTCCGCGTCAAGATTTACACCGCCCGCCCCGGCATCGTCATCGGCCGCAAGGGTCAGGAAATCGAGAAGATCAAGGAAGAGCTCGCGAAGCTCACCGGCAAAGAGATCCTCCTCGACATCCAGGAAGTGAAGAAGCCCGAGATCGAGGCCGCGCTCGTCGCCGAGAACGTCGCCCTCCAGCTTGAGCGCCGTATCGCCTTCCGCCGCGCCATGAAGAAGGCCGTCGAAATGGCGATGGCCCTCGGCGCCGAAGGCATCCGTATCCAATGCTCCGGCCGCCTCGGTGGTGCGGACATCGCTCGCCGCGAGTGGCAGCGCAAGGGCCGTGTGCCGTTGCACACCCTCCGCGAGAACATCGACTACGGGTTCGCCGAAGCGCTCACCGTTTACGGCAAGATCGGCGTCAAGTGCTGGATCTGCAAAAAAGAGTCCGACAACAACTGAGCCGGACTCCGCTTAAACCACTCTTTCCAGGAGAAAAACTCCCATGGCTCTCGCTCCCGCCCGCACCAAATACCGCAAGTCGATGAAGGGTTCCCGTTCCGGGAACGCCAAGCGTGGCAACACGCTCGCCTTCGGCGAATTCGGCCTGCAGTCCCTCACTCGCGGTCCCATGACCGGCCAGCAGATCGAAGCGGCCCGTGTCACCATCTCGCGCCACCTCAAGCGCAAGGGCAAACTCTGGATCCGCGTGTTCCCGCACAAACCGGTCACCAAGAAGCCCGCCGAAGTCCGCATGGGCCAAGGCAAAGGTCCGGTCGAGTTCTACGTCGCCGTCATCAAACCCGGCGCCGTCCTCTTCGAGCTCGCCGGTGTCCCCATGTCCATCGCCAAAGAGGCCTTCCGCCTCGCCGACGCCAAGCTCCCGTTCCACTGCCGGTTCATCCAGCGTGACGGTTCCGCGGCCTGATCCGAAACCACGAACCCGATTACGCCATGACCGCGAAAGAAATCCGCGACCTCTCGCCCGCCGAGATCCAGACCAAGCTCCGCGAAACCCGCGAGAAGCTCCTCCAGCTCCGTCTGCGCAAGCAGACCGGCCAGGTCGAGAAGACCCACGAGCTGCGCACGCTCCGCAAGGACATCGCCCGACTCGAGACCGTCGCCAACCAAAAGAAGGCCGTCGCCACCAAGGCCGCCTGATTATTGCGGATTGGTGATGGCGGCATGCGGCCCCGCGCCGCGAGTGCCCGCAGCCCCAATCCGAAATCCGCAATCCGAACACCGAAATCAAAATGTCCACCGCCTCTTCCGGCCCACGCACCGCGCGCAAAACCCAGATCGGCTTCGTTTCCAGCCGCTCCGGCGACAAGTCGATCAAGGTCACCGTCGCCTACAAGACTCCGCATCCCCTCTACCACAAGGTCGTCAACCGGCAGACCGTGCTTCACGTCCACGACGAGAAGAACGAGACCAAGATCGGCGACAAGGTTGAGGTCATGGAGACCCGTCCCATCAGCCGCCTGAAGCGCTGGCGCGTGACTGCGGTCCTCCAGAAGGCTATCGTGGCCGACGGCGCTGCTATCAGCGAAGCCGATGTTGCCGCCGCCGTCCCGACCAAGACGACCAAGACCGCCGACACCGCTGCTCCCGCCGCGGACGCCAAGGCCTGAATCTTTAACAACCCAACCATCAAAGGAGGCCCGCCATGATCCAACTGCGCTCCATTCTCGAGGTCGCCGACAATACCGGCGCCCGCAAAGCCGCGCTCATCCAAGCCATGGGCCAAAAGACCAACTACGCCCACATCGGCGATGTCGTCACCGTGCACATCAAAGAAAGCACCACCGACGCCACCGTGAAAAAGGGCGAGGTCGCCAAGGCCGTGGTCGTCCGCACCAAGGCCCCGGTCCGCCGCGCCGACGGCAGCTACCTGCGCTTCGACTCCAACGCGATCGTCATCATCGACGCCACCAACAATCCCCGCGGCACCCGCATCTTCGGACCCGTCGCCCGCGAACTGCGCGCGAAGAACTTCATGAAGATCATCTCGCTCGCTCCGGAGGTTCTCTAACATGGCCCAGAAGTTTCATATCAAACGCGGCGACTCCGTCGTCGTCATTGCCGGTTCCCACAAGGGCAAATCGGGCAAGGTCCTCGAGATCGTCCCCGCCAAGCAGCGCGCCCGCGTTGAAGGCGTCGCGATGATCAAGAAGCACGAGAAGAAGTCGGAGAAGAACCCGCAGGGCGCCATCACCGAGCGCGAGGGTTCCATCCACATCAGCAACCTGATGCTCCAGGCGGCCTTCGACGCCAGCAAGCGCAAGAAATCCGCTCCCGCCGCCTGATTCGCGACGTAGAAAGCGCGCTTGCCAAACCGGCGGCGCGCCTGCGTTACTCGGCGCTTTTCCACAAAAATCACCACTCCTCCGCCTGCGGTCGGTAATCGCGGGCCCCTCATCATGAGTTCCGTTCCCACTCTCAAAAAGTTCTACGCCGAGCAAGTCGCTCCCGAGCTCGTGAAGAGCCGCGGCTACAAAAACAAGCACCAGGTGCCGAAGCTCGTCAAAATCAACGTCAACACCGGCATCGACGCGGACGCCGACAAGAACCAGATCGCCGACATCGCGCGCGACATGGCGCTCATCGCCGGTCAGAAACCGATTCTGAATCGCTCCCGCAAGGCCATCGCGAATTTCAAGCTGAAGCCCAACCAGATCACCGGCTGCAGCGTCACCCTTCGCGGCAACGCGATGTGGGAATTTCTCTACCGCCTGCTCGCGGTCGCGCTACCCACCATCCGCGACTTCCGCGGCGTGCCGACCAAGCTCGACGGCCAAGGCAATTACAACCTCGGCATCACCGACTTCACCATCTTCCCCGAAATCACGGTTGAGAATGTGAAGAAGCAAATGGGTCTCGACATCACCATCGTCACGACCGCCCAGTCGGACGACGAGGGTCGCGAACTCCTCAAGCTCCTCGGCATGCCCTTCCGCCGCACGGAGTCCAGCAATGCGCCGAAGGCCGCCTAATTTAGCACCACTCCGCCATGCCGAAGACCTCTGCCATCGAGCGCAACAAGAAGCGCATCAACCTTGCCGCCAAGTTCGCGCCCAAGCGGGCCGAACTGAAGGCGATCCTCGCCAACCCTGCCACCAGCGACGAGGAATTCTACTCCGCGCAGAAAAAGCTCCAGAAGCTCCCGCGCAACTCCTCGCCGACGCGCATCCGCAATCGCTGCTCCCTCAGCGGCCGCCCGCGCGCTTACAACCGCAAGTTCGGTGTCTCGCGTATCCAGTTCCGCGAACTCGCCCTCGCCGGCAAGATCCCCGGCGTGACTAAGTCCTCCTGGTAATCCCTTTGGCCCACGGGGGTCGGATATGACCCGCGCGGCCGCAGCACGAAAACATCCACCATGACCGATACGATCAGTGACCTCCTCACGCGTCTCCGCAATGCGAGCAAAGCCCGCTTGGACGACTGCGTGATCCCTCATTCCAAGCTCAAGGAAAGCGTCGCCGCTATCCTCAAGGCCGAAGGCTACGTCGTCGACCACAGCAACGGCACCGACGCCCTGGGCCACAAAACGCTCATCGTGAAGATGAAGTATGTGGACGGCGCCCCCGCCATCACCGGCCTCACCCGCGTTTCTTCGCCCGGTCGCCGCCTCTACTACCGCTACACCGAGATCCCGCGCGTGCTCAACGGTCTCGGCATCGCCATCGTCTCGACCTCCAAAGGTCTGATGAAGGATGCCGATTGCCGCCGCCACAAGGCCGGCGGTGAGCTCGTCTGCAACGTCTGGTAACCGGACGCGCGTCGTCAACCTCAGCCAATTTTCCAAATGAGCCGTATCGGCAAACAACCCGTTTCCATCCCCGACAAGGTGAAGGTCACCGTCTCCGGTGAAAAAGTCCTCGTCGAGGGGCCCAAGGGCAAGGTCGAGAAGACCTTTGCGCCCGTCGTCAAAGTCACCGTCGCCGCCAAGCAGGTCACGTTCGCTCCCACCGAAGACAGCCGCTTCGCGAAGGCCATGTATGGCACCGCCCGGTCGGTCGTCGCCGGCATGGTCAAGGGCGTCACCGATGGCTACGTGAAAGAACTCGAGATCCAGGGCGTCGGTTTCAAAGCCAACCTCAAGGGCAGCCAGCTCGACCTCGCGCTTGGTTACTCCCATCCGATTCTGATGGAGATCCCCGCCGGGATCAAAGTCACCGTCACCGACCAGACGAAGCTCAAGATCGAAGGCGCGGACAAACAGCTCGTCGGTGCCGTCACCGCCGAGATCCGTGGCTACTACCCGCCGGAACCCTACAAGGGCAAGGGCGTGCGCATCGTCGGCGAGCGTGTTCGCCGCAAGGAAGGCAAGACCGTCGCCTAAGGAGCACACCCATGAGCACCAAAACCGTCACCAAAGCCCGTCTCCTCCAGAATCGCCGCTGGCGCATCCGCAAGAAGGTCACCGGCTCCGCCGCGCGTCCCCGCCTCGCCGTGCGCTTCACCGCGAAGCACCTCTACGCCCAGGCGATCAACGACGACGCCGGCACCACCCTCGTCTTCCTCTCCAGCCTCGATCCCGAGCTGCGCAAGCAGAAGCTCAAGGCCAACATCGCCAGCGCCAAGACCCTCGGCGTCGCCTTCGCCGCCAAGGCCAAGGCCGCCGGCATCACCTCCGTCGTGTTCGATCGCTCCGGCGCTCCCTACCACGGCAAAGTCAAACAATTCGCCGACGCCGCGCGCGAAGGTGGCCTCCAATTCTAACCAGCATGAGCACCGAACCCACTTCCGCTCCGGAATCCGTCACGCCCGCCGCCTCCGAAGCCGCTGCCCCCGCAGCCGCACCCGAGGTCCGCGAGCAGCGTGCCCCGCGCGGCCAGGGCGGCTTCCGCGGCCAAGGCGGCAATCGCGGCCCCGGTGGCAACCGCGGCCCGCGTCGCGACAACCGTGACCAGAAGCCCGAGGGCGACGGCCCGTCGATGATCGAGAAGGTCGTCTTCATCAACCGCTGCGCCAAAGTCGTGAAGGGTGGCCGTCGTTTCTCCTTCGCCGCTCTCGCCGTTGTTGGCGACGGCAAGGGCAAGGTCGGCATCGGCTACGGCAAGGCCAACGAAGTTCCCGACGCCATCAAGAAGGGGACGGCCAACGCCCACAAGCACCTCGTCAACGTGAAGCTCAAGGGCGACACGATCCCGCACGACGTGTTCGGCCAATATGACGGTGGCAAGGTTCTCCTGCGCCCCGCGTCCCCCGGCACCGGCCTCATCGCCGGCGGCGGTGTGCGCGCCGTCCTCGAAGCGGCCGGCGTGAAGAACATCCTCACGAAATCGATGGGTTCCTCGAACCACATCGCTGTCGTCCACGCCACCCTCAACGGACTCCTCCAGCTCCGGCTCGCCGAGAACATCAGCGCCGTCCGCAAGACGAGCTGAGTCGGCGTCCTTCTCTCCCAACCTCCGAGTCCCACTTCGCGTGTCGCGAAGTGGGGCGACCCATTTAGGAAACGACCATGAAACTCCACGAACTTAAGAACGTTAAGGGTGCCGTGCACCGCAAGAAGCGCGTCGGCTGCGGCGAAGGCGGCGGCCACGGCAAGACCAGCGGCAAGGGCGGCAAGGGCCAGACGGCCCGCTCCGGCGGCTCTATCCGCCCCGGTTTCGAAGGCGGCCAGATGCCCCTCTACCGCAAGCTTCCGCACCGCGGCTTCAACAATTACAACCACCGCATCGAGATCGCCGTCGTCAACGTCGGCGACTTGGCCGGCCTCGACGCCGGTGTCACCGAGGTCAATGCCTCCGTGTTGGCGGCCAACGGACTGCTCCGCGCCGACACCACCGCGGTCAAGGTCCTCGGCGACGGCGAAATCACCCGCGCCCTGAAGGTCACCGCCGCGAAATTCTCCGAATCGGCCAAGGCCAAGATCGAGAAAGCCGGCGGCCAGGTGATCGTCGCCTGATCTCCCGCGCTCCGGGGCGCGTCGTCCCTTGACGCGCCCCCGTTCGTCCACTCGCCTCCCGCGCTCAACCTTTCGACTCACCCGTGTTTTCCGCCTTCACGAATTCCTTGAAGATCCCGGAGCTGCGCTCCCGCATCTTCTACACGCTGTCGCTCCTCTTCGTCTCGCGTGTCGCGTCGATCATCCCGCTCCCGGGCATTGATCCGCACCCGCTCCAGAAGTTCTTCGCCGAGCAGGCGTCGAGCGGCGCCGGCAATCTGATCGGTCTCTACAACATGTTCACGGGTGGCGCGCTGACCAAGGGCGCCATCGCCGCGCTGGGCATCATGCCCTACATCAGCGCTTCGATCATCTTCCAGCTGATGACCGCCGTCGTGCCGGCCCTCAGCCGCCTGCAGCAGGAAGGTGACGTCGGCCGCCAGAAACTCACGCAGTATACCCGCTACGCCACGGTGCTGATCTGCTTGATCCAAGGCACGCTCCTAATCCTCGCGCTGCAGAACCCCGGCCAACTCTTCCCGGGTTACGACGTCGCCACCTACGGCCCGATCGTGATCATCGACAAGTGGAGCTTCATCTTCACCTCCGTGATCTTCATGACCGCTGGCACCATGCTGCTCATGTGGCTTGGCGAGCAGATCACCCAGCGGGGCATCGGCAACGGCGTCTCGCTGCTGATCACGGTTGGTATTCTCGCCGACATCCCCGGCGCCGCGGCGCAGACCTACAGCCTGTTCTTCAAACCCGTCGGCACCGGCCCGAGCCTCGGCCTGCCGCAGGCCGTCGTCATGGTTGCCCTCTTCGTCGTTGTCACGATGGGCATCATCGCCGTCGTCCAGGGCCAGCGGAAAATTCCGGTCCAGTATGCAAAGCGTGTGGTCGGCAACAAGGTGATGGGCGGCCAGAGCTCGTTTCTCCCCCTCAAGGTCAATTACTCGGGCGTCATGCCCGTGATCTTCGCCAGCGCGATTCTTCTCTTCCCCCAGCAGATCTTCTCTTGGGTTGGAGCCCACTTCCAACTGAAGTTCCTCACCGAGTTTTCGAACAACCTGCTGCGCGGCCACTGGACCTACTACGCGCTCAACACCACTCTCATCCTCTTCTTCTCCTACTTCTGGGTGTCCGTGATGTTCAAACCCATCCAGATCGCCGACGACCTGAAGAAATACGGCGGTTACATCCCCGGTGTTCGCCCCGGCGAACCCACCGCTCAGTTCCTCGATTTCATCATGACCCGGCTCACCCTCGCCGGCGCGATCTTCCTCACGGTCATCGCGATCATGCCCGACGTGCTCCTTTTCGAGCTCAACGTCCCGACCCGCATCGCCTACTTCTTCGGCGGCACCGGCATGTTGATTACCGTCGGCGTCATTCTCGACACGATGCGCCAGATCGAGACTTTCCTCCTGCAGCGCCACTACGACGGTTTCCTGAAGAAGGGCCGTATCCGTGCCCGCAGCGCCAACCCCCAACAGGGTGCGGCCGGCGAGGCTCTCAGCCAGGAAGCCGTGATGAAAATCGCGATTCCGATGCTGGTGCTGCTCGTCCTCGGCACATCGATTTGGGCTTACAAGGCCTTTATCAAATAAGTTCTTTACTCCGGTGGCTGCGACCGGCATCACCGACCCCTTCGTGGCTGCCGGCGCTCCCGCCAAAGCCAAGTTCCTTCTCCTCGGTTCGTCGGATTTTCACTCGGAAAACCTGATGGCCCGGGCCCGTTCTTTGAATCTTGAGCACGTCTCTCCTCAGCGCCTGAAAGGGCCGGAGATTTCGCGCCGCCCGGCTTCGGCCGCAGCGGAAGAAGCCAACCGTCTGGCGCTCCTGCGCCGCTGGTTCTTCGCGCGCAAACCTGATGCGGGTTTTGTCCTCACGGACTTCCCGGCTACGCTGCTCCAAGCCATGGTGCTCGACGAATGGCTCGATGCCCGCGACGAAGCCCTCACCGGCGTCCTCGCCGGCCCGGGCTCGGCTCCGGCCATCGTCACTCACTATCGCACGCTCGGTCTCCTCACGGAGCCGAGCCTCCTCGCGTCCCCATGACGATTCCCATCAAGAACAAGGAGGGAATCGCCAAGATGCGCGAGGCGTGTGCCATCGCCGCGACGGTGCTTGAACAACTCAAGCCCCTCGTGCGGCCCGGCATCACGACGCAAGACTTGGAAGAAGCGGGTCGCACTTGGATCACCCGACTCGGCGCGCGCAGCGCCTGTCACGGTTACCAACACAGCGGCCGCCGTTATCCCGCCCATACCTGCATCTCGGTCAACGACGAGGTGGTCCACGGTATCCCGTCCTTTCGCCGCGTTCTCCGCGACGGCGATATTGTCTCCCTCGATATCGTCGTCTGGCACGACGGCTACATCGGCGACAATGCCTGCACCGTTCCGGTCGGCACGATCTCGGCGACCAACCAAAAGCTCCTTCGCATTTCCCGCGAAGCTCTCGATCTCGGCGTCAAGCAAGCCGTCGTCGGCAATCGCATCGGCGACATCTCCCATGCGATCCAGCACTACGTCGAAGCCAACGGGTTCAGTGTCGTTCGCGATATGGTCGGCCACGGCGTCGGCGTCGCGATGCACGAGCCGCCCGAAATCCCCAACTTCGGCAAACGCGGCACCGGCGACCGGATCAAGCCCGGTATGACCTTGGCGATCGAGCCGATGGTCAATGCCGGCCTCTACAAGACGAAGACGCTCTCCGACGGCTGGACGATCGTGACCGCTGACGGTTCCGCCTCCGCCCACTTTGAACACACCGTGCTCACCACCGAGCGCGGCCCCGAGGTTCTCACGGTGCCGCGGTCAGTCTCCACTCAGGTTTAGCGCAGATTTCCCCTTTCTCACTTTCCGCCGCTTCCCGCGGCTATGTTTCTCTCAACACCAAACTCTCAACTAGAACACCACCATGCCTCGTCTCCTCGGCGTAGAAATTCCCGCGAAGAAGAAAGTCGCGTATTCCCTCCGTTACATCAACGGCATCGGGCCCACCCGGGCCGACCAGCTCGTCAAGGAAGCGGGCCTCAACCCCGACATGCGGGCGCAGGACCTCACCGAAGAGCAGATGAACAAGATCCTGAATCTCATCACCGAGCACAAATGGGTGCTCGAGGGTGACCTCCGCCGCGAGATCGCCGGCAACCTGAAGCGCCTGCAGGCGATCAACTGCTACCGTGGCATCCGCCACCGTCGCAGCCTCCCCGTGCGCGGTCAGCGCACGAGCACCAACGCCCGCACCCGCAAGGGCCCGCGCAAGACCGTTGGCGTCACCAAGGCGAAAGAAGTCTAATCCCTCACTCCCATGGCCGAAGAAAAGTCCGCTCCGAAGAAAGAGAAACCCGCCAAGCCCGCCGCCGACGGCGCGCCCGCTGCCGCTCCTGCCGAGAAGAAGGCCAAGGCTCCCAAGGCCCCCGCTGACAAGGCCGCCAAGCCCGCCGAGGGCGCGGCTGCTCCCGCGGCCGAAGGCGCTGCCGCTCCCGCGGCTCCCGCCGGCGAACAAAAGCCCGTCGAAATGGTGCATGGCGTCGCCCGCCAGCCCACGGCCGAGGAACTCCTCAAGGAAGAGCTTGGCGTCATCAAGGTCCGCAAGGCCAAGGGCTCCAAGAACGTCACCTCCGGCGTCGCCAACGTCCTCGCCTCCTTCAACAACACGATCGTCTCGATCACCGACCAGAAGGGCGCCGTCATCGCCTGGTCCTCGGCCGGCAAGTGCAACTTCCGCGGTTCCCGCAAGTCCACCGCCTACGCCGCCCAAGTCGTCGCGCAGGACGCCGCCCGCAACGCCATGGCCCACGGCCTCAAGGACGTTGTGATCCGCGTTTCCGGTCCCGGTCTCGGCCGCGATTCCGCGATCCGCGCCCTCCAGGCCATCGGCCTCGAGATCGTCTCCATCGTCGACGTCACCCCGATCCCGCACAACGGCTGCCGCCCGCGCAAACGCCGTCGCGTCTGAGGCGCTCCGCGCATTCTCAGATTTCAAATCTCAAATTTAAAATCAGGACTCCATCATGGCTCGTTACACCGGCCCCACCACTCGCATCAGCCGCCGCTTCGGACAACACCTCCTCGGCTCCGGCAAGGCCCTCGAACGCCGCGGCTACCCGCCCGGCCAGCACGGTCCCAAACTCCGCCGCAAGGTTTCCGAATACGCCGTCGGCCTGAACGAAAAGCAGAAGCTCCGCTACATCTACGGTCTGCTCGAGCGCCAGTTCCGCCGCGTCTTCGAGATCGCCAAGCGCGAGCGCGGCGTCACCGGCGAGCGCTTCCTCCAGCTCCTCGAGACCCGTCTCGACAGCACCGTCTACCTCCTCGGCCTCGCCAAGAGCCGTGCCGCGGCCCGCCAGTTCGTCAACCACGGCCACATCCGCGTCAACGGCCACAAGGTCGACATCGCCAGCTACAACGTGCAGCCCGGCGACGAGATCGAGGTCAAGAACACCCCCGCCTCCCGCCAGGTCGCCACGCGCAACCTCGAGGAGAATCGCATCCGCAACGTCCCCGGCTGGCTCACCATGAACGCGGAAACGTTCAAGGCCACCGTCGTGCGTCTGCCCACGCGCGAAGAGATGACGCAGGACATCAATGAGCAGCTGATCGTCGAGTTTTACTCGCGCTTCTGATTTCAGCTCCTTCCCATCCCTCAACTCCCAACTTCAGAGTCTGCCATGCCAAAACGTCTCGGAAAGTTCGAACTGCCCAGCAAACTCACCAAGGTCGAGGAAGGCGCCACGCCCACCTACGCCAAGTTCATCGCCGAGCCCTTCGAAGCCGGTTACGGGCACACGGTCGGCAACTCCCTGCGTCGCGTGCTGCTCTCCTCCATCGAGGGCGCCGCGATCTCGTCGATCAAGATCGACGGCGTGAACCACGAGTTCCAGTCCATCGACGGCGTCGTCGAGGATGTCACCGACATCGTCCTTAACCTGAAGAAGATCCTCATCGTTTCCACGAAGCGCGAGCCGATCACCCTCCAGATCAAGGCCACCAAGGCCGGCGCCGTCACCGCTGCCGACATCCAGGCCGACGCCAACATCACCGTCATCAACCCCGACCAGGTCATCTGCACTCTCGACTCGAAGAAGACCTTCGAAGCCGAGATCGAGATCAAGACCGGCCGCGGCTACTATCCCGGCGAGGCCAACAAGAAAGAGGAGCAGGCCATCGGTGTCATCCCGATCGACTCGCTCTTCTCCCCGGTCCGCCTCGTCAAATACGCCGTCGAGGCCACGCGCGTCGGCCAGATCACCGACTACGACAAGCTCATCCTCGAGATTTGGACGGACGGCCGGATCACGCCGGACGACGCGCTCAAGCAGTCCGCCTCCATCCTGAAGCATCACCTCGATGTCTTCGACCGCGTCAGCGAAGAGTCCTACGAGTTCGAGAACCAGCAGTCCGAGGTCAGCGAGGAGCAGAACAAGCTCCGCAAGCTCCTCAACATGTCGGTCAACGAGATCGAGCTCTCCGTCCGCGCCGCCAACTGCCTCAACAACGCCAACATCACCACCGTCGGCGAACTGGCGATGAAGACCGAGCAGGAGATGCTCAAATACCGCAACTTCGGCAAGAAGTCGCTCAACGAAATCAAGGAGAAGCTCGAAGCCCTCGGCCTCTCGCTCGGCATGAAGTTCGACGAGCGACTCCTCGACACCAAGAAGGAAGCCTGATCGCCCGGCTCGCGCCGCGGGTGCTTCGATTCGCTCACCGCGGTCGATAAACCCGCGCCGCGGAGCGCCGCCCTTCGGCGGTTGCCGCCGGTCCAAGAAACCACTTACCGGCCTTCGCGCCGTCCGCTGCCGCGCCACGCTGCGACCGGATTGCCGATCGGGGGCCGCCCAACCGAAACCTACAATGCGTCACAACAAACACCGCGCCTCTTTGGGCGTCACCGTCGAGCATCGCCGCGCGATGCTCTCCAACCTCGCCGCCTCGCTGATCGAGCACGGTCGTATCCAGACGACCCTCACGAAAGCCAAGGCGCTCCGTCCCTTCATCGAGAAGGTCATCACCAAGGCCAAGCAGGCCGCGGCCAAGACCGAGAAGAAGGACGCCATCCACCTGCGCCGTCTCGCCCTCGCGGACGTCCGCAACGAGGATGCCGTCACGAAGCTCTTCAACGAACTCCACAAGGAGTTCGCCGCCCGCAACGGCGGTTACACCCGCATCTACAAGCTCGGTGCCCAGCGCCAGAGCGACGCCGCCGAACTCGCCCTGATCGAGTTCGTGAAGGCCGATGACCCCGGCTACAAGAAGCAGAAGGGCCGCAAGGCCAAGGGCAAGAAGGCCAAGGCCGCCAAAGCCGACGCCGCCCCGGCCACCGAGGCCGCTGCTCCCGCCGCCGAGGCGCCCAAGGCCGACGGCGAAGCGAAAAGCTGAGGCGACTCCACCGCTCTTACCTTTCGGCGCACCGAGGAAACTCGGTGCGCTTTTTTTATGCCCCAGGACCGCGCCGCGATTGCCGCCGGCGGATGATTTCGCCGGGTGGACGACGACCCCGAAGTGACGCGGCACCTGCGGGTGCGAGGTCGCTTATTGGCGTTGCCGCTGAACGGCGCGCGTTTCCGCCCGGTAGCCTCTCGCGGCGGCCCGCAGGCCGCGCATTGTCCCTCCACGGGCAGTCAGGTTTGGCGCTCGGCGCTTGGCGCGCGGCGCGGAAGACTCCACCGTCCGCGGGATGCTGGAATTCTCCACCGCTGCCGTCGTCTTCTGTGTGCTCGTGGCCGCGGTGTTTCTCGGCCTCTGGCTCTACTATGATCGTCGCGACCACCGGCGTTTCGAGGCGGAGCGCCGCAAAACCACCTTTCACTGCATCAGGTGCGACGCGATCTACTCCGCCCCCAAGGGCACCCAACTGTGCCGTTGCCCGAAATGCGGCCATGAAAATGGCCGGCTGCGTTTCTGACGCGCAGGGGCCGGCTTGGCGCGGGGTTTCTCCGCCAGCCCGTCCAATCGCCGCAAACCGGTTCAGAGTTTGGCGCGGATCGCCGCGATGGTCGCGCCATAGTCGGCGTCGCTCAGCAGCACTTTGTTGGCAGGCATCATCTCGAACGGTGCGCCCCAGGCCGCGCCGCCTTCGTATTTCGGCACGAGATGCATGTGCAGGTGCGGCAATTTGTCCGAATAGGCGCCGTAGTTGATTTTGTTCGGCGCAAAGGCCGCCTTGATCGCCTTCGCCGCCCGCGCGACGTCCGCCATGAACAGCGCGAGCTCGGCGTCGGGCAGTTCGAAGAGTTCGTTCACGTGCGCCCGATAGGCGACCACGCAGCGTCCGCGGTGCGTCTGCTCCTTGAAGAGGTAAAGGGTCGAGGCCGCCAGCGGCGTGATCTCGATCATGAGGTCCTGCAGACGCTGGTCGCGGCGGCAGTATTGGCAGTCGGGTAGGGCGCTCATCGCGGGCCACACCGTGATGCCGCGGCCGCGGTGCGTCGATGCCGAATCCCGCTTTGCCGGTGCTTGCGGACGCCCCGGGAGTCGGGCTTGCTCGCCGGCCTCCCGCGTGACCTCCGCCGCCAACCACGACACCGTCGATCCCTACGAACCGCGTCCGGGATTTTTGCAGCGCCACGGCGAAGCCGTCGCCGCGGTCGTCGTGTTCGCCCTCACCGTGTTTCTCACGGTGGCATCGTTTCCGCCGTATCGGGTTCCTGAATTCGCCTACGCGATGCTCGTGCCGGGCATCTACTGGGCCTACACCCGGCCGCGGCTGAAGCTCTACGTCTGGACGCTGTTTGCGGCGCAGGCCGTCGCCTGGACGATTCTGCTCGGCTGGTTGCACCACGTGACTTGGGTCGGGCTGCTCCTCCTCGGTCCGTTTGTCGGTGCCTGGGTGGGCACGTGGTTTTTGGCCGCCCGTTGGGCACTCCCGCGGATCGTCGGCCGACCGACCCCGGTCCGGCTCGCTGCGATGCTGGGCCTCGCCGGTGTGTGGATCTTCATCGAGTGGACCCGCACGTGGGTGCTCGGGGGATTTCCCTGGTTGCCGTTGGCGGCGAGCCAGTGGGAGCGGGCGAGCATTCTGCAGGTGGCGGCCTACACGGGGGCCTACGGGGTGAGTTTTGCCCTCGTGATGATGAACCTTGGGTTCGGCGCCTACGCGCACCGGCTCTTCCGCGAGGGCGCGACGGGACTCAACAAGCGCAGCCAGGAATTTTTTCTCGCGCTGTTCCTGCTCCTCGCGTGCGTGTGCGTGCACCTGATGGAGTCGGTCAACCGCCGCGGCTTCGCCGTCAAACTCGGCCGTTTCGCGCTCGTCCAGCCTTACATCGCGCAGGAAGTGAAATGGGAGCCGTCGCGCGCCCCCATGATTCTCGACGTGTTGCAATCTACGACGCTCGAGGCGGCCAAAACCCGCCCCGATCTCATTCTCTGGCCGGAAGCGGTCACGCCGCTCGCGGTCCGCGGCGACGCGTCCGCGCAGGCCTTCGTCGAGGCGGTGGTGAAGCGGGCCCACGCTCCGCTTCTGCTCGGCTCGATCGCCGTCGAGGGGGCAAACACGCCCGCCGAACGCTGGCTCAACGGCGCCTTCCACGTCACGCCCGGCGGTGGCGTCGCGCCGGCCTACTACGCCAAGCGCAAACTTGTTCCTTTCGGCGAATTCGTGCCGTTCCGCCCCGTTCTGGGCTGGCTCGGGAAGTTCGTGCCCATCGGCGGGGATTTTCAACCGGGCGCGGACTCGTCGCCGTTGCTGGTCTCGATCCGCGAGGAGCCTCTCGTGGTGGGGCCGCTCATTTGCTACGAGGATATCTACCCGTCGCTCGCGCGCTACAGCACCGCCAGCGGCGCCGGTCTGCTCGCCGTGCTGACGAACAACGGCTGGTTCGGCGAGGGCGGGGCCGCTTACCAGCACGCCGCGCATTCCGTCCTGCGCGCGGTCGAGACCCGCCGGCCCATTCTGCGCTGCGGCAACGGCGGCTGGAGCGGGTGGATCGACGAATTCGGCGCCGTGCGCTCCGCGGTGACCGATGACCAGGACCGCATTTACTTCCGCGGTTCCCGGGTGATCGAGGTCTCGCGCGATTCCCGCTGGATCGACCGGGCCAGCGTCTATGTGCAGTTCGGCGACTGGTTCGTCTTTGTCTGCGTCGGCCTCGCGGGGTTCGGTTTTGGCCTGCTCCGTTTCGCGCCGCCGCCGCGGCCACCGGAAACGGCGGAGTAGCCGTCGGCTCCGTTTGAGCCCCGCCCCGGTCTTTGCCGGCGCGGCCGCGTGCCGTGGCCGGACTGTAAGATGCCCGGCGCCATTGCCGCGCCGGACGCCGCGGCATCCCGTCGCATCAATCCCCCGGGTCCGTCTGCTTCGCCCCTTGCCCCGCTTGGTCAGCGTCCACGATCCCCGTCGTGGCGTTCTCCCCGCTCGGTGACCGCTTTGCCGCCACGGTCCCACGCCCCTGCCAAACCCGTAACCAGCCTCGCTGTCGCCATGAACTCCCACCTCGCCCTGCCGCCCCCCGCCCGGCGCCTGCGCTTCGTCGCCGGCGCCCTCGTCTCCGCCGGCG
>Ga0192647_100797_pt1 | contig 21823 bp, 14 predicted proteins | sample LauGreFa1BDMLBSN_2_FD_133046 | JGI IMG/M metagenome (GOLD analysis project Ga0192647, IMG submission 133046) | Freshwater lake microbial communities from Lake Michigan, USA - Fa13.BD.MLB.SN - reassembly | ecosystem: Environmental > Aquatic > Freshwater > Lake | place: Lake Michigan, USA...
ATTGCTTTTCCAATTTTTTTCAAAACACCTCATTCCCCACATGAAGCGCCAATACTCGGAGAAGCTGCAAGAGTATTAGGTGCAAAATCCAAGGGTCGTCTTGTAACCAGTGCCAAAAGCTGGTTATCTCATCCATCTGTTGATCCTAGTGCGACAATTTTGCCTTGGGGAAGTAATGATGACATTAATAAAGTTTCACCCATAGATGCCAGTGCCAGTTATTTAGCGCATATCCGAACGGTATGGGATCATAAGTTCCCCCATTCACCTTTGGCTCAACAGGATATTGTCATAACGGTTCCGGCTTCGTTTGATGAGATAGCTCGATCTTTAACTATAGAAGCAGCAACTAAGGCAGGGTTAAAAAAAGTAAAATTACTTGAAGAGCCTCAAGCTGTTTGTTATGACTGGTTGCATTTTAATAGCGATACGATTAAACAAGACTTGGTCAGAGTACATTTATTGCTGGTGTGTGACGTCGGTGGTGGTACTACTGATTTGACATTGATTAAAGTAGAGCAGGGGGTTACAGAGCCTAAATTAACCCGTATAGGTGTTGGCGATCATCTTATGTTAGGTGGGGACAACATTGACTTGGCTTTAGCTCATTTAGCAGAAAGTCGTATGAATACATTAACTGGATCAGAGAAACGCTTTTCGGCGTCTGACTTGTCGCAACTAATTGAACAATGCCGAATTGTCAAAGAACTCTTATTAGCCAAAGATGCCCCAGAGCAGGCCTCTATTACTTTATTGGGAGGGGGCTCCAAGTTAATTGGTGGTTCTAGATCTATTGTATTTACCCGTGATGAAGTTAAAACACTTGCTTTAGATGGTTTTTTTCCTTTATCCACACAAGATGAATTACCTGAAAAAAAACGCAGTGGCGTCGTAGAATTTGGTCTGCCTTACTCTTCAGAACCGGCTATTAGCAAACATATTGCCGCTTTTTTAAAATTACATTCTACGGTCTGTAGGGAGGCTTTAAAAGGTGAAGGGAGTGTTCCTGACGCACTTTTACTGAATGGTGGTGTATTTCGTAGTCAACTTATTACCCAAAGATTGGTCAACTTGCTTACTTCATGGGGTAGCAAGCCGCCCGTTTTGCTGGAAAATAGCCGCCCTGAATTATCCGTTGCCTATGGAGCTGTTAGTTATGGACTAGCTCGCCTTGATAAAAAGATAAAAATAGGCGGAGGTTCAGCCCTTAGTTATTTCCTTGTTATAGATACCGACAAGCTTACTGTAAAGAAAGGCATCTGTATTTTACCCAGAGGAAGTGAAGAGGGGGATGAACTTGTTCTAAAGAATCATCAATTCGCGTTAAGATTAGGTCAGCCTGTTCGTTTTCACTTAGCAACAATTACCGGTGATGTGGAATATAAACTTGGTGACTTAGTGTCAATTAAAGATTCATTTCATTCTTTACCACCTTTAGCGGTTGCTTTTGAAAGTGATACAGAGAGAACAAAAACTGAGGTGGTTGTTGAATTGGCAGTCACTCAAACTGAAGTAGGCACACTCAAAATACAATGTGTTTCAATTGAAAATAAAGAGCAACGATGGAATGTGGAATTCCAAATCAGAAAGGGTGAGACTGGATCATTATCAGATGACGCATTGCCACCCCAATTTAATGCTGCAGCGGATAAGATCAAGAATGCTTTTGGTTCAAGGTCGAAAGATATTGATCCAAAATCGGTCAAGAATCTACGTGCCGATCTGGAAAAGCAAATAGGTTGCGCGCGAACTGAATGGCAAGTACCTCTTTTAAGGGCATTGTTTACAAGCTTGTTAGAGGGCAGTAAATATAACCGTCGCTCAGAGAATCATGAAAGAATCTGGCTAAGTTTAACTGGTTTTTGTTTACGTCCAGGATTTGGCGCTCAACTAGATGATTGGCGTGTAGAGCAAGTCTGGAAACTGTATTCTCAAGGTATTCAATTTGTTAATGAAGCGCAAAACTGGTCTGAATGGTGGACACTTTGGCGTCGTATAGCGGGTGGTTTATCGAGTACTGCGCAAGAACGAATTTTTTTAGATATCGCAAAATACCTTAATCCTGCTGCGGCAAGACAGGCCGGCGTTACCAAACAAATAAAAACTCGTGGATATGATGATATGGTTCGTTTGGCAGCTGTGTTAGAACGATTACCTATCGATAAAAAAATACAACTTGGTGGTTGGCTATTAAAACGTTTGGAAAAAACCAATGAACCAAGTCAGACTTGGTGGGCAGTAGGTCGAATTGGTTCGCGTTTGCCATTTCATGGTAGTCGACATAATGTTGTATCTGCTGAAGTTGCAAGTAAATGGTTATCACAGATGTTGGCTGAAGATTGGAAAAAAAAACCCCACGCAGGATTTGCTGCGACACTGATAGCCCGCATGAGTGGTGACCGGGTTTGTGATATTGACAAAGCCATGCGCGAGCAAGTAATAACTAAACTTAAACTGATTAAAGCCCCTACATCTTGGATAGATATGGTCGAGCATTTTAAAGAGCTTGATGAAAAAGAAGAAAGCCAAATATTTGGTGAAGCATTGCCGCCAGGGTTAACTTTAATCAATAATGAATAAGCAGGCATTAATCATCCCGAACCTGTTTCTTAATAAGCCATGTGGTTATGAAATGCTTAAAAATAATGTTAAAAATAACATAAACGAATCTATAATTTGCGTTAACAATTAGTTAGGTACGGTGATTTTTACTTTACAAAGAAATTAGAAGCAACCCAATAGTGAACAAATTTTTTTTATAAACCATGAGAAAATACAATGAGCAATGTTTTTAGTTTTACCGGCACTGTCGGCAGAGATGCTGAAGTAAGATATGCGCCGTCAGGAATTGCTGTTTTGAATGTTACCATAGCTAACAATATTGGCTTTGGTGATAAACAACAAACCTTATGGATACGGGTAGTATTATTTGGCAAACGCGCCGAAGGCCAGTTACAAAATTACCTTAAGAAAGGTCAGCAAGTATTTGTTTCTGGTGAGTTAACTCAAAGTGAATACAAGGGTAATGATGGCACAACCAAGACAAGTCTTGAACTCAACGCGAATATTATTGATTTAATAGGAAGAAAAAATGAGTCAAGTCAGTCACAACAAACCAATCAATCGACTGGATATGGTGAGCGTGAGCAATTATCAGCTAGGTCAGCAACCAGTAACCCAAACATTGATGCCCCCTATGATGATGATATTCCCTTCTAGATCAATATACTTCAGGTTATTTATATGAGCCACTATGAGAATAGTAAAAAGCCAAGGCGTATTGCTTCGATCTTTTATCTTTTAATAATGGTTTTTATTTTTGGTGGCACTTATTTGTCGAATAAACAGAAAGAATCAGCAAAAAAAGAATCATCAAAAGCCTTAGAAGCTTCGGCTGTTTTATCGGGTACTACGAGTCAGAATTAAGATCAATTAACAGTTATAGCTTTAAATCCTGCAATAGATTTTTAGCTATTAATTGTTGCTGTTCAGTACCTTTCATAATAACTTCAGCAATCATTTCCTTGGCCGAACCTATATCACTCATATCAATATAGGCTTTGGCCAAGTCTAATTTAGTTTCCATTTCATCCATGTCGGTAAGATCAAAATGGGTCATCTGTTCATTATTTATTTGACTACCAATAGGTGTTCCATAAAAATTTCGTTGCAATGGATTAGTGGTGTTACCATTATTTAATGAGGATGCTTCATCATTTTGATTAATAACTGAAGTGTTACCTATTTCATCTTCATTTTGTTTTAAAACAGGAGAACTTATATCAAACTCTACGCTGTTACTTTGATTTTGATCATGATTAATCACACTATTATCAGATAGAATATTGGAAACAGGAGTAACCATTGGCAGATAGTCGCCATGAGTAATTGGGATATCTCTGATTTCATGAGGTATATTTTCTATTGGAAACTGGTGGTTAAATAGCACAGAGTCTTTACAAATTTCCGAACCCATTTGAGTAACTGTTCGCCAGAACTCTACATCTTTTTTTCTACCCGCACTCGCCAACTTAGCCGCAAAGGCTTCAAATGCCTCCATTTTATTAGCTAAGTAGTATATTTCAAGCAACTTCAATAGCAATTCATCATTATCAGGATTATCTTTAATTTCATCACGAATTAGCTCTTCAGCTTGTTCATAACGACCATAAGCAAGATAAATATCAGCTATAGCAAGAGGATTTATTTCATTTTGATCTTTATCAGCTTTATCAGTAGCATCAATAGTTGTTTCATCAAAGAATGGTGGTATTTTCTCACTATCAGTTTGTGTCGTATTACTAACATCAAATATTACATTTGAAGAAGCGGAAATATCAGACTTAGTCGATTGCTTCATATGTTTTCGCCACAACAACCAACCTGTTAAAGCAAGTGTTATGGCACTAAAGACTATGAAGATAACTAATGTATTGTCAGATTTTTTTTGCCCTGACTCAGTTTGGGTTATCGGAAAATTATTTGGTAATGGTAGTGATTTTTTAACTTCCCCGAAAGGAGGACTCGCTTTAACTTGCAATTGCGCTTGTAAAGCAACTAACTGCTGATCTTTTGATGCTAGCATTTGTTGCATATCACTTAATTGTTTTTCAAGTGTTAATATTCGTATTTTTAATTCGTTATCTAAAAAGGCATCAGTTCTTACGATCTCTTTTACAAGATTAGTAGTCTGAATTTCATCTTTGTTTTGGTCGGCAATTTTTTTGCTTTGAGATGTAATAACCTCAGTATCAAGAGCCTCTTCTTGTGAAGGTGCGGTCAGGGTTAATTGCTTATCAGGCAGAGTTTGAGTAGATAATGGAGGTTCGTTAGAAAGAGGTGCTTGTAAGTTTTTCCAAGCCGCTGTTTGAAGATAATACTCTTCTAACGCTCGTTTTCGAGAGATTTTAAGAGCTATCTCTCTTTCCGGAATCTTTAACTTTATTCCTGCCAAAAGGGCATGGATATTTTCTTTGTAAAAGGCTCGAGGATTGGCAGCATAGATGGCTAACATCATTTGTTCTACAGAGACATTAGCTTGAAGACTGGTTTGTTCAGCAATTTTCCATAGTGTATCATTTTTATTGGTGGGACCATAGACACTCGTATCCAATTCTGGTGACTGTATAAGGCTAGTGTAGTTAGAAATCAACTGATCTGAAGCGGAAGATACCGGTTGTGGATTATAAGAGGCTGGTGGGTCTATTAAAACAGTAAATTCTCGATATAAAGAACCGTTTTGCCATAATACTTGCAGTAAAAAATTCAAATAAGGTTCTTTTACAGCTTCATTTGAAGTCAGCTTAATGATGGTAGAATTATTTGCTCCCGTAATAGTTTCGAATTTAATTTTTGGCAAGAAAGGCGTCCAAGTCACACCAGCTTCAGTGAATTTTTCAGGAGGTGCTAATTTGACAATTAAATTAGATATTTTTTCTCCAGGAGCGATAATTAATGGAATTTTAGCCTCTAGATTTTGGTTAAGTTGAGAAGATAATGTAATTTCACCAATACCTAAAGCAGATACACTGGTCGTTATTAACAATAAGACCAGTGCCATTATTTTAGGACCATTTAGCATGCTGATACCCTGCAATCTACATAAGACGGTCTCATATATCTCTCTGTTTTTATTTCAAAAGTAACACTAGCCTAGATATAATTTTTTATTAATAGCTCCGCTATTTGAACACTATTTAATGCGGCACCTTTTCTAATGTTATCTCCAACGATCCATAAATCAATACCTAACGGATGTGATATGTCTTCTCTGATACGCCCAACGAAGACATCATCATTTCCTGATGAGTCAGTTACTGCAGTGGGATAGCCACCGTCCTTACGCTCATCGACAACAGTTACCCCAGGAGCTTTTTTCAATAGTGCTCTTACTTCTTCTGATGATATTTTTGATCGGGTTTCAATGTGTACAGCTTCAGAATGTCCATAAAAAACGGGAACTCTTACTGCGGTTGCATTTACCATAACAGTTGTATCACCCAATATCTTTTGAGTTTCCCAAACCATTTTCATTTCTTCCTTGGTATAACCGTTATCCATAAAAACATCAATTTGAGGCAGCACATTGAAGGCAATTTGTTTGGGATAAACGTTAGTATTGATCGCCTGCATGTTGAGAAGACTTAGAGTTTGTTTACCTAATTCTTCTATTGCTTCTTTACCAGTACCAGAAACAGCCTGATACGTACAAACATTAATTCTAGAAATCCCAGCCGCATCATAAATAGGTTTTAAGGCTACTAACATCTGGATTGTTGAACAATTGGGGTTGGCGATGATGCCTCGATTTTTATAATCAACAATTTTATTTGGATTCACTTCAGGTACTACAAGTGGAATATCATCCTCATAGCGAAACTGTGAGGTATTATCAATCACGATACAACCTGCAGCCGCCGCTTTGGGTGCATATATTTCAGAAATACTGGCACCAGGAGAAAATAAACCAATTTGAGCTTTAGAAAAATCGAAGTTCGCTAAATCTTCAACTCTTAACGAGCCTTCTTTAAATGGAATGCGCTTGCCGACTGAATTACTACTGGCTAAGGCGTAAACCTCTCCAACAGGAAACTGACGTTCTTCTAAAATAGAAAGCATGGCTTCGCCCACTGCGCCCGTCGCACCAACAACTGCAACGTTATAAACTTTACTCATTTATGAATACCTTAATAGAGGTTTAAAACATATAAATCTTATAGATGTATATGTGACTTAAAAATTTGCTTATGAAATGATTTATATCAAGAAGTTTAATCTCGATTTAACCTAAAACAGCGAAAACTTTGTTGGTAATATCTTCAATAGTGCCAACACCCGATATTGAACTAAATTTTATTTTTTGTCCAAAATTTGAATAGAAATTAACTAATGGTTTTGTTTGTTCATGATAAACGGAAAGCCTTTTACGAACAGTTTCTTCTTTATCATCATCGCGCTGTATAAGAGCATCTCCTGTTACATCATCAATATTATTTACTAATGGTGGCATGTGGTCTATGTGATAGGTGCGACCTGATTGTGGATGTACTCTTCTTCCAGCGATACGTTTTATAATGTCTTCATCTGCAACGTTTATCTCAATGACAAAGTCGATTTGAACACCCATGGCAACCAATCCCTCCGCTTGCGCAATGGTGCGGGGGAAACCATCGAGCAAATAACCGTTTACACAATCAGCTAAGGTAATTCTTTCCTTAATTAAACCCAAAATAATAGTATCGGATACCAAACCTCCGGTATCCATTACCTTTTTAGCTTCAATGCCCAGTTGTGTGCCATCACGGACTGCGGCACGCAGCATATCTCCTGTTGAGATTTGTGGTATTCCATATTTTTCAGTTATAAACTGAGCTTGGGTTCCTTTGCCAGAACCAGGGCTTCCTAAGAGAATAATACGCATAAATAACTCCAAAAAGTTGCCATATCAAGTTTAACTAGTTTCTACAGATAGTTAAGAGGCAATAAATAATAAAAAACTGTTATTTTATGACCAAACATAAAATTGATTATGTATTTTATAACACAACAGGCTCAATCTCTTGTAAAAATGAAATTACTTGATCATTCTAGAGTTCATAGAGAAGTCAATTCTTTAAGTTTTTATAAAGGCCACAATTAATATATTGTTAAAAAGTAATTAATTAGCTAAAGTTCCTATTTCATGCTTTTTAAGATCAAATAAAATGATAAACTCCATGCCGAATAATTTGGATATTAATCAATAATGAGTGACCTACTTAAACTTTTTCAAGACTCATCTTCATTCCAAGGTAGTAATGCCAGTTTTATTGAAAATTTATATGAACGTTTTTTAGAAAACCCCGACTCTGTCGAGTTGAGTTGGCAAAAAGAATTTAAGGCGCTTCAAAATGGATCGGCTTACGAAACTCCACATAGCCCAGTTGTAGCCCGTTTTGCAGAACTTTCTGCTAAATCTCAAGGTAGGTTAGCTCAGTTACAAGGTTTTACTGAAGAAAGTGTAAAAAAACAAGCTTCTGTTTCGCGCCTTATTAACCATTATCGAGTGCGTGGTCATCAAATTGCTTACTGTAATCCGCTTGGAAAATTCGCTGCTAAACCAGCCGATATGGATCCAGCTTATTATGGTCTTTCAGTGCCAGATATGGATACACTATTTGATACAGGTGCTTTATTTGGTGAAGTTGATAGATTACCTCTGCGTGATATCATTCAAAACTTGAAAAACCTATACGGAGGTAGTATTGGTTATGAATACATGCACATTGTTGATACACAAATCAGACGTTGGTTAATAGGTCGTATAGAAAGCTCTAAAAATAAATTAGTTCTTAATGCTGAGAATAAAAAAAGTATCTTAAAATTATTAACTGCCGCAGAAAGTATTGAGAGTTATCTCCATCATCGCTTTGTCGGTCAAAAACGTTTTTCACTGGAAGGTGGTGAATCTCTCATTGTAATTCTTGATGAATTAATACAGAGTTCTGGCAACAATGGCGTTAAAGAGATAGTCATCGGTATGGCGCATAGAGGTCGCTTGAATGTATTGGTTAACATTTTAGGGAAAAGTCCTGCCAGTTTGTTTAATGAATTCGAAGGGACCTCAGCTTTATCACCCGGTGTAAATTCTGGTGATGTTAAATATCACATGGGTTTTTCATCTGACATTACAACTCCTGGAGGCCCAGTCCATCTGACCTTGGCATTTAATCCATCCCATTTAGAAATTATCAATCCGGTTGTTGAAGGTTCAGTAAAAGCAAGGCAGGATAGAGCCGGAATCGATGGGATAAATACGGTAATTCCGATTTTAATACATGGAGATGCTGCTTTTTCAGGCCAAGGAATTGTTATGGAAACCCTCAATATGTCACAAACTAGGGCTTTTTATACGGGGGGGACTGTTCACATTGTTATTAATAACCAAATCGGTTTCACTACTAGTAATCCAGTTGATGCACGGTCAACTTTATACTGTACTGACGTGGCCAGTATGATTCAAGCGCCTGTTTTTCATGTTAATGGTGATGATCCCGAGGCAGTTATGTTTGTGACTAAACTCGCTCTTGATTATCGAATGACTTTCAATAAAGATGTGGTTATTGATCTTATTTGTTATCGTCGACTTGGTCATAATGAAGCTGACGAACCAGCTACTACCCAACCCATGATGTATAGGAAGATACGCCAGCATCCAACTACACGACATATATATGCACAAGAACTGATTAGAGAAGACATCCTCAGCTTGGCGCAATCTAAAAAAATGGAGGATGATTACTTAAAGTTACTGGAGTCTGGGCAAGTAGTATCAAGACCAATATCATCAAACGCGAATTATTCATATACAAATCAATGGAATAACTTTCTTAACATGGGCTGGGAAACACCATGTAAAACAGCTATTTCCATGGAACATTTACGCTTCTGTAATGATCGTATGCAACGATTACCAAGTGGTTTTGAGCTTCATCCCCGTGTTGCCAAAGTGATGGAAAACCGCTCTAAAATGGCTGCTGGGTCACTACCGCTGGATTGGGGCTTTGCTGAGAATATTGCTTATGCCAGTTTACTGTTAGAAAAATATAATATTCGGTTAACAGGTCAGGATGTTGGCAGAGGGACTTTTGTCCATCGTCATGCTGTATTTCATAACCAATTGAATAATAAAACATATACTCCAATTAAACATCTTGATAAAAATCAGGGTAATGCACAAATTTTTGATTCTTTATTATCAGAAGCTGGAGTCTTGGGTTTTGAATATGGCTATAGTACAACAATGCCTAATACTTTGGTTATTTGGGAAGCGCAATTTGGAGACTTCGCTAATGGAGCTCAAGTTGTCATTGATCAGTTTATCAGTTCTGGTGAAACTAAATGGGGACGTTTTTGTGGCTTAGTTATGTTGTTGCCACATGGTTTTGAAGGGCAGGGACCAGAACATTCTTCAGCAAGATTGGAACGCTATTTACAACTTTGTGCCGAACATAATATTCAAGTTTGTTACCCTACGACACCTGCTCAAATATTCCATTTGTTACGTCGTCAACTATTACGGCCTTATCGGAAACCTCTTATTATTATGAGCCCAAAAAGTTTATTGCGTCATAAACTTGCGGTGTCAACGCTTGAAGATATAACTAATGGCGCTTTCCAGCCAGTAATTGGCGAACAGGATAGTATTAATCCAGATGAGGTAACTCGGTTTATATTATGCACCGGTAAGGTTTATTACGATTTACTGGAAGCTCGTCGTAAAGATAACCTTAAACATGTTGTTATTGCACGACTTGAGCAAATTTATCCCTTTCCTGATAAATTACTAAAACATGAGTTGGCAAAATATCCTCAGTTAAAAGATTTTATTTGGTGTCAAGAAGAGCCTAAGAATCAAGGCGCTTGGTATCAATCTAAACATCATTTTTCCGACAATATTTCAAATCAAATTAACATATCTTATGCTGGACGTGATCCGTCTGCAGCACCCGCTGTTGGGAACTTTCATGTTCATATAGAACAACAAAAAGCTGTCGTTCAATCAGCCTTATACGGCAATTTTTCAGGAAAATAAAATGAGTATTGAAGTTTTAGTTCCAAATTTACCCGAATCGATATCAGATGCAACTCTCATAAACTGGCACAAACACAAAGGTGATTTTGTCAACAAAAATGAAAATCTTGTAGATCTTGAAACAGATAAAGTTGTTCTCGAAGTAACGGCGCCAGAATCTGGAGTACTAACTCAAATATTTAAAGATAATGGAGCTATCGTAACTAGTGGTGAAATACTTGCTCTATTGGATTTGGAAAATACGCAAGATATTCAAATTTCTTCTTCTGAAAAAAAATCTAGTGATGCTCTCATGCAAATTAACGAGGACATCCCTTTAAGTCCATCAGTCCGTCGATTAATTCATGAAAATGCTTTGGATCCATCAATAATCAAAGGATCGGGTAAAAGTGGACGCCTCACAAAAACGGACGTGATTGAACACTTAAGCAAGCAACAATTAAGCAATGGAAATATACAAATTACGACTCAAGTAAAAACCACAGAACCGACTATTTCGACTGAAACAACTCCACTTGCAACTAACATACGTCCTGAACAACGCGTGGCAATGACTCGATTGAGGGTTAAAGTTGCAGAACGCTTATTACAGGCTCAACAAAATGCTGCAATGTTAACAACGTTTAACGAAGTTAATATGCAAAACGTTATAGATTTACGAAATCAATACAAATCTCGGTTTGAACAAAAACATCAGGTCAAACTTGGTTTTATGTCATTTTTTGTTAAAGCATCAATAGAAGCTTTAAAACGCTTTCCCGCAATTAATGCCTCAATTGATGGAACTGATATTATTTATCATGGTTATTATGACATGGGGATTGCAGTTAGTACTCCGCGTGGTCTCATAGTACCAGTCTTACATGATGCCGATCAGTTGGATTTTGCAGGTATCGAGAAAAGTATTAGCAATTTTGGAGAAAAAGCCAAGACCGGAACGCTTACCTATGAAGACTTAAAAGGAGGTACATTTACCATAACAAATGGTGGAGTGTTCGGATCTATGTTATCCACGCCAATTCTTAATCCACCTCAATGTGCTATTTTAGGTATGCATGCTATAAAAGATCGACCCGTTGTAGAAAATGGTCAAATTGTCATTAGGCCTATTATGTATCTGGCCTTATCATACGACCATCGCTTGGTTGATGGTCGAGAGGCAGTACAATTCTTGGTGACTATCAAAGAATGTTTAGAATCACCTGCTCATCTTTTACTTAATATTTAAAGGTATGCATAAAAAAAATGCACATTTTGATGTAATAGTTATTGGTGCAGGGCAAGATGGTTTCGCTAGTGCTATTCGCAGTGCTCAGCTTGGCTTTAAGACGGCTTGCATTGATACATGGAACCATAACAAATCGCAGTATAAATTAAGTGATTCACATCTGAATACTGGGAGCCTAGCCTCAATGTGTTTATTTGAATCTGCAAAGATATATCAGCAAATCAATTCAACTATTTCACAGCATGGCATTTATGCTGAAAATATTTCAGTTGATGTAAAGTCAATGATTCATCGTAAAGATAAAACAATCGAAAAAATAAGTCGAAATATGTCTGATTTATTTATTCAACACAATATAACTCACATAAAAGCAAAAGCTCAGCTGGTAAATGACCAGAAAATTGAAATTTCCGATTACGACACACAAGTTACATCAATAATAAAAGCGAAACACATTATTCTAGCTACTGGCTCAATCCCAATTACTTTATCTTGTATTCCAATTGATAATAAATATATTATTGATACTATAACGGCGTTAAATTTAGATTCAGTGCCAAAAAAAATGGCCATAATTGGTGCTGGGGTGGCTGGTCTTGAAATAGCTAGTATTTGGAATAGATTGGGCTCCGAAATTATCTTACTTGAGGCTCAAGAAAACTTCTTATCGTTGGTCGACCAACAAATCTCATGTGAGGCTTTCCGCATTTTTCAAAACCAAGGATTGGATTTGCGTCTAGGTGCTCGTGTTATTTCTGCAAAAAAGAGTAACCATAAAGTATGTATTGAGTATCAAGATCAGGATGGTGTGCACCTACTTAATGTAGATAAATTAATCGTTGCATGCGGTAGAAAACCAAATACTGGAGAATTAGCAGCACCTGAAGCAAATTTATTACTTGATGATAATGGCTATGTTTATGCTGATGATTATAATAGAACAAATCTGCCAGGTATTTACGCCATTGGTGACCTAACGTTACTCGGTCCTGCTGTATCTCACAAGGGTATAGAAGAGGGTGTTTTAGTTGCTCAACGGATAGCTGGCATCCATAAGTCACTTGATTATAAAAATATTCCTTGTGTGGTCTATACAGAACCCGAAATTGCATGGGTGGGTCAAAATGAGCAAGTATTGCGCGCAAATGGTGAAAATATAAAAATCAGTGTGCGTACTTTTAATTCAAATTTTCGGGCACTAGCAATGGGCAAAAATGAGGGTATTGTTAAAATAATTGCTAACTCAATTACTGATAAAATACTTGGTGTGCACATAATTGCAACACAAGCTTCCGAGTTAATTGCTGAAGCAGTTTTAGCAATGGAGTTCTCAGCTAGTACCGAAGATTTATTAAGCACTATACATGCTAATAATACTCTCTCTGAAATTTTACATGATGTGCTTAAATAACCTATAAAAAATAATATGTATCTATAGGTTTAAAAGCCTGTCTCTTTGTGTAATATTTTAATTAATATAACAATACCTTTTTAATCTTAAAATAGCTAAAATTCTTAGCTCTTCTATCTATAAAAATACTTGCTAAACCATAAGCAATAACAACCTCCCCCCAACAACTATTTGCCAAGTATTGAACTACAATTATCAAGGTAAATAATTGATGCGTTTCCTGATGCGTTCAACTATCTAATTAACAGGCGATATACTGTCAATTTCAATATTGATACCTTTTTCTTATTGCCACATTTTTTTAATAGACTCGTTCATAATATGTTTATTTCCTGCAATTATCGAAACAACATTAAGAAAATAACAATCTACATCTTTTTTTTGGGATTGAGTTTACTTGTTAGCTGTAATAAGAACAAAGAAAATGATTCGAATAGCCATTTACAAAAAGGTATCGAATACATAAACAAAGGTGAGCTTACGAAAGCTAAGTTAGAAATAAAATCATCAAGCCAATCGGGCAAAGAAACAGCAGAAACATATTACTATATGGCCTTGCTAGACGAGAAAAACCAGCACTTTAAAGGCATGAAGGAAAATTTATTAAAAACGGTTGAGTTAGCTCCTGATTATATTGATGCAAGAATAAAGTTAGGGAAAGTTCAAGTTTTGTTTGGAGAAACAGATAATGCAATGAGCCAAGCTGAATTTATTTTAAAAAAAACAGGCCAAAATGTAGAAGCCTTAGAGTTAAAAGCTTCAGTACTCATAAAACAAAAAAAAACAGCCGAGGCGTTGGATATTATCGACCACATTTTAATAGATAATCCACACAATACGGATGCATTATCATTAAAAGCTCTAATTTATATGGATAAGGAGAACTATAGTCAAGCGTTAGCTTTAATTGAAGACGCAAAGAAATCAGATCCAACCAATATTGGTTTAGACTTTTTTAAAATTCAGCTAGATGCAAAAACTAAAAACATTGATGCTGTTATGGCTGATTATGAGAAATTAGTTTCTTTACATCCAGAAAATAGTGAATATAAAATAACTTTGGCTAAGATTTATGTCCAAGCAGCTAAAATAAAAGAAGCTGAAAAATTATTATTCAGTTTAATTGAATCAGAACCAAACAACGTAAAATCAAAACTATTGGTTCTTGATTTTTTAAGTGCAACAGCTTTAGATAGGGTTGATAAACAGTTCAAACTATTTCTTGATTTTCATAAGGATCAACCGAGAACATTGCTTGAATTGGCAAAGTGGATGATTGCAAGAAGAAACTTCGAAGCAGCAACGCCAGCACTTCAGCGAGTTATAGAACTGGAAGAAGACTCATCAGTTGGATTGTCAGCAAAAATTATTTTTGCAAAGATGGAGTTTGATAATAAAAATTTCGATGCCACATCCAAAATTGTAAATGAAATTTTAGATGCTAATCCAAATTATGATGATGCTAAAGTTTTAGAAGCAAGAATATTCCTAATAAAAGAAAATTATGATGCCGCTATATCTTTATTAAATAGGGTAATTTGGAGCAAAGAAGGTGCTGAAGAAGCTAATCTTTTGTTGGGGCAGATTTTCATAATAAAAGGTGATCTAAAAAAAGCTGATCAATATTTCTCTAATGCATTGGAAAGTAATCCAGCTAACATCCAAGCATTAAATTATCTTTATGATAAAGCTATGTCAACGAATGACATTAAAGCCGGAAAAGCCATCATTGAAAAAGCCTTAGTCATAAGACCTAACAGCATTGTTTTTCTTGAAAAGATGGCCAATATTAATTTATTAGAACATGATTGGGAGAAAGCAAAGGCAATAATTCAAAAAATTGCAACCTCACCAGATCCATTAGCAAACAATGTTGCAAGCTATTTACTGGCACAAGTGCTTCAAGGTCAAGGAAGTTATCAAAAAGCGATAGACATTTATAAAACATTACTGAAAGTCTTTCCTGAAAACAGTGATGCTCTAGGAAATATGGCTCGTTGCTATGAAAAGTTAAATAAGCGATCAGACATGATCAACTATTTGAACGAATTACTGGCAATAAATCCTCAAAATATTCCAGCTGGTATTCTACAAGTTGATTTGTTGTTATTAAACAAGGAATTTGACAAAAGCGAATTATTACTAACAAATTTAATTAAGACGAATGTAAAAGTTCCTCAATTATATGTTTCATTGGCAAGTATATACTTCAATAAGAAAGATGTTGATCATGCAATTTCAGTTTATGAAGATGGGTTAATTAAAAATCCTGGCGATATCAAGCTAGCTTTATCATTGGCAAATTTATATGAACATCAAGGAAAATATGATGAAGCTATCTCAATTTACGAGACACTATTAAAAACCAATCCTAGTCTTGATATTGCTGCTAATAATTTGGCAGCAATATTGAGCGAGCATTATGTTGATGAAAATAGCCTGAAAAAAGCCGTCCAACTAGCTGATAAATTTAAACACTCGAATAAACCTTTTTATAAAGATACCTACGCTTGGTCCTTAATTAAAACAGGAAATATAAACGAAGGATTAAAGACATTGACTGAGATTGTTACTGCTTCACCCAAGATACCCGTATTCAGGTATCATTTAGGTGTGGCTTATTATATGAATGGCAACAATAGTTTGGCAATGAATGAAATCAATCAAGCAATTGAACTTGATAATAAGGTAGGTTTTTTTCAAGATAGAAAAAATGCTGAAAAATTACTTAATGAAATTATACATAAGATAAAAGGGAGTTGATCCTTACATAATTATGTATTTAGTCTATTATTGTTTTGGGAGTAAATTTTGAAGATATTGGTAACAGGAGCAGCTGGTTTTATTGGTGCGGCACTCGCATTAAGACTGCTGAAACGAGGTGATGAGGTCATAGGGATAGACAATTTAAATGATTATTATGATATCAATTTAAAACTGGCGAGATTGGAAACTATTTTACATTATGCCAACTTTAAATTTATAAAGATTGATATTTCAGATAAAACGAAGATAGAAGCACTTTTTGAAAATGAAAAATTTGATAACGTTATGCATCTGGCTGCACAAGCTGGTGTCAGATACTCTATATCAAATCCACATGCATATATTGACTCCAATATTATTGGTTTTTTGAATATATTAGAGGGTTGTAGAAACAATAAAATAAAGCACTTTGTCTACGCTTCATCAAGTTCAGTATATGGCGCTAATACAAAAATGCCTTTTTCTGTTCATGATAACGTAGACCACCCCGTTTCATTATATGCTGCTAGTAAAAAAACAAATGAATTAATGGCTCATACATACAGCCATCTTTATGGACTCGCAACAACCGGATTACGTTTTTTTACGGTTTATGGCCCTTGGGGAAGACCAGATATGTCATTATTTAAATTTACTCAAAATATCCTTGAAGGGAAGCCAATAGATGTTTTTAACTACGGCAACCATCGTCGTGATTTTACATATATTGACGATATTGTCGAAGGTGTTATGAGAGTAATAGATAACCCGGCTCAGAAAAATAATCATTGGGATGGTAATTGTCCAGATCCTGGTACTAGTTTGGCGCCTTACAGAATATACAATATTGGCAATAACAATCCTGTTTCACTATTAAACTTCATTGAAACTCTCGAAAAATGTTTAGGTAAGGAAGCAAAAAAAACCTTGCTTCCTATGCAGCAAGGTGATGTTCCTGATACTTATGCTGATGTAAGTGATTTAATTTCAGATTTTGATTATAAGCCGGACACAATTTTAGAGATTGGAGTTCGTAACTTTGTTGAATGGTATAAAAATTTCTATAGGAAGACTTGATGACACCTCATGGTAGGAAAATATCAGTTGTTGGCTTAGGCTATGTCGGCTTACCTGTGGCGGTAGAGTTTGGCAAATATCAGCACGTTATTGGATTTGACATAAGTACTACCAGAATTGAAGATTTACAAAAAGGTATAGAAAAAACTAACGAAGTTGATGCTATGGATTTGGCTGCGACAGATGTTTTATATACGAACGATGCTGCTGATATAAGAAAAGCTGATTTTCACATCATAGCCGTGCCAACACCAGTTAATGAATCGAAACAACCTGATTTTTTACCTCTTATTAGCGCAACAAAAACCGTAGGACAACAACTTAAAAAAGGTGATATCGTTGTTTTTGAATCTACGGTTTATCCTGGAGCTACTGAAGAGATATGCATCCCTGTTCTTGAAAAGGAATCAAATCTTATTTGGCAAACAGATTTCAACGTTGGCTATTCCCCAGAACGAATAAATCCTGGTGATAAGTTACATGCTTTTAAATCAATCACGAAAGTTGTATCAGGTGACTCAGTCAGCACATTAAATATTGTCGCTACTGTTTATGGTTCAGTTGTTGATGCAGGCGTATATAAAGCGGCATCAATGAAAGTGGCTGAGGCTGCTAAAGTTATAGAAAATACTCAGCGAGATTTAAACATTTCATTGATGAATGAATTGGCACTGATTTTCAATAAAATGAATATAGATACTTCAGATGTTTTGGCCGCAGCTTCTTCCAAATGGAATTTTTTACCCTTTGAGCCTGGTTTAGTAGGAGGCCATTGTATTGGCGTAGATCCTTATTACTTAACATACAAATCAATCATATCTGGATATATTCCTCAAGTTATTCTTTCTGGTAGAAGAATAAATGATGGAATGGGTGGTTTTATAGCTTCCCAAGCAATAAAAGAACTGATTAAACTTGGTGCCTGTATTAAAGACAGTATTGTAACTATTTTAGGCTTTACCTTTAAAGAAAATATTCCAGACATTAGAAATACACGTGTTATTGATATAGTTAGAGAGTTACAAGAGTATGGTGTCATTGTTCAAGTTTTTGATCCGTTGTCATCGCCAGATGAGATTCAAAAAGCCTACAATATAACGGTTTCAAATAATGAGTCACTAATGCAAACTGCACAAGCAGTAATACTTGCTGTTCCACACAAATATTTCCTAGAAAAGAATTGGGAATACATTTCAAATCTTTTAAATAAAAAAACAGGTGTTGTAATTGATGTTAAAGGCAAGCTTGATAGGAATAAAATTCCCGAGAACATAACCCTATGGAGACTTTAGCTAAAAAGGTTAGAGGCCTGTTACTATAAAAAATCTAAACAGGAAAGATAGTATGTGTTTTACAACAAAAATGAAAAGTATATTTTGTATCATTATTTTACTAGCATCTGGATGTGGATATGCGCCTTTAAGCCAAGATGAAGATGCAGTAATTCCTTCTGATTACACATATATTATCGGCCCTGGTGATAGTGTAAATATATTTGTTTGGGGAAACCCAGATATATCGACTACTGCTACAGTGCGACCAGATGGGAAAATCACAATTCCATTAGCTGAAGATTTATTGGCGAGTGGTAAAACGCCCTCTCAATTAGCTAGAGTAATGGAAAAAGCGCTCTCTAAATATGTTAGAGACCCTCAGGTAGTTATCATGGTCGGAGGGTTTCAAGGTGTATATAGCCAACAAGTAAGAATTATAGGGCAATTAAGTGGCGGTGGCGGGGGAGGGGGCTCAGCACATTATTCAGCCAAAAGTTTTCCTTATAAAAAAGATATGACTTTACTCGACTTAGTCATCCAAATAGGTGGTATGGGTCAATATGCCGATGGCAATAGAGCTAGCATTATCAGAAACATAGATGGAGAACCTCAGCACTTTGGAATTAGAATTGACGATTTGGTTGATAACTCGGATTTAACAGCTAATATCAAGATCTTACCTGGTGATATTATCATAATTCCCGAATCATTTTTTTGATAACCTTTAGTTATTTATAGCTATAAACTTATCATTTTACAAAAGGTTATTCGATTAAGATGCAAGAACAGTTATATGAAGTTATTTCTTATTTGAAAGGTGCTTTTAAATATAAATGGGTAACTGCGATTATTGCGTGGGTATTATGTATCGCAGGATGGTTATATGTATCAGCAATGCCTAATAAATATACCTCTACAGCTAAAGTTCATGTTGAAACAAGAACTATGTTAAGACCTTTATTGTCAGGGATGACTATAGACTCTGATGTCAGAGGTTTGCTTCGAGTTATGCAGCAATTAATGTTTACAAAAAACAATCTTGAACAGATTATTAAATTATCTGAATTGAGTTCAATTACAAATACAGCAAAAGCGCAAGAAAATCTTATAGAATCATTAAAGAAAGATATACATATTAATGGTGGAGTTGACGATTTGTTTGTAATTCAATATGAAGGAAAAACCCCTTTTGAGGCAAAAAAAGTAGTACAAGCGGTCTTAACCGTTTTTTCTGAACAAACTCAATTATCAACACTCGGAAATGTAGATAGCGCGCAGCGATTTATAGATGACCAAATTCAAGAATATGAAATGCGTTTACGTAATGGGGAAAAAGCCAGAGAAAATTTTAAACGGGCAAATATAGGGTTATTGCCTGGACAAGGGGGGGATCAAATTAATCAAATCCAGCAAATGACGACTGCATTGGAAGAAGGTAAATTAGCATTAAAAGAAGCAATATCCAAAAAAGATGCTTTGAAAACACAATTAACGGAAGCATTAACTGCCGATAATAATGGACTAACAGAGGTTTCAGGGAGCCTTTCTAATCCTGATGATCCACAATTAAATGAACTTAAACAAAAAAGAGATGAATTATTAATTCGATATACTAAAAATCATCCTTCAGTTCTATACATTGAAAAGACTATAAAAGAACTTAAGAAACACCTTTTAGAAAAACAAACAAAAATGGCCAAAGATGGAGGATTAGATGTTGCAGTAATGACAAATCCTTATATTCAATCTATTCAAATTGCAATCAATCAAGTAGATGCAGAAATTGCATCAATTAATTCACGTGTTGATATATTTAGCAAGCGATTACAAAAAGCACAGGATGAATTGAATACTAGACTATCGATTGAAACTGAAATAGAGAACCTTAATAGAGACTATGATGCTATAAAAGCAAATTATCAACGATTATTGGCTAGTAAAGAACAAGCAGCAATGTCAGAAAAAGTAGACAATCAAGCTGAATCTTTAAAATTTAAGATTGCTGACGCACCTAATGTTCCATTACAACCATCTTCGCCAAAAAGAAAAATATTATACACGGGTGTTTTATTGCTTGGCGCAGTATTTGGGCTATTTGTAGCTTCATTACTGTATTTTATAAGACCTACAATAATGTCTGTAACACAACTTAAACAACTAACAGGCTTACCGGTTTTAGGTAGTGTTTCCATGAAGATTGGTGTATTCGAAGGGAAAAAAAATAATACAGATATACTCAAATTTAGTTCCTCGATATTGGGTTTATTATTAATTTACATAAGTTTTATAACAATTGATATTCTAGAAATAAAGATTGAAGTGCTTTCTAAGTTATTGCAATTATGACAACAATATCTCTAAGAGGCATCAATGAGCATCATTGAAAGTGCTTTAAATAAAGCAAACAAAGTAGAACATGATTCGAATGTTCATCTTAATACCCAATCAGAGCTAAAAGTAAATTCAGATAACCCCCGACTAATTTATAATAATTCTGACTGTAAAATTAACTCTATTATCGATCAACAAACAAATAAAGAAATTGTCGAAATTGACTTTACTCGTTTAACTTCATTAGGTTTTGTTGATCCTAATGATTCAAATACACAAGCAATAGAAGAATATAGAAATATAAAAAGACCTATAGTAAACAACGCATTTGGAAAGGGGAGTGTAGGTATAAATAGAGCTAACCTGATTTTAATAACGAGTAGTTTACCAGGTGAGGGTAAAACCTTCACTGCAATTAACTTGGCTTTGAGTATTGCCAATGAACGCGATAAAAAAGTGCTATTGATCGATGCTGATGTTGCGAGGCCTTCCATTTCAAAAGTACTAGGGATTGAACCCAGACTTGGCTTAATAGAATATCTAGATAATGAAGGGATTTTATTTTCTGATATTTTAGTCGACACCAATATCGCGGGATTACGCATTGTGCCTGCTGGTAAGACTCATAAACATTCTACTGAATTGTTATCGAGCAATAAAATGGCTTTATTAGTTGAGGAATTGAGTAGTAGATACCCAGATAGAATTATCATCTTTGATTCACCCCCATTACTAGCAGCAACACAAGGGGAAATTTTAGCAAAATTAGTCGGGCAAATTGTTTTAGTAGTAGAAGCCGAGAAAACTTTACAAAGTATGGTTATGGAATCCGTAAACAAACTATCAACCTGTGATGTCGTTCTAGCTGTATTCAATAAATCTAAAGGAAATACTGGTGGAGCTTTTTATGGCTATGGTTATGGTTATGGTTATGGAAATTATGCTAATTAAAGAATAATTTCAATGCGTATGAAGCTTTAACATTGAACTTTCCTTATTGCAGAATAGTAATGAAAGTATTGATCAAAAATAAATATGAATTTTTCCTAGTAAATTTACAGATTTTTCCTATTATATTTATTAAATTTACAATTAAAGTGTAATTATCCATTTATAAAAATTGAATGAACTCAATTTGTAATATTGGTTTATGAATTTACAGAACTTTTTAAACTTATGGATTT
>Ga0192647_100800_pt1 | contig 21784 bp, 21 predicted proteins | sample LauGreFa1BDMLBSN_2_FD_133046 | JGI IMG/M metagenome (GOLD analysis project Ga0192647, IMG submission 133046) | Freshwater lake microbial communities from Lake Michigan, USA - Fa13.BD.MLB.SN - reassembly | ecosystem: Environmental > Aquatic > Freshwater > Lake | place: Lake Michigan, USA...
GGGGTGCGTGTGAGGCAACGACACGATCCCCTTGGGTGGATAGGGTTCTCGGTTGAAACGGCCTGCCTTAAAACAGCCACCCCAACAGGGTTTCCACCACCCGAACCGGAAACCACAACACAGACAGCCACCACGGGGGGCCCCCACCCGCCGATTCGTTGGGGGGGGGTTGAAATGTCGGGGGGGAAGGTGTGACGTTTAAATGCCGGTACACCTTTTCGGGTGATAACAGGCCATAGCCTGTTTGTGGGTTGCGTTGTTCCAACAGGGTATCCGCCGACAAAATCATCAGGGTGGCCAATTCATTGGCCGTTAACCCTGGCTTGACAGACCACATCCGTGCCACCACTGCTGCCACCATGGCGGTGGCTTGACTCGTCCCACTCATGGCCTTGGATGGACCGTTTGGCAAGATACCCATGATGTTGGCCCCATATCCCACAAACCCAATGTGTGACCCTGTCGAAGAAAATGACAATGGCACATGGTTGGTACCAATGGCCCCAATCGCAATGACCCCGGGCAATGCCGCCGGGTACTCGGGTACTGGTAGGCCACTGTTTCCCATGGCGGCCAATACCATGGCCCCATTGGCTTGGGCGTACGCAATGGCATCTTTTAATACCTGATTCACCGCATAATACCCCCACGAACACACGATAATCTGGGCCCCTTGTGACACCGCATACACAATGCCTCGGGCGGCATCCAGCTGGTTCATGGCGCCATTGGCTTGGGTCACCCGTACGGGCAACAAGCGGGCAAATGGGGTGATGCCGGCCATTCCCACCCCGTTATGGTATTGGGCCACCATGATCCCAGCCAAATGGGTGCCGTGCCCATGCTCGTCTACCGGTTGTCCGTCGGGTCGGGCATCCGTAAAGGCGGCACCATATCGGTCGTCGATCACCCCATTCTGATCGTCATCGATTCCATTCAGTGGCTCGGCGTCACGTTGAATGATGGCATGGGCCAAGTCTGGATGCGTCAGGTCCACCCCGGTATCAATCAGGGCAATGGTGATGGCCCCGTTGCCTTTTAACCCCCAAAATTGCGATAACTCGGTTTGACTGAGATACGATTGTTGGGCATACAAGGGGTCATTGGGCACACCAAACAAATCGGCCACGTATACCGGCTCGACCAAATAGACCTCAGGGTGTGCCGATAGGGCACCGATCACTTCTTGGGTATTGGCACTGGGTGGTATCGATACCACCCAAGTGCCCTGAGCAGACGCCGCACTCACCCCCCGGTTACCCGTACTCCCCATTCGAGTGGGCATCGTAAAAGGACTCACCGAAGCCCCCCAACGACTGGCCACATCGGTGGCACGCTCCGATAAGGCCATCATGCGACTGGGCAGTCGGGTGTGCATCACATACAGCGCCGGGACCACCTCGGGTGGCCCCTCTCCCCGCTGAAGACCCATGATGGTGCCAGCCCATAACCACCACGCAATAAGCCACCCGCCACCCGATCGACTCATGCTGATAAGGCCGTCAAAATACCCTTGGCCACGTGCTGAGATGACCACTGGGTAACCGGAATGGTGAGGTGGGCACACCGTTCATAGAGGGCATGCCGAGTGTGATAAAGGGAGGCCAATGCATCATAGGGCCGATCGGTTTGTAACAATGGGCGTTTGCGGTCCTCTTTGAGGCGTTCCCATAGGGCGGCCAAGGGGACATCAATAAAGACCACGTATCCAATGGCACGCAACAAGGGACGATTCAGTGCGTGGCATACAATCCCCCCCCCGGTTGACAGTACCATGTTGGTGACCGATAACCACTCGGTTAACAAGGCGTGTTCGGCGTCACGAAACGCCGCTTCGCCATGGGTAGCAAAAAACGAGGCAATGGGTTGCCCCAACCGTTCAGACAATGCATGATCGGTATCCCGCCATTTTTTTTTGGTTAAACGTGACAAATGGCGTCCCACCGTGCTTTTGCCGGAACCCGGCATGCCAATTAACACCAGATTAGTAGGGTAACGGCGTGTCATGATGGGTTTTCAGTTGCAGACGAGGGGTTTGGGCGGCCACGGCCACCCACCACTGCTGGGGCAAGGCCCATTCTTCAATGGACCAGTCGCCTTCTGTGGATAAAGGGGGACGATGGGGTGATAGGGGGAACCCCACCGGAAACAGTAGCCCTTTGCCCATGGCTTTTACCACTGCTTCGTGGCGGGCCCATAACCGATAAAACAAGGTTAAGCGTGCCTTCCCCTCCATCGATTGCAAGGCATGGACATCCTCTGGGTGAAATACCCGTTGGGCCAGGGTGAGTAATTGCGGACGGGGTGACACCTTTACCAGATCAATGCCAACGGGTTGAGACGCAATGGCAATGGCGGTCCGGCCATGGGTGTGTGACAACCCAAAATGAACCGGATGCTTGGGGATGATGGGTTTGCCAGATGACGAGGTGGTAATGGCAATCTGACGGGGGTCTTGACGGAGGGTTTGAGCCAGCAAGTACCGCAACCAATGGCGGGAGGCCATAAATTCTGTTTTTCGAGGTTCCGTCATGCTGGCCAGTCGGCGTTCCTCAGCGGCCGATAAGGCGGGCTGAGGGCAGGGTGTTACATGATCAATCACCCACACCGAGACGGTTAACATGGGGTTAATACCCATCCCGAAAACACCATCCAAGTAAAAAATGGCTCGCATACAAACCCAGCCTCACGAAACAAGGCCTCATTATGAGACCGTGTCAGGGGAACCAGTACCCCTTCCAATGCTTTTTTCTTGGTTTGAATTTCAACCTGAGAATACCCTTGTGATTGTTTCATGTCATGGTAAATGTGTTCGTATCGGTCGTGATGCATCGGGTGTTCAGGCGTGGTTTTTTCGACTACCACCACCAACCCGCCTGACCGGATACCTTGTCTCATGCTAACGAGTACCTTGGCCCGGTCCGCTACCGGCAAAAATTGAAGGACCAAGGACGCCACCATGACATCGGCAGGTGGCAAGGGAAGGGAGGGTAAACACCCCACATCAAAGTGCACCCGATCGGATACGCCCATTGTCTGGGCCTTGTGTCGGGCCTGGGCAATAAAGGGGGGACTCGAATCAATGCCAAGACCATTCAAATGAGGCAAGGCAAGGGCCAGGGCACACAATGTGGTGCCCGTCGAACACCCCATATCCAACACATGGGCATCGGGGGGTGCATACGCACGCACCACGCGGACCATCAGTGCTTGCAGGAGGTCATAGTGGGGCACACTACGACTGATCATGTCATCAAAGACAGCGGCTACCTCGTCATCAAACCGAAAGGGGGCGGTGCGATGGGGGTCGGCAAACAATCGGTCAATCCCCGCATGGCCTGGGTTATGCATGGGCGGCCATGATCTGGATCAGGTCATCCAAGTGATCGACCCCTCGAATCACCCCAATTAAGTGGGGTTGATGGGCCATCACCGATGCCACCGTATCCACGCCAATACCCCCAATGGCCACAAACGGAATACCCAAGGTCGTGGCAACAGCCAAATAATCAAACCCAATTCCCGGACGACCTGGTTTGGAAGGGGTGTCCCAAATGGGGCCCACACTCACGTAATCAGCCCCTTGGGCGGCGGCTTCTTGGCCTTGAGGCAATGAATGCGTGGTGCGACCCATCAGTCGATGGGGCCCTAATTGACGCCGAATCACCGGTAGGGGAAGGGAATCTTGGCCTGTATGCACCCCATCTGCCCCAATGGCCACGGCAATATCCACGTCGTCGTTGATAATAAGGGGACACCCGCCAATGAGGGGCCGCAACGACTGGGCCGCATCAAAAACCTGCCCTTTACTCGCGTGCTTCATACGAAGTTGCACCATGGCCGCCCCCCGGGATGCCGCCTGAACCAATACGTCGGGTGAATCCGAAATCACATACACCCCCCGTGGTACGACGGGGCGGGCCGCATCCAACACAATGGACTGTTCCAAGTCATACAACGCATAGCGGATTCTGACATAGGGGTCGCTCCCCAACCATTCTTCCAATACCCTTAGTGCTTCTTGCACCCGGGCAAAATTGGCCCTTAACAACCCCACCACATCGGGTCGGGGCACATGGGGGGCCATCGCCCGCACATCGTCAGGGGTGTGGCGACTTTGCAATTGGGCCACCCAATTGGGCGTGCATTGTTTGAGTTCGTGACGCAAAGCCGCCAACCGGATGGTCCAGTCGGAATGATGACGGCTAAACCGACAATAATCTTCAATCACCCGCAACCCTTCGGCGGCACGGTTGACGTTGGCATCAATAATGGCCCAGGGGATATCCATCACGATGATGGCGTCGACCGGACGGGGCGATACCGGCGACTGGCCACCCACAGCAACAGCACACTGCCTCCCCCTGCCACGGCCATGGCCTCGTGGGGCATGCGGGTATACACGGCCACCAACACACCCAGCATGGCCACAAAGGGCCATTCGTTGGCCACCCGCAACACCGAAGGTGGCAATGGTACATACCCCTTCATCAGTTGCCGACGAATCCATTCCATCCATCCCTGATAGCCAATCAACAGCAGGACCAGCCCCATTTTGACATGCCACCAGGGGGCCATCCACGCATCGGTAAACCAGGTTAACCCAAGCCCGGCCCCCACCGACACCAGCATGGCAGGGACAAGAATAATCACCGTCACCCGTCGGGCTGATTGGGTAAGCAAGTCCATGACGTCAGGGGTGGCGGACCCTTGCAACGCCTCGGCATGATAAATCAGCATTCTGACCAAAAAAAAAGAACCGGCCATCCATGCCATGACCATCGCCACGTGCAACACCTTTAACCATGCGACTATCACAATAAGGCCTCAGGAGTGGAGGGAAGTGGGCCCACAGCGGGGGGGAGGTAAAACAGGTAGGGGATACCACACATCGAAGGGTTAGGTGCGATGGGGATTGACTTGGTGTCGACGTTCCAACTCAGCCAATACATCATCAAAGGTAATCCCCGACATCGACAGGGTAATGAGCAGGTGAAACAGCAAGTCGGCCGCTTCGTGAATGGTGTCAGTGGCCACCCCATTTTTAGCGGCAATAATCACCTCGCCGGCTTCTTCGGCGACTTTTTTTAAGACCCGATCCAACCCCCCGTCACTGAGTTTGGCAATATAAGACCCACTTTGTTTGTTGGCCAATCGCTCGGCAATAATAACATCCAATTGATCAATAAACATGATGACTCCTTATGATGGGTCCGATGGAATGGGTTTGCGGTACGCCATGATCATGGCAGGGCTTGCGATACAAATCGACGAATATGTACCCACCAATGTACCCAATAACAATGTAAACGAAAACGACCGGAGGTTTTGTCCCCCAAACACCAACAACGAGACCAAGACGATCACCACGGTGGCCACGGTATTAATGGTTCGGCCCATGGTTTGAACAATCGATTGGTTCACGACTTGTGTCAAGGAGACCATGCGGGGGTTCACATTGGTTAAGTTTTCACGGATACGATCAAAAATCACAATGGTATCATTGATCGAATACCCCAAAATGGTTAACAAGGCGGCCACAAACGTGGTGTCAATTTCAATCAAAAAAATAGATGCCAACGCCATGGTTAACAAGGCATCGTGCAAGGTGGAGGCCAAGGCACCAACCCCATACGAAAATTCGAACCGAAAGGTAATATAGGCCATGAGTCCCACACTCACCAAGGCAATCAGCCACAGCGATTTGGTTCGTAATTCTTGACCAATTGACGGCCCAATATAGTCCACCTCAATGACCTCCACACGGCCAAACGTTTTGCCAAGGGTGTCTAAGACCAAATGGTTTTGTATCGATGTGTGTTGGGTGGTCTTGATGACCAATTCATTGTCTTGGGTCATCTGAATATGGGCTTGGGTGAATCCAACGCCACCCAAAGTACGACGAACATCGGCAATCAATTGGGTGGCGGCTTGCTCAAAGGCCCGTCGGTCTTGACCCAACGATTCTTTTTTCTTCGCCAACACCTCAAAGCGGAGGGTCATGGTGGTACCCCCCACAAAATCAATCCCAAAATGAAGGGGGGACTTGCCTTGCACCATACGATACCCTGCCATGCCCACGCCCAAGCATACAATGGCCGATGAGAGCACCCCCCACCACCATTTTTTTTCAACCAATTTCATGGGGTAACCTCCCGTGCGGACACCCGTTGGGATGCCCGTGATTGCCGACTGGCCAACGTAACCAACAACCGACTCACCGTAATGGCCGTAAACATGCTAATGACAATGCCAATGGACAGGGTAACAGCAAATCCTTTGATGGAGCCTGTCCCCAAAAAGAAAAGCACCAAGGTGGAAATCAAGGTGGTCACATTCGAATCCACAATGGTATAAAACGCCCGGTCAAAGCCCGCATCAATGGCCGACAACAAGTGCATGCCCTGGCGACGTTCTTCTTTGATGCGTTCAAAAATAATCACATTGGCATCAACGGCCATGCCAATTGACAGAATAAACCCTGCAATACCCGGTAGTGTTAGGGTAGCACCAATCAATTTAAGGGCCGCAAAAAACAAGAGGGTATAAAGGCCCAATGCCACACTAGCCATGATGCCAGGAACCCGATACAAGGCCACCATAAAGACCACCACTGCACAAAATCCAATGAGACCGGCGGTACGACTCTTGGCAATGCTGTCTTTACCCAAGGTGGGGCCCACCACTTTATTAGAGACAATCACCACGGGGACAGGTAAGGCCCCAGCTTTAAGTTGAATCACCAAATCGCGGACCTGTGCAATTGAGAATTGCCCCGAAATTTGGGCCTGACCCCCTGCAATGGGTTCATTCACATTGGGGGCCGAAATAATGGTGCCGTCCAACAAAATGGCCAAGGGGCGACCCACGCAGCGGGTGGTGACCTCTTTGAATTTGACCCCACCTTCCGGCGTAAATTTAATATTCACTACTGGTTCACCCAATTGGGACTGGCCAGGGGTGGCCTCAGCCAAATCCGCCCCGGTCAACCACGTTTTTTTGAGTATAATAGGCCGCTCCGAGACCACTTTCCCCTCGTTGTTTCGGATGACCACTTTATCTAACGTGGCATCCGGGCCGGCCAAGAGTGCCAATTGCTCTGGGGGCAAGCTGGCCGCATTTTCGGGTGCCCATTCGGCTTCGACAAAGGCCAACTGGGCCGTGTCCCCAATTAAGCGAATGGCACGTTCGGGGTCTTGCACACCCGGTAATTCCACCACGATTTGACGGTTCCCCTTACGAGAAATCAAGGGTTCGGATACCCCCAGGCTATCCACCCGGTTGCGAATCACGCCCAAGACCCCTTCGACGGCGTCACTGTCGACGGGGTGCCCATCCTTGTGTTGGGCTTCTAATACCAATCGGGTACCACCGCTGAGATCCAATCCCAATCGAATGGGTTTAAACCATATGACGGCGATGGCGGCCACCGACAAGCCAATCGTGAGAATCCATTTAACCGTTGGGTTATCCATAGGGGGTGTTACTTACTCCTTTTTATCTTTCATGTGGGGGAAAAACAAGACATCACGAATACTGTGGGCATCTACCTTGAGCATGACGAGGCGGTCAATCCCAATCCCCAATCCACCCGTGGGGGGCATGCCCACTTGTAACGCATGCAAAAAGTCATGGTCCATTTGATGGGCGTCATCCCACCCATTGGCTTTTGCCTTGGCTTGGTCTTCAAACCGTTGTAGTTGGTCCATCGGGTCATTAAGCTCACTAAATGAATTGGCCACTTCCATGCCGGCGACCACCAATTCAAACCGTTCGACCATCTCGGGTTGCTCTGATTTTCGTTTGGCCAATGGGGAGGTTTCCCATGGGTAATCGGTTACAAACGTGGGTTGGATCAGGTGAGGTTCAACGGCTTTGTCATACACATAGTTAATCATTTCCCCCCGCGATGTGCCCTGATGGGGGTCCATGCCCAACTCGATGGCTTTGGTACGTAAGGCCTGGTCGGTGGGGGAGGGGGAGAGCCCGGCATACTCGGAGAGGGCGGTCATGAGATCCAAGCGCCGAAATGGCAACGACCAGTCAATGGTTTGACCCTGGTACTGGGTGGTGGGCCCATCTTCCGGGATAACATGGGATAAGAGGGATTCGGTGAGGGCCATCATATCTTGGTAGTCGGCATAGGCCTGGTACAGTTCCAGGGTGGTAAATTCAGGATTGTGTTTATAAGACACCCCTTCATTTCTAAACACGCGCCCCAATTCAAAGACTTTTTCATACCCGCCCACAATCAATCGTTTGAGATAGAGTTCAGGTGCAATTCTCAAATACAGTGACTGCCCCAATTCATTATGGTGGGTCGTAAACGGTTGGGCAGCGGCACCACCATATAAAGGCTGCAAGACAGGGGTTTCCACTTCCATAAACCCTTCGGCTACCAAGAACGTCCGAATCGCATGAATGGTCGATGAACGACGTGCAAACTGATGGCGGACCTCCCGATTCATCACCAAATCAACATAACGGTGGCGGTATCGTTGCTCGATGTTTTGTAGCCCATGAAACTTTTCCGGCAACGGCAACAATGCCTTGGACAACAAGCAAAAGGTCACCATGTGAATGGTTAACTCGCCTCGCTTGGAGCGAAACAAATACCCTTCGATGCCAATAAAGTCCCCCACATCCAGGTGAATCAAGGTGGACAGATGGTCTTCTCCTAAGGTATCCAGGTTGCCATAATATTGCAGTTCCCCCTGTTCATCTTGGATGTTGCCAAAGGTGGCCTTGCCATGACCCCGCTTGGCCATGATACGACCTGCTACTTTGACGGTTGGTCCCTTCTCATCACCCGATAGGTGGTGGGCACTGGCGATAACGGCTTGAAGGGTATGTGTCCGTTCAAATCGGGTGGGAAACGGATCAATCCCACTGGCACGATAATGGGCCAATTTTTGCTTGCGATGGTCTTCTTCAGTCAGGTGGTGGGTCATTATTTGGCCATCAAACTGGCAATGGCCTCGTCTTCGCTGTCGGAAATATGAATTTTGGAGGCGATTTTGGTGATTTCTAACACCCGACGCACATCTTTGGTGGGGTTAAGTAATACCAATTTGCCATTTTTTTGGGTGGCTTTTTTGTGGCCTTCAAACAAGGCCCACAAGCCAGACGAATCCACATAACTCACATGAGACATGTCCACTAAAATTCGCGACACGCCTTCATCCACAATCATCATGTTAATCAAATCCACAAATTGGGCTTGGTTTTCGATATCCAATTCAATCGGGCCGGTCAATTGCTGAGAGGATGAGTCCAAGGTGGCCCCAATTTGAATTTTGATCATCCCATCGCCCAATTCTGTTTTTACTAATTCCATCTCGCATTACTCCCTTGTTACCGTCATCCAACCCTCACAAGGGTATGGCGCCAAACCGATCTTAAATTTTGACCCAATTTTCAATATGAATCAATGGGCAATCATGTCCCAGGCTCTGGTTTGGATGGCAAATATTTGGTTAATACCAATTCAGTGCCACCGCCCGGCATGCGTTTGTATTGTACTTTATCCATCAAGGTATTGATCAAAAACAATCCCAATCCACTACCTTCTAATTCATCCAAGTGAGAGGCACCTTTAATGCTCTGGCTTTCGTGGCCGCCAAAATCACGGATGATAATATCCAACTGATCATCATGGCTTACAAAGGTCACAATCATTTTGCCGGTATGAGACCCACGGTATGCATGCTCAATGACATTGGCTTGGGCCTCGTTGATGGACAATTTAATATTGAAGGTTTCTTCCTCGCTGAACCCCAATGTGTGGCAGAGTTCGGCCACATGGCGACGGACTACTTTTACATCAGACGGACTGCTTGAAATAACCAAACGACTGACATGATGACCCGTTGGTAGTGGGGCTTCGGATTCAATAGGGACCCGCCGAATCACGGTGATGGTGACATCGTCTGATAAATCATCTCGACGGGCGAAATCACGCAATTCTTGTACCAATGCCTGGGTAAGGGCGGTGGCACTGTATTGGGTCCATGGACCCATGGTGTGAATCAATCGGTCTTGAGAAAACCGGGATCCCAAGGGCGATTTGGCATCGGTTAGACCGTCGGTATGGCATAAAATCATGTCCCCAGGTGCCAAATGGGCGATGCTTTCTTCGTAGTGGGCATCCTCAAGTGCCCCCAAGGGAATCCCCCCATTGGGGAGGGGGGTAATCAGCTGATCGGACAGATGTAAAATGGGCTCAAGACCCGCATTGACATAACAAAACTCCCCTGTTTGAGGGTCAAGCACCCCATAAAACATGGGCACAAATCGATTCATGACAGGGTCTTTGGCCAAACTAATATTCAACCGGTTCATGGTTTTAGACGGCGGGTCACCCATCATCGCCGTGGAATGAAGCAAGCTTTTTAACATGGCCATAAACAAGCCAGCCGGTATTCCTTTTCCCACAATATCGGCCACGGTGATCCCAATTTTCCCGTTGGGCAATTCAAAAAAATCATAATAATCGCCCCCAATTTCTCGGGCGGGCAATGAATAAGCAGCAAATTCATAGCCCAGTACCACAGGCAACCGAGAAGGCAAAAGCTGGGCTTGAATATCGGCCGCAATTTTCACTTCTTGGTCCAGGCGCTGGGTCTTGAGGGTGTCTTGGTACATCAGGGCATTTTGAATGGCGGTGGCTGAAAATGAGGTAATGGTTACCAAGGTTCGAATGTCATCTTGGGTAATAGGCGGGGCGGTACTGCCCAATTTTCGGGCAATGCTTACCATGCCAATCAATTCTGATTTGACCATAATCGGGATGGCAATGTAACAATCAATGCTAATTTTGACATTTTGTGACATGTTGGCATCGGTTTGGTAATGGGGAATAAACAGGGGTTCCCTGACACGGGCCACATATTCGGTGATGGTTTCCCCACTCACAAATCGATAATCCCGCCGAATTTTATCCGGAAAATTACCATGCACTTTCGTTTGGAAATGACCTTGTGAAATCAATTGAATCGAACCCAATTCGGCTTGAATGGTGTTCAAGATTAATTCCATCAGCAATCCCAACAAGTTTTCGACATTGGTAATGGATTTAATCATCATCCCCGCTTGGGATAAGATATCGAGTCGCTGGGCTTTAATCCGATTGCTTTTTTGCACTTCTGTACAGTCTCGGATAATAATCAAGGCCCCCTTGGGGGCATCCGGATCATGTAAGACAGGAATCGGGCTAATGTTCACCAAATAATACCGATCGTCAATTTTCAGTTCTTCGTTAATCACGGTTCGTTGATCGGCCAACGCATCGAGCAACTGCTGGCCGATGGGGTAGGTCAGTAATTGTTGGGCCACTTCAGTCGTCGAATGCGTGGTGGCCCCCAACAAGGTTGCCGCCGCCGTGTTACACAGCTCTACTTGACCCTTGGCGTTGGTCATGATCACCCCATCTGGCATGACATTGACCATTGATTCCATGCGGAGCCATTCGATTTTTTTGCTGAGTTGCAACCGGCCAAGGTGGGCGGCCAGTTGATTGGCCAAGGTATGTATAAATGTGATTTCGTTGCGTTGGTACGCATGCTCTTGGGTGCTACAGACATGTAATATCCCAATCACCGCATTTTTGTGCACCAGTGGTACATTGGTAAACGACCGCATAAAGGCGTCCGATGACAACGGGGGATACGGAGAGGAAGGGGGGGTATTGACATGAATATGACAGTCTTGCCGTTGAATGGATTGATGGGTCAGTGGATAGGTCGCTTTGAGCACATTGTGGGTGACAGACTCGATTAACGATGGGGGAATCGCACGGGTCAGGTGAAGCCGCAATTCATGTCGAGGGCGGTCCAGACGCAAGACCGCACATACATCAAAGCCCAAGACGCTACCCAACCCCGATATGGCGGTTTCAAGCATGTGGGACGTATCGACCGAGTCGGCCAGTGCAGTCGAGACATCATATAAAACAGACAACTCTTGAATGCGGTGCTTGAGGTCTTGACTGTCTTGTCTGATTTTTTGCTTGAGTTCCCGTTTGCTGGCCAACAAGGACTCCATTTTTTGGTGGATTAACTGTGTCTCTAACCGATCGGCGGTGTGATGAATAAACAGTTTGAGCTGTGAAAGCCGATCATTAAAATCAGGCCAATAGTCTTGCAATGGCAGTGGCTGGGTCCACTGATGCACGGTTACCATACCCAGTATTAATTCGTCTTGAGACACAATGGGGTGACACAATAGGTCCTGGCAGGGTGTTTTGTAATGGGCTTTATCTTGTTTGTGTTGGGTACGGTCGAGCCATAACGTACGAGATCGATGGGTGATATATAAATGAACGTTATCATGACGACCGTCTGAGGCAATCAGGGCCTGTTTGATGTGTCCCAATACAGTACCCAATTCGTCTTGAGACAAGGCGGGGGTTCCTTGGGTGTGGGTCACATCGGCAGTGGTGGGATCCACCAGATAGACCGCCACGGTGGCCCCGGGGAAAACAATGGTGGTCCCTTTCAGAATCAGGGCACTGATGTCAGAGTGTGAGTCAGACCCCGGGGGAGAATCGGACAACAGCATCAGCAACGGAGAGGGTAGAAGGGGGGTGTTCATGCCAAGACCAGATGGGGTAAGCAACCACCCATGCTAGCGAGAAGGCATGGCAGGCAGCCTAAAAATTTTATCAATTAAAGACAAGACTTCTTCTACGTCAAATGGCTTGTAAATGACGCCATATGCCCCCCACTCAAACGCATCTTTTAATAAATCATCGACCGCATACCCCGTCATCATGATCACCAATAGCATGGGGTTGAGACGGTGTATTTCTTTAAAGGTGTCAATCCCAGACAAGCCAGGCATTTTGAGGTCTAAAAAGGCCAAATGAATAGGGGTCCCACTTCGAATAAAGTCCAGACATTCTTCCCCGCTGGTACTGGTCAGGGTGTGATACCCTGCTTGTTGCAAAATAAACTCAAAAATCGACAAAATAGACGGGTCATCATCGACGACCAAAATTGTCTTGCTCATTGAACCACCCAGATTATCATCACATGTATACCCCTATACGATTGGTTATGGTTTGAACTCAACCTTCATATTCTTTACATAGTCAAACGGAAAGATTTTATTATACTGTATCATAAGCGAAATGGCAAAACATAATATCTTGCATGACGCCAATGGGATCCCATCCAAAGTGGGGTATACCATTTGGGATCCGTTGATCGCAAGTCGTGGTGGGTGCCGATTGAGTGAAGGGGCTGGTTTGAACCAGGTGTGGTGGTCGCCATCATGAAAAAAGATGCATAAGATGGAATGGGTATGATAAAAAGGAATGGCCAGGTTACCCATAGATGGTTTGTATGGGCCGTTAACAAAGGAGTTTTCATGACAGTTGCCACGTTTTTATCGCATCGAGCGTCTCAAACCGGTGATAGCATTACCATGGCCATTTCTGCCTTGGCCCAACAAATGAAAAAAGAAGGCAAGCCCGTGATCGGGTTTAGTGCCGGAGAACCCGATTTTAAAACCCCCGTTCCCATTCAAGAGGCGGGGATTCAAGCCATTCGGGATGGCAAAACCACCTACACGGCAGCCTCGGGTATCCCCGAGCTCAAAGCAGCCATTTGTGCCAAATTATTGGCCGACAATCAATTGGAATACCGCCCCAATCAAGTGGTGGTATCTTGTGGGGCCAAACAATCCATTTACAATGCCATCATGGCCACGATTGACCCTGGTGATGAGGTGATTGTACCCACCCCGTATTGGGTCTCATACCCCGATCAAATCGGATTGGCCGGTGGTCGTACCGTATTGGTACCAACCGATGAGACCACGGCATTTAAGATGACCCCCGCCCAATTAACGGCGGCCATTACCCCCAAAACCAAAATGGTGATTTTAAATTCCCCTTCCAATCCCACGGGGAGTGTGTATACCCGTCAGGAACTGATGGCCTTGGCCAAGGTGATAGTAGAGCATCAGTTATTGGTTATTTCAGATGAAATTTATGAAAAGCTGATTTACAGCGATGAGGGCCACGTGAGCATCGCCCAGCTGTCGCCCGAAGTCAAAGCCTTGACCATATTGATTAACGGCGTCTCCAAATCGTATGCCATGACGGGATGGCGAATTGGGTATGCACTGGCCAATCCGGCCATTGCCGATGCCATGGGGAAAATTCAAAGCCATACCACCTCGAATCCGACCACGCCATCCCAGTGGGCCAGCGTGCAGGCGTTGACGGGCGGCGATGAGGATATCAACGCCATGAAGGCAGCGTTCCACGCCAGACGGGATGTGATGGTACAACGCCTTAATGAGATTCCGGGGTTGCCTACCTTGTTGCCGGGGGGGGCGTTTTATGCGTTTCCCAACATCTCATCCCTGATTGGCAAACGGTCACCTAGTGGGGTGATTACAGATAGTGCGTCGTGTTGCCAGCGGTTACTCGAAGATGTCTACGTGGCGTGTGTGCCCGGTATTGGGTTTGGGGCGGATTCATTTATTCGGTTGTCCTACGCCACCTCCATGACGGCCATTGAAGAAGGGGTCACCCGCATGGCCCAATGGGTGGGGTCACTGACCTCATGATCAGATGACAGCCATTCAGTTATGTGGGGTCAGCAAGGTGTATTCGGGGCAACAGTTGGCCCTGGACAACCTGACGCTGTCGATTCCCGAAGGGGCATTTTTTGGCTTACTGGGCCCCAATGGGGCGGGAAAATCCACCACGATCGGGATTATCTCGACGTTGGTTCCCCCCAGTTCAGGGCAAGTCGTGATTGGGGGGGTTGATATTCAGCGGCATCCGGCACAAGCCAAGGTGTTGATGGGCATGGTGCCCCAAGAATTTAATTTCATGGTGTTTGAGACCTGTGAGACCATCCTTAGGACCCATGCGGGGTATTATGGGGTGAGTCCGTCAGTGGCCACCCAACGACTGAAGGTGTTGCTTGATCAATTGGGATTGTCCGGGCAAGAAAAAGTGCCCGCATTTCAGTTGTCTGGGGGTATGAAACGACGCTTGATGCTGGCCCGGGCCCTGATGCATCGGCCACGCATTTTAATTTTGGATGAGCCCACTGCGGGGGTGGATATCCAATTGCGACGGATTATTTGGGGGTTGTTACAAGACTTAAATCGGGAAGGGGTGACCATTTTGTTAACCACCCATTACCTAGAAGAAGCCGAGGCCTTGTGTCGACAAGTGGGGGTGATTCATCAAGGACGCCTGATGGCCAATGAGCCCACCCGTGAGTTGGTAAAACGCCTGCCCATCGAAACCGTGGTGATGGAAAGTGACGTGGGGTCACTACCCGATTTGGCGGGCATTGGGTTTGGGTGCCGTTGGATTGGAGAGGGTGTCTTTGAAGTGGATATGACCCGAGGGATGGGCATTACCCAAGTGGTGACGGCATTGGCAGAACGGGGGGTTTGTGTTCATCGCATGACCCAAAAGTCCAATCGGTTAGAGGAAGTATTGGTGGGGCTCACCGCATGAGCATCCAATGGGTGGCCTTGGTGACATTGCTACGACGAGAATGGGGGCGTATTTTTAGGATTTGGCCGCAAACCTTGTTGCCATCGGGGATCACCACTGGCTTATACATGATGATTTTTGGCCATGTGATGGGTGATCGGATTGGTCCCTTACAGGGGGTTGAGTATGGGGCCTACATTATTCCGGGGTTACTGATGATGAGTGTGATCACCAATTCGTTTTCGAATACGGTCTTTTCGCTGTTTGGGGCCAAATTTCAACGGTTTATCGAAGAAATGTTAGGGTCTCCGATGCATCGCGGGGTGTTGCTGGCGGGGTTTGTGTTAGGCGGTGTGTGTCGAGGGGTGATGGTTGGGGGGTTGGTATGGGGCATTGGGTGGTGTTGGCAGCCGGTTCCGATGGCCCATCCGTGGTTGGCCTTGGCGACGGTGGGATTGGCCTCACTTTTGTTTTCGACGTTGGGGTTTATCAATGCCTTGTTTGCCAATACGTTTGATGACATCAACTTGTTAACCACTTTCTTGCTAACCCCCCTTACCTATTTGGGGGGCGTGTTTTACTCGGTCTCTTTTTTGCCCCCCATTTGGCAAACCGTGTCGTATCTCAATCCGATTTTTTATTTGGTCAATGTCTTGCGATATGCGATGTTAGGGCATGCGGACATTGGGCCGTATGGGGCATTGGTCTATTTGGGTGTTGTAACCCTCTTGGTCATCGGGGTATCGTGGGGCTTAATCAAGCGTAATATAGGGTTAAGGATGTAATCAACATGGTGGCTTCATTTTCGTTTGGCAAAACCCATCTGATTGGTAGCCCCCATGGGCCTGTGGTGCCCACATTGGCCCAGCAGGCCGTGCATGCCATTCAGGAAGGGTATGCACCGGGTTGTTTGGTGGTGGCCAGCACCGTGCGGTCCCTTCGCAGGGTGCAATCATTGACCACCCAATTATTGGGCGACAAACAGTACAGGGTACGATTTGATACGGTGCTGGGGGTGGCCTTGGATGCGGTGTCATCCGATTGGGTTCGATGGGGATATCCGGCCGATACCCGACTGATCGATAGCGACGAGCAACAACAAGTGGTGGCCATGGCCATGTCGCATTATCGCATTCAAGACATGGGCATCGATGATGTGGTGGCGGCTGTGCGGTCATCCAAACATGCCATGGGGAAGGTACCACCGGTTCCTCCCTCGTTCATTCCCTTGTTAGAGTGGGTCACGGACTGGATGCGGGCGTCACACGTGGTAGACCGTGACGATGTGATGCGGGCGGCCATTCAATGGGCCAGTGATGAACGATCGTCTCGTGACTGGTGGCGTCGGTATCCCATGGTATGTGTGGATGCCACGGGCGGGTGGTCCCCTTTAGAGCAGCGGTTTTGGCAGGCTGTGTCGCACCAAGTACCGGGATTGAGTGTGGCAGGGGTACCCAACGATCCGTCGGTACACCTCGACGGCATCGCCCCCCAATGGGTGGCAGATGAGGGCGAACGACCGACCCAAGAGTGGGTGGTGGTGGCCCGTGACACCGAAGATGAATGCGAGGTGGTGACCCATCATGTGGCATCGTTGGTGCAATCGATGTCCCCGGCGGACATCACCGTGGTGGTTCCCCACGACGCCCATGCCCTGTTGCTCAAACACCGGCTGACTCATCAAGGGATACGGTCTCACTTGCCATATTGGCCGATGGTATCGGCCATGGGACCCATACGCCCGGCGTTGTCGTATTTGCGGTTGCTGTATCACCCTTATGATCGCATGTCGTTGGCGGCCTGTTTGTCTCATCCGCCGTTTGGGTTCACACCCGAAGACTTATCGGTCATCGAGGACGTATTAAATCAGCACCAGGGGTCATGGATGACCGTCAATTGGGAAGTCGCTTTATCCAGCGGGCAACCCCACGACGAGACGGGTGTCACAAGGACCCAACGCATGGTGGCGTTATTAGAATTGATCGATCATTGGCAGGCGGTGGTTCAAGACAATGAGGGGGTAACAGCCGGCGGGTTGTTGGCCATGATGGTAGCCGATACCCACATGGCGGACTGGATGGGAGAATGGGGTCACGATTGGGGTGAGGATGCCGCCGATGTAGTGGGCGAAACGGTGGAGTGGGTGACCGGTGCCCAGTGGACCGTGGCGGCCTGTTTGCTTCATTTTTCATTAACCGATGACCAGATCGAAACCCAATCCCGTGGGTCGTCGGTGTCCATTGTGCCGGTGTCGTTGGGGTGTGAGCCATCGCGTGCCATGGTGGTGATGGGAGGGGGGACAACCATGGCCCGTCTTCCCGCTTTGCGTGGGTTGGGAAAAGAGACATGGTGTTTAACGGGTGTCGGGGACTCAGGGGCAGGGTTGGACACGTGGGGGGTGCCAGTATGGGGCACGCCAACGGGGTGGCCAACGGGTGATGGGGTGGCCACCGCCGATACCATGGCCTATCGACCCTCATGGGCCGGATTGCAAGTGGGGGATAAAGTATGGCATCCGGTATGGGGTGACGGGGTGATTGGCGAGGTAGTGGGGGAAGAGGGTAACCGGTCGTTTCGCATTCTGTTTCAGGATGAGGCCCGATTGATCATGGCCAAATATGCGGGGTTAAAACGATGTACATAAAAGACGTGTTTTTTAGTTATCAGGGCGAAGGCCCATGGGTGGGGTATCCCCAAATTTTTTTGCGATTGTATGGGTGTAACATTCATTGTGCCTATTGCGATGAGCCTGATTTTGCCCATCAGCGAGAAACCGTCACCCCCGAGGATGTCATGGGCCGCATCATGCCCCTGGTGGCCAAAAAACCCCATTCGATTGCGGTGACCGGTGGGGAACCCTTGTTGCAGGCCGATGCCTTAAAAGAATTAATCCCCCTTTTCCCACTGCCAGCTTATTTAGAAACCAACGGCACCTTACCAGCTCACTTAGAAAGTGTGGTGGACTTGTTTACGTACTTTAGTGTGGATTACAAGCCAGGGTTTGACCGTGAATTTATGGCCTTTATGTCGATTTTATCGGGGCGTCCGAATGTGTATGTCAAGTGGGTATTAACCCCTGATTTTCCGGTGATGGATCTCAAAAAGTTGGTCAAAACGGTGGCCGCAGTGGCGGGGGATGTTCCCTTTGTGATTCAGCCGGTCACCCCATTTGGTGGCATCAAACGGCAGGTCACGGCCCCAGAAATTGATCGGGCATTTCAATTTGCCCGTCAATTATTAGCCGATGTCCGCATTATTCCCCAAACCCATAAAATGATGGGATTAAAATAACCATGGGAATGGGGCACCCCTATTCGGGGGTATACATCGATGATGGCTTGTCGTTATCAGCGGCCAAGGCACGCTACCAATCAAGGCGGCAGTGGCTGAAGCAAGCGGTGGGGCATCCGATGTTGTTGGTGGGCCCACGCCAGGGACCATTGGCTGAATGGCCCTGGGCCCATGCCCATCTGCCCGTGTTTCAAGATCCCTATGTATTGTATTTAACGGGCATTAACCAGTGCCCTTGTGCCTTGTTTTTAGATCCCAACGAGGCAGAGGATGTGGTGATGTTGCCCCCCGTGTCGGCACAGCGTGTGTTTTGGGATGGGATACGTTTGGGGGCGGGGGATGGGGTGGTGGGCGACCTTACGGGGCTAAAGGCATTGTCCCCGCGGAGGTTTCAGCAGCACATTCATCAGGTGATGGGTGACCGGTGCCTGGGGGTGACCCGAATGGGGGAGGCGATGAAATGGCCCCTCATGAACACCTTAAAACGACGGGGACCATGGGTGCATATTGATGACACGATGTGGGCCCAACGGTTGGTGATGGACACGGTAGACTTGCACAATCTATCGGTGGCCATCGATAAAACCAAGCGGGTGTTTGAAGGGGTGATGGCCACGTGGTCATCCCGTCAATCAGAAGACGAGGTGTATGCCCAGTTAATGGGGGGGATTTACCATGAGTCATCATTTGGCCCCTCGTTTCATTGCATTGTCGGGGCCGAAAAAAACGCCACGGTGTTGCATTATAGCAAGCACAATGACCCATTTCCCCAATCGGGATTGGTACTCTTGGATTTTGGTGTCAGATGGCAAGCCATGCATGCGGACATTAGCCGGGTATTACCCATTGGGGGACGGTTTAGTGGGCCAGAGCGTGAGTTATATGGGTTGGTGCGAGAAACCGCCCAGGTGGCGGCCCGTCTGGTGAGACCGGGTGTGAGTTTACAGGAGGTCAACGAGGTGGCATGGTCCTATTTGGCCCAGGGACTGTCGTCATTAGCGGGGGTGTCGGTCTCGACCGTTTATGACAGGCAGCCACATCAAATTGGGCATTTGTTAGGGCATCAGGTGCACGATGGGGACGAGGACCGGGCGTATCGCCACCGCCCCTTGGTGCCGGGGATGGTCCTCACAATTGAACCGGGGTTCTACGGCCAGCTCACGGGCATGGGGTGGCAACAGTGGGTGGGCATTCGATTGGAAGACAATTATGTGGTAACCGATACGGGGGCACAGTGTTTATCAGCCGATATCCCGATTGATCCTGGGCTCATCGAGTTGGCATTGAGGTAGTACCTACCGGCTCAATAGACAGTCGGCTACGTTCACCAAGTTAGAAGGGCTGGGCGTGTAAAAACGGATTGGGTCGCATGATGACCATGCGGGCATAGATGGTTGAAGGAGCAATATCCTGATTGGCGGTGGTGTATTCTTTGTCGGCACCACAGCCAGTTGAAGGGGGGATAGGATCCAATGTAAACGCAGTGCCGGTATATGAAAGCAATTGGGTGCTAGAACTCGAGTACGTTGCCATGGTTTGATGGGTTGAATGAAGTTCTTTTTCATATTGACTAAATGGACAGGTATTAGAAGCACGTGGTAACGAACTTGAGGCAAACGCCAAAAACTCATTGGGTGAAAACGATACCAAGTCTTGGGGGTCTATAGCATTATCGGCGTCTGGTGAAGTAGCAGTCACATGGGTGGTGCTGCATTGGATGTTAAAATTCATATTCACGGTACGGGCATTAAAGCATTGCCATTCCGGGCTACCCGTACGATCCAAAATAAACGCAATGGTTTTATCTTGCCGGTACGCCATGGTTTTTAATAACAGTTGACTTAAAAATGAAGTGACGGTGGCGACGGAGGCGGCCTGACGGACGGTAATTTTTAACACCGCATTGAGTGTGATGGATTGAGTAGCCACCGTACCAGTGCCCCAACTAGTTGGGGCGATTGCATTGACGGTAGCCAGAGTTGCAAGGAAGTATGGTGTATTATAGGTAGGGCTTATGATGGTATCTGAGGAATCGGAGCCCCCCACCACCGCCACATAAATGATATCCCCGTTAGATAGCGAACCTGAAACCGTCAATCCGGGTGCAATGGGGTATTCATGGGTTGACGAAACAATACGAAATGATCGGGTGGTGGCGTTGGTGTTAACCCATTGCTGGGCATATGACATCTCAACACCCAATAGCAAGAATGCAAGACCCAATGCCCATTTGATCATGTTAAAATCGCCTCCCGTTACCCTGCGGCTTACTGTTATACAGCCCACTATAGGTGCCCAAATAATGCGTGCCGGTATAAATAAAGGTATAGACCTGAAACAAAGGCCAATTGTTACCATCTACCTTCGTCCAATCAACCAAGTCTAACTCCCATTCATCGGATCGATCGGCAGGGGTATCATCTTCTGTATTCGCATCGGGCCAGCTTAAATTGGATTGTTTAAAGGTCAGAACCCCATTGCCGGTACGTTTGACCAACAGATAGAGGGTAGTGGGTGGAAGTGCGACCCCATTATAGGTGGGGTCAACAAAGGTGATGCTACGGGCACTTCCCCCCATGCTCATGCGTTGAAAGGTGCCAGTTGACCAATCAATGACCGACGATGGGCTCTCGTTGAATTGCCCCCCCAACACCCCGGTAACCAAGGCAGAACCTTTGACCATGCCCCCCCCTGCCAAGGTATTAAACTGTCCACCTATCATGACCGAATAGGGAAGGCCAATACCCGGTCTGGCCACCTGAATTAACTGGTCTGGATTTGCTTTGTTGGGTGAAAAAAACCATTCACTCAGGTCAAAGCGAATGCCGTTGGAGTGGTTAGTAGAAGGAATCAGCTGTTGTAACACCGGAATATCGGACAACCCTTGCGAGCTGTTGCGTACACCGGTGCGATAGGGACCGTACATAAGGGTGTACTCATTCTTAGCAACCCCTACTTGATAGGCAATATTTTTGATCACATAGGTTGTGCCACCCGTGAGTAATCGCATCCAAAGATTATTACTGC
>Ga0192647_100802_pt1 | contig 21716 bp, 16 predicted proteins | sample LauGreFa1BDMLBSN_2_FD_133046 | JGI IMG/M metagenome (GOLD analysis project Ga0192647, IMG submission 133046) | Freshwater lake microbial communities from Lake Michigan, USA - Fa13.BD.MLB.SN - reassembly | ecosystem: Environmental > Aquatic > Freshwater > Lake | place: Lake Michigan, USA...
CGAGGCGGCTGATGGACTATCGCGAGCGTACCGAGCAAGTGCTCGATCGGGCCCTGCAATTGCCCGAGGCCGGCTCGCGCCGCCTCGTCGAGGCCATGCGCTACAGCGCCCTGGGCGGTGGCAAGCGACTGAGGCCCACGCTCGTGTATGTCTCGGGTGTGGCGCTCGGCGCCTCGCTCGAGCAGCTCGATGACCCGGCCGCGGCGGTCGAACTCATCCACGTGTACAGCCTCGTGCACGATGATCTGCCGGCGATGGACGATGACGACCTGCGTCGTGGGCGGCCCTCCTGCCACCGAGCCTTCGACGAGGCGACCGCCATCCTCGCAGGCGATGCCCTGCAGGCCCTGGCCTTCGAATGCCTCGCCGGGCGCGGCGCACTCGGTAACGATGAGGCCCAGCGCCGACTCGCCATGACGCGACTGCTCGCGCAAGGCATCGGCACGGTCGGTATGGCCGGCGGCCAAGCGATCGACCTTGAAGCCGTGGGCCACTCACTCGATCTGACCGCCTTGCAAAACATGCATCGGCGCAAGACCGGCGCGCTCATCGAGACGAGCGTGCTCATGGGCGCGGTGGCGGCCGGAGTGTTCGCAGGTCCGCAGTACGAAGCGCTGCGCGAATACGGCGCCGCGATCGGTCTCGCCTTTCAGATCCAGGACGACATTCTCGATGTGACGGGCACCACCGCGAGCATCGGCAAGATCGCAGGGGCGGATGCCGCTCATGCCAAGCCCACCTACACGAGCCTCATGGGGCTCGAGGGCGCGCGCGCGGCTGCGGCCGCGCAGCATGCCCGGGCGCTTTCTGCCCTCGCACCGCTCGGCAGCGCGGGGGCGGAGCTCGCCTCGCTTGCCAGCTTCGTGATCGGCCGCGCCCACTGAGGCGCGCACGCGCACCCCAAACCCGCGCTCAAGATTTGTAATATGGCGTCTGACATGAGCGCTGCAGCCTCCCGTTACCCCTTGCTCGACCGGGTTCACACCCCGGCGGATCTGCGTGCGTTGTCGGAAAAAGAACTCCCCGCGCTCTGCGCGCAGCTGCGCGACTATCTGATCCATACCGTCGCCACGCGCGGTGGACACTTCGCGGCCGGGCTCGGCACGGTCGAACTCACCGTCGCGCTGCACTACGTCTACGACACGCCGGAAGATCGGCTGGTGTGGGATGTCGGCCATCAGGCCTACCCGCACAAGGTGCTGACCGGTCGACGCGATCGGCTCGCCACCATCAAGCAGAAGGACGGACTCGCGCCCTTTCCAACGCGCAGCGAGAGCCCCTACGACACCTTCGGCGTCGGTCACTCAAGCACCTCGATCAGCGCCGCCCTCGGCATGGCGGTCGCCTCTGAGCGCGAAGGCTCGACGCGGCGTGTGGTCGCGGTGATCGGCGATGGCGCGATGACGGCCGGCATGGCGTTCGAGGCGCTCAACAACGCGGGCTCCCTCGGCACGGATCTGCTCGTCGTGCTCAACGACAACGACATGTCCATCTCGGAGAACGTCGGCGCCCTGTCGAATTACTTCGCGCGCATTCTCTCGAGCCGCAAGTACGCGGCGCTGCGCGAGACCGGCAAGAAAGTACTGCGCCGCATGCCCACGGCCTGGGAACTCGCACGTCGCTCGGAGGCCTACTTCAAGGGCATGATCCTGCCGGGCACCCTGTTCGAAGAGCTCGGGTTCAACTACATCGGGCCGATCGATGGGCACGATGTGGCCGCGCTTGTGCGCACGCTGCGCAACCAGCGACAGCTCAAAGGCCCGCAGTTCCTGCACGTGGTCACGCGCAAGGGCAAGGGCTACGCGCCGGCCGAAGCCGACCCGATCAAGTGGCATGGACCCGGCGCCTTCGACCCGGCGAGCGGCACCATCTTCAAAGAAAAGTCCACAGGCCCCGCCTTCTCGCAAGTGTTCGGTCAGTGGCTCTGCGATATGGCCGAGCGCGACCCGAAGATCGTGGGCATCACGCCCGCCATGCGCGAAGGGTCGGGACTCGTTGAATTCTCGCGCCGCTTCCCCGATCGCTACTTCGACGTGGCGATCGCCGAGCAGCACGCGGTGACCTTCGCCGCAGGCTTGGCCTGCGAGGGCCTGAAGCCCATCGTGGCGATCTATTCGACTTTCCTGCAACGCGGCTACGATCAGCTGGTGCACGATGTGGCGCTGCAGAATCTGCCGGTCGTGTTCGCGCTCGATCGCGCAGGCCTCGTCGGCAGCGATGGCGCCACCCACCAGGGGGCCTACGACATCTCCTACCTGCGCTGCATCCCGAATATGGTGCTGATGGCACCGGCCAACGAGAACGAGTGCCGGCAGATGCTCTACACGGCGACGACGCTGCCCGGGCCCTCGGCCGTGCGCTATCCGCGCGGCACCGGTGATGGCACGGCGCCCATCGCCGCGATGACGGCACTACCGATCGGCCGCGGTGAGATCCGTCGCGAAGGACACTCGGGCCTCGCGCTGCTGGTGTTTGGCACCTTGCTGCCCTCGACACTCTCGATCGCGGAGCGACTCGATGCGACGGTGGTGAACATGCGCTTCATCAAGCCGCTCGATCGAGAGCTCGTGCTGCAGGTGGCCGCGAGCCATCGAGCCATCGTGACGGTCGAAGAAAATGCCATACCGGGCGGTGCCGGTGCGGCCGTGGCCGAGACACTCGCCGAGGCGGGCGTGATGCTGCCGCTGCATCTGATCGGCATTCCTGACCGTTACATCGAGCACGGCACTCGCGAGGAGTGTCTCGCTGCGGCGGGCCTCGATGCAGCGGGGCTCACCGCTCAGATCGAACCCTGGTGGCGCGGCTTGCAAGAGCCCGTGCGCCGATCCGCCGGCGCCTGAGTCGCGCCGCTGCTGTTTTTCACAAGGACGTCATCATGACCGTTGTCGATCGTTCCACCGCCCCCGCTGCCACGACCGTCGAGGACGTGCAGTCGCGCGCCGATACGCGGCGCATTCCGATCAACAAGGTGGGCATCAAGGACATCACGCATCCGGTGAAACTGCGCGATCGCTCGAGCGGCGAGCAGCACACGGTGGCCAACTTCAACATGTACGTGAACCTGCCGCACGATTTCAAAGGCACGCACATGTCACGCTTCGTTGAAATCCTGCATGGCGAGCGCGAGATCTCAGTCGAGAACTTCCCGCGCATGCTCGCCGAGATGACCCAGCGTCTCGAGGCCGAGGCGGGCCACATCGAGATGAGCTTTCCTTTTTTCGTCATGAAAAAAGCGCCGGTGTCGGGCGTCGAGAGCCTGATGGACTACCGCGCAACGCTGATCGGCGAGCAGCGCGGTGATCGCGCGGAGCTGTGGGTCCGGGCGCTCGTGCCCGTGACCAGTCTGTGCCCGTGCAGCAAGCGCATCTCCGAGCGCGGCGCGCACAACCAGCGCTCGCACGTCACCATCACGGCGAAGCTGCGCGAACATCTGTGGATCGAGGATCTGATCGACATCGCCGAGCAGGAAGCCTCCTGCGAAGTGTTCGGCATCCTGAAGAGGACCGACGAGAAGTACGTGACCGAGCGCGCTTACGACAACCCGAAGTTCGTCGAGGATCTGGTGCGCGACATCGCCATGCGCCTGAATCAGGAGCCGCGTATCGCGGCCTACACGGTGGAAGCGGAGAACTTCGAGTCCATCCACAATCACTCGGCCTACGCGCTCATCGAGCGCGACAAGGACGCGGTCGATCAGCCGAAGTGATCGAAGCCGCCGGGCGTCGCGGGTTGCAGCACGCCCTGCGCCATCAGCCAGAGTCCTGCGCCGCTCGCCAGAGTGCCGATCACCGTGATCTCCCCGCGTGCGAGTTCAGCCTGCAGACTGGCCAGCGCTGCCGGCGGCAGCGTGAAGAGCAACTCGTAGTCATCGCCTCCCGATGCAGTGAAGCCTTCGGCCTCGGCGCCGCTGAACACACCCGCCGCCACCGCCGTGGCAAGCGCAGGCGAACGCGGCAACCGCTGTGGATCGATGTGCACGGCGCAGCTGCTCGCGGCGGCAAGCTTGCTGGCATCACCATAGAGGCCATCGGACACGTCAATGCAGGCGCTCGCAACAGCGCGCAGCCGCGCACCCAGTGCGAGGCGCGGCGTGGGGTATTCGAAGCGGGCGTGCAGCGTTGCGAGCGCTGCAGCGAGGTCAGCGGACCGTGCGTCGGCGAGCCCGCGCTGCACGATGGCCAGCCCCGCCGCGGCATCGCCGGGCGTGCCCGACACGCAGAGCAGATCGCCCACTCGTCCACCGCTGCGGCGCAAGCCCTCGCCCTGCGGCACAAAACCCAGCACCTGCACGCCGAGCGTCAGCGGCCCTTGTGTGGTGTCACCTCCGACGAGGGCCACCTCGTGCATCCGCGCCAACGCGCCAAGACCTGCGCTGAATTCGGCGAGCCAGCCTTCATCGACGGACGGCAAGGTCAACGACAGCAGCGCCCAGGCCGGCGTTGCACCCATGGCAGCAATGTCGCTGAGATTGACGGCGAGTGCGCGATGGCCGATCGATCGCGGCGCAGAAGCTTTAGGAAAATGCACGCCCTCGACCAAGGTGTCGCTGACAGCGACAAGATCGAAGCCCGGCGGCGGTCGCAGGATCGCGCCATCGTCACCCACGCCGAGCGGCACATCGCTGCGGGTCGCGCCCGCGGCGCGAAAGTAACGCTCGATGAGGGCGAATTCACCGAGTGGCATTGAGCGACTCAGGTTTCGTCGGGCGGCGCGACGCGGGGTTCGTGGGGCCGCAGCACGCGCGCCGCGCGATCAAGCACGGCGTTGACGTACTTGTGCGCGTCCGTTGCGCCGAAGCGGCGCGTGAGCGAGACCGCCTCGTTGACCACCACGCGCCAGGGCACATCGAGCCGCTGCGTGAGTTCGTGTACGCCAATCAGCAGGACCGCATGCTCGACTGGGTCGAGTTCGGCGGGCGGACGATCGACCCACTCCTTCAACTGCTCATCGAGCGACTCGCGACCGCGAGCGATGGCCTCGACGAGCTCGGCAAAATATTCCCGATCGGCCCGCGCCATGTCCTCTTCGGTCGCGAAATCAGTGATGAGGTCCTGCCACGGGCCGTCGTTGAGCTGCAGACGATAGAGCGCCTGCATGGCGAGCTTGCGCGCCACCGAGCGGGCGCCCGAACGCGGATCGACGCGACCGGAGGATTTACTCACTCGCGCGAATCCCGGGCGAGGATCGCCATCTCGACGGCGGCCTCGAGGGCCTCGCCGCCTTTGTTCATGCGCGAAGGATCGGCGCGCTCCTGCGCCTGCGCCTCGTTCTCGACGGTGAGTACGCCGAAGATCACGGGCACTCCCGTTTCGAGTCCGGCATGCATCAGGCCGCGTGCGCACTCGCCCGCGACGAAATCGAAATGCGCCGTATCGCCGCGGATCACGCAGCCGAGCGCGACGACCGCGGAGTACTTGCGGCTCTTGGCCAGCAGCTTGCAGGCGAGTGGCAACTCGAATGCACCCGGCACCTGGAACTCGACGAGCGCGGCGGGTGCACCGCCGAGGCGCTGCCAGGCGCCGCGAGCGCCATCCCGCAGTTGCGTGACGATGCGTTCGTTGAACCGAGCCGACACCAGCGCCACGGACAAGCCACGCGGGTCGAGAGTCGGAGCGGGAGCGGTAGGGTCGAGTTTCATCGGCAGTCCTCAGCTTGCACTGTCGACATAGCTTTCAACGACAAGGTCGAAGGCCGACAGGCCATGCATCTGTTTGGGGGCCGACAGCACGCGCATGCGGTGCAGCCCGAGATCCTTGAGGATCTGCGCGCCGATCCCGTACGTGCGCAGCACCGGCGCACCCTCGGTGCGCGTCGCCCCGCTATCGATGCCATCGAGTGCGCGTATCGCCTCGACGAGTTCGCGAGGCGATTCAGTATCGCGCAACACGACGATCACACCCGACCCCTCACGGGCAATGCGCTCCATCGCCGCACGCAGCGTCCAGCGCAGCGGCCCCGAGCGAATGTCGAGCACATCGCGCAGCGTGTCGGTCAGGTGCACCCGTACAAGTGGCGCAGGTGTTGCGGCGAGATCGCCACGCACGAGGGCGAGGTGCACGTCGCGATGCACGTGATCCTGATAAGCGAGCAATCGGAACTCGCCGTACGCCGTGTCGATGTTGCGATCGGCGATGCGCTCCACGGAGCGCTCGGTGCGCAGGCGATAGCGGATGAGATCAGCGATGGTGCCGATGCGCAGACCGTGCTCGCGCGCAAAGCGCTCGAGGTCCGGGCGACGCGCCATCGTGCCATCGTCATTCATGATCTCGACGATCACGGCGGCGGGCTCGAGTCCTGCGAGCCTCGCCAGATCGCAGCCGGCCTCCGTGTGACCAGCGCGCGTCAGCACGCCGCCAGGCTGCGCCATGATCGGAAAAATGTGCCCGGGCTGCCGCAGATCCTGCGGGCGCGCCTGCGGCGCCACGGCCGTGCGCACGGTGTGCGCCCGATCGTAGGCGGAGATCCCGGTGGTCACGCCCTCAGCCGCTTCGATGGAGAGCGTGAAATTCGTGCGGTGCTCGCGATGCGTGTCGCTCACCATCAGCGGCAGGCGCAGTTGCCGACAGCGCTCCTCGGTGAGCGTGAGACAGATCAGGCCTCGACCGAGCCGCGCCATGAAATTGATGTCCTCGGGGCGCACCTTGCAGGCCGCCATCACGAGATCACCCTCGTTCTCGCGATGCTCATCGTCCATGATCACGACCATCTTGCCGGCGGCAAGATCGGCGAGGATGTCTTCGATGCTGTCGAGACCACTGCCCATCAGCGCTGAACCTCCAGCAGTCGCTCGACGTAGCGCGCGACCTGATCGACCTCGAGATTGACGCGACGACCGACCACGAACTCACCGAGCGTCGTCACTTGCTGTGTGTGCGGGATGAGATTGACGCTGAAATCCGCCGGGCCCGCCTCGTTGATGGTGAGGCTCACGCCATCGATGGCGACCGAGCCCTTGCGCGCGAAATACCGCGCAAGCGGAGCCGGACAACCAAAGCGCATGCGGACCGAGCGGGCATCGCTCGCAATATCGAGCACGGTGCCGACACCATCGACATGCCCTGAAACCAAGTGGCCACCGAGGGCATCGCCCGCACGCAGCGCAGGCTCGAGATTCACCCGACTGCCCTCAGTCAGAGCGCCGAGAGTGGTGAGCGAGAGCGTTTCGTTGGAGACATCCGCCGCAAACGAATCGGCCGTGATCTCGAGCGCCGTGAGACACACCCCGCTCACAGCAATACTGTCGCCCGGGTGCGTGTCCGCGAGGCTCATGCGCGAGACCGCCACGCGCAGGCGTACGTCGCCGCCGCGCGGCTCGAGCGCAATGATGCGACCTACATCCTGAACGATACCGGTGAACATGGGCGCCCTCAGTGACGGCGCAGCATGATACGGATATCCGGGCCGATCTGCCGCAGATCGCGTACCTGCCAGCAGGGCGAATCCGCAAGCCGCTCGAGATCGGGCCACGCGGCGAGCGGCCGGGCCGTGGGCCCGAGCAGCCGCGGTGCGAGGTAGAGCACGAGCTCATCGACGAGCTCGGCCGCCAGCAGCGCCCCGGCGAGGGTCGGGCCGGCTTCGGTCCACACTTCGTTGAGTTCCGCGCCGCCCATCCACGCCAGCACCGCGGGCAAGTGCAGCCGCCCAGCCGCATCGACGGCAATCTGCTCGCGCGTCAGACACACGGTGCGGCCTGGCGCGCTGAAGACCCGGGCGGTCGATGGCACCCGCCCGTGCGCATCGAGAATCACGCGCAGGGGCTGACGAGTCACCTCGCCCTCGCGGGCGGTGAGCTCCGGGTCATCCGCCAGCACCGTGGCGCTCGTGCTCAGGATGGCCGCGCTCTCGGCGCGAAAGCGCTGCACGTCGGCACGCGCCTCGGCGGAGGTGATCCAGCGGCTTTCGCCATTGGCGAGTGCGGTTCGCCCATCAAGACTCGCCGCGAGCTTCAGCCGCAGCCACGGTCTGCCGCGACGCATGCGACTGAAGAACCCCAGATTGAGCTCCTCTCCGGCCACCTGCTCGAGCCCGTGCTCGACGACGATCCCGGCCTCGCGCAAACGCGCCGCACCCGTACCATCAACTCGCGGGTTCGGATCGCCGCAGGCGTAGATGACACGGGCGACTCCGGCCGCGATCAGCGCCTCGCTGCAAGGTGGCGTGCGACCGTGATGATTGCAGGGTTCGAGCGTGACGAAAGCCGTAGCGCCGCGCGCGCCCTCGCCTGCCTCACGCAAGGCGAACACTTCAGCATGCGGCTCGCCCGAGCGTTGGTGCCAGCCTTCGCCGATGATGCGCTCGCCCACCGCGATGACGCAGCCGACGCGGGGATTGGGTTGCGTACTGCGCGCGCCTTGCGCCGCGAGCTCCAAGGCGCGGCGCATCGCGCGGTGTTCGAACGCGCTCCAGGGGCGTGCGTCACGAGCCACGTCGCGGCCCCTTCGACGCAGGCTTGGTGGCGGGCTCCTCGCCGGCGAGCAGCGAGAGCTGTCCTGCGAGTGGCTCGCGACGCCGACGCGTGCGCAATTTGTCGACCTCGTCGCGGAAGGCCTCGACATCCTGAAAACTTCGATACACCGAGGCGAAGCGCACGTAGGCGACCTCGTCGAGATGGCGCAATTCGTCCATGACGAACTCGCCGATCTGACGCGACGGCACTTCGCGCTCGCCGAGTCCGCGCAAGCGATGCGCGATGCGCGCGATGGCCGCCTCCACTTTCTCCTGCTCGACGGGGCGCTTCTGCAGCGCTTTCAGCAATCCGCTGCGCAGTTTTTGTTCATCGAAAGGTTCGCGACTACCATGACTCTTGACGACCTGCGGCATCACGAGCTCGGCGGTCTCGAAGGTCGTGAAGCGCTCGCCGCAGGCGAGACACTCGCGCCGACGCCGAATCTGCTGCCCTTCGGCCGCCAGACGCGAGTCGTTCACCTTGGTCTCCTCGTGGCCGCAGAAGGGACAGTGCATGGCGGCGTCCCGTCAGCGCAGCGTTCCGCTCAGCGCCCGTCAACCGGCCCGGGCCCGTAGACCGGGAAGCGCCGGCAGAGTGCTGTGACCTTCGCGCGCACCGCCGCAACGGCCGCCTCGCTGCCACCGGCATCGAGGACATCGGCGATGAGATCGGCGACCTGCTCGACCTCGGCCTCCTTGAAGCCACGCGTGGTCGACGCCGGGGTACCGATGCGGATACCGCTCGTGACCATCGGTGGACGAGGATCGTTCGGCACGGCGTTCTTGTTGACCGTGATGTGCGCAGCACCCAACGCCGCATCGGCCTCCTTGCCATTGATCTGCTTGTCCGACAGGTCGATGAGGAAGAGGTGATTGTCGGTGCCACCCGAGACGATGCGGTAGCCGCGCTGCTGCAGCCGGGCGCACATCGCGCGGGCATTGGCGACGACCTGTTTCTGGTAATCCTTGAACTCGGGCTGCAGCGCTTCGAGGAAGGCGACGGCCTTGGCCGCGATCACGTGCATGAGCGGGCCGCCCTGGGTGCCCGGGAAAACGAGCGAGTTGAACTTCTTGGTCAGCTCGTCGTTGGCGCGCGCCAGGATTATGCCGCCGCGCGGACCGCGCAGCGTCTTGTGCGTGGTGCTGGTGACGACGTCGGCATACGGCAGCGGGTTCGGATAGACGCCCGCCGCAACGAGTCCGGCGACATGCGCCATGTCAACGTGCAGCAGCGCGCCCGCCTTGTCGGCGATCGCACGAAAACGCGGGAAGTCGAGAAAGCGCGAGTAGGCCGAAAAGCCCGCAATGATGAGCTTCGGCTTGACCTCGAGCGCTTGCCGCTCGAGCGCGTCGTAGTCGATCTCGCCGTTGTCCGGGCGAATGCCGTACTGCACCGCGTTGAACAGCTTGCCGGAGAAATTGACCTTGGCGCCGTGCGTGAGGTGACCGCCATGATCGAGGCTCATGCCGAGGATGGTGTCACCAGGCTTGAGGATCGCAAGGTAAACGGCGGCGTTCGCCTGGGAACCGGAATGCGGCTGCACGTTGGCGTAGTCGGCACCGAAGAGTTGCTTGGCGCGATCGATCGCCAACTGCTCGGCAACATCGACGTGCTCGCAGCCGCCGTAATAGCGCTTGCCCGGGTAACCCTCAGCGTACTTGTTGGTCAGCACCGACCCTTGAGCCTCAAGCACGCGCGGACTCGCGTAGTTCTCGGAGGCGATGAGTTCGATGTGGTCTTCCTGACGCACCCGCTCGGCGCTCATCGCGGCAGCGAGTTCGGGGTCGAATCCTTCGATGGTCATACGGCTCGAAAACATCGGGGGCCTCGGACAGACGGGTAGGCGGAACGGCCCGATAGTTTAGCCGAACAGCCCCTCGACCACGGCATTCCAGCCCGCCGCGATGTTCGGGCGGTGGTAGCCGCCTCCGCCCGTGGCGAGAAGACGGCCGTGCCCGAGCCGCTCGGCGAGCGCCGTCAAATCACGTGCGGCGCGGCCATGAGCCTCAGCGCTGAACGCCAGATGCGCGAGCGGGTCCCCTGCGATGCTGTCAGCGCCGCACTGCAGGATGATGAACTCGGGTGCATAGTGCTCGAGGTGGCGCATGACCTGTGACCAGGCGGCCTCGAACGCCGCATCGTCGGCGCCCGGCGCGAGCGGCAGGTTGAGCTTGGTCCCCGCCGCCGCCCCGCGTCCGCACTCCTCGGCGCTGCCCGTGCCCGGGTACAGGAACCGGCCGTCCTCGTGCAGGTCGGCGAAGATCACCTGCGGGTCGCTCTCGAAGCCGTAGTACACGCCATCGCCGTGGTGCGCGTCGATGTCCACGTAGGCCACCCGCGTCAGACCCGCCTCGCGTCGCAGCCACTCGATGGCGATGGCGCAATCGTTCAGCGCACAAAAACCCGCCGCGCCCGAACGCCCCGCGTGGTGCAACCCCGCGATCGGTACAAAGGCCCGCCGCGCCCGCCCTTGCATCATCTGCTCACAGGCGAGCAAGGTCGCGCCGACCACATCGGCCGCGGCCTCGTACACGCCGCGGAACGCCGGCGTGTCGCCGCCATCGAGGTAGCCGGTGCCCGCCGCCGAACGAGCAATCAACCGTTCGAGATAGGCCGGTTCGTGGAAGAGTTCGAGTTCGACCCGGCTAGCTTGCCGCGTGTCCTCGACGCGACAACGCCGCTCGAGGCCTCGGGAGACAAACTCGCGATAAAACGCCGCATGCCGATCGAGCCCGAACGGGTGGCCGCTGCCGAACCCGTAGCGCGCGAGCCGATCGCCGGCAATGACGAGGACCTCGGACATGATGCGTCCGAGCCTAGCACAGGCGATAATGCGCGCCCTTTCATCTGCCCCAAACGTCCCCATATCACCGCCATGGCACAGTACATTTACACGATGAACCGGGTGGGCAAGATCGTGCCCCCCAAGCGGCAGATCCTGCGCGACATCAGCCTGTCGTTTTTTCCGGGCGCCAAGATCGGCGTACTCGGTCTGAACGGCTCGGGTAAATCGACGCTGCTCAAAATCATGGCGGGCCTCGACAACAACATTGAAGGCGAAGCGCGGCCGCAGTCGGGCATCAAGGTCGGCTACCTGCCGCAGGAGCCCGAACTCGATCCCGCCAAGACCGTGCGTCAGGAAGTGATCGCCGGCATCGGCGGCATGTTCGCCAAGGTCGAGCGCTTCAATGCCATCAGCGAAGCCTTCGCCGAACCGATGTCGGACGATGAGATGAACAAGCTCCTCGAGGAGCAGGCGAAGCTGCAGGACCAGATCGATGCAGCGGGCGGCTGGGAACTCGACCGCAAGCTCGAGATCGCTGCCGATGCGCTGCGACTGCCGCCCTGGGAGTCGACGATCGACAAGCTCTCGGGCGGTGAGAAGCGTCGGGTGGCTCTCTGCCGTTTGCTGCTGTCGGCCCCCGACATGCTGCTGCTCGATGAACCGACCAACCACCTCGATGCCGAGTCGATCGCCTGGCTCGAGAAATACCTTGAGGAATATCCCTCCACCGTGATCGCGGTCACGCACGATCGCTACTTCCTCGACAACGTTGCCGAGTGGATCCTCGAGCTCGACCGTGGACATGGCATTCCGTACCACGGCAACTACTCCTCGTGGCTCGAGCAGAAGGAAAAGCGCCTCGCTCAGGAAGAGCGCGAGCGCGAAGCACTGCGCAAGACCCTCGAACGCGAACTCGAATGGGTGCGCCAGAACCCGAAGGCGCGTCAGGCCAAGAGCAAGGCGCGCATGCAGCGCTACGAGGAGCTCGCCTCGCGTGAATTCCAGGAGCGCAACGAGACCAATGAAATCTACGTCCCGCCCGGCGAGCGTCTCGGTGATCTCGTCATCGAGGCCAAGGGCCTGCGCAAGTCCTTCGGCGATCGGCTGCTGATCGACAATTTGAACTTCAACCTGCCACCGGGTGGCATCGTCGGCATCATCGGCCCGAACGGCGCCGGCAAGACGACGCTCTTTCGCATGCTCACGGGCATCGAGCAGCCCGACGACGGCGAGATTCGCATCGGCCCCACGGTCAAGCTCGCCTACGTCGATCAGTCACGGCAGGCGCTCAACGACAAGAACAGCGTGTGGCAGGAGATCTCCAACGGGCTCGATCTCATCAAGGTCGGCAACTACGAGACACCCTCGCGCGGCTACGTCGGCCGCTTCAACTTCAAGGGCTCGCAGCAGCAGCAATTGATTGGCGAACTGTCGGGCGGCGAGCGCAATCGCGTGCATCTGGCCAAGGTGCTGAAATCGGGCGGCAACGTGCTGCTGCTCGACGAGCCGACCAACGATCTCGACGTCGAAACATTGCGCGCCCTCGAAGAAGGACTGCTCGCTTTCCCGGGCTGCGCCGTAGTGATCTCGCACGATCGCTGGTTCCTCGATCGAATTGCCACCCACATCCTTGCCTTCGAAGGCAACTCGGAAGTGGTCTGGTTTGAGGGCAACTACCAGGAATACGTCGAGGACTACCGCAAGCGGCGTGGCGAAGACGCCAACCAGCCGCACCGCATCCGCTACAAGCCGCTAACGCGCTAGCGCTTTGACGCGTACGCCATCGCGGACTTCGGACGTCGGGAAGAGCACCACGGTCTCGCCCCGGGAGAGTCCTTTCGTCACTTCGCGAAAGCGCTCGTCCTCAAGACCGACCTCGACCCGCGTCAGGGTGGCGCGACCGCCGCGAATGACGTAGACCGACCAGGCGTCGCCATCACGAAATAGCGCACCGAGCGGCACACGTACGGCCTCGTTACGCTCGGCGACGATCACGCGCGCATCGATACGGAAATCGTGTACGCGCAGCGGTGCCGGTGGCGGCGAATCGAAGCTGAGCACGACATTGGTTCGCTGCTCCTCGATGCCGAGCGCCGACACCTTGGTACGCGCCACAGGTTCGATGCGCTCGATGCGCGCCGCCAGTGGCTCACCACCCCAGTTCTCGATGAACGCCGCGGCGCCCGGGCGCAGCGTGACGGCATCCTGCGAGAGAAACTCGGCCACCACATCAACCCGTGTCGGATCACCGAGCACGATGAGCGGCGTGCCCGCAGCGACGATCGCCTCGCTCTCCTGCGGCACCCGCAACACGATCGCGGCCACCGGTGCCTTGACGAGCACGGTGCCCTCGCCGCCCGTCTCGCCGGCCGCGAGCAAGGCACTGCGCGCCCGGCGCACCTCAGCGGTCGCGGCCTGCAACGCGGCCTCGGCCGAACGCTCGCGGGCGATGGCCGCATCGCGTGCGGTGTCGGCGATCAGCCGCGTCGCCGCGAGCTGACGCGCCCGCGTGGCCTCGCTGGCCGCGAGATCCCGCTCGGCGGTGGCGGCCCGCTCGCGCGCGAGTGCAGCCGTGACGGCGGCACGGGCTTCGGCTTCAAGACGTGGATCGAGAAACCCTGCGCTGCTGCGCGTCATGCGGGCGAGCGGCTCTCCGGCGCGCACGGCATCGCCGGGCTCGACGGCGACCCGCAGCACTCGGCCGCTGAAGGGCGCACTGACGACGTACACCTCACGCATGCGGGTGCGGCCCTCGTCGATCAGGGTGGTACGCACGGGGCCTCGGTCGACCTTCGCCGTCGATACTTCGATCCGCTCTGGCCACAAGGCGAGCGCGAGCAGCAGCGCGAAGCCCACGGCCGCGAGCACGGTAAAGAGCCGCGCGCGGCGGCGACGATGTAATTCAGGTGTCTCGGACATGGCGGGATTGTCTCACTCGCGAGATTTCAACACGGCGACAAGATCGAGTCGATCCACATCGCGCCGAACCCACAGCGCCGCGACCACGACTGCCGCCGTGACGAACAAGGCGGCACGGGCGTAGGTGGGCAGATCGAACACGAACGGGAACGAAAACAGCTCGGTCTCGAACTGGTGCATCATCCAGGCCGACAGGCCTGCGCCGGCCAGCAAGCCGAGCGGCAGCGCGACGATGAGCAACAACGCGAGCTCGCCGAGTAACACCCAGGAGGCCTCCGCGCGGCGAAAGCCGATGACCCGCAAGGTGGCGAGGTCGCGCTCCTGCTCGCCGAGGGTGACGCGAGCGGCCGAGAAGGCTACACCCGCTGCCATCACGAGCGAGAACAACAGGAAAATGTAGGAGAAAAACCCTGCGCCCTGATCAAAGAGATTGCGCAGCGAACGCTCGGCATTGTCGGCGTAGGTCACACCGACGATGGCAGGGATGTCCTGCAAACGGCGACTCAAGGTATCGCGCGCCGATGCATCGACGAGCAAGTACGCCGAGTCGATGCGCCCCGGCTCGCGCAGCAGTCGACCCAGGGCCTGTTGTTCCATGTACGCGGGCATACCGAGGAAGGGCTGCACGATGGCGATTACCGTGACTTCGCTGCGCACGCGCCGCCCGTCGGTGGCCTCGACGCGCACCCGATCGCCCACGGTCACGCCGAGTTTGCGGGCAAGCCCCGCCGAGAGCGTCAAACCCTGAGGTTGAGGATCGACAACGCGCAGATCGGTCCCGATGACCCGATTGAGCGTCGCACCGGCCGGAATGCCGAGAATCGCCTCGCGCTCACGCCGCGCACCGGCGCTCAAAATCACCTCGGCCGTGCGCAGCGGCTCGACCTGTCGCACCCCGGGCAGCCGCGCCACCTCGCGCAACACCTCCTCGCGCTCTCGTTCGGCGAAAGCCAGCGTGACATCCATGCGCTGCGTGATACCGAAATTCACATCGATGATGCGATCGATGGCGATCGGAAAGTGCTCGGACATGACGAGCAAGGCGAGCGAAAGGGCGAGTCCTCCAACCGTCGTCGCCGAGCGTCGCGGAAAACGCACGATGCGCCGCACCAGCATGCGCAGCCGCGCATCGAGCCTCGCAACGCGCGCCTCGAGTTGCTCGGACAGGCGCGCAAAACGCGTGGGTGCGGGCGGCGAAAGCGCGGCGGCGGGGGCGAGGCGCGCCGCACGACCAACGGCCGACACCGCGCCAAGGACGGCCGCCATCAAGGCGACGAGCACCGCCGCCGCATACACCCCGTAGCCCCCCTCGAACGGCAACTCGGGAAGACGGTAGACGCTTTGGTACACCGCGGCCATGTAGCCACCGAGATATCGACCGAACACCATCCCGACGAGTCCGCCCGCCAAACAAAACGACAGCGCGAACTTGATGTAGTGCAGGCCGATCGCCCGATTGCCGTAGCCAAACGCCTTGAAAAGACCGATGTTCGCGCGCTCGGTGGCAACCAGTCGACTCAAGGTGACGTTCAACAGAAACACCGCCACAAGTAAAAAAATCGGCGGCAGGATGCTCGCAAGCGTACGCAGCTGTGACAGTTCGTCGGACAGATACCGCGCCGAGAGCATTCGATCGCGGCCGTAGAGTCCGCGGCCACCATGCGGGGCCAAGCGTCGATCGATGTCGGCCATCAGCCGCGCGCGATCGGCCGTCGGCGCAAGGCGCAACACCACGTCGTTGAATGCCCCATCGAGATCGAGGGCGCGCCCGAGCGCCTCCCGACCCATCCAGATCACGCCGAACCGACGCGGCTCGGGCAGGATGTCACCCGGCGCTACAGCAAACACGAACTCGGGGCTGCTCGCGATGCCGGTCACGGTCAGCGTCTTGCGCTGGCCGAGGATGAGCACGGGGATGCGTGCACCGGGGCTAAGCCCATGGGCTTCCGCAAAGGCTTCGCTCAGCAGGATTTCGTCGTAGCGCGTCGCACGCGGCCACTGCCCGGCGAGCAGCACGAGATCGTTCACCCGCGGTCGACGATCGGCGGGCAGCGATACGAGTCGCGCCGAGACGGGCTCCGTGACCCCGGTCAGGGTCAGCAGACCAATGCCCGACACCCTTGTCTCGAGGGCGGCCACACCCGGGGTGGAGGCGATCTCACGACCGATACGTTCCGGCGCGCGCACGAGGCTGCCGGCGAGATCCGCCATCAGCGAGGTGGCGTAGTACCGATCGCGCGCACGCTCGAGGGAGGCGTACATGCCGGTGGCCATGACGAATATGGCGATGCCGCAGCCGAGCACGGTGCCTACAGCGAGCGCCTGCAGCCACAGTCGCCTCAGATCGCGCAGCACCTTCCGATCGAGCGGTGCGAAGTGCAGTGCCATGCGCCGCCTCATCCGAGCAGGCCACTCACCAATGCAGGCTCGAGGGCGGCATGCGCTCGGGATTCACCTCGATCGAGCGAATCACGCCATCAGCAAAACGAACGACCCGATCACCAATGCGAGCGATGTCGGCATTGTGAGTAATGAGCAGCGTGGTCGTACCGAGTCGGGTGTTGATCTCGAGCAGCGATTCGAGCACCCGGATGCCGGTGGCGACATCGAGTGCTCCGGTCGGCTCGTCGCAGAGCAGCACCGCTGGACGCTTGGCGATCGCACGGGCGATGGCGACGCGCTGCTGCTCGCCCCCCGACAGCTGCGAGGGGAAGTGCGTCAGACGCTCGCCGAGCCCCACGAGCCGAAGGGCATCGTCCGCCAGCATGGGCTCATCGGCGATCTCGGTGACGAGCTCGACGTTCTCGCGCGCTGTGAGACTTGCGATGAGGTTGTAGAACTGGAACACGAAGCCGACGTGATGCCGTCGATACTCGGTGAGCTCCCGATCACTCGCCGTGGAAATCTCGAGTGCACCGAAGCGCACGCTGCCTGCGGTCGGTCGATCAAGACCGCCCAAGATATTAAGCAGTGTGGATTTGCCGGAACCCGAGGGACCGAGCAGCACGAGCAACTCGCCCGGGTCGATATGCAGGTCGATGCCGCGCAAGGCATGCACAGCCGCAGCGCCCTCCCCGTATGTCCTGCGCAGCCCACGCACCTCGAAGACGGGCGTGCGCGCGGCGCTCATCCGACCCAGACTCTGGCGTTGCGAAAGAGGCGTATCCAGCCTGAGAACTCTCCGCTTTGCGGCGCGCGCCAGGACATCTGCACCGAGCGGAACACGCGCTCGGGATGCGGCATGCTGAGCGTGACGCGACCATCGAGCGAGCACAGCGCGGCGAGCCCCCCGGGCGAGCCGTTCGGGTTGTGCGGATAGCGCGTCGCGACATCGCCCGGCCGGTTGACGTAGCGTAGGCCGATGGTGCCCGAGGCTTCGCACGCGGCGTGCTGCGCCGCATCGACGAAGGCCGCGCGGCCCTCACCATGCGACACGGCGATCGGCAATACGGACCCTGCCATACCGGCGAAGAGGACCGACGGGCTGCGCGTGATCTCCACGAGCCCCGCACGCCCCTCAAACTGCTCGACCCGATTGCGCACGAAGCGCGGCCAATGGGCAGCGCCCGGGATGATGGGTGCAAGCTGCGCCATCATCTGGCAGCCATTGCAGACACCCAGCGAAAAGGTGTCGGGCCGGGCAAAGAATTCACTGAACGATGCACGCAGCGCCGGATTGAAGAGAATGGACTTCGCCCAGCCCTCTCCCGCGCCGAGTACGTCGCCGTACGAGAAACCGCCGCAGGCGACGAGTCCCAGGAACGACTCGAGTGCGTGTCGCCCCTCGATGAGATCGGTCATGTGCACGTCATGCGTCTCGAAACCGGCCAGATCGAAGGCTGCGGCCATCTCCGATTGGCTGTTAACGCCCTGTTCCCGCAGGATGGCGACCCGTGGGCGCACGCCGCGCGCGATGTAGGGCGCCGCAACGTCCTCTTCAGGATCGAAGGCAAGCGTGTTTTGCAGGGGTGGCGAGAGTCGCTCGCAGGCCGACTCATACTCCTCGAGGGCGCAATCGGGATCGTCACGCAGCGCACGCATACGCCAGGACGTGGCGGACCACTCGCGCTTCAGAGTCTCCCACGACTCATCGATCAGCACCTTGCCGGCACTGATGCGGATGCGATCGGAATCGGGTTCGACGCTGCCGATCACCGCACTGCAATGACCCACGCCGTGGGTCATCAGGGTGCCTATCACCTCGGCGGTCTGATCGAGGGGAACCTGCAAGACCACGCCGAGCTCTTCGGAAAAGAGTGCTGCGATCGCCGCGGCCTTGTTCTTGCGCTCATTCTCGTTGCGCAGCCCGATGTTGACGTCGATGCCGCAATGACCGGCAAACGCCATTTCGATGAGCGTGACCGCAAGACCGCCATCCGAGCGATCGTGATACGCCAGTACCTTGCCCTGGGCGCGCAATTGCACGAGTGCCGTCGCGAGACCACGCAGCAGCGCAGGATCGACGAAATCGGCGGGCTCCGTGCCGAGCGCACCGTACACCTGGGTGAGCACCGAGCCGCCCAGGCGATTGCGCCCTTCACCCAGGTCGATGTAGATGAGCGCCGTATGGCCGCAATCCGTCCGCAGCTCCGGCGTCCAGCAGCGGCGCACGTCGGAGACCGGTGCAAACGCCGACACGACCAGCGAGACCGGCGCGACGACAGATTTTGGCATCCCGCGATCACTCCAGGCCGTGCGCATCGACAACGAGTCCTTGCCAACCGGAATGGCGATCCCGAGTGCCGGACAGAGCTCCTCACCGACGGCGCGCACTGCAGCGTATAGCGCGGCGTCCTCACCGGGCTCGCCACAGGCCGCCATCCAGTTGGCCGAGAGGCGAATATCGCCAAGCTGGCGCACATCGGCTGCAAGAATATTGGTGATCGCCTCGCCCACCGCGAGCCGCGCGGCGGCTGCGCTATCGATCAGCGCCACCGGCGTACGCTCGCCCATGGCCATGGCTTCACCGGCGTAGCCAAAGTAATCGGCCGTGGTCACGCCACAGTCGGCCACCGGCACCTGCCAGCGACCGACCATCTGATCCCGACTGATCATGCCGCCCACCGTGCGATCGCCGATGGTGATCAGAAATGTTTTGTCCGCTACGGCCGGGAAATGCAGCACGCGCCGCAGCACTTCGCGCGCATCGAGCGTGGCCACGCCGAAAGGCTTGCTGAGACTCTTCGTCGAGGTGACGTTGCGCAGCATCTTCGGCGCCTTGCCGAGCAACACTTCGATCGGCATATCGACCGGGGTCTCGCCGAGCAACGAATCGTGGACCTGCAGTCGTCCATCGTCCGTCAACGTACCGATCACCGCGTACGGGCAGCGCTCGCGGGCGCAGAGCGCAGCAAACTCGTCGATGACGGGCGCCGCCACCACAAGCACGTAGCGCTCCTGCGACTCGTTGCACCAGAGCTCCATCGGCGACATTCCGGGCTCATCGCTCGGAATCGCGCGCAGATCAACGATGGCGCCGCGGCCGCTGTGGGCCACCGCCTCCGGAACGGCGTTGGAGAGGCCGCCGGCACCCACATCGTGAATCAACTGGATCGGGTTCGCCTCCCCGAGTGCCCAGCAGCGATCAATAACTTCCTGCGCGCGGCGCTGCATCTCGGGATTGCCGCGCTGCACGGAGGCAAAATCGAGATCCGCAGCCGATGTGCCAGCGCCGACCGATGACGCAGCACCACCACCGAGACCGATGAGCATCGAGGGGCCACCGAGCACCACGATGCGCGCACCGACGGTGCACTCGCGTTTTTCGACGTGCGGCCGACGGATGTTGCCGAGCCCGCCCGCGATCATGATGGGCTTGTGATAGCCCCGATGCCGCCCGGGAGGATCACTGTCGAGGCGCGTCTCGAGGGTGCGGAAATACCCGTTGATGCAGGGACGACCGAATTCGTTGTTGAAGGCGGCAGCGCCGATCGGCCCTTCGAGCATGATGTCGAGGGCCGAGGCGATGCGCTCGGGCTTGCCGACCGGCTCGCGCCCCGGCGCGTTTTCCCACGGCTGCAGAAACCCCGGAATACGCAGATGCGAGACTGAAAAGCCGACGAGCCCTGCTTTGGGTTTGGCGCCGATGCCGGTCGCACCCTCGTCGCGGATTTCACCCCCGGAACCCGTGGCAGCGCCCGGGAACGGCGAGATGGCAGTCGGGTGGTTGTGCGTCTCGACCTTCATCAGGATGTCGATCGGCTCGCCCTGCGCGCGGTAGATGCCGCTTTGCGGATCGACGAACCAGCGACGTCCGATGATGCTGCCCTCGATGACGGCGGCATTGTCCCGGTAAGCACTGAGCACACCCTGCGGGGCACGGGCATGCGTGTTACGGATCATGGCGAACAGCGACTTGGCCTGCGGCGTTCCGTCGATCACCCAGTCGGCATTGAAGATCTTGTGGCGGCAGTGCTCGGAGTTCGCTTGCGCGAACATCATCAACTCCACATCGCTCGGGTCACGCCCGAGGTTGCGAAACGCCTGCAGCAGGTAATCGATCTCGTCGTCCGACAGTGCGAGTCCAAGCTCGGAGTTCGCGGCAACGAGCGCTTCTCGACCGCTCGCCAGTGACACGCGGCGCAGCGGCCGCGGCGGCTCGCTGGCAAAAAGCAGTGGGCTCTGCGCGAGATCCTCGAGCACTGCCTCAGTCATCCGATCGACGAGCAGTGGTGCGAGCGATGCACGCTGCGAGGCATCGAGTGGCGTCGAGGTGTGGATGCGATACTCGATGCCACGTTCGATGCGGCGCACCGCGGCGAGACCACAAACCTTGGCGATATCGGTGGCCTTGCTAGCCCAGGGCGAGATGGTCCCGGGTCGCGGCACGGCCCATAGCGACACCGTCTCGCCCCCGGCGCTCGTCGGCGGGAGTGCAGGAGCCGCCGCAGCGGAGCTCGCCTCCGTGGGCACGCCATAGCTCAGCAAGGCGAGCAGCGTCGTGCGCGAGGCATCATCCAGCGAATCACCACCGTCAATGAAGTGCACCCACTGCGTTTCGATGGCGCACACCGACGGTGCCGCCGACTGCAAACGCTGCAGGAGTTTGGCGATGCGGAAACCGGAGAGCGCGGGAGTGCCGCGTACGATCATGGGATCGCGCGACCTACTTCTTCGAGCCGTCGCCCGCAGGCGGCGTCATCATCGGCATCGGGAACTGCGCGACGTTCGAGCCCTCGTAGGTGCTGATCTTGCTAACGCCCTGCTTCTTGACCTCATCGATGCGCAGCACCGCGTGCATCGGCAGGTAACTGCGCTTGACGCCCTCGAACTCCGCCTTGATGCGCTCCTCGGTGGGATCGAGTACCACGGTCGAGCGCTCACCGAACACCAACTCCTCGATTTCGATGAAACCGAACAGGTTGCCGTGGCTGACCTTGCGGGCGTAGACCTCGTAGATCTTGCCCTGGTTGACGAACATGATCTTGTAGATATGGCTCGCGGGCATGGCTGTCATGGGTGGGGTGAAAAGTGGCGGAGAGGGTGAGATTCGAACTCACGTGCCGGGATTAACCGACCATCCGATTTCGAGTCGGCGCCGTTATGACCACTTCGGTACCTCTCCGG